>Ga0302319_10001051_pt1 | contig 62096 bp, 53 predicted proteins | sample Bog_T0_2_FD_203319 | JGI IMG/M metagenome (GOLD analysis project Ga0302319, IMG submission 203319) | Peat permafrost microbial communities from Stordalen Mire near Abisko, Sweden - Bog_T0_2 | ecosystem: Environmental > Terrestrial > Soil > Wetlands > Peat | place: Sweden: Abisko, Stordalen Mire...
CCCTCGGATTTGATCACCGCAATCGGTCAAGCTCTCGCCAACGTAACCCCAAAAGTTGCCCTCGGTTGGTTGACCTCTTGCGGCTACAGATTTTGTTGAAACGCTCTAGTGATATCCGGTGCCGCCGCCCAAGCCGACACCACCACCTACGACTGGACCTTTACGGGCAGCGACAGCGTATCCGGCAGTGGCACCTTCACCGTTGATACGACCGACACCAACTCTTCGGACGGATTTACAGGGTATCTCATCACCGGGGCCACCGGCACCATTGACGGCCAGACCATCACCGGCGTGATTACCCCCTACAAACCCTCCGACGGCAACAACAATCTGCTGGGGAACGTCAGTCTTACCAATACGGTTATTTCAGGATCGGCGGCGTTATTTGATAACGGCGATACATACGATGGGGTGGCGCTGGCGACGGCGACTGATTCCACATATGGTTTTACTTTTTATTCCGAAGGGCCAGATTATTATTTGGCAGGTATTGATAATTCTGGCAGTCCTTTTGTCAACGCCAACGGCCCTTTTTCCGTGACCGAAGTCCCCGAACCCACCACGCTGGCCCTCGCCGGCCTGAGCGCCCTGGGCACCTCGCTCCTGCCCCGCCGCCGCAAATAATTACCCACCGCCTTTGACCCGCCGCCGCACACGACCCATGTGGCGGCGTTTTTACGTTTTCCCCTTCGTTCTCTTCGCGCCCTTCTGTTAAAAAGTCCTCGCCTTGGCCCCGTTTTTCATTCGTATATTCTACTTTCAAAACGATCCCATTTTATCCTCAAAACGCTATACGTAAAACACATAACCACTTAAAATAAAACAACCTGCGAATAAAACACGCATCGAAATTACTTAAGCCGTTTATGTTCATTAACTTACGCAAATAAAACATATTTATTATATAATAATACACACTTACCGGAGGCCCGTCGTACGGGATTTCCGGCTATTCCGGCATAAAAAAATCGCCCCCCCCCATTTTTGGCTGTTTTTTGCCCAATCACTTGCCTTTTAACCCCGTTCTCCTATCGTGTCCAAAATGACAAAACCGGTACCGGCCCATGCCACCATCAGCGACCAATTGATCACCGCCGCCCGCGACCTCTCCGCCCGCGTCGCGCGCCTCGCCTTCGCCGAACCCGTCACCCACATCTACAACCCGCTCGACTACGCCTGGCCCGCGCACGAGGCCTACCTGCAGCGCTACGGCCACACCCGCAAGCGCGTCATCTTCCTCGGCATGAACCCCGGCCCCTTCGGCATGACCCAGACCGGCGTGCCCTTCGGCGAAGTCGCCATGGTCCGCGACTGGATGCACATCCAAACCCCCATCGGCCAGCCCGCCCACGCCCATCCCAAGCGCCCCATCCAGGGCTTCGATTGCCCGCGCTCCGAAGTCAGCGGCCGCCGCCTCTGGGGCCTCTTCGCCGAACGCTATCCCTCCGCCGACGCCTTCTTCACCGACCACTTCGTCGTGAACTATTGCCCCCTCGTGTTCTGCGAGTTCGGCGGCAAAAACCGCACCCCCGATAAACTGCCGCCCGAAGAACAAGCCCGGCTCTTCGCCGTCTGCGACGACCACCTGCGCCGGGTCGTGGAGATCCTCAAGCCCGAATGGCTCATCGGCGTGGGCGGCTTCGCCCTGGCGCGCGGCGAAGCGGTGGCGGAATCAACGCCGGTCCGGCTCGGCCGCGTCCTCCATCCCAGTCCCGCCAGTCCGGCCGCCAACCGCGGCTGGGCGCCCGTTGTGACCAAGCAACTCATCGACCTCGGCATCTGGACCTGAATGAAACACCGGCTCGCCACCTTGGCTGATTGCGACCTCCTCGCGAAACTCAATCAGGAGTTGATTCACGACGAGGGCGACCGCAATCCCATGACGCTTCCCGAACTGACCGGCCGTATGCACGACTGGCTTGCCTCCGAATACACCGGCGTGCTGTTCCAGCAGGGCGGGGAAACGGTAGCCTACGCCTTGTATTGGGGGAACCCACACGAAATCTATCTGCGCCATCTGTATGTCATCCGTAACCGCCGCCGCGAAGGCATTGGCCGCCAGGTCATGCACATCCTCCGCGACCAAATCTGGCCGTCAGACGTTCGCCTGACTGTGGAGGTGCTCCTCCGCAACACCGTCGCCCTCGCCTTTTGGCGGGCCATGGGATATCAGGACTTCTCAATGAAACTGGAAATCTTGCCCAAACAGCCGTAGCATTGTAACCAGACAACCTTATGCCCAGATCCTTTTGCCAGCGCTGTCGTCAACCGTTCGAGGTGCCGCCGAACATGACAGGACCGGATATCATCTGCCCGGTCTGCGGCAAACTGACGGAATTGTCCTTTGATCCCACACCGTCCGCCCCCAAGCCCAAGCTGATCATCCCCCCGGTGGAACAACCCAAGGTCATCACGCTGCCCGAGGTGTCTGCCGTGGCCCGGCATTTGATCGAGAATATCGAACGGGTCATCGTCGGCAAACATCCGCAGGTGACGCTGGCAGTCGCGGTATTGCTGGCGGAGGGCCATCTGTTGGTGGAAGACGTTCCCGGCGTGGCGAAGACGATGCTGGCCCGGGCGCTGGCCTTGAGCGCCGGCTGCACGTTTAAACGAATCCAATGCACACCCGATCTCCAGCCGTCCGACATTCTGGGTGACACATACTTGGATCCGCAAACCGGACGCACCGAATTCCGGTTCGGCCCGCTCTTTTCCCAAATCGTCCTCGTCGATGAAATCAACCGTGCCAGCCCACGCACCCAGGCCGCATTGCTGGAAGCCATGGGTGAGGCCATGGTGACCATGGAACGGGTGACCTACCGGCTGCAGCGTCCCTTCATGGTGATCGCCACCCAGAACCCCATCGATCAGGAAGGCACCTTCCTGCTGCCGGAAGCGCAGAAGGACCGTTTTCTGGTGCGATTGAGCTTGGGCTACCCCGGCTTGGCGGATGAAAAACAGATGGTCGAACGGTTCCAATTGCGGCATCCCATCGACAGTCTCCAATCCGTCACCAACCCGGACCGCATCACCGAATGTCAGCACGCCATCCGGGAGGTGCCCGTCAGTTCGGAAGTCTGCGATTATATACTGGCGCTGACCCAGGCCACCCGCCGACACCCGGCGTTACTGCTCGGGGCCAGCCCACGTGGCTCCCTGGGATTTTATCGTGCCGCCCAGGCGCTGACAGTCATTCAAGGGCGCGATACGGTGACGATTGCCCAAGTGCGGGAGATTGTGCAGACCGTGCTGACCCACCGGGTGATTGTCCGCCGGGAAGCGCCGTATGCGCAACAGGGCGCCGCCGAAGTCATTCAAGGAATCATCGATCAGACACCGGTTGCCGGGTGACGTGCCAGTTTGGAGTTTTAACTTGGGCGTTAATTTTGTATCCTGCAACCAATGGGCCAGGCGATAACCGCTATATTGTTTTTTGCCGGCGCGAGTTTCTTCTTCGCGCTGTCCGAAACCGCGCTCTTCACGCTGGGCCAATGGCAGGTTCGGCAACTGGTGGAAGGCGGTTCCCGGGCCGGGCGAATCATCGGGGACCTGCTCAAAGAGCCCCAAGATCTGCTGGCCACGCTGGCGCTGGGCAACACGTTCGCCAATGCCGCCATGCTGGCCGTGGCCCTGCGGATGGTGTTCGATGATCACTGGTTCCTATTCCTGACCATGGTGTCACTCCTGGTGCTGACCTTGGTGGGCGGGGAAGTCTTCCCCAAAACGCTGGCTGTTCGCGAGCCGGAACTTTGGGCCCGGCGCGTCGCCTGGCCGCTGGCTTTTTTTCAAAAAATTACCCGCCCGTTGTTTCGCGGTGCCCAATGGCTGAACGCCGCCATTCTTAAAAAAGCCGCCGCCCAGACGGGCGCGCCCCGCAGCGGTGCACTAACCGACGCGGAATATCAGGAACTCCTGGAAATGGCCTATCGCCAGGGCACGCTGGCCGAGTCGGAAAAGGAAATCATCCTGCAAATCATCAGCCTGGATCAACGCATGGCGCGAGATGTGATGCGACCGCGTTCCGGCATGGCCTGTCTCTCCGATGATGCGAGCGTTCCTGAAATGATCGCCGCCGCCAGAAAATTTCGTTACCGGCGGCTGCCCATCTATGATGAAGCCCCGGACACGATTGTAGGTATTCTCAACACCCGCGCCTTGTTGCTGGATCCTAAAATCGACCTCTCCGAGGTGATTGAATTCCCCTCATTTGTGCCGGAAACCATGAATCTGCTGTACCTGTTTCAAAGCCTGCAAAATCAGCGGCGGGGTTTGGCGATTGTGCTCGATGAATTCGGCGGGGTGGCCGGCCTGGTCACCATGGAGGACATTCTGAGTTTGCTCGTGGGCAAAATCCGGGTCGAGGCAAATCCCGGCGGGTTTGTCATGGAACCGCTCGGGCCCGGCCGGTGGCGGGTGAACGGCACGATGCGCCTGGATGATTTTCGCCGGGAATATCCGGCTCTTGGTCGGATGGAGGAAGTGGAAACGTTGGGCGGCTTGCTGACCCATCTGCTCGGGGTGGTGCCGGCCACAGGTGAATCCGCCGAGTTTTCCGGCTTAAAACTCACCGCCCAAGTGGCGGAGGAACGTTGCGTGCGCGAAGTTTTGGTGCAAAAAATCAAATGAGATATTTGCCGCTCATGATCTTGCTGGCGTTGCTGCTTTGCCTGGCGCTGTCCTTCCTGTTGTCCGGCATGGAGGCGGGGGTATTTGCGCTCAACCGGCTGCGCATCCGCCGGCTGGCCCGGGGCGGAAACCGGTCGGCGCGTGTGCTGCATGACTTGTTGGAAAAGCCCGAGCGTTTCTTGTGGACCATTCTGGTGGGCAATACGCTGGTGAATTTTTTCATTCTCGGCTGGTCCCTGGCCTGGCTGCATGCCTGGCTGCCGGGAGAACGCGGGCTGGTGATTGTCTTTTTTGCCGTGATTGTTTTTCTTTTTTACGCCATTTTTGATCTCCTGCCCAAAATGCTGTTCCGTGCCCATCCAAATTCGATGTGCCTCTCGGTGGCCCGTTTTTTCCGGATTATTTACTATGCGCTGCGTCCCGGGGTGTCGTTGGTTGAGGAAGGATCACGTTGGCTGCTGTATTTCACCAAAGGCCGTGCCCTCACCGTCCGGCTGTTTGGGAATCGTGAGGAAATGCGGGCGGTGATGCAGGAGGCCGCCCAGACGTTTACCCGGGACGAACACACCATGATCAACCGGGTGCTGGATCTGCAAAACCTTACGGTGTCGCAAGTGGCAATCCCACTGGCCAAAGTCACCGGCGTGGAGATAACCCTGCCACTGGCTGATGTGCTGAAGCTCGCACACGAAACCAACCGGTCCCGTTTCCCCGTCTGGGAAACTCACCCGGAACGGCGGCGCATTGCCGGGCTGCTTTCCCTCGGACCGCTATTGTTCCGGGATGATGTCGATCCTCAACGACCGGCGTCCGCATACATGGAGCCGGCCTTGTTCATGGACGAGAATCTGCGGCTGGAAGACGCCTTGCGACGGATGCAGCGTGGTGGCCAGCGGCTGGCCATTATTTTGGGCCGTGACGGCCGGGAAGTGGGCATCCTCACCATGGAGGATATTTTGAAGGTGATGTTTGGGGAGATGAAACTCTGACATGAACTGGGACAACACCATTGCCGGCGCCCTGAAGATTCTGGCCGTACTCGTGCTCGTGATGATGAACGGTTTCTTCGTCGCCGCCGAATTTGCCCTCGTGCGCATCCGGGAAACTCAACTGGACGAATTGGTCGCCATCAACCGGCCGGGGGTGCGGATGGCGCGGCACATTGTCCGGAATCTCAACACGTATCTGAGCGCCACCCAGTTGGGCATCACCATGGCCAGCCTGGGTCTGGGCTGGATTGGTGAGCCGGTGTTTGCGGCCTTGTTGCGGCCCTTGCTGGCCGCCGTTGGCCTGACCTCCACGTTATGGCAAAATTCCGTATCCTTTGCCTTTGGATTTTTCGCGCTCACATTTCTGCACATCACCGCCGGGGAACTTGCCCCCAAATGGCTGACCATCCAGAAACCGCTGTCCGTGGCCCTCCGGGCCGCCCGGCCGTTGCATTGGTTTTACCTCGCTTTCTATCCGCTCAACCGGCTCCTGAACGTGGCTGCACGCTGGTTGCTGGAAAAAGTCGGCATTGAACCTGATGGCCAGGCTCAGGATATTCATTCTGAAGAGGAACTGCGTCTGGTCATCGCTTCCGCCCAAAATGCCGGCGGGGGTCACAATCTGGTTCTCAACGCCCTGGATCTACGCCGGCGCACCGTACGGGAGGCCATGCGGCCCCGGCACGAAATTGTCATGTTCAGCACTGAGGCCACCATCGCTGAGTGCCTCCTTCAAGCGGAACGTACCCGTTACTCGCGTTATCCCATCTGCATCAGGGGTGATTTGGACAAAACCGCCGGGGTCATCCACATCAAGGATTTGTTCGCCTGGCGGGACAAGGCCAAAACCGCCCAAGATTTGTTGCCCGTTGCGCGCAAATTAATCTATGTGCCCGAAACCGCCCGGCTGGAACAACTGCTGAAACGGTTTCTGGATCGCAAACTGCATTTTGCCGTGGTGGTGGATGAGTATGGTGGTACGGTGGGCGTTATCACCTTGGAAAATGTCATGGAAGAACTGGTGGGCCAGATTCAGGACGAGTTCGATCAGGAAACGCCGGAACTGACAGTCTTGGGCGAAAACTCCTGGATGGCGGCCGGTACATTGCCGCTGCATGAACTTGAAAAAATCATCGGCCCCGTTGCCCATAATGAATCAGTGGCAACGGTCAGTGGGTGGCTCACCCAAAAACTCGGCGGTTTCCCCAAGCAAGCGGACCGGCTGACCGTAGGTTCCTGTGAATTGGTGGTGGAGGAAATGGACGGACCTCGTGTCGCCCGCCTTAAAATTACCCGCCAAAACCAAGCTTGAAGCTCGCTGTAAAAATCATTTCCTGCCCAATTGACTCAGCAGTTTGGTGTGGATGCCGTCAAAACCGCCGTTGCTGAAGACACACACGACATCGCCGCCGCGCGCGTTCTTGCCAAGGTGACTGACAATGGCATCGGCATCAGCCAGGTAGGCGGCCTCTTTGCCGGACGCCTTGAGATCAGCCATCAACAGGGCCGGATCGAGACGCTTGGCGGCAGGGATTTGCTCCAACCGCGCGACCTGTGAAAGCAGGACGACATTCGCATCGGTAAAGGAAAATGCCAGTTCGGTCTGGAATACGTTGCGGCGGGTCGTGTTGGAGCGCGGTTCAAAGACGGCCCAGATTTTCTCGCGGGGATATTTGATGCGCAACGCCTTGAGGGTTTCCCGGATGGCCGTCGGATGATGGCCGAAATCGTCCACGATAATCACCCCACCGGCAATGCCTTTGACTTCCATGCGGCGTTTAATGCCCTTGAACGTGTCAAACGCAGCCTGGATCTGCTGGTTCTTCAAGCCGCAATGTTTGGCGCAAGCGACCACCGCCAGGGCGTTGCGGACATTAAGTTCACCAACCAGGTTCAAATGAAATTTGAAGCTGGGAATCTCAAAGGTGCTGGCGGTTGGTCCAAGCTGGAGGTTGAAGGCTTGTACGGCATTATGTTCCCCCAAGCCAAAGCGTTTCACCGGGCAGTGGGTCACTTCCAACAGTTGTTCCAGATTGGCTTCATCGCCGTTGCCCAGCAGCAGGCCGTTCCGCGGCACGAGGCGGATGAAATGTGAAAACGTTTTTTTGACCGCATCCAGGTTGTCAAAAATGTCGGCATGATCGAATTCAAGGTTGTTGATGATGGCAACCTCCGGCTGGTAATGGATGAATTTGCTCCGTTTGTCAAAAAAAGCGGTGTCATATTCATCGCCCTCAATGATGAACCATTCGCTGTCGGTGAAGCGGGCGCCCTGACCAAGGTTGTTGGGGATGCCGCCAATGAGGTAGCTGGGATTCAGACCGTTGTGCTCAAACACCCAGGTGAGCAGGGAAGTGGTGGTGGTTTTGCCGTGGGTGCCGCTGACCACCAGGGAACGTTTGCCACGAATAAAAAACTCCTTCAGCAGCTCGGGCAGGGAGCAATACCGTAATTTATGGTCGAGAACATATTCCGCCTCCGGGTTGCCCCGAGAGATGGCGTTGCCAATGACAGCCAAATCCGGCTTGGGGGTGAGATTCTGCTCAGCATAGCCATTGATGATTTTAATTTTCTTGGCCGTCAAAAATGAGGCCATTGGCTCATAAACACTTTGGTCGGAGCCGGTTACTGAAAAGCCACGGTCCTGCATCGCCGCCGCCGCCGCCGCCATGGCGGTCCCGCCAATTCCGATAAAATGAACCGTCTTGATTTGAGTTGAAAACATTCCGACAAAATTAACCGGCACCGCGTCAGTGCACAAACAGTTTTGTTTAACCTCCACTGAATTTCTAACGTCTGGATTGGTTAATACTGCAAATCCACAATCATTTAATGAAATTACACACTCTTGTGATCGGCCTGATTGGCATGGGCTTTTTCTTAACCGGCCCGGCGATTTCAGCCCAAACATCGGCACTGCCTTCATGGATTGACCCGGACACCGGACACCGGGTGATTCAACTTTCCACCGTACCCGGCAGCGAAAGCCTTTATTTTAACCTCAATCCATTTACCCCGGATGGGAAGCGAATGGTATTCACCACGCCCAAGGGAATATCATTGATAAATTTGCAGACCGGCGAACAGGAGTCGGTGGTGGCTGGCAATGTGCATATCATCATGGTCGGGCACAAGACGGGGCAGATTTATTACACCACCTCTGACCGGAACAACCCAACGGTCATGGCGGTGGATCCCATTACCAAACAAACTCATTTGGTCGCCAAATTGACCCGTGGTGAGTCGGTTTCCGCCGTGAATGCAGATGAAACCTTGCTGGCCGGTACGATCATGGAACGTTCCGAGGGTGTCACCAACCGGCCGAGCTTCGCGGGCGCGACCAATGCCTCAACGAATGTGAAGTTGCAGGATATCGACCGCAGTACGAAGGCCCTGCGCATTCAGCAACGTTTCGACGAGCACGACACCATGGAGTTGTTTTTCCTGAATATCCAGACGGGCGAGGTGAAAACCTATGATCGGTGCACAGACTGGCTGAATCATCTGCAATTCTCGCCCACGAATCCCACACTGCTCTTGTTCTGCCATGAGGGGCCCTGGCACAAGGTGGATCGGATTTGGACCATTCGGACGGACGGCACGCAACTGACAAAAGTGCATCAGCGCACGATGGCCATGGAAATCGCCGGCCACGAGTTTTTCAGCGCCGATGGAAAGACGGTTTGGTACGACCTCCAAACGCCGCGCGGCGAGGATTTCTGGGTGGCGGGCTATGAGGTCGCAACTGGCAAGCGGACCTGGTACCATCTGGAACGTAACGAATGGTCAGTGCACTTCAATGTGGCACCGGGCGGCCAGTTGTTTTCCGGCGATGGGGGCGATGACAAGATGGTGGCGCATGCACCGGATGGCAAGTGGCTTTATCTGTTTCATCCCGATTTGCTGCCGGACCTCTCCGGAACAGACATTGATTCGCACAACCTGATTCAAACCGGGGTGTTTCATGCCGAAAAACTCGTGAATATGGCCAAACACGACTACGCCTTGGAACCAAATGCGATGTTCTCGCCAGATTTGAAGTGGCTTATTTTCCGTTCCAATATGAGCGGAGCCAGTCAGGTCTATGCTGTGGAATTAACCATACCCGGCAAAAATCCAAAGTGGCCGGTTCCCAGTGGCGCGCGGGATCCGGAGTAAAAGGCCTGTGGGTCCGCATTTGGTTGGGCGCGCCTGAATGTTTAAATCCTCACCACGGCAAAGCCCGGTTACACCCATAATCTTGCCGCAATTTCAGGCTTTCCCTTTTAGCGAGAAACATCTAGCTCTGTTGCCGTGCAAAAAACCATGAAAGCGATCCGGGTCAAACAATTTGGTGCGCCTGGAGAATTAAGAACTGCGGAGGTGCCGGTTCCGCAGCCCGGCTCAGGGCAGGTGCTCGTTCGCATTCATGCGGCCGGGGTGAATCCGGTGGAAACCTATATCCGTTCGGGAAGCTACACCCGCAAGCCGGAGTTGCCGTATACACCCGGCAGCGATGGGGCAGGGGTGGTGGAGGCTGTCGGGGCGGATGTAACCGGTTGCAAACCGGGCGATCGAATTTATACGGCCGGGACCATCAGCGGCAGTTACGCGGAGTTTGCGCTGTGTCAGACCGGCCAGATCCATCCGTTGCCTGACAAGGTGAGTTTCGCCCAAGGTGCGGCCATCGGGGTGCCTTATGCCACTGCCTATCGGGCTTTGTTTCAGCGGGCGTCGGCCGCGGCCGGCGAAACGGTGTTGGTCCACGGTGCCAGCGGCGGCGTGGGTATCGCAGCGGTGCAACTGGGGGTTGCCCGCGGTTTGAAGGTGTGGGGCACCGCCAGTTCGAAAGCCGGCCGGCAACTCATTCTCGATCAAGGTGCGCAACAGGTGTTTGATCATAATAAGACCGGCTATGTTGATCAAATTCGTGAAGTGGCCGGCAAACGTGGCGTGGAGATCATTTTGGAAATGCTGGCGAACAACAATTTGGGCCGGGATTTGACCATGCTCGCGCCGGGCGGACGGGTGGTGGTGATTGGCAGCCGCGGCAAGGTTGAGATTGATCCGCGTGACCTGATGGGCCGTGATGCAGATATTCGTGGCATGGTGTTGTTCAACACGACGCCCGCAGAAATGGTGCAAATTCATGCCGCCTTATTTGCCGGGCTGACGGATGGCACGCTTCGGCCGGTCATTGACCGGGAATTTGCCCTGACCGATGCGCCCAAGGCACACGTCGCCGTCATGGAACCCGGTTCCACTGGGAAAATTATTTTAGTTCCGTGATTTCCCGGCGTTGCGCCCGCCGGCGAAGGGCGACTACAGCAATGACACAAGCCGTCCATGAAGGGAGTTCTTCCACGAGCGGAACCAGTTTGGCCGCGAACGTGGGCAACAACACATGAAAGCCCAGCAGGCGAATGGTTAGCCCGGTGGTGACCAAATCGATTGCCGGGTCAACGATCAGCCATTCCCCCGGCCCGAGCCAGCCCAGTACAAACTGCAGCCCATCGGCGCTGACCGCGACCAGCAAGGCCAGCACGATGCGCGTGCGCGTAAGGAATGGCGCCCGAAACCAGCGTGACAGTAGTGGCATCATAATTGAATGACCCTTTGATAATAAGCCAGGCCGGCCCTTGATGAAAGATGGAAACGGCCATCCTGGTTGCCGCCGGACGATGCGGACTTCCCCCTCGGACCCGCCGGTCAGGATTGGAAATTTAAACAAACCATTTTCTTGAACCTTGCCGCAGGCGTTTTAAACCCTATAATTTGCGGGTGCTCGACTTAAAAGTAATTCGTGAAAAACCGGATTTCGTCCGGGAACGGCTCGCCTCGCGCGGGGCGGGGGATGAAGTTCATATTGAAGCCCTGCTGAAATTTGATGAGGCCCGGCGCAATGCGTTGGCCCAGGTGGAATCCCTTAAAGCCACACGCAACCGGGTGTCCAAGGAGATTGGCGCGCTGATGGGGCAGAAGAAATTGGCCGAGGCGGAGGAGAAGAAAAAAGAGACCCGTTATTTGGGTGACATAATCGCCGAACTCGACAAGCAGGCGACAGCGGCCGAGGCCGACCTTCGGGAACTGATGCTGCGGTTGCCCAATCTGCCCCATGAATCCGTCGTGCCCGGCAAATCCGCCGAAGATAATCCCGAAATTCGTGTGCATGGCGCCAAACCGGATTATGCCTTCAAACCCAAGGCGCACGTGGAATTGTGTGAATCGCTCAAGCTCGTCGATTTTGCCCGGGCCACCAAGCTCTCCGGCAGCGGCTTTCTCCTTTATACAAACTGGGGTGCACGTCTGGAACGGGCTTTGATTCAATTCCTGCTGGACCTGCACATCACCGAACACGGCTACACCGAGGTGTCGCCGCCATTGATGGTCGGCCCGCAATGTCTGGAAGGCGTGGGCCAATTCCCCAAGTTCAAGGATCAATATTATGGCGTCGCCGAAGGGGATGACACTACCAAGCTGGGCAAGTTGTATCTGATTCCCACGGCGGAAACCCCCGTGGCCAATATCCATCGGGACGAACTTTTGAAAGAGGCGGATCTGCCGGTGCGTTACTGCGCCTACACGCCGTGTTTTCGTGGCGAAGCCGGGGCGGCCGGGGTGGGGACGCGCGGGATGATCCGGGTGCATCAGTTTGACAAGGTGGAGCTCATTAAAATTGTTCCGCCGGAGCAGGGGTATGAGGAGCTGGAAAAAATGGTCGGCAATGCGGAGAAAGTTCTGCAATTGCTGGGCCTACACTATCGGGTGATCATGCTTTGCACCGGTGACATGGGGTTTGGCAGCGCCAAAACCTATGATATCGAAGTTTGGGCGCCAGGGCAGGGGGGGTATCTGGAGGTGTCCAGTTGCTCCAACTGTGAAGATTTTCAGGCCCGACGGATGAACCTGCGTTTCAAGACCGAGGCGGGCGAAAATAAATTTCCGCATATCCTCAACGGCAGCGGCACGGCTCTGGCGCGTCTGTTTGTGGCGCTGGTGGAAACCCATCAACAGGCTGATGGCAGCATCCAGATTCCGGCACCGCTGCAGCCCTATCTGAAAACCAGCCGAATTACAGCGTGAGCGGTATATCGAACGAATGAAAATCCTGCTGGCCAGCAGCGAAGTCCATCCTTATTCAAAGACCGGCGGCCTTGCCGACATGGTGGGCGCCTTGGGCAAGGCGCTGGCCCGGGCTGGTCACGAGGCCTGCATTGTCACGCCGCTCTATCGCGGTCTCCGGGAAAAATATCCGGACATGCGGCATGTGGACTGGTACCTGAACCTCCCCATGGGCGGCCAGTTTGTGAATGCCCAATTGTGGGCGCTCGAACCTCAGCCGGGCTTGACCATATATTTTGTGGATCACCCCGGTTACTTTGACCGGGCCGGCATCTATTTGGAAGACAACCTGAGTTATCGCGACAACGACGAACGTTTCATCTTTTTTTCCAAATGCGTCACCCATCTGGCCCGTTATTTGCTCTCGCGTCCGGATGTGGTTCATGTGCATGACTGGCAGGTGGGTCTGGTGCCCGCCTTGATGTTGCAGCAGCAAAGGGAAGGGTGGGGGAACCCGCCCCCAACCTGTCTTACGATTCACAATCTCGCCTACCAAGGCACTTTCCCGCCGGAATCATTCGAGCTGACCAATTTGCCCGAGGAGTTCTTCGGTATTGAAGGCGCGGAATTCTACGGCCTGCTTAATTGTCTCAAAGGTGGGATTGCCTTTGCCGACCGCATCACCACGGTGAGTCCGCGGTATGCCCGCGAAATCACCACGGAAGAATTCGGCTGTGGACTGGATGGATTCCTCCGCAAGCGTCAGGGCCGGCTGGTCGGCATTCTTAACGGGGTCGATTATCACGAATGGACCACCACCAAAAATCGCTTCCTCAAGGTCTCTTACTCCGTAAATCGACCCGCCGGCAAAAGCCGGAATAAGGCCGAGCTTCAAAAAGAACTGGGTCTGCCGGTGGCGGCCAAAACGCCACTATTTGGCACTATTTCACGATTGGCCGAACAAAAAGGCATAGATATCGAGTTGGGCGCGCTGGAGGAGATGTTGAGCGCAGGTTTGCAATTTGTCCTGCTCGGGAGCGGTTCGCCGATCTTTGAACGGGCCTACTTGGACCTCGCCAGGCGTTACCCCAAACAGGTCGCGGTTCGGATTGGCTTTAATGAAAGACTGTCCCACCGGATTGAGGCCGGATGTGATTTTTACCTGATGCCGTCCCAGTTTGAACCCTGCGGCTTAAATCAGATGTACAGCCTCCGCTACGGTACCATTCCAATCGTTCGGACTGTCGGTGGACTGGATGACAGTGTTATCGATTTTACGGTGAATCCGGATCGGGCCAACGGTATTAAATTTCAACAGTACTCAGCCACTGCGCTGGCTAGGGCCATTCGTAAAGCACTTGCTCTGTATCAAGAACCGGTATTATTCCGCCAATATCGTCGAAACGCCATGTCGGCCGATTTTTCATGGGCCCGTACCGTGGAAGATTATTTGCGGGTCTATCAAGCATCCGTGACTGCAACTCACACCATTGCCCTCAAGGCCGGTTAAGCTTAAAGCAAACCCGACTTTGATTCACCCGCAATTAAAGATAACTAACATTGTGCATCTCTATTAGTGTTAAGGTTCGCGGCTTCTACCTTCCCTTAAGGGTAATGAATTTTAAGTGCCATTTGTTAATGGATGATGGAATAGTAAGTATGAATGGTAAGCGGAAATAACATTCTGGATCGGGCAAATATTATTGGCGACGCTGGTGGCCACTTCTCTGGTGTTGCTACAAGCTACGAGCCGAAACGGTTGCTGTTTAGTTTGAAAGGTTTGTCCCCATCCGGGCCTAATGATTTTATTTGGGAAAATGGCCTTTTCATATGCGATTGGGGCAAGGTCATAACTCCCTCCATGGGCCAATGGCAGGATTTCTGGCGGGTTTGTGAAACTACCAATGTTTGGTCCTGGCCGCAGTTATCATCATCCACAAGTCTGAAAGGTGGAGTTCATTGGGATTTGCAATTGGAGACTGGGGATCGATGGATTGCCTCTAAAGGTCAAACGATGAATGCTCCCAATGGTTTTCATCAAAAACTCATTCTTCTTAATCGGACGCTGCAGAGCATGGCTGGCTGGCATAATCCATACACAAGTGATTAATGGGTGCTAATTAACGTTGGCCCCATATTGGGCGCTGATTTCTCAACTGCCCGATCATTCCAAGCGGCAACATATATTTTAAAGGCGCTCTTAAAATCGTCCGGACACCCATCGAGCGGAATGGTCTGCAATCTTTGGGCAAAGTCTTGAACGTTAAAAATCAGGGAGTCGGGATTCATGCCGGCGATACCGGTCAACTCGGACTGATTGCGCGGCGGATGGCTTATGATCGTCCGGATGTCCCGCCGGGCATCCAATTACAAATTGGATTTTCGTCTTATAATCCGGTTCCTTCTTGTCCCGCTTGGTGTGTTGGCCGAAGGTGCCGCATCCAACCAAGGTCAGACACAGGATAATAATTAGAAATCTCATTAGGGTTCCCCTGCCCGGCTTATTCCGGAGAATAATAAATATTGCTCCAGAAATGAAATCTGGAAGGGACAGGTTCATATCTTCCAAAGGCGTTTTTCTGCCACAAAGTTGTATTTTGGTTGATCGGTTCGTTATTTATACGGCGAGCGCCCCAATCCGATTCGGTGCTCGGAACCACGACATTGCCGCCCAGTTTAACCGCCTTGGCGGTGAGATATTGCACACTATCCGCATGCCAGTTGGCAGATGGATCGGCGGAATAGACAACTTTGGCGATAAATCTTGCGTTGGGCGGCGGGTCATGGAGAAAACGCACTTGCGAGGCATCCACAGCGTTAATCGGATTTGTTTGCATCGCTGAAGGTGCGGCACAACCAGAGCTGATTACCAAGGCGGTTATTAGGAGTGCTTGAGCCCAAGGTTTGAAAGCAAATACCAACATGTAATCAAGTTTCTGCTCAGTTGCATTAAAAGCCAAGCATTAAATTATTGGATATAAAAGGCTAACGCCAATCTCATTCGATTGTACCAAACCAAAACGGGACTGGTGCCTCGTACCAGTCCCGTTTCACGTTTGGGTTGTCCTAACAACAACTGATTGAATTAAATTTACTCCCTCTGGCCTGCCGTTGCTACTGCCCTTTAGGGCAGGTTTTGTGAATGTAACCCATTCTGGAACCGGAGTTTATGCTGAAAAATGCTCCCAAAACTGCGCTTACTGCAAAAAACAGCGCGTTTGATTGTAATAGCGGACGATTTTGCGGGGAAACCATCGGGGGGTCAGGCGCACGAGGAAAACCAGGCAATGATTCAGCCAGCCGGGTATAACCGTCACCCTGCCCTGTCGAAATCCTCGGTGGCCGGCCACCGCCACGGCCCGGGCGGACATTTTGCCGATCTTATGCTGGCGTTCTTTTTGGCCACGGGCGACGGCCCCAAAATTGGTTTCGGTTGGCCCTGGACAAAGGACGGAGACAACCAGCTTGGTGGCACGCAACTCCTCAGCCAGCGCCTCGGTGAAGGACAGCACGAATGCCTTCGTGGCATAATACACCGCCATGCCCGGCCCGGGTTGAAAGCCGGCCACGGAACCGACATTCAATACCCCGCCCCGGTTGCGGGCGATCATCCCGGGTAAAAACAAGGCGGTTAGTTCCATCAGCGCGTTGATATTGACCCGCACCATTTCCAACTCCCGTTCCACCGGCAGTTCAGCAAATTCACCATGCGCGCCAAAGCCGGCGTTGTTCACCAGCACATCTACAGTCACGAAGCCGGCTTGCAAGGCTTTGAAAATTTCCTGGGGCGACTCAGGGCGGGACAAATCAAATGTCAGTACCATGACTTCCACGCCGTGGGCCTTACGCAACGATTCTGCCAGAGTTTCCAAGGCCTGGGTATTGCGCGCCACGAGGATCAAGCGGCAACCGTCCGCCGCATAGCAACCGGCCAGTTCCCAGCCGATGCCGGAGGAAGCCCCGGTGACCAAAACCGTTTCGTGGGCAACCGGGTTCATCAATGAGTCCACCAGCCGAAGCGCGACGTCAGGGGCCAATAGACGAAGAACGATTTGCCGATGACGTTGCCGGTGGGGAATGGGCCCCAGGCGCGGGAATCAAAGCTGTTGCAGGTGTTGTCGCCCATCACCATGTAAGTATTGGGGCCGTTGGTAAAGATGGTGTCCTGATCGGGAAACAACGGGGCCAGATTGGGATACAAATTGTATTCTTGCGCGACATGGCCGTTCACATGGCCTGAGAATTCACTCTCTGCTGGCGGCACGTCAGCGTTGAAGCCATAGACATTTTCGAAGTGCGGCGTATTTTGGTCGAGCCGCTGGCCGTTGATGATAAGGTGCCGGTCATTGCCGATCTGCACATGATCGTTGGGTAGGACGGTCAGACGCTTGATGTAAAATTCATCCTGGGGCATCTGATTGATGCCGGCCGCATTGGGGGCCTTGATGCCATGTGTTTCAAACACCACTATTTCGCCGCGGTCTGGCTTGCAGAAATTATACGTGAGCCGGTCCACAAATAAATGATCCCCGGCGGTGACCCGCAACTTGATGACATCCTCGCCCTTGTGATAAACGTGGTTCGGATCCAGGCCCGTATACGTATAACCCGGTTGACTGGACTGGTCCGGGTCCGGGGCGGCGCGATATTCCATGGGGGCTTCGCCCAGGTCGGGGGGAAACCAGATCGTCTGCTTGACCCCACCGAGGGTGAAGCTCTGGCTGATGTTGAAGATCAATAATTTGGCGGGCGGATCCACCACCTGCACCATGCCATTGCGGAACGTTATCCGCGGATAAGTGGGGCTGAGCTGGCCGTCCGCCTGCGCCACCACATGAATGTAAGAGGTGCCTTGAAACCATTCCTTCACCCGATTCCAGCCGGTGGGAATGACGAAGTTCGTGTCATTGGTATCGCCCAGAAAATTATGCGAGGTCACCCCGTACAAGGTGGGCTGCATGGAACCAGTGGGAATCTTAAAAGGCTGCAGGAAAAAGGTGCGGATGGCCATGGCCACCGCGACCGCCACCAGGACCACCTCGATGTTTTCACGCCAACCGGAGTGCGGATACGGCTTGATCCATTTGTTTGCCACCAGCTCCAACTTTTCCATGGCGGCGGCGAGGTTCTTGGTGGGGACCTCGGGCGACAGGGCGATTTCAAAATCGCTCAGGGCGCGTTCCATGTTGATGACAGCCTGAGGCAGCAGAATATCGCGCTGGGCGGCCACCAACCGCCGGACATGTTTGCGCAGCGTGAAGGCGTTGCGCACGGTCTGCGAGGTGAGCCAGCGGAAAAACATCATAATTTAAAACATTGGCATGAATGTCCCATAATAGACAATCCCGCCGTAAAATGGTTCAGTGATAATATTCGCGCGCTTTAGGCCTTCAATACCTCAATGAATGCCTCCTGGGGGATGTTGACGGTGCCAAACGCCTTCATGCGCTTTTTACCTTCCTTTTGTTTCTCCAACAATTTGCGCTTGCGGGAGATGTCCCCGCCGTAGCACTTGGCGGTCACGTCCTTGCGGAAGGCACTGACGGTTTCGCGGGCAACAATTTTCCCGCCGATCGCGGCCTGGATGGCCACCTGATATTGCTGGTTGGGAATGACTTCCTTGAGTTTCGCGGCCAGCGTACGGCCCCGGCTCTCGGCCTTGTCGCGATGCACAATGCAGGAAAACGCATCCACGCTCTCGTTGTTGACCAACATGTCCAGCTTCACCATGTCCGATACGCGGTAATCAGCATGCTCATAATCCATGGACCCAAAACCGCGGGTGATGCTCTTGATGCGGTCGTGGAAATCGATGAGGATCTCGTTCAGCGGAATCAGGCTCGTGAGCATGACCCGGCGCGTATCCAAGGTTTCCGTATGATCCACCGCGCCGCGCTTTTCCGAGATCAGCGCCATCAGGTCGCCGATGTTTTCGTTCGGGCAGATGACGAAGGCCTTGACCATCGGCTCCTCGATTTTTTCGATATACGTGACATCCGGCAGGAACGCCGGATTGTCGACCTCCTTGATCGTCCCGTCCGTCTGGGTCACCCGGTAGACCACGCTCGGATACGTGGCGATGATGTCCATGCCGTATTCCCGGCGCAGTCGTTCCTGGACGATCTCCAAGTGGAGCAGCCCGAGAAAACCGCAACGAAAGCCGAAGCCCAGCGCGACGGAAGTCTCCGACTGATAAGCGAACGCCGAATCGTTCAACTGCAGCTTGCCCATGTTGGCCTTCAGATGCTCGTAATCCGCCGTGTTGATGGGATAGATCCCGCTGAACACCATCGGATGGATCTCCTTGAACCCCGGCAGCACCGCCGAAGGATTCCGGGAATCCGTCACCGTGTCGCCCATCTTGACTTCCTTCGGGCTCTTGATATTGGCGGTGAAATAACCCGTCTCGCCCACCTGCAAACGATCACGGATGTACGGCTTCGGGTTGAAGCTGCCGACCTCCTTGACCTCGACTGTCTTGCCCGAATGCAGCAGCTTCACATGCTGGCCGGCCTTCAGTTCACCGTTAAAAACACGCACATGCGTGACCACGCCCTTGTAAGTATCAAAGTAGGAATCAAACCCCAGCGCCTGCAACGAAGGCGCGCCCGTCGGTTTGGGCGCCGGAATCCGCTCCACAATCGCCTCCAGAATCTCCTCGATCCCGATGCCTTCCTTGGCGCTCGCCAACACGGCCGTCTCCGCCGGTATGGCCAGAATATCCTCCAACTGCAATTTCGTCGCCGCGACATCCGCATGCGGCAGGTCAATCTTGTTGATGACCGGGATCACCGTCAGATTCTGCTTCATCGCCAGATGCACATTCGCCACCGTCTGCGCCTCCACGCCCTGGGCAGCGTCAATGATCAGCAACGCCCCTTCGCACGCACTCAAACTGCGCGACACCTCGTACGAAAAATCCACATGCCCCGGCGTGTCGATGAGATTCAGCTCATACGTCTCCCCATTGCGGGCCTTGTAAAGCATCGTGACCGGGTGCGCCTTGATGGTGATGCCCCGTTCCCGTTCCAAATCCATTGCATCCAGCAACTGCTCCTCCATGTCGCGCGTGGCGATGGTGCCCGTGCGATGCAAAAGCCGGTCAGAAAGCGTCGTCTTCCCATGGTCGATATGGGCAATAATGCTGAAATTTCTTATATGTGCTGCGTCCATTTGATTAAATCAGAGCAACATAGAATACGTGAAATTCGCCTAAAGAAAAGGAAATTTGCCGGATGGTTTGGCCCCGAAACCTGTCCGGGCCTCGTTCGATAACCCCTACTGAATGATGGGACTCCCCCAAGTCGTGCCATCCGAAGGCAACGTGCCATGCTGCATCAGCCAGATGCCGTCCGGGTTCATATCGGTGACTGTTTTGGCCGCCCAACGCCGGGCGGCGGCATGACCGTCCACATAGGACAGATTGCCGGTCAACCCATGATAAGCGGCCGGATTGTCCTCAAAGGTGGCGGACCCGTAATTCTTGTTGAAAAGGATATAGAAATGACCGTTGTCAATGGTCTGGCTGGATTCATCAATGAACACGAAATATTGCGCGGGCATGGGCACGGCGGTCGTCGTCCGAAAGTAAGTGAAGCCGGCCTCGTCGTCATCGCTGTTCATCGCGCAATTTTCCGACATGCTGCGCACGTTGATCGTGGTGTCGCCCGGACACTTGTAAATGCCCGTGTTGACCGTGAATGGCCCCATCAGGCTGTTCTTGAGCAAAGTCAAATCCGTGCGGTCCGGCGGATTCGCCGTGAAATTACCTGCACACCAGGACTGGTTGGTCGCCGGCGACCCGCCCTCCGCCGGGGCGATTTTATCGCCGTTTTCATCGGCGTACAATTGCCAAGCCAGTTGCAACTGCTTCACATTGTTCAGGCATTGAATGCCCTGCGCCTTTTGCTTCGCCCGGCTCAAGGCCGGCAGCAACATGGCGGCCAGAATCGCGATGATGGCGATCACCACCAGCAATTCAATCAATGTGAAGGCCCACCTTGTATTCATGCCATATAATATTGAAGCATTTCCGGCTCGGTTCCAACCTTTTATTGATGTCGAACGAAGTCTGCGGCCCTGATATTTGAGATTTCATCCGGACCCATTCTGCCGTAAATTGAGGCCAATGATTGCTCTGCTAGATTATGGATCCGGCAATTTGCGCAGCGTCCACAAGGCCCTGCTCAAGGTCGGGGCAACGGTCCGGCTCGTCCGCCGCCCCGAGGAGATCGGCGATGCTCGCGGCCTCGTGCTGCCCGGGGTTGGCGCCTTCGACGACTGCATCCAGGCCCTCCAGCGGCAGGAACTGTTTGAGGCCGCGCGGGAATTCACCCGGTCCGGCCGCCCGTTCCTGGGCATTTGCGTGGGCTACCAGGCCTTGTTTGAGAAGAGCGAAGAGTTCAACAGTTGCGCCGCCGGGCTGGGCTTGTTTGCCGGCAAGGTGGTGCGTTTTGCCGAACAACCCGGCCTAAAAATCCCCCAGATCGGCTGGAACCAGCTCGCCATCACCCGGCCGGATTGTCCCCTGTATAAGGGCGTCCCCGAGGGCAGCTACGTCTATTTCGTCCACAGCTTTTACCCGCAACTGGCGGATGACCGCATCGTGGCCACCCAGACGGATTACGGGATGACCTTTGCCTCTTCAGTGTGGCGTGACAACGTCTTTGCCACCCAGTTTCACCCGGAAAAAAGCCAGCGCGTGGGCCTGCAGATCCTGAAAAACTTTGCGGAATTGACCCAGCCATGAGCGAACCCGCCTCAAAACTCACCGAAAAAGACTTGGATTCCGAGATCCTCGCCGAGATTCAACTCGTGCTGGCCGAAAAGCGGACCTCGCTTTCCGCCCTGCGCACCGGCATTGCCATCTTCGCCTTCCCCCTCTCCGTGCTGAGCGTGCTGGTGGCCACCTCAAAATCCTATCACGTGAGCGACGTGCTGCATCTGATGATCATGATCATTATCATCAACGTGGGCCTGGTCGCGCTGGCGATTTATTTGATCGTCCGCTCCCTGCGCCGCATCCGCCATTACGACCGGGTCATCGACGAATACAAACAAACCTACAGCCGCCTCGGCCGGTTGCTGGGGGAGTGATTATTACGTCGCCGCCCGCCAATCCAACACCTTCAACTGCACCGTCCTCCGCCCCCCAAAATCATTCACCTGCGGCACAAACGCCAGGTCAAATTTCCCCTCCGGCATGACCGCCGTGCCCGCCCCCCACCAGACCGCCTCCAGCGTGGCCTTCCCGTTCGTGACCCAGAGTTTCACATGCTGTTTCTCCGCCCCCATCCTTTGCAGCGGACGCGCATGCCCGAGCCGCCGGGCCCAGAATTGCACCGGCGGGTTCCCCTGCCCTGTGGGCTGGAGCCGGTCCAGTTGCGCCAGCAAATCCAGCGTGACATCCGGCAGCTCCACTTCCGCGTCCAGCCGGAGCAACGGCTGCAAATCCTCGGGTTTCAGGGCGCGCCGCGCCAGTTCATTAAGCCGCTGACGGAAGGCGTCGATGTTCTCCGGCGCGATGGTCACGCCCGCCGCCATCGCATGGCCACCGTGGCGCACCAGCAAATCGTCACACTCGCGCAACGCCGCCGCCAGGTCAAAGCCCGGGATGCTCCGGCCCGAACCGCGCCAGTGGCCCCCTTCCCCGCCCAGGATGAATGTGGGCCTGTAAAATTGCTGCATCACGCGCGACGCCACGATCCCCACGACCCCGATGTGCCAGAGCAACTCCCCTTCCACGATCACAAAATCCCGCTGCGGATCAAACTTGGATTTAACCGTACCTATGACACTGGTCGTGATGCCACGTTCGATCTTCTGCCGTTCCTGATTGTGATAATCCAGGTTGCGCGCCAGCGGCTGCGCCTCGGCGGCATCACGCGCCAGCACGAGCTGCAACGATTCCTGGGCGTTCTCCAGCCGGCCGGCCGCGTTCAATCGCGGCGTAAGCTGATACCCCACGTCCATCGTGGTGAGGTGATCCGGGCACTGCGCAATTTTCTTGAGCGCGACCAATCCCGGTCGCTCCGTGGTGTTCAACCGTTCCAGTCCCGTGGCGACAAAGATGCGGTTCTCCCCCGTGAGCGGCACCACGTCGGCGACCGTGCCGAGCACCACCAGATCAAGCAGCGGACGCAGATCAAAATCCGCCATGCCCGGCAACCCCGCGTCCCGCCCGCATTTGACCAGCGCATGCGCCAGCTTGAACGCCAGCCCCACCGAACAAAGATCGCGAAAGGAGACCTCCTGTTCGCCGCCCAATTGCGGGTTCACCAGCGCCACCGCCACCGGCGGCGGATTGGAGACCTGATGATGGTCCAGCACAATGGCATCCACCTTGCGTTCGCGCAGCCACGCGATGGACTCCACGGCCGTTGAACCGCAATCCACCGCCAGTAGCAACGTGGCGGGATATTTGTTCAGGCAATTCTCCACGCCATCCTTGCTCAGGCCATAGCCCTCATCGAGCCGATGCGGGAGATAACATTCCACGCGCCACCCGAGCGTGCGCAGCACCTCCACCAGCAGCGCCGTGGAGGTCACGCCATCCACATCATAATCGCCAAAGATGACGACCGACTCCGCGCGTTCCCGCGCCAGGAACAGCCGGTCCACGGCGGCGGCCATGTTGGGCAGCAGAAACGGGTCGGCCAGCAGCTTCAGGCGCGGCGTCAGGAATTGCCCGATCGCCTCTGGCTCGCTGAGCCCGCGGTTGAGCAGACATTGCGCGAGCAAGGGCGAAACATTCTGCGCCGCGGCGATCTGGCCGGCGAGCAACGGTTGGGCGGGGGCGCAGGACCAGCGGCATTTCATGAGTGCACTCCCCTTTCCCGCCGCGCGGCGATCACGGAGAACGTCATGGCCCCGGCCAGTATGCCGGCGATGACCATCAGGCAAACCCCATTGGGGATGACCTGCTGAAACCACAGCGCCTGCGGCCCATGCAGTTCCAGTAACATCTTTGCCCCTACAAACACCAGCACGAGTGCCAGGCCAAACTTCAGGTAACGAAAATAATCCAGCGCCCCCGCCAGCACAAAATACAATGACCGCAGACCGATCAGCGCCAGCACATTCGAAGTGAACACAATGAATGCACTCCGGGTTACGGAAAACACCGCCGGCACGGAATCCAGCGCGAAGATCAAATCCCCGCTCTCCACCAGCACCAGCACCAACGCCAGCGGCGTCAATGCACGGCGACCACCGGCCAGAGTTAAAAATTTGTCGCCGTCAAAATTATCACTCACTGGCAGCCACCTCCGCAGGAGTCGTAAAAAGCTATTGGTTTCCGGCTCCAGCGCCACCGGCCGTCGGGTCAGCGCCGTCTTGATGCCGGCCAGCACGAGGAAACCGCCGAAAACATAAAGCATCCAATTGAACTGCTGGATCAGTACGCTGCCCAGGCCGATCATCGTGCCGCGCAGGACGATGGCGCCCAGAATGCCCCAGAGCAAAGCCCTATGCTGCAACGCCAGTGGCACATGAAACGCCGCAAAGATTAGGGCCATGACGAGGATGTTATCCAAGGAGAGCGACCACTCAATGAGATAGCCGGTGATAAACTGTGTTGCTTCAGCCCGGCCGCGCCACTCAAATAACCCCGCCGCAAACAGCAGCGCCAAGGACATCCAAATGCCGCTCCAGACGAGGGCCGAGCGTATCCCGGTCGCCCGGGTCTTCCGGGAAAAAGCGCCCAGATCCAGCGCGATAAAAAACACGATGCAGACGACGAAACCGGCCCAAATCCATGGGTTGATTTCAGTCATCGCCCGCCGTTATACCATCGGTTGCCCGGTATTTTGCAGGGCCACCTGGGAAGCGCCGATGTTCGGCCGCTGGCCCTTGTGCCACCAGAGGACAATGGCGCTCGCGATGTAGATCGAGGAGTAGGTCCCCGTGATGATGCCCACCAAGAAGGTGAATGCAAAGTCATTGATCACCCCGCCGCCGAACACATACAAACAGCCCGTGGCGATGAACACCGTGCCGCTGGTGATGATCGTCCGGCTCAGCGTCTGGTTGAGCGCGCGATTGATCACATCCTTGAACGAACCGCCCACTCCGAGCTTCAGATCCTCGCGGATCCGGTCGAAGATGACGATCTTGTCGTTCATGGAGAAACCGATGATGGTCAGGATCGCCGCGACCACGGTCGCATTGAATTCCCGGCCGGAGATGCCGTTGGCCAGGCAGTAGCAGCCGATGGCCAGCAGCACGTCATGCAGCACGGCCAGCACCGCCGCCACGGCGAACGAGAATTCATAACGGAACGCCACATACACCAAGATGCCGAACATCGCCGTCAACGACGCGATGATCGCCGAGTTCCGGATTTCCTTCCCGACAGTCGCGCCGACTTCCTTGGCTTCGATCTGGATAAATTTCGCCTGCGGGAAACTGGCCGTCAGGGCCCGGTATACATTGCCGGCCGAACCGGTGGCGCTGGTCACCCGCAAGGTTTCCACGCCGTTGCCGATGTTCTTCTGATATTGGATCTGCGCGTCCTTGACGCCCGCAGTCGTGATGGCCCCGCGGATCTGCTCCACGTCCAGCCGGGTGGCGAAGGAATAGGTGGTGCTGTCACCGCCCAGGAAATCCACGCCGAACAGCTTCTCGCCGCGGCCAAAGGCCCCGTAGAGAATTGCCACGATCGCGAAGGTCCACGAGAGGACAAACACCGGCTTGGCGAGCGACATGAAGTCCAGCTTGCTGCTCCGGATCAGGTGGAGCATGGGCAGTGACTTGATGATGTTCCGGTCGAGCGCAAAATTGAAGATCAACCGCGTGACCACCAGCGACGTGAACAAGCTCGCCGCCACACCGATGGTCAGCGTCACGCCGAAGCCCTTGACTTCGCCCGTGCCCATGAAAATCAGAATCACGGAGGAAATCAACGTCGTGACGTGCGAATCGAAGATCGTGCCGAACGCCCGCGCATAACCAGCCTCGATCGCGCCGCGCAGCGACTTGCCCTTGGCCAGTTCCTCGCGCAGACGTTCATAGATCAGTACGTTGGCATCGACCGCCATACCGATGGTCAGCACGACACCCGCGATGCCCGGCAGGGTCAGCGTGGTGCCGACCGAGCACATGACGCCCATCAGGATGATGATGTTCGTGACCAGCGCGATGTTGGCCGTCAGACCGGCCAGCAAATAGTAGGCGAACATGAACAGCGAGACGAACACCACGGCATAGACCGAGGCCGAGATACCGCTCTTGATGGCGTCCGTGCCCATCGTGGCGGCCACGTCCTCCTGGGAGATGATCTTGAGCGGGGCGCGCAACGGGTTTTGCAACACGTTGGCCAGCTCCTGGGCTTGCGCGGGGGTGAAATGACCGGAAATGCTGCCGTTGCCGGTTTCAATGGGCGAATTGATGTTCGGGGCCGAATACAATTCATGGTCCAAGATGATGGCTAGCCGGTGATCAACATTGGCCTTGGTCGTCTCGGCAAAGCGATCGGCCGCATCTTTGTTGAGTTCAAAGCTGATCTCTGGTTCGCCCAAGTTGCCGCGGACCACCAGGGCGCTCTTCACAATGTCGCCGGCCAGTTTGTTTTCCGGCCGTTTGCTGACGATGACTTCGGTGATGGTGGGTTGCTCGCCTGGCAAACCTTCTTCCTCGCGCCGGAGTTTTTCATAACCAGGCGGAACCGGCAGATGGTTCGCGATGATTGTGTCGCTATCATCCTTCACCAACCGGAACTCGAGATAAGCCGCCTTCTGGATCTGCTCCTTGGCGCTTTCCTTCACCGCCTCCGACAGGCCGGGCAGTTGGATCAAAATTTCATTCCCGCCTTCCGGCTGGATCAACGGTTCCGCCACGCCAAAGGCGTCCACGCGCTTGCGGATCACTTCCACGGCCTGCGAGATGGCGCTGTTCACGTCCGCCGAGTTCGCCACCCGGTTCGTGTCCGTTGACGCCAAACTGTTCGTGTCCATTTCCACGAGGAACGACGTGCCGCCCTGCAAATCCAACCCCAGCTTGATCTTGCCGGACGCATCCTTCTGCAATTGATTCAGTATGAAGGTCGTCGGGTACAACTTGCCCTTCGTCACCACGAAAGGATAATACGGGGTAATGTCATTCGTGCTGATTGCCGACAACAGCACGGCAAACTCGCTGTTCGTCTGGGTCTGTTGCAGGGACTGCACCCGGTGCAGGATGTTGGTGAAGGCGGCGTCCGTGTTCGAGGCGCGATCCGTGAATTGCTCCACCAGATCCCGGCTGGTCGGCGGATAAATTTCGAACAATGCCCAGAGAACGATGGCAACGACGAACAGGAAACGACCCAAATTATTGTTTTTGTTCATGACGGAAACTCAGGATGCAGACGACGTGTCGGAATTGAGGATTTCAGTGACGGACGCCTTCGTGATTTCCAGCTTGGAATCCGCCGAACGCAGCATGACCGTGTTGTCCTTCACGGAGATCACAGTGCCGATGATCCCGCTGGACGTGGCCACGCGGTCGTTCGCCTTGAGCGCCTTCACCAGTTCCGCCAATTGTTTGGCCCGCTTTTGCTGCGGCCGGATCAGGAGGAAATAGAACACCACCACGATGAGCACCATCGGGACAAACGACATCAGGGGTGATTGTGTGGACGTTCCTGTCGCCCCCTGCTGAGGAGCCAGACCCATCGCCAAAGTTTCAGTCAAACGATTCAAGTACATATATAAAATGTGGTCGGACAATTTAAAGGAGGGGTTGTATTTGGCAAGCTAATTGACAGCCGAATTTGGCCGGCCACATCCGGCGGAAAACTCCGGCCGCCTCATATAAGTACCGGTCATGGCTGTTACCTGTTGCAAACCAACGGATTAAAACTGTGGAGCGCCATCCACCGGCAACGTCACCGCCCCGTCGCCAACGAACGTCACCTTGTCATACCCGGCCGCGTGCAAAATCGCCGCGAGCTGCCACTCCGCCCGCTCCGAAGCATCCCGCAGGATGCCCCCCGTGCGCGCCGCGTTGCGAATATCGAGCACTGCCTGCTGCCGGGCCGACTGCTCCAGATCCTTGTCGAAGCTCCGCAGAAAGCCCAATTTCCAGTCAATCACCTTCGTCTGATCCTCATCCAGATAACAATCCGTGATCCGCGCCGCCGGCAACCACACCGTGATGTCCTTGCCATACACCGAAACATCCCCCGGGCTGATCGCCTTGACATCCACCCCCGCCTTCACAATCCCATGTGCCAGCAACATCACGCGATTATCCCCCTGCACATACTGACCGAGGGTCGTCTGCGGCGGCGCCTCCAGGATGACGACCTTTTCCAGCACATACTTGACCGTGACCAAATCCGAGAGCGCCTGCACCCGCTGCACCACCGTCGCCGTGCCCAGGACCTGCAACCCCGCCGGCCGCCGCAGCCAATGCGCCGCGACCACGCCAAAAATCAGCCCGGCCGCAAAAATGACCAAGACAACCACGGCCCAAACCAATGAGCGAAACCGCTGCATGCCAAAGAATGCCACCTCCTCACCCCAAAGCAAAGCCCGGATGACATCCCCGACCCTGACACCAACACCGCCCCGATTCACTCTCCAAAAATCGTATGCAGGGTGAAAAAGTGATTGTTCAAGATGGTACGATGAAACGGCCTGCTTTCCCATCGTTTGGAAATCCCAAAAAGACAATCGCCAGCGTCATTCCCGCCGTGATATAGTTTCGCCGTGGAAACGATCGGGCAATCAAGCAGTTCTCCCCCTGGCCAGACGGCTCGGTGATACAGTCCATGTTTCGCCCTTGTTGCGCAAGGTCTGCCAGATGAGCGGTTGCAGGGAGGATCGTATCGCCGAGTGGCTGCTCAAATGTGCCGTCCGCCGTGGTGCCAGCCACTATGAGCGCGATTTCCCCGCCGATCTCCCGCCGGATAATTCTGACCTGAACCATGAAGAACTGGCCGTCGCATTGTGTCTGGGCCAGCATCCATACGACTCCGTGTTCCTGCGCGCTGCCGCTCAATTGTTAAGTTCAACCCGCAGCGACCCGCAGCGGCTTGCCAGACTCGCAGTGATGGAAAGGGTTGAACCAGTATTGCTTCACATCGCCACTATTGTGTAGGAGGATCGCGCCATAGTTCTAGCGACGGCGGATCGGAGCGACATATCAAATGACCGGCACAAATCACTTCGAAAACAGGTCCGCCCCACCTCAATCCCCGGCGGGCGTGAGGGTGACAATATTCGTGAGGGTCCCCGAGGTGGTAAAAGCCTCTCCGTCGCAATCCAACGGATCGGCATCCCGCTCGGCCGCCGTGATGATCATTTTCGCCGCGTTCGTCACCCCGCGTGCCTCATAGCTTGCAAAGATGTTGGTGGGCATCAGGTCAAAATAAGACAGCAACATCCTCCCGCCCGGCGTCTGGACTTGGACCGCGATGTCCGAGGAGGTCACGCCCCCGGGTTCGCCCCCGAACAAGCCGATCGGTTCACCATTGGTCACCGTGGCCCCGGTGGGCAGCGTATTCGTCACATTGACATGGAACAGGATGAACGTGAACGCCGGATAACCCGCGGGCGTGATCCACACCTGCGTACCCGAGTCCGGCGTCGTTTCCGTGAATTCATTGGCGATCGTATCCGTGACCGGCGCGTAGATGCCCACCTGCGAACCGTCCACCATCGGGTCGATGATGAAATAATGCTTCATGCTCCGGCAATGCTCGAAATCATCCGAGTAATCATGCCCCATCCCCGAGCGAAAACGCGAGATGGCGGTGATTTTGGACAGGTCGATGTAATTCGATTGCACCAGCAGCGGGATGCCCTTGGCATTGACGTCATAGATGGTCGAATCGCTGATCCTATTGGTGGCGGCGACCACGCGGATAAAAAACTGCGGGAACGAGCTCTGAATGTTGCCGAGGGGCAACACGACCGAATTGGAGAGGTTCGTCTTGTAGATATTGGCAAAGGGGCCCCGGCGCAGTCTGCCAGGCCTGGTTTATATTTGGCGTATATTGGATGCTGCAAAAAATATTCGTCTGATCATTCGTCCACACCAACGTGCCATCGGAAGTGAAGGAGACCACCTGCAAATGCAGCGCCGACGCCGTAAACAACGTCATGGCGGCAAGAATTCCGGCCAGCCAGCGGAGGCGGCAACGATATAATTTCATGGCGTCATCATCCTGATGAATTTCATTCCCGCCAATAATTCACCAGTGTTTCCCGTTTCTGTCAACGCAAACGGGTCTCCACACGACGACGAACCCTGAACCCCCGCCCAAAGAAATAATTTCAAATAAATCCCCGCCTGTGGCATCTAATACCTGTGCGACGACTCCTGTTCATCCTGTTGACCTGTTTGGGCCTCGGTTTTTCCACCGCCCGGGCCGCGCATACCCAGGTCACCCTCCACCTCTCCGCCGACCCCGCCCGCCCCGGCGACACCGTGCTCGCCGGCGTCGATTTGAAGATGGATCCCGGCTGGCATACCTACTGGAAAAATGCCGGCGACGCCGGGATTCCCACCGCCATCCAGTGGCACCTCCCGCCCGGCGTCACCGCCGGGGACATCCAATGGCCCCTGCCCCGCAAACTGCCGCCCGCCGACATCACCACCTACGGTTACGAGGACGAAGTCATGCTCATCGTCCCGCTGAAACTCGCGCCGGATTTGAAGCTGGACCAGCCACTCCAACTACAAGCCGACCTGTCCTGGCTCGAATGCAAGGACCAATGCATCCCCGGCAAGGGCAGCGTTTCCGCCACCCTGAATCTCGCCGGCACCACCACGCCGTCCACCAATGCCGCGCTCATCCAATCCTGGCAGCAAAAGGTTCCCGGTCCGCTGCCCTCTGACCGATGGTCCATCACCGCCACCTGGGAAAAACCCGCCGAGGGCGACTGCCGCCCTCTGCTGATTCAAGGCCGGTACACTGGCAATCAGCTCAAAACACTCCGCATCGACACCGCCGAGTTTTTCCCCGGGGTCAGTGATACGTATGAGATTCAACCCGCCACCGAACTGCTCCCGCCCGGCGGCCAGGATTTCCGCCTGCGCAAGGTGGTGAAGAAATATTCCGGCGACTGGCCGCAAATCATCACCGGCGTGCTGGCCTTGAACGGCAGCTATGGCCCATTAAATTACGAAGTCCGCTTGGGCGTCCCCGGCGATGTCCCCACCAATTCAACCGCCGCAACCGTTTCCCCCGCCACCACCACTCCTCCGGCCGGCGTCGCCCCGCCACCGACGCAATCGCTGGGCCTGATGCTCCTCTACGCCTTCATCGGCGGCCTCATCTTGAACATCATGCCCTGCGTGCTCCCCGTCATCGCCCTGAAAATCCTGGGCTTTGTCAGCGAAGCCACCGCCCAACCACGCCGGGTACGCCTGCTGGGGCTTGTCTATGCGCTGGGCGTCCTCGTGTCCTTCCTGACGCTCGCGGCCATCGTCATCGGCCTGAAGGCGGCCGGCCATCGCGCCGGCTGGGGCCTGCAATTCGGCAACCCCATTTTCCTGATCAGCCTCACCACCCTGGTCCTGCTGGTGGCGCTGAACCTCTTCGGCTTGTTTGAAGTATCCGTGGCTGGCCGCGCCATGGATTCCGCCAGTCAGCTCACCCGACGGCACGGGTATCCGGGGGCGTTCTTCAACGGCCTGCTCGCCACCGCCCTGGCTACGCCCTGCACCGCGCCGTTTTTGAGCCCGGCCCTGGGCTTTGCCTTCGCCCAGAGTGCCCCGATCATCCTGCTGATTTTTCTCACCGTCGGCCTCGGCCTCGCCGCACCCTACGTCGCCCTGAGTTGGAATCCCGCCTGGCTCAAATACCTGCCCAAGCCCGGTGTCTGGATGGAAAAATTCAAGATCGCCATGGGCTTCCCCATGCTGCTGACCATGGTCTGGCTCTTCAATCTGGCGGCCGAAAGCTACGGCAGCCGCGCCCTCTGGCTCGGCATCTTCCTCGTCATCGTGGCCCTGGCCGCCTGGGTCTTCGGCGAATTTGTGCAGCGCGGTCGCGGCCATAAGGGCCTGGCCCTCGGCATCACCGCCGCCCTCCTCATCGGCGGCTGCGCCTACGCGCTCGAAGACCAGTTGCACTGGCGCGACCCGATGCCGGATGTCGGCGCCGCCGTATCGCTCAAAAAATCAACCGATGGCATCGACTGGGGCCATTGGACCCCCGCCGCCGTGGCCGCCGCCCAATCCGCCGGCCACCCCGTGCTCGTGGATTTCACCGCCGACTGGTGCCTCACCTGCCAGGTGAACAAAAAGACCAGCCTGGAAATCCCCTCCGTCCGCGCCCAACTCAAGGTCCTGGACGCCGTGGCCCTGCTGGCCGACTACACCCACACCCCCGACGCCATCACCGATGAACTCACCCGCCACGACCGCGCCGGCGTCCCCATGGTCCTGATCTACCCCAAAACCCCCGGCTCCCCCCCCATCATCCTCCCCGAAATCCTGACCCCCGCCATCGTCCTCTCCGCCCTGTCCCAAGCAGTTAAGTAATGGTGGGGGCGAAGAGCTGCCATTCCGCCTATAACGGCGCGACCGCGCCGCCCTCGTTGCCCGGTGGGGCAGAGCTGCCGCTCCGCCCACTATTCCCGTCACCTGCGCCAGCAGGTGACGAAATCCCCAATCCAATAAAATCGCTCAAAACTCCGCACCACCCCAATCACCAAAAAATTTGAACCATTTGCGTTCCAAGCCAGTCTTAAGTAAGGTATTAAGTAACTAAGCACATGAAAAAATTATTCATCATTCTCTCGACCATGGCCCTGGCCGCCTCCACCTACGCTGTGGAAATCGGCAAACTCGCCTCCGACTTCACCGGCACCGATATCACCGGCAAAACCATCAAACTGAGCGATTACACCGGCAAGATCGTCGTGCTTGAATCCTACAATTCCGACTGCCCCTTCTGCCACAATCATTACGCCACCGGTGCCGCCCAGGAATTGCAGGCCGACCTCGCCGCCAAAGGCGTCATCTGGCTCCTCATCGATTCCGTGAACGCCAAAAATTACAGCCACCGCACCCCCGCCCAGGCCCGCGATGAATGGGCGAGCTACAAGATCAAGGCCACCGCCTGGCTCGACGACACCAGCGGCACCATCGGCCACCTGTACGACATGAAGACCACGCCCGATATGTTCGTCATCGCCAAGGATGGCACCCTCGCCTACTCCGGTGCGATGGATGACCGCGCCGCCGCAGATGGCGACCCGCGCACCGCGCACAATTACGTCCGCGCCGCCGTCGACTCCATGCTCGCCGGCCAGCCCGTGGTCGTGACCCAGACCAAATCCTACGGCTGCGCCGTGCATTTCGCCGACTAACCCCGCAGCAGACCGATAATTAATTAATTCGCCTTAGCGGTTGCCGTGCTCCAGCCCACCGCCTCCCCATCCGGCAGAAACACCAGCGTGTTCGTCGATGCGCCGTACGGCGGCTGCCAATTGCGATCCAGATGGACCGTCGTGGTCCTGCCCTTGGCAATGACTACCGTCACCATAACCGTTCCATAGCCGGCCGCCTCCGCCTCAATGGTGTAAGCTCCCTCCGCCAGCGACACCGTGTCCGGCCATTCATCCATGTTGGACATATGATTGGCCACATATTTGAGGTGCTTGCCGGAAGTGTCTTCAATCTCATAACCCGTGTGGAGATCAAAATAAGTCGGATCATCACTGGCGATGGCCGGAGATTTCTCCGTCGCGCTAAACACCTGCAAATGACCTTTGGCCCCCGCCGCCACCTGACCTCCCGCCTTCGGCCCGACCGGAGCCAGCGCCACCGGACTCGAAACGCAACCCGTCACGAAAGGAATGATTCCCGCACCAATGAGCATGTATTGTATGATTTTCATAATAATACAACCATACCCGCCCCCCATTAAGGCGTCTTGAACGCCAGATTAAAATCCGTTCAGAAAAGCGTGGCCCCAATTTCGTAATCCAACCCCGCCTGCCGCGCGAGCAGGTCGTGGCGGGCGTTGGCCTGCGCGATTTGGGCCGAGACCAGGCTGAGTTGCGCGTCGGTTAGTTCGACCATCGAGCTCAGGCCGGCCTGATAGCGGGCGGCCGCCAGGTCGTAAGCTTTAGTGGCGTGCCGGACGAGCTCGCCGGTCGTTTGCAACTGTTGCCGGGTGTTGTTGACGTCGAGCCACGCCATCCGCACCGCGCGGACCACTTCATCCTCGGCCGCGCGCAACTGCTCCTCTGCGGCCGAAGCCTGCATTTCGGCACGGCGTTGCCGGGCGAGATAAAGGCCGCCACTAAAAATTGGCAGGCTAATGTTCACGTCCGCGGCGGCATAGTTGTCGGCCAGTCGGTCATCGTGGTCGGGCGAATTGCCGATGACCCCTTCGGCGGTGATGACCGGACGGCGGGCGTCCCGCTCGGACCAGGCAAACCGCCGGGCGGCGTCGCGTTGAGCGCGGAGCGCGAGCAGTTCCGGTCGCCCGGCCAGGGCGGTTTGGATGAGCGCATCAACGTCGTTGGTGGCAACGTCGGCGGTCGGCGGCTCGACCAGTTGAAACGGCCGTTCCTCGCGAAGACCAAGATTGTTGGCCAGCGCGGCCCGGGCGGCATCGGCGCTGTTTTGAGCACGTTCCAGCAGCAGCCGGCCCTCCTCCAAGGCGACCTGGGCGAAACTGACGTCGAGGGCGGATTTCAACTGGTTGGTGGCCAGGGCAGTGACCTGTTCCAGCAGCAACTGGCGGCTGTGCACCGTTTCCTGGGCGACCTGAAGCACGGCCTGCGCGGCGAGGGCGCTAAAATAACTGGTCGAGACCTGCAACCAGACTTGGTCGCGCACATCGACCGCATTTTCGGTCTCCGCCCGGGCGGTAAATTCCGCGCCGGCATGGAGATTGGCGGTGTGACCGAAATCCGTGATGAGCTGGCTGACGCTCAGCCCCCCGGCGATGCGGTCGTATACGCTGGGGTTGTTCAGGCCGCCGGCCATGATGCGGTCGTTCTCCGTATTCGCCCCGGCCGCCGTGCCGTACAGGGTGGCCGCCGGCAGTTCGGCGGCGCGAACCTCCTTCACCGCCTCGGTCGCGGCCCCGACGTCGTAACGGGCGGCGATGATCCGCGGATGATTCTGCAGCGCCATTTGCCGGGCCTCGGCCAGGGTGAGGACCTGGCCGGGGCCGGCGGACTGTGCCTGCCACGCGGTCGCGTTGAGGCCGCACAGAAAAAGCAGGAGAATACATTTTTTCATGTCAGGGGAATTTCTGTCGGGGCGGCCGGAACCGGAGCGTTAATCGGTGCCGATCGCCGGTGCAGCAGATAATAGGCGCACGGAACAATGAACACCGTCAACCCGACCGACACCGCCAGCCCCCCGATGATGGCGCGTGCCAGCGGTGCATACGCCTCACTGCCGGCCCCCAGCTTGAGGGCCATGGGAATAAGCCCCATGAGCGTCGCCAGCGAGGTCATCAGCACCGGGCGCAGCCGCACCCGGCACGCCAGCGACACCGCCTCCCGCAGCGGCCGGCCCTCGGCACACAGCCGGTTGGTGAACTCGACGATGAGAATGCTGTTCGAGACGACGATGCCGACCATCATCACAATGCCCATCAGCGACATCACGTTGAGCGTGGTGCCGGTCGCAAACAGAATGATCAGCACGCCGGTCAGACCCGTCGGCACCGCGAGCAAAATCAGCAACGGATCCACGAACGACTTGAACTGTGCGACGAGAATTAAATAAACCAGCACCGTGGCCAGTATCAGGCCCAGGCCAAAACTGCGGAAAGATTCCTGCATGGCATGCGCCGAGCCGCGCACAGTGACACGGATGTTGGCCGGCACTTTCATGCTCGCCACGATTTGTTGTACGCCTTTCAAGGTCCGCCCGAGGTCTTCGTGCTTCGGCGAGACATAAACATCCATCTCGCGGCGCAGTTGGTAATGATCCACCTCCGTCGGTGCGGTGCGGTGGCGGATGGCGCTCAAAGTATCGAGCCGGGTCGGCCGTGCGGAATTTTCACCGCGCACCGGGATCGACGACAGGTCGGCAAAATTTTTCACAAAATTCTCAGGGTATTGCACCGTTAGCATGTAATCGTTGCCGCTTTTTGGGTCCACCCAGAAGCTCGGCGCAATCATCTGGTCGGAGGTCAGGGCCGTGATGACGTCGCCGACGACTTCCTTTTCATTCAGGCCCAGCTCGGCGGTTCGGCGCCGGTCGATGTCCAGTTGCAACGCGGGATAATCAACTTCCTGCGGTACCAGCACGTTGCTGACGTCCGGCAGCGCCGCCGCCCGGCGGGCGATTTCCGTCGCGATTGTGTGGGTGGCCTCCAGATCGTTGCCGGCCACTTGAATGTCCAATGGGGCCGGCATGCCCAGATTCAGGATCGCGTCCGCCAGACCGCCGGTCTGGAAATAGGCCGTCACCTGCGGCAGATCGTGCTTCAGCCGCGCCCGCACCAAATCCATGTACTCAAAACTGCTCAGGCGATGGCCCGCATTGAGTCCGACCTCCACAAACGCCGTGTGCGGGCCGGAGTTCGGCGTGTAGATCGAGGAGAATCCCGGGGTCACCCCGATGTTCGAGACCATGATCTTTAAATCGTTGGTCGGCACCGTCTCCCGGATGATTTGCTCCACCCGCTGCACCAGCTCGTCGGTTAGTTCGATGCGCATGCCCGTCGCCGCCTTGACATTGATGACGAACTGGCCCGGATCCGTGCGCGGAAAATACGCCTCGCCGATGAGCGGATACAACCCGAGGCTCAGGACGAATATGCCGGTGATGCCCAGCACCGTGGCCAGCGGCCGCAGCAGTGCGAGCTTCAAATAACGTTCGTAGCGGTCCAGTATCCGGTTGAACTTGTGGTTGAACCAGCCGTTGAAACGCTGCATCCAGCCCTGCGGTTTTGACCCGCCACTTTCCGCATGGCCGACCTCCTTGTGCTCCTGATGGTTGCGGATCAGCTTGGCGCAGAACAGCGGCACCACCGTCATCGCGACCACATAAGACGTGCCCAACGAGAAAATCACCGCCGACGCCAGCGCCATAAACAGAAATTTGCTCACCCCATAGAGAAACGTGACCGGGAAAAAAACGATGATCGTCGTGAGCGTGGCCGCCAGCACCGGCAGCGCGACCTCCTGCCCGCCGCGTTCGGCGGCCACTTCCGGCGGTTCGCCCATTTCGAGGTGGCGAAATATGTTTTCCAGCACCACCACGGAATTGTCAATCAGCCGGGAAAATGCAAGCGCCAGTCCGCCCAGAATCATCGCATTCACGGTCCCATTGCCAAGATAAAGCACGATGAACGCCGCCAGCGCGGATAGCGGTATGGAGAGAAACACCGCCACCGTCGCCCGGATGCTGCCCAGAAAAATGAGAATCATCACGCCCGTCAGCACCAGCCCGATCAAACCTTCGTGGATCAGGTTTTCGATGGCGTTGCGCACGAACACTGACTGGTCAAACACCACCTTGGCCACCAACTGTTTCGGCACGTCGAACAGGTTGCCCACTGCCGCCTTGATGCCGTCCACCACGGCGATGGTGTTGGCGTCGCCACCCTGTTTGAGCACCGGCAGATAGACCGACGGCTGGCCGTCCACCCGCACGATGTTGTATTGGATTTGCGCTCCGTCCTCTGCGTGGCCGACGTCGGCCACCAGCACCGAGGCGTTGCCGATGGTTTTCAATGGCACCTGGTTGATGTCCTTGATGTCATTGATCTGGCTGTTGACATACAGGTTGTAATCGTATGGCCCGATCTTCACGTCGCCGGCCGGCAGAATCAAATTGGCATTGTTCACTGTGCGCACCACGTCCATCACGCTCAACTGATGCGCCTCGAGTTTTTGCGGATCCACATAGACCATGATCTGACGGTATTTGCCGCCGAACGGCTGCGGCACCGACGCGCCCGGCACGTTGGCAACCTGGTTGCGCACGTCGAACTGGCCGAGGTCGCGCAGTTTCGCTTCGTTCAAGCCTTCACCCTTCAACGTGATCAAACAGACCGGCAGGCTGGACGCATCGAACGGCAGCACGACCGGCGGCAACGTGCCCGGCGGCAGCTTGCGCAGGTCCGCCATGGCCAGGTTGCCGATGCTGGTCACGGCGGAATCGGCATTGTATCCCGATTGAAAATATATTTTGATCAGGCTGACGCCCGGCAGCGACCGCGATTCGATATGTTCCACCCCGCTGGCGAGTGTGAAGAAGCGCTCGAAGCGACCGGTGATGTCGGTTTCAATTTGTTCCGGTGGCATCCCGTTAAAAAATGTCGCCACCACCACCACGGGGATTTTGATGGGTGGAAACAAATCCACCGGCATCCGCATCAGGCTCGTCACCCCGATCACGCACGTGATGAGGCAGATGACCAGGATGAGATACGGCAGGCGAATGGCAAAGCGGGACATAAATGGCGCAGACTTGACCGACGATTATTCTATGTAGCTTAGAATGAGGGGGGGGCCACTTGGGGGCTCACCGCTTCGCTGGCCTGGATTTCCGAATGGTCGCCAATCACCACCAGCTCGCCGGCCTGCACACCGGACAATATCTCCTCTTGGTCCGGCGTTTCCAAACCAAGCTGGACGGGCCGGACCTCTATCTGGTGCGCTGCGTTGACGGCATAAACCATTGGTGCCTGGCCATTGACCACGGCCTGAACAGGGACCGTGAGGACGTGCAGCCGGCGTTCCGCCTGCAAGACAACCGTGGCATACATGCCGGGGACCAGCGCGAGGTCCGCATTGGTCACATCAACCTCGGTCAACATGGTGCGGGTGTCGTCATCCACCTGGTCGGTGCAGCGCGAAATAACACCGGCGAACGTCCGGCCGCCGAGCGAATCCACCCGCACCGTCACTGTGTCGCCCAGATGAATGTCTTTCACGTAGCCGACGGACACGGGGAAATCCAGGCGCAGCCGGTAGTTATCCGAAATTTGCAGCAATGATTTGGCCGCCGTGCCGGAGGTGCCGGCCTGAATGAGCGCGCCCGGATCCGCATAGCGCATCGTGATCACCCCGTCGAAGGGGGCCGTGATTTGCGAATAATCCACCCACGCTTGGTACCGGGCGATGTCCGCCCGCGCCCCGGCGACGGCCGCCGCCGCCGAGAGATCCCGGTCCTGGGCCGCGTCGAGATCCTGTTGGGCCACCAGATTAGGATGTTGTGTATTCACCGCCAGCAAACGGGTGTAGGCCAGATGCGCGTCGTTAAAATCCGCCACCGCATGCTTTTCCGTCGCCTGCGCATGATTGAGATCATCCTGCAACTCCGGGATTTCCAGGGTGGCCAGCAACTGACCGGCCTTGACACGGTCGCCTAAGTCCACCTTCATCTCCCGCACATAGCCCGAAACCTTGGCATGCAAATCCACGGCCACATAAGGCCGGAACTCCGCCGGGATCGTGACCTCCTGCGACAAATCCTCCCGCCGCACCCGCGCCACCGCCACGGTGGGAGCAGCAATTAAATCAAGTCCTGGGTGATGAGCCATCCCATGGTCATGCCCATACCAAGCGCCGGCACCGGCGGCCACCACCACGGCCAGTACGAGTTGTTTGATCCGGCGCGGCTGCCATCCCTGAAGTCTTATAAAATTCATCATGCATCACGTTACCCCACCGTGATTAAGGCATCTTGAACGCCAGATTAAAAATCGTTCAGAAGCCTGGAGGTTGGGAATGCCGAAAGCAGGGTCTTGCTGTCAGGTCTGTTGGGAAGTTCGCGATGCGGCCCCTTACACGAAAAAAGCCAGGTAAACCGCCACCGCCACGCCGATGACAGTCAGCGCACCCGCCACCAAAAAACCGAACCCCAGCCCGTGCGGCTGGTTTATTTGCCCCCGGTTCAGCACCCGCACGTAACGCGCATGGCGGAGGGTGGCGCCGAGGATGACAATGATCCCCGCCACAATCAGGGCAATGCCGGCCGGCAGGGAAAAGCCATTGGCCGGCAATGTCACTTTGACATCCGGGGCCGACGCCAGCTCCCGCAAAAACAGGCCGAAGCGGGCCACCACAAAGCCAAACCCCATGAAGGCGATGCCGGTCCGGATCCAGGCCAGGAACGTGCGTTCTGCGGCCATGTAAATGCGCGGATCAACGGGTGAATCTTTGGGCTCATTCATTTTTAAAAGGCTCTAAATGTTTTTCTTCAGCACAAGTGTGATCGTCAGCGGTTGATCATTCCGGCGCAGTTGCAGGGTGACCAGGTCACCATCGCCGGTGCGTAAAAGCTGGCGGATATCCTTCATGCTCAGGTCTGTGGCCGCCCGGTTGTTGATGCGCTCGATGATGTCATCCTGCCGGACGTCCCCGGAGGCGGCCGGACTGTCGTCATCCACGGAATAGATGGTGGCGTTGCTCCCGATGCGCAGCAGATGGAGCCCGCTCATGTCTTCCACATCCGGGACCGAAAAATATTGGCCGGGCTGGAGGAAGAGCCGGTTCCGGGCGAAGTCGAAGATGACCTGGTGGCGATGGAAGAAGCCGAGGCCGATGCGGGAGGGTTGGTCGGGCCGGCGGATGAACATGGCGTGCAGGTTGGTGTAATCCAGTCCGGCCAGCGTGAGCCGGGGCACGACCCCAACCTTGGAGCGGGCGATTTGTTTGATGGCGTCGGCAACGGTGACCACCTTGGTGCGGATGCCATTGGTGGAAAACACGGCCTGCCAGTCCGCCGGGTTCAGGGAGAGCGGGCTGGTATCGCCAGTGTCAATCATCAGGTTGAGGCCAAGCTGGTGGTTCACGAGCAGGTTCATGGTGTAATAACCGTTGGTGGCTGTAGAGTGACCGGCAGATAGTTTTTTGCCATGCGGTCCGGGTCCGGGCCGCCGAGGGTCAGGATATGATGATTGAAGTCGAGGGTGACGATGTTTTTGACAAACCAATCCATGCCCAACACGCCATCGCAAGGTCGGCCGGTGATGTGGGCGAGCATCTTCAGATCCAATCCGGCCATTTTATCCAGACCGAGCGGCCGGCCGGCGAGGGTGATGTCCGGGCAGTGATAAATTGGGACATTGCGTTGGGTGCCGAGGGGGCTGACGGCGGTATAAACGTCGATGGGAGTGCCGAGTTGGGACTGATATTGGGTGTCAATGGCGGAGATGGCAAAGCCCGTGTCCAAAATAAAATGGAGGGTTTGACCAAAGGCCGTGACGGGAACCTCCACCAGATCGTCGTCAATGATCGACGCCGGCACGGACGCAGCCTCATCCGCGAACAGGTTGCCGGCAGCAGGAGCAGCGTGGCCAGCACATAAATTGGTGCCCGCCCACAAAATACAGCCGTCAAAAATGAAAAAGGGGGATTCAATGAAATCTGCCGTTTTGAGGGCTTTAAGTGAGAATTTATCAGGGGCCGGCCAGCGGCAGAAACACCCGGAAACAACTCCCCTGCCCCTTCGCACTGGTCACCTCCACCCGCCCGTTATGCGCGGCACAAATGGCCTTCACGATGGAAAGCCCGATCCCGGCGCCACCCACCTCGCGGTTACGCGCTTCGTCCACCCGGTAAAAGCGGTCAAAGACATGCGGCACTGCGGCGGCCGGGATGCCCATGCCGTTGTCCGTGACTTCACACACGGCCTCGCCCTGCTGTTCCCGCACCGACAGCGTGATCGCCCCGCCGTCCGGTGTGTATTTGATGGCGTTGTCCAGCAGGTTCACAATCACCTGCTTGAACCGGCCCCGGTCCCCCAGAACCCAGACCGGGACGGAAGTCTGGCCGGTGATGCTTATGCCCTTGTCCTCCGCCAGCAGGCACAATTGTTCCGCCGTGGTCGCCGCCAGTTTGGCCAGGTCGAAGGGCGCGGCCTCGGCCGCCGCCAGCCCGGCATCCAGCCGGGACAACGCAAATAAATTTTCCACAATGCGGCCCAGCCGCCGTGTTTCTTCCAACAGCGTGTCGAGGGTGGCCTGTAACTCCACCCCGGGCTTGGGATCCTGCACCAACGCCTCCAGTTCGCCCCGCAGGATCGTCAGTGGCGTGCGCAATTCATGCGAGGCATCCGCTAGGAAACGCTGATTATGCTGAAACGTTTCATCCAGCCGCGCGATCATGCGGTTCAAGGACCGGGATAAGTGCTCGAACTCATCCCCGGTGGCGGGCACCGGCAGCCGTTCACTCAGGTTGCGCGAGGTGATGCCCTCTGCCCGCCAGGTGATGTCCGCCACCGGCCGGAGCGCCCTGTTCACCAGCACATAACCGCCCGCCAGGGCGACCACGGTGACAATGGCAAAGCCCAGCGCCAAGGAAAGCAGCAGCCGGTGCAATTCCGTAAGAGCCGGTACCAGCGACTCCCCGGTTTCGACCAGCATCCGGTCAGGGCTGGACCCGATGGCCATCGTCGCAAACATCATTTCCTGACCACCCAGGAGTTTTTCCCGCCGTATCCCCGGTATTTCCGGCGGCGCACCGATCTGCGCCGGGTCAAAACTACCGTCAATCGGTGCCCCGGACTGATAAATAACCGGGCCATGGGTGCGGCTGATCCGGATAAACCGCCCGCTGGCCTCCGGGGCAAAATCCGTGGCGATCTCGGCCGCATACCGCGCGGCCGGCGCATCCTCCAGCCGTTGCGCCAGGGCGCAAATGCGAACCGCCCGGGAATTTTCCGCCCGGGTCAGATTCCCCTCCAAATACCGGTCCACGCCAAAATACAACAAGCTGCCCGTGATGACGAATACCAGCCCAAGGGACAGGGCATACCACAGCACCAGTCGGAAACGCAGAGAGCGGGTGTTCATACGGGGTCATCCTGATCGGCGGAGAGACAGTAACCCGAGAAGCGGACCGTCCGGATCAGCTTGAGCTCATGGCCGTCATCCACCTTTTCCCGGAGATGCCGGACATACACATCCACAATGTTCGTCAGCCCCTCAAAACTTTCATCCCACACATGCTCGATGATCATTGTGCGCGAAAGCACACGCCCCGCATGGGAGACCAGATACTCCAGCAGCGCATACTCCTTGGAAGTCAGCTCGATCCGTTTGCCCGCCCGCCGGACCTGCTGCGTGAGCCGGTCCAGCTCCAGATCGGCGATTTGCAGGACATGCGTGAGGTTGGCCGGGGGACGGCGGAGCAAAGATTTGACCCGGACCAGCAGTTCGGCAAAGGCAAACGGCTTCGTGAGATAATCATCCGCTCCCGCCTCAAAATTCTCGACCTTGTCCCGAGTGGCATCCCGGGCCGTGAGCACCAGCACCGCCGCCGTGCGCTTCTTCATCCGCAACCGCCGCAGGATCTCCGTCCCATTCAGCCCCGGCAGCATCAGGTCCAGGATGATCAGATCATAATCAACCCCGGCCGCCAGCTCCCAGCCCGTATTGCCATCATTCGCGACATCGACACTATAACTCTCCGCCCGCAGCCCCCGGGCGACCACGCTGGCGACCTTCTTCTCATCCTCAATCAGCAACAAACGCATAAGTATATGACCACCAACATAGCATGCCCGCTCATTATTAACCCGTTCTGAACGACAGATTAAAAACCATTCAGACGCCGCCCGGTAAAAAAAGCACTGGTTTCCGGTCCCATCCTGTCCCATCCGTGGTTAAAAAACAGCCTCGTCCCCGTTCGTGTGGTTCGCTTATTTCGTTGATAAAATCGGGTTGGTTTCGTCTTTGTCCGCGCATACTGTGATCAAACCGTTTGGGAAACGGATTCGAGGAATATGCCGAAGGTAAAGGCCCGCAAGGGCCGGGCGCTTGGGCAAGCGCGAGTCAATTCCGCCTGTCCACCGTGGCCTTGGCGAAGGCGGATGGTTGACAATCCTGTGTCATTATCCGTCATCCATGGTCAAAATTCACCCCGTTTTTCATTCGTATATTATATTTAAAAAATCGCCCCCCGCTTTCCCCGGAAAACGCTATACGTAAAAACTGCAAATTATTAAATTAAAGCGACTTACAAATAAAACCACATCCAAACACGCTTAAATCGTTTTCGCCCTGAGGCTTGTGACATATACGTATATTGCTAATCTAATTATACACATTCACCGGAGGCCCGTCGTACGGGATTTCCGGCTATTCCGGCATAAAAAAAATCGGGGCCCCGGTTTTTTGACCCTTTTTACCCCTTTTCCGTCTGGTCAGCCGCGCCATCGGTGTCGCTTGCCTGCCCGCTGCCACCCTTGCAAACGGGTTGAAAATTGAATTGTCCCGACCGCCCTTTCGAGGCAGACTGCTCGCTCGTATGCATCAGGTCAAACTCGGAATTGTGGGTGGCAGCACTGTTGGTGGCGGCGTCTATGAGGCGCTCAAACGCAACGGCGACCTGCTGGCCGCGCGCATCGGCGTCGGTCTGGAGATCGTCCGGATCGCCGTGCGCGACCCTGAGAAGCAACGCGATCCCAAGCTCCCCAAGAATTTGCTCACCGCCGACTGGCGTGAAGTGGTGTTCGATCCCGAAGTCCAGCTCGTCGCCGAACTCATCGGCGGCACCACGCTGGCGCGTGAGATCATCCTCGCCGCCCTCAAGCTCGGCAAGCCCGTCGTCACTGCCAACAAGGCCCTGCTCTCCGCGCACGGCGAGGAGCTGTTCGCCGCCGCCAACCGTTATGGCGCGAGTCTGTATTACGAGGCCAGCGTCTGCGGCGGCATTCCCATCATCAAGGCCCTGCGCGAAGGCTTTGTCGGCAACCGCATCAACGCCCTGTACGGCATCGTCAACGGCACCTGCAATTACATCCTCACCCGCATGAAGCTCGAGGGCGCGGATTTCGACGCCGTGCTGGCTGATGCCCAGCGCCTCGGCTACGCGGAAACACCGCCGAATCTGGACATCGACGGCCACGACGCCGCGCACAAGACCGGCATCCTCGCCTCGCTCGCCCACGGTTTCTGGGTAGACCCCAAACAAGTCCATGTCGAGGGCATCCGGCACATCACCGCGCTGGACATTCAATTTGCCCAGCAGCTCGGCTACACCATCAAGCTGCTCGGCATCGTCAAGAACGTCCCCGGTCTTTGTCAGGTACAGGTGTCGGTTTACCCGACCCTCATACCCAATTCCCATGTGCTGGCCAGCGTCAACCATGTCTTCAACGCGGTCTTTGTCCGCGGCGACGTCGTCGGCGACGCCCTCTTTTACGGTCGCGGCGCGGGCAAAGATGCCACGGCCAGCTCCGTGCTCAGCGATCTGGCCGATGCCGCGCTGGACCTGACGAACAACACCAAGGTGCGCGTGCCGCCGTTCGTCTCCCATTCCTGCGATGGCGCGGTGCTGCCCGTGGAGGACATCGTCTCGCGCTATTACGTGCGCCTGACCGTGGTGGACAAACCCGGCGTGATGGCCAAAATCTCCTCCATCCTGGCCGCTGCCAACATCGGCATTTCCTCCGTGGTGCAGCCTGAGGGCCATGCCGGGGAAAGCGTGCCGCTCATTTTCATGATCCACGACGCCAAGAACGGCGCGCTCACCAAGGCGCTGGACCAGATCAGCAAACTCCGGGTCAGCAAAGCCAAACCCGTCATGATCCGCGTGGAAAGTTTTGCCTGAGATACCCATGCCCCTTCAATTCACCAGCACCAACGGACAATCACCGGCCGTCAACCTGCGCGAAGCCCTGCTCGCCGGTCAGGCCCCGGATCGCGGCCTGTATTTCCTTCAACAATTCCCCCGGCTAACCCCGGCGGAGATCGCCGCCTTCGCCGCCCTGCCCTATCACGAAATCGCCTTCCGCGTCCTGTCCAAATATACCGACGGCATCGTGGAGCCAGACGTTCTCGCCAGTCTGTGCCGCGATGCCTACGACTTTGCCGTGCCGCTGGAGAAGGTCTACGACCGCGTCAATATCATGCGGCTGGATCAGGGCCCCACAGCCTCGTTCAAGGATTTTGCCGCGCGCATGATGGCGCGCCTCATGGGCCGCTTTTTGCAGGAGGACGGCCGGCAATTCACCATTCTCACCGCCACCAGTGGCGACACCGGGGCCGCCGTCGCCCATGCCTTTCACAACATCCCCGGTTTCCAGGTCATCGTCCTGTTTCCGGCCGATGAAGTCAGCCAAAGCCAGCGCAAGCTGATGACTGTGCTCAAGGGCAACGTCCGCACTGTGGCCGTGGACGGTAAATTTGACGACTGCCAGGCCATCGTCAAACAAGCCTTTGCCGACCCCACGCTCGCGTACATTCCGCTGTCCTCCGCAAACTCCATCAACATCGGCCGCCTGCTGCCACAGAGCGTCTATTATTTTTACGCCGCCTCGCGCCTCGCCCAACCGGGCGAGCCCACCGTCTTCTCCGTGCCCAGCGGCAATTTTGGCGACATGATGGGCGCCATCGTGGCCCGGCAGATGGGACTGCCCGTCCGTAAGATTATCGTGCCCGTCAACGACAACGACGCCTTCCCCCGTTTTCTCGGCACGGGCGTTTATCAGAAAGTCGTGCCTTCGCGCAATTCCGTTTCCAACGCCATGAACGTGGGGCATCCCAGCAATCTCGCCCGGCTCGTGGCCGTCTATGGCGGGCAGATGGATGAGACCGGCAAACTTCACCGTCAGCCCGATCTGGCGGCGATGCGGCGGGATTTGTTCTCCAGCTCCATTTCCGACGACCGCACCCGGGAAACCATCCGCGAAGTGTGGAACCAATATCAATTGCTGCTCGAAGCGCACGGTGCCGTGGCTTGGGCCGGCTTCCGCGACTGGCTCGCCCTCGAACCGCTCAACGGCCTGCCCGCCGCCATCCTGGAAACCGCCAATCCGGCCAAGTTCCCGGAGGAGATTGAGAAGACCATCGGTTTTTCCCCCGACGTGCCGCCTGCCATGGAGGCCTTGAATAAACTCCCGGAAGATTTTGACCGCTTGCCCGCCGACTATACCACCTTCCGCAATTACCTGCTGGCGCGGCATCGGGTTTAGGACTACAAGACTGCTGGTCATCAGCAGATACCCAATGGGGGATAGCCACAACGACTCGATAATTCTATGGTCGACCAGTAAATTTATCAAAATCCGTAGGAAGTTACTTGTCAAACGGCAGGTATCTTTGTTCAAATTATGGCATGTCTAACGATACTAATTTAAACGGACCGGTGGTGGGCATCCTTATGGGCAGTGATTCTGACTGGCCCACCATGAAGGCGGCAGCGGATGCGCTCAAGGAATTTGGCCTGGCCAGCGAAGCCAAAGTGATTTCCGCCCACCGCGATCCGCACGGACTTGAAACTTATGTCACCGGCGCCCGCCAACGTGGGTTGCGGTTGATCATCGCCGGAGCCGGCGGCGCGGCGCATCTGCCCGGCGTCACGGCGGCATATACCACCCTGCCGGTCATTGGCGTGCCCATTCAGGGCAAGGCTTTGGACGGTCTGGATTCCCTGCTCTCCATTGTGCAAATGCCCCCCGGCGTGCCAGTGGCCACCGTGGGCATCAATGCCACCCGCAACGCCGGCCTGCTGGCCGTGCAAATTCTGGCCGTCGGAAATAAGACGCTGCAAAAAGCCTTGGACGCCTTCAAGATTCGCTTGCAGGAGGAGTCCCGGGCCAAGAACAAAACGTTGGCCCAGTAAAAACTAGTTGCCCTTAGGTTTTTTGCAGGTGCACAATCGTCGCGCCCCAGCCGCCGAATTGCGGATGATCCAGTATGAAGGAGATCACCGCCGGATGTTTGGCCAGTATGGAATGCACCGTGCGGCGGAGATTGCCCACGCCCTTGCCGTGGATGATGCGCACCTGATAAATGCCTTTCTCCCGGCACGCCGCCAGATAATTCGGAACCAAATCCTTCACCTCACGCGGTTGGAAGGTGTGCAGGTCCAGCACACCGTCTACCGGCAATTGGATGGGTTCGTCCATACAATCAATTTACGCCAGGTACAAAGCTCTGGAAAGTTATCGTTTATTCCTATTTTTGGCGGCAAGCCGGTCCTGCAATGAACCGTCAACCGGTTAAAATTGACGGCATGAAGCCACACAAACGCCGGGCAGCAGCTAGCAGCCTGTTGAAATATTCGTTTTCCGCAAAATAAAATGGCAAAACTTCAATGAAATTAAGGGTGTGATTTCAAAATCATGCATATTTCAACAGGCTGCTAGGCCTTCAAAACCGAAGAAAAAATCGCCCGTGAACCGCCCCATCTCCCGCCGGACAGCCATTCGCAAGGCCGCCGGTTTCACCGCGACAGTGGCGGTCGCCACCGCATTGCTGCCCAAACCGGCGCTGGCACAGGACAACCCCCCGGCGAAGCTAAAAGGCAACATCAACTATGCCGTCTGCCGCTGGTGTTATCCCAAAATTAAGCTGGACGATCTGTGCGCCGCCAGCCGGGACATGGGTATCACCGGCATCGATCTGCTCCAGCCCGAAGATTTTCCTACCCTGAAAAAATACGGCCTGGTTTGTCCGATGGTTTCTTTTCCCACCATAGGTGATCTGGGGGGCATACCCCGGGCTTGGAACCGCGTCGAGCATCACGATTTACTGGTGCAGGCCTACGAACCACAACTCCGGCAGGTGGCGGCGGCCGGCTTTGAACGCCTGATTTGTTTCTCCGGCAACCGCGCCGGGTTGGCCGACGAACAGGGCCTGGAAAACTGCGCCCTGGGCTTGCAACGCATCCTGACGCTAGCGGAAAAATTAAAGGTGACGTTGTGCATGGAATTGCTGAACATCAAACGCACCCACAAGGATTACCAGCGTGATCACGTTGCCTGGGCAACGCCCTGGTGGAGCGACTTGGTTCCGAGCGGTTCAAGCTGCTCTACGATATCTTCCACATGCAAATCATGGATGGCGACGTGTGCGACATCATCCGCAAAAATCATCAATACTTTGATCACTACCATACAGGGGTGGGGTGCCCGGCCGGGGGGAAATTGATGAGACCCAGGAGTTGAACTACACACGGATCATGCACGCAATTGTCGCCACCGGATACAAGGGCTTTGTTGCCCAGGAATTCGTGCCGAAACGCAAGGACGCCCTCGCTTCATTGCGTCAGGCCCTGGGCATTTACTATGTTTAAGAAGCTTTGACTGCTTTGAATTCCAACGGACCCGGCCTCTATGACGCAGCCGTCATTGGCGCCGGTCCGGCGGGCTGTGCCGCCGCCACGGCGTTGGCGCAGTGCGGCCTCTCAGTGCTGCTCCTGGAAAAAGCGATGCTGCCCCGTTACAAGACTTGCGGCGGCGGGTTGCTGCGACGAGCCTATCAACTGTTGCCCGCGCACGTGGCGACTGTAGTGGAAAGCACATTCCCTTCGGTGTTATTGAACTTTCACGGCGAAGACCTGCAATTTACCGCCACCCGTTCGGAACCGATGGTGCATATGACCATGCGAGCCGACTTAGACAAGCTGCTTGCAGACGAAGCGCAAAAGGTAGGTGTCCGGCTCTTGGATAATTCCCCGGTCACACAGGTGACCACCCGCCACGACCATGTGGAATTGGCAGCCGGCCTAGGAACATTTCGGACACGCTTCCTCGTTGCCGCCGATGGGGTGCAGAGCCCGACGGCCAAAGCCTGCGGCTGGCCCGCCCTACCCCGCTTGGCCCCCGCCTTGGAATGGGAACTGCATCTGCCGGCGGATGAGTTCGCCCGGCATGGGCAAACCGCCCGGTTCGACTTTGGTTTTATTGACGCCGGTTACGCCTGGGTATTTCCCAAGCGGCAACATTTGTCCGTTGGCATTCTGACCACCGGCCGAACCAATGTAAATCTGGCGGCCAAACTGGAGGATTACCTGCGTGTATTGGACATCCAGCGGATTGATCGGACAGAAAAACATGGTTACGTCATTCCCTTGAAACCCCGGCAAGGTCCATTGGCACGTGGCCGGGTTTTGCTCGTCGGCGATGCTGCCGGGCTGGCTGATCCCATCACAGCTGAAGGCATCTCCTACGCCTTATGCAGCGGTCGGCTGGCCGCCGAGGCAATCATCGCCCAACAGCCGGACGTTTCAAGCGTGGGGCAACGTTATCAGGCATTGCTTGAGCAACACATCTTGGGCGACTTGCGGGCCGACCGGCTGCTGGCCAAGTTTGTCTACCATCATCCCCGAATCCGGCACTGGGCGTTTCGCTGGCAGGGCCGACGTTTGACCGAATTTGCCGCTGGCGTAGTGATGAGGGAACGCGGCTATCGTGCGGCGTTGTCTGATCCGTGGAGTTATTTAAAAATACTGGGTCGACGATGATTCAGGCCCGGGTCGTGACCGAAGATTTCTGGGTCGGCGTCCGCAACGGATAAAGTCCCGGACAACATCCGAAGGCTTCGTGAAAGGCCTGGCTGAAATGACTCAGGCTGGAATAACCGACCTCCAACGCAGCTTCCGTGACATTGAAATTGCCGGAGCGTAGCAATTCCGCGGCGCGTTCCAGCCGGAGCTGGCGGATATATTGGGGAATGGTCAGACCGGTTTCCGTGGAGAATGTCCGGCTCAGATGAAAGGGGCTGCAACCCACGAACCGGCCTATCTCTTCGAGGTTAGGCGGTTCAGCCAGTTTTTCTCTGAGCAAGGCGATGACCTTCTCCACACGCTCGGAGGCCAGTCGATGCTGTCGCTGGCAAAACAGCTCCTGTTCATCCGGCGTGACGAAGAATAATTCGGCCGCCACCTCCAATGCCTTAGCCTGATACCAGACAGATTGGGCCAGGGCCAGCACCGGCGTCTCTCGTAGGCTGGCCAACAACTGTTGCAGCCGGCTCGTCAGGCGGGTAGGCGCAGCCACGCTGGATTCCTCCGCCTGTCCGGCGATAATCTCCCGCACCAACGGATGCAAGGACTGGCTGAACCCGGTCAAATGTCGACGTAGAAATCCGAAGGACATCTCCACAGTAAGAAATTGGTGACGTTGGCCGGCCTTGCGAACAGCCCGCAACACTCGCTCGCCGCGCCGATAGAAACCGACCGTAAGTGGTGTGAATTCAGCGTCCCGCCCATTGCCGGTGACCCGCCCATGCCCTTCAAGGTTCAAACACACCTCCAGGCTGCCTGGGTGAAAACTTTTGCCCCAATCGAATTCACCGGGCACGTTGAAATCATGCCATTCAAAGCTGACGCCATCACCCCGCACGGTGCCGTGAATGTGCCGCCACCCCTCCCCCACCGGACGCCAGACGGGCCGTTCGGTGAAAACCGGCGGAATCCCGGGCTCCTTCAGCCGTACTGGTCCGTCAGGTAATTTGGCAGGTTTAAGCACGCTCTTAATGTGCCACTTTTTGGGCGGCGAGCAACAATTTGCGTCCAGCTGCGGATCTCAAGGCAGCGGCTCACCCCAGGCGGCCACGAACAACCGGTACCACTCCTCACGGCTTAATTCGATGTCAACCGCACGCACGGCGTCGCGAATCCGGTCCGTGCTTACGGACCCGACGATTGGCATGATGCCGGCGGGATGTTTGAGCAACCAGGCCAGGGCCACGGCGGAACGTGACACACCACGCCGGGCCGCGAACTCATCCAGCAATGGCACCACGCTCTCGGTGCGATACCCTTCCTGATATTTCAGCAGGCGTTTGGCACCATCGGCAAACTGTCCGCCGCCGAGCGGGCTCCACGCCATGGGCGTCATTTTCCGTTCCAGACACTGGTCAAGCGTGCCATCATCCAAGGAGCCAAGCTGGCCCAGGCTGATTTCAACTTGATTGACCTGCAGCGGCATGGGACAGGCGGACTGCAAGGCGGATACCTGGGCCGGCCGAAAATTGCTCACACCAAAAAAACGCACCTTGCCCGACTTTTGTAAGCTCACGAAGGCGGCGGCAATTTCCTCCGGCTGCATCAGCCAGTCGGCGCGATGGAGCAAATAGAGGTCAATGGTTTCCACGCCGAGCCGTTGAAGCGAGCCCTCGCAGGCGCGTAGCAGATGCTCCCCCGACAAGTTGAAATGATAAGGTGATCCAGCCGGATCATCCAGCCGGCGCACGCCGCCCTTGGTGACGAGCACGATACGGTCGCGCATTCCCGGGACTTCGCGCAGAAGCTCGCCGAAAATTTTCTCGGCCTCGCCGGAGCCATAGATGTCTGCATGGTCAAAGAGTGTATATCCTGCCTCATAGGCAGTGAGGGCCGCGCGTTTGCCGGCGGCCCACAATTCGGCGGACATATCGCCCTCATTACGCGCCCCGGCCAGGCGCCAGCAACCATAGGCGAGCCGGCTCGATTTCAGGGTGCTGTTCCCCAAGGTGATGGTTTGCATAGTGTGACAGACGTGATTGTGCATTCACCGGTTTCAAACTGCAAAATAAAAAGCCGCTTCAGTTTCCTGAAGCGGCCAGTGAAATATGACTCCAGTTATTTCTTCTTCGCCTTGCGTTTCTCCTCAATCGCGGCCTGGGCGGCCGCCAGGCGGGCGACCGGAACGCGGTAAGGTGAACAGCTCACATAGGTCAGCCCGATGCGATGACAGAACTTGACGGAATCAGGGTCGCCGCCATGTTCGCCGCAAATGCCCAGCTTGATGTCGGGGCGGGTAATGCGGCCCTTGGTGATGGCGATTTCCATCAACTGGCCGACGCCGGTCTGGTCAATGGAGGCGAACGGATTCTTCTTCAGAATCTCGGCTTCCTGATAAGCACCCAGGAAACTGCCGGAATCGTCGCGGCTCATACCCAAGGCGGTCTGGGTCAGATCGTTGGTACCGAAGCTGAAGAACTCAGCGGTTTGGGCGATTTCATCGGCCGTGAGGGCACCACGCGGAATTTCGATCATCGTGCCGACGCTATAGGTAAGTTTAACCTTCTTTTCCGCCTGCACCTGCTGGGCCACTTCATGAACGATGGCAACCTGCAAATCCAGTTCCCTCTTGAAGCCGACCAGCGGAATCATGATTTCGGGCTTGCACTTGATTTTCCCCTTGATGCAGAGGGCGGCAGCTTCAAACACGGCGCGCGCCTGCATGCGGGTGATTTCCGGATATTTGATGCCCAGACGGCAGCCGCGGAAGCCGAGCATGGGGTTGAATTCATGCAATTCGTGGACACGATGAATGATTTTCTCCACAGGAATGTTGAGCTTCTTCGCCAGATCAAGCTGCTGCTCCTTCGCGTGGGGCAGGAATTCGTGCAGCGGCGGATCGAGGAAACGGATCGTGGCCGGGCAACCATTCAGCGCCTTGAAGATGCCAAAGAAATCGTCGCGTTGATACGGCAACAGCTTGGCCAGCGCTGCTTCGCGGGCGGCAGTGGTGTCCGCCAGAATCATCTCTCGCATTGAGTCAATGCGATTGCCCTCAAAGAACATGTGCTCCGTGCGGGTGAGGCCGATGCCGGTGGCACCAAAGGCCACGGCGTTCTGCGCCTGTTCAGGCGTGTCGGCATTGGTGCGGACCTGCAATCGGCTGACCTGGCTGCACCATTTCATCAACTGGTTGAAGTTCTTGAATTTTTCCGTGGCCTGGGCGGCCTTGTCGCCATTGATCAAACCGGCGATGATTTCGGAGGGTGCCGTTTTGATTTCCCCGGCGTAAACCGTTCCGGCGGTGCCATCGATGGAGAAGTAATCGCCTTCGTTGTAGGTCTTGCCGGCCACGGTGACGGTTTTGCGGTCGTAATTGATTTCCAAGCCAGCGGCACCGCACACACAAACTTTGCCCATCTGCCGGGCCACTAGTGCCGCGTGAGAACTAACTCCGCCCCGGGCGGTCAAGATGCCCTCGGCGGCGATCATCCCACGCAAATCCTCGGGGGAGGTCTCGATACGCAGCAGGAGGACCTTCTCACCGCGCTTTTCAGCCTCCACGACACGATCAGCATTAAAATAAATTTTGCCGGAAGCAGCGCCCGGACCGGCCGGAAGGCCAGAGGCGATGATGGTTGCTTTTTTGATCTCCGCCAGATCAAACACCGGGGCTAGCAACTGGTCGAGCTGGTCGGCCGGATTCCGCAACACAGCCGTTTCAGCATCAATCAACTTCTCCTTGACCATGTCCATGGAGAACTTGAGGGCGGCCATGGCGGTGCGCTTGCCGTTGCGGGTCTGGAGCATGAACAAGCGGCCTTCCTGAATGGTGAACTCGATGTCCTGAACATCCTTGAAATGCTTCTCCAGCGTGGCCCGGACTTTAAGCAGTTCGGCATAGGAATTGGGCATTTTGGCCTTCAGACCGATCACGGGTTCGGGGGTGCGCACGCCGGCGACCACGTCTTCGCCCTGGGCGTTGATGAGGAATTCGCCGTAAAACTCATTGGTGCCGTTGGCGGGATTGCGGGTGAAAGCCACGCCGGAACCGGAGGTGTCGCCGGTGTTGCCAAATACCATGGCCTGCACATTGACGGCCGTTCCCCATTCGGTGGGAATGTTATATTTGCGACGATAAACCGTGGCCCGGTCATTCATCCAGGAGCCAAACACGGCCCCGGCGGCGCCGCGCAATTGTTCCCACGGATCATTTGGGAAAGTCTTGCCCGTGCGTTCCTTGATGAGCGCCTTGAAACGGACCACCAGTTCCTGCTGATCAGCGGCGGTCAGCTCGCTGTCGATGATGTCCTTGTGATATTTTTCGTGCTTGAAACCTTCGATGACAGATTCAAACGGCTCGTGATCTTCGCCTTCGCGTTTTTGGACGCCGAGCACCACGTCACCATACATCTGCACAAAACGACGGTAGCAATCCCAGGCAAAACGCTCATTCTTGGTGGCGGCCGCCAGCGAAAGAACCGTTTGGTCATTCAAACCCAGATTCAAGATGGTATCCATCATGCCGGGCATGGAATCACGCGCGCCGGAACGGACGGCCACCAGCAACGGAAAGCCCTTCGCGTCGCCAAACTTGTAGCCCATGATCTTCTCCATGTTGGTAACCCCGGCCTGCATCTGGGCCTGCAACTCCGGCGGATAAGTCTTCTTGTGAGCGTAGAAATAGGTGCAAACTTCGGTGGTGATGGTGAATCCAGGAGGAACCGGCAGGCCGATGCGGGTCATTTCCGCAAGATTGGCGCCCTTGCCTCCGAGCAGCGGTTTCATCGAACCATCGCCGTCAGCTTTTTTATTGCCCCAAGTGTAAACGTACTTGTTGGATTTAGTTGCAGATGATTTTGCCATAAATTGTAAAAATTAGGTTTCTTGCCAATAAACCGAGTGGTGAATTTAACAAACCCGCCGTGACTGTCAACGAACGAAGTGCCCAAAAACAAAAAAATGCCATGCATTCACAAAATAAACCTACCCCCGGCACCTTTAAAAAGATGGCCCCAAATTCAACTCACCGGCGCTGTTTTAAAGCCCGAAATTGATTATGCCCTGATTGAAAGGAGGTTCCATTCAAAATGCCTTCCGTCTTGGTGGAGGTTTGATTTGCAATAAAACAAAGGCACAATCGTTCTTCCTGCGGCGCGTATTAACTGCATGGTTGCCGCATCTCGATAGATTATTTCTTGTCGGATAAAAATCTGGTGCCATTATTAGGTCACTCACAGACTGCTTGCTTCTTAGCAACCGGAGCAAGCAATGAGGACATTGCCATGCAACATAAAACCAACTCCATTGGCAGCCAAATCCTGATTGTCATCCTGCTTTTGTCCGCGACCTGTTTGACGAGACAGATGGTTTTTGGTGCAACCAATGTGGAGTACCGGTCGGATCAAATTGTCATCCAGCCCAAGGCTGGTGTCAGCAAAATGGCGCTGACCTTATTTCATGCAGCGCATGGAGCCAAGGTCGCGCACGTATTTCCAAAGGCGGGCGGGGTGCAGATCATCACGGTGCCGGCGCTCATTGCCCAATATCAGCAAGGTGGTTTGGTGGCATTTGCCGAACCGGATTATCTGGTTTATGCCGATGCAACCCAGCCCAACGACCCAAAGTTTCAGGACGGAACGTTGTGGGGGCTGCATAATTATGGGCAGAGCGGTGGCACCGCATATGCAGACATTGATGCGACGGATGGTTGGGACGTTATGATCTCGGCCAGCAACATTGTGGTGGCGGTATTGGATTCCGGCATCCGGGCCACACACGAAGAGCTGGCGGCAAATATGTGGGTAAATCCCATCGCTGGCATTATGGTTATAATGTCTTCACCGGCACAAACAATCCGGGCGATGATTCCACCAGCCACGGGACGATGGTTGCCGGAGTGCTAGGTGCTGTGGGTAATAATGGAAAGGGCATGACAGGCGTGGCCTGGCGGGTGCAAATGATGGCCTGCAAATGTTTGAACAATGGCTCAGGCAGTGACTCAACGGTGTTTGCCTGCGTTGATTATGCGCTGGCGAATGGAGCACAAATCATCAGCCCCTTTGTGTGTGCCGGTCTCATCTGCATATGCTTTGAGCATCACAAATAACCCCTCCGAAAAATTGGAAGCCCATTCCCTAAACGAGATTGAAGTGCTTTTCTCATGTCTGCGTATCGTAGCGCCGCCCTTCGGTGGGTCAAGTATATAATCCCCCTTGTAAGCATTTCAATAGTGGTGGAACATCCCCGCCAGCAGCAGGAGTTCGGGATGTGCGGCGGACAACTTGGGCAGCACCACGCGAACCCGGTTGCGATAGCCGGCGAGCTTATCACGTAGAGGCTGGAGATCACCCACCTTGTCCCAGTGCAATTTATTCAAGTCCAGGACGAGATGGTTTTTACTGCGTGCCAATGAATCGCCGAGACGCTGTGCGAGTCGTTCTGCATCCTTGGAGGACAGCACGCCTTCCAACCGCATCCAGACCTGCTGGCGGGCATGCTGCAGCTCGACCTTGACCGAAAAATTCGGGCTGGCGACCTTGGCGTGGAACTCCTCCCAAATGGCGAATGCGCTCCAGCTTTTTTCCGGGAGACGATACGCGGTCCGCTGCAATTTGGGATGCTGCAAGAAATCGAAACGTAACGTCACCCAGGTCCGCATGGCCGCGCCGACCGCCATGACGGATTTGAATCGCTGGCCGAGCGCGGGCTTGCCCAGCTCGGCGTGAATACGTTGTTCCAAATCGCCGATCCAGCGCCGAATGATGGCGTTGGGGCCGAACAGCCGGCCGGCGAGAAACACGGGATAGGCATAGCGCAGTTCATGGGCATAGTATTCCGCCTTTTCCCGCAACACCGGGTTGGGTGAATTCTTAAGCTTGAGGTAACCAAGAAAGCGGGTTTCCAGCACACGATAAATGCTGGGGCCGAGCCGTTGAAAGTCCTGGTCGAAGCACCAGCGCTGGAGATCTTCAATCTGAGCCGGCGACAGGGTGGGATGCTTGATCATGGTGCTGAAGCCATCCGCACGCCGGTAAAACAAATCCTTTTCCGTGGTGTACACATCCTGCAACAGGTTTTCCTTGATGACGCGTTCATAGAACGGCGTGCCGGGAACCGGCCCGTATATGAGATACTGGCCCAGCGCCGGCTTGAGCTTCATCAGTCCATCCAACTCCTGGGCGACCACTTCCGGAGTTTGATAATCAAAGCCCACAATCATGGAGGTCAGCACGGTGATGCCGTGCTCGCGGAACTCGGTGAAGATTTCGTCGGTGGGCCGGCCCTGCTGTTTGGCGTAGTTGGAACGTGTGCCTTCATAACCGATCCAAAAGCCATCGATGCCCATTTCCAAAATTTCTTCGACCTTGAACTGGCTGATGGCCTTGATGCTGGAGAATGCGAAGATGGAAGGCTTCTTGCCGGCGGCGATCACGCAGTCACGGAACTCCAGGGCGCGTACCTTATTCAGCAGAAAATCCTCGTCGATGATCAAAAACACTAGGTTGGGATCAAGGTCGAAATAGCGTTCCACCACGTTGTAGATGTCACGACCGGTGGGCAGCAGGCGGATGTGTTTGCGCTTGAAGAAGTGGGAGGTGCAGCAGAAGTCACAGCCGTTGGGACAGCCCAGGCCGCCGAAGATTTTGCCGGTGCCGGAAACGCGCCAGCCGAACACCTTCAGCCAGCTGACGATCAACGGATGTTTATAGGGCATCGGGATGACGGGCTCGCCAAGCAGTTCGCGGAAGTAGGCCACGCCTTCGCCGCGGCAGATGTGATCCGCCCAGGGCTTGAGGACATCATCCTTCAAGACGGTGCCGTAACCGCCCAGAACAATCTGGCTTTGAGGCGCGTATTTGCGGATCAAGGTGACGGTCTCCTTCATTTTGTGGATGAGCGCCATGATGAAGGTGATGCCGACATAGTCGTAGCCCTTCTTAAGCTCCTTGATCAGTTCGCGCCGGGACGGGTATTGCAACACCACGGTCGGGGTGTCGAGATTCTCCGCGATGTAATCGAGTCCGAACTGGACGTTGACGGTGCGGGGACTGAAGATTCCCTGCGCACGTGTCACCTGACGGTAAAGCAGTTCGTAGCCGACCGACGGGGCGTCGCCCTGTTGGGGGCCGATTGGACGGCAGACACTGGTCAACAATACTTTCTTGCTCTTGGATTTGGGCATAAGGTTGTGGCTTGCTGGAAACGAGCTCAACGGCTTGGAATGAAGTGAGCAAAACGATTGCAACTTGGCCAATAACAACAAACCGCATCTGAAGGACAATGTCAAAATACAGTTGCGTTAATTGCACACCTTCATTTGCCACGACGAGAACAAGTTATGATTAGTCCTCTCGGCGGCAAAATTCTGCTTGTCGTGTTCCGGAGGATTTTGCACTTTGGCGGGACATGAACAAGGTGAAGCATTTCCTCATTAGGCTGGCGCTGCAGGTGACCCTGTTATTGGTGGGCGGCTGCATCAGCACGGACACCAGCGCCATCAAGACCCGCGGCGTTTACACCACGCTGGCCGTGGATGCGCATGCACTGGATCTGCCGTATTCCCAGTACACCAGTTGCAAGACCTTCGGACCTGGCCAGACGCCGGCGGCGGTCATCACCAGCTACGGTTTTTGGGACGGCAGCAACAACAGTTCGCAGGCTTTCACCTTGCAACTCTTTGAAACCGTAAGCGGCACCCTGCTCTTCTCGCAGGACAGCAATGTCTATTATGGGCGGGTGGCCACGCTGGCATTGCCCATTCGAAAGAGCGGCCATTATCAGCTCAAACTGTTGATCAATGATTTGGTGGCTGACACTTGGGACTTTGATGTGCAGCGAGACGGTGGTGACAGTACCGGGAATGCGGGTAATGCGCCGGCGGCTTATGCCCAGGGCACATTTGGCGCAAGCTTGGAACCGGAACCCGAACTGGATGCCTTTAGTGACTATGATTATAACCTGATGCAGACGCTGTTGAACAAGGTGCAAATGGCGGCCCAGAATGCGGACCCAAAAATATTCGCCCAAGTCAGTCCGGGCAATGTGGTGGTCGAGTTTGTCCTGCATGCAGACGGATCGGTTGAAACTCCTCAGATCATTGGTTACACTCTGAATGACGATCTGGGCCGGTTTTTCCTTCAGTCGCTGACCAACGGAGCGCCCTATAAACCATGGCCGGCGGAGGCCCGGCAGGTGCTGGGCGGCGACACACTTAAGATAAAGGTCACTTACAGCTACAATTGACCAGGCGGGTGGCAAGCTGTCGGCATGAAAACACCCCGAAGCCGTGAAGCTCCGGGGTGTTTAATTTTCAGAGCGATTACTTGCTTTTCTTGAGTGCGCTCAGGCCGGCATACACGGCATTCTTGCCGAGCAATTGCTCGATGCGGAGCAACTGATTGTATTTGGCCGTACGGTCGGTGCGGCTCAGGGAACCGGTCTTGATCTGGCCGCAGTTGGTGGCCACCGCAATGTCGGCGATGGTGGAGTCCTCGGTTTCGCCGGAACGATGGGAGAGGACGGCGGTGTAGCCGTTGAACTGGGCGAGTTGGACGGCGTCGAGCGTTTCCGTGAGGGAACCGATCTGGTTGACCTTCACGAGAATGGAGTTGGCAGTGCCGGTGTCGATGCCTTTTTGGAGGAACTTGACGTTGGTGACAAACAGATCGTCGCCGACGAGCTGAATCTTGTTGCCGAGTTTGTCGGTCAATTTCTTCCAGGTGACCCAGTCGCCTTCGGCGCAGCCGTCCTCGATGCTGACAATGGGGTATTGGGCGACGAGTTCGGCATAAAAGGCGACCATTTCGTCACCGGTCAGCTTGCGGCCGTGGCTCTTCTTGAAGGTGTAGGTTTCGTTGCCGGTGTAGAATTCGGAGGCGGCGACGTCGAGGGCCAGGTTGATCTGCTTGCCCGCTTTGTAGCCGGCCTCCTTGACGGCCTGGAGGATGACCTCGATGGCGTCCTCGGTGCTGGCGAGCTTGGGCGCGAAACCACCTTCGTCACCCACGGCGGTGCTGAGACCTTTTTTCTTCAACACAGATTTGAGCGCATGGAAAACCTCGGTGATGGCGCGCAGGCCTTCGCTGAAGGTTTCGAAGCCGTGCGGCTGGATCATGAATTCTTGAAAATCAATGGGGGCGTCAGAATGGGCGCCGCCGTTGATGACGTTGGCCATGGGCACGGGGAGCACCTTGGCGTTGGGTCCGCCGATGTATTTGAAGAGGGGTGTGCCGAGGGCTTCGGACGCGGCCTTGGCGGAGGCCAGAGAGACGGCGAGAATGGCGTTGGCACCGAGCTTGGACTTGGTTTCCGTGCCGTCCAGTTCGATCATCGTACGATCAATGGTGAGCTGGTCGAGCGCGTCCTTGCCGAGGATGACCGGGGCGATTTTATCGACGACGTTCTTGACGGCCTTGGTGACGCCCTTGCCGAGATAACGTTTTTTGTCACCGTCGCGGAGTTCGATGGCTTCGTGTTCGCCCGTGCTGGCGCCGCTGGGAACAGCGGCCCGGCCCATGGCGCCGCCGGCCAGATGGACGTCCACTTCAACGGTGGGGTTGCCGCGGGAATCCAAGATTTCACGCGCCTGAATGTCAATAATTGTGCTCATAGTATTATTCCTAATTTTAAATTTTTTTAATTAACCCAAAAAATAATGATAGAAAAGTGACACCCGGAGTCAAGAACAGGTTGCTGGCAATGTGCAGGCGGGACGTTTGAGTGGCATGCGTCGAGAGGAAAGTTGCTCGCGATGGCGGCGACATTCGGGCATGCTGACCGGCAGATGTCCGAACTGAACCAATCGAATCCCGAGTCGCTGCCGGGCGTCTCGCCGCACAAGCGGCGGGTGCGTTACGCCGGGAAAAATCCACGCCGCTTCGAGGAGAAATATAAAGAGCACAATCCCGGTCAATATACGGACACAGTGGCCAAGGTGCTCGCGTCCGGCAAAACCCCGGCGGGCACACACCGACCCATCATGGTGACGGAGATTTTACAAGTGTTGGCCCCCAAGCCGGGCGAGGTGGCGGTGGATTGCACGCTGGGCTATGGCGGGCACGCGGAGCAGTTGCTGCGGGCGGTTTTACCTGGCGGCCGGCTGCTCGGGCTGGATGCCGATCCGATTGAGCTGCCCAAAACTGAGGCCCGCCTGCGGACACTGGGGTTTGGGCCGGAGACATTCACGATACATCGGACCAACTTCGCCGGACTGCCCCAAGTACTGGCGGGAGCGGGATTGACCGGGGCGGATCTTATTTTGGCGGACCTGGGGGTTTCCTCGATGCAAATAGACAATCCGGCGCGGGGATTTTCGGTGAAGGACGCCGGTCCGCTGGACATGCGAATGAATCCACTACGCGGGCAGCCGGCGGAGGCATTGCTGGCAAAAATCCAACCGGCAGCTTTGGCCCGCATGCTGGTGGAAAATGCCGATGAACCGCATGCCACCAACCTGTCCACAGCCCTGGCTGGGCGGACGTTCAAGACCACCACGGCGCTGGCGGAGGCAATCCGGGCGGCGCTCCCTCGGGTGTCCCGGGATGAGGCGGGGCTTTCGGTGCGGCGGGTGTTTCAGGCCCTGCGGATTGCGGTGAATGACGAGTTTTCAGCTTTGACGACCTTGTTGCTGCAATTGCCAGCGGCGTTAAATCCCGGCGGCCTGGTGGCGATTCTGACGTTTCATTCCGGCGAGGACCGGCGGGTGAAAAAGGCGTTTGAGGCCGGCTTGCAGGCGGGCGATTACTCAGAGATAGCTCAAGACATTGTCAGGGCCGGGCCGGAGGAACGACGGGAGAATCCGCGGTCAAGCTCGGCAAAACTGCGCTGGGCGAAAAAGTCCGGAGCATGATGCCCACCGTCCCCATCTTAAGGTCTTAACACGATTCATCCAGTAGACTTTACAGCACTGGTTTGACGGGTCATTTTCAAACACCTTCTGCGTGGCTAAATGGACCCAATTTCGACGAGGCCGGACTCAGCCGGACTCAGAACGACCCAAAGGAGCGGGAAGGCAGGGACGGGGTTGGTGGTCACCCGACTTGTTCAATTTCCCATTTCACGGTTGGATTGAATCGGATTAGGCTGGATTGAGCCTGATTGCCTGGACCCATTGACGGTGTGTTTTTTTGATGTGTTTTACCGTGCTTTATCGTTTTATACCACTTCTAGAGGGTGTTCCGAAAGTTTTTGCAAGTGTTTCCGTTAACGGTGGCTACGCCAATACAAGTGGGGTGTTTTGCCTGAGTGTTTGAGTTCGGGTTCAGACATGAGTTTGACATTGCCTCCCGTTGGCACCAGCCAACTGCTCGAACTGATGAGTCCTTACGTCCCGGACGACTGC
>Ga0302319_10001053_pt1 | contig 62032 bp, 54 predicted proteins | sample Bog_T0_2_FD_203319 | JGI IMG/M metagenome (GOLD analysis project Ga0302319, IMG submission 203319) | Peat permafrost microbial communities from Stordalen Mire near Abisko, Sweden - Bog_T0_2 | ecosystem: Environmental > Terrestrial > Soil > Wetlands > Peat | place: Sweden: Abisko, Stordalen Mire...
CGGCGATTTCCGACTCGCCGGCTTTGGGGATGACTATTGTGTGGTTCGGATCGATGGCCGTCTTCTCCTCGATAGCGGCTGGCACGTGCCAGTTGGTGGCAGACCCATTCCCGGATGGACTCAAGTTACTGACTTCGAGCCGCGAAAAACCATTCCCCACGGTCCATGGGTAAATGACGGCGCTAATGCCGCTGATCCGGGATACGGTGCCGATGTCGAGGGGCCCAGCTTCCACATCGATGCGGGTGAGCAACTGACCATCGATGTGCTCATCGGAGATGCCAACCCCTCGGGAGGGGTTGGACGCTGCGGCTACTTTATCATGCTGCTGGACGAGAACAAGCAGTACGACACGAAAGACGCAGCGGGCAATCTTATTTTGCCAGCGCTACAGATTAACGCCGATCCCAAAGTCACGCGCACCGGGGAATATCCGCCCTTCACCTGTAATCCCGAGGACGCCCTCGTCGGCCCGTCTGACCCAAATAGCCCGACAGCCCTCGCACCTTAAAGGTAGAACCGTCTGCGCCAAACCGCCTGGCCTACTTAACACGCGCGATGGCAGCTCACCGCGCCGCCCAGAGAAGGCCGCGTCGCGTGATTTCACGGACTTGCGGCAGGGCGAACTCCCGCGTGTCATGGCCGAGTGAGGAATAGAAAACGCGTCCCCGGCCATGGTGCCGCTTCCAGACCACGGGCATGACGGTCCCATTGATCCACGGCGCGCTGACGGTCTGAAAGGTCGTGGTGGCAAGCACCTCATTCGACGGATCGACGTGCATGAAGTATTGCTCGGAATGGATTTTAAAATCCTCGATCCCGGCCACGAGAGGGTCGCCTTTCTTGATGATATTGACCACGTAATCCCGGTGATTGTCCGGGTGGGCCACAAATTGTCCACCCACCGCGAATTGATAAAGCGCGTTGCTCCGGAAGGCATCGCCCATCCCGCCGTGGACTCCACCCAATCCCACGCCGCTTTCAATCGCGCGCATGAGATTGTTCTCCTGTGCGTCCGTCAGTCGGTCCATCGTCCAGTGCGGCGTAATCAAGTCAAAGGTGTTGAGTCGCGCCGCATCGGAAAAGGCGTCGAGCGAGTTGGCGACCTCGACTTCAAATTCCGCCGCCCGCAAATCCGAAGCCATGATGGCGGAGGTTTCCATCGGCTGGTGGCCCGCCCAACCACCGCTGACGATCAACGCTCGTTTTTTCATCCCGTCGGCATTTCTCTTTTCAGCAACGCGCGCTTCCGCTCAACGCCCCAGCGATAACCGGAAAGATGGCCGTCCGCGCGCAAAACACGGTGACAGGGAATCACCACCGCAACCGGGTTCGCGGCGCAGGCACGGGCGACGGAACGCACGGCCTGGGGTATGCCTAGGGCCCGGGCAACTTCCGAGTAGCTGGCGGTGGAACCCAGGGGGATTTCGCGGAGCGCCTGCCAGACGCTTTTCTGGAAGTCGGTGCCTTGTAAATCGAGTGCCAGGTCCAAGCTCCTTCCCGGCGCTTCGATCAAGGCGATGATCGCTTCGATCTTTCTTTTGAGATCGAGATCAGCATCGACCAGGCGGACTTGGGGAAAACGATCCGCCAGGTTCGCGGCCAGCGCCTTCGCATCGTCGCCGAGCAGAACCGCGCAAATTCCCTTTTCCGATGCCGCCACCAAAACCAAACCGAGCGAGCATTTCGAGATCGCGAAACGGATCGTTATTCCGGTCGCGTTTTTTTTCGTTTTAAGCAAGCTGCTCATGGGGGGATTCAATTTCTATTCGGAAAATTCCTGCCACTTCCGAAGCTGTCCCAGCACTTTACCCGAGTCGAGCGCTTCCGCGCCTTGCATCAATCCCTCTTCCAGCGAAGAGCACGAGCCATGGGTCCAGCTCGCCACGGCCGCGTTGAGCAGCAGGGTCTCGCGGTCCAGGCCCTGGTCCTCGCCGGAGAAAATAGTCTCAAGTCGCGAGGCGCTTTCATCGGGGGTGCGCACCAGAAGCGAGTCGAGCTTTTCGTGGACCGCATCGGGCACGCGGTTCAGCATCGTCAGATGCACACCGCCGGGAAGGCGCAGCGTGCCGCCAAAAAGGGTCGAGCCATGCGCGCTCACCTCGCCGATCATCTGGCGGCTCTCCTGGTCCTCTCCGCAGACGACGGAAAATCGCGGGCACTTCATGAGATCGAGCGCGCTTTCATAAAGGGCGACGTGCTGCGGTTTGAAGACGCCGACGAGACGCGCGTCGGGCCGGGCGGGATTCAGCAACGGTCCGAGAAGATTGAACACGGTCCGCTGTCCCTCCGCCGCCAGCGCGCGCCGCACCGGGGCGATGGCCGCGAACGTCGTATGATAGGCGGGCGCGAAAAGAAACGCGCAGCCGACTTCCTCGAGGCACCGCGGAACTTCCTCCGGCGCGAGGTCGATCTTGATTCCCATGGCTTCCAGCACGTCGGCGCTGCCCGATCGCTTGGTGATGCCGCGATTGCCGTGCTTCACGACCGGAATGCCCATCGCGCTCAGGATGAACATCAGGCCCGTCGAGATATTCAGCAGGTTCAGGCCGCCGCCGCCCGTGCCGCAACAGTCGAGCAGCGGCTTTCCTTTCCACGATCCGCGCAGGCCCGGATCGAGCGCCATCGGGAGAAACGCCTCGGCGCATGCGGCCAGTTCCTCCGCCGTCTCGCCCCGAACCGCCCACGCGCGAAGGAACTCGGCTTTGAGCTTGTCGGCGACGGAAGTATCGAGCAATTCAAGCGCCGCCGCCTTGATTTCCGCCGACGTCAGGGGACGCGCGGGAACGAGAAGCGTCAAATCAAAAAGCATGGAGGCCATGATGCGCTCGTTTGCCCGGCCTGCGAGAAATCATTCGCGCCTCACGGTCAGGCGTGCCGCTCCATCACGCGCTTTGGACGATGACCGCCGTGCCGTAGCAAAGAACCTCGGTGATCCCGGGCATCATTTCGGTGGCGTCGTAGCGGACGCCGATCACGCCGTTGGCACCCAGGGCCGCCGCATGTTCGGCCATCTGGTTATAGGCGTCCATGCGCGCGCGCTCGCAAAGATCGGTGTAGATGGTAATGTTGCCGCCGAAGACCGACTGGATCGAAGCGCCAAAATTGCCGACGACCGAGCGCGACCTGACGACGATCCCGCGAACGAGACCGAGCGTCCCGGAAATTTTATAGCCGGGCAGGTCGAACGCCGTGGTGATGAAGCGATGATCCATGCCTGACTCCTCAGCCCACTTGATGGCGGCGTTTGACTTTGATTTGCGCGAGCGACCGGGCCAGGGAGGCCTGCGTCGCCTCGAGTTCTTCGCCCTCAAGTGTGTTCGACTTGAGCAGGTCTTCGGCGCGCTTGACCGCCACTTCCGCCGCCTTTTCGTCGATGTCCTTTTCGTTGATGGCCCCATCCGTCAGCACGGCAATGCTGTCGCCCGTGATTTCGGCAAAGCCATCGCCGATGGCGAGAATCTCGACCTTGCCTTTGCGGGTGATGCGCAGTTCGCCCGCCTGCAATTCCGTGATGGTCGCTTCATGCTGCGGCAAAACGCCCATCTCCCCCTCCGCTCCGGGGAGGTGAACGAATTCGACATCGTCCTCGTAGATCTTGGCGTCGGGAGTGATGATTTCGAGTTTGAGCGTGGCCATGATCGGCGGAGGTTAGGAGCGAATGGTCTCGATGTTGCCCTTCATGTAGAAGTCGCCTTCATCCACGTCGTCGTGTTTGCCGTCGAGGATTTCCTTGAAACCCTTGATTGTGTCCTTGAGTGATACCTGCACGCCTTTCGTACCGGTGAAAACTTCTGCCACGGTGAAGGGCTGGCTCAGGAAGCGCTGGATTTTGCGCGCGCGCGCCACCAGGACCTTGTCGTCGGCGGAGAGTTCGTCCATGCCGAGAATGCTGATGATGTCCTGCAGGTCCTTATAGCGCTGAAGCACTTTCTGGACGCCGCGGGCCACCGCATAATGTTCCTCGCCGACGATTTCGGGCGTGAGCGCCTTCGAGGTGGAGGCGAGGGGATCGACGGCGGGATAGATGCCGAGCTCCGCAATCGAGCGTTCCAGCACGATGGTCGAGTCGAGGTGCGCGAAGGTGTTCGCCGGCGCGGGATCGGTCAGATCGTCCGCCGGAACGTAGACCGCCTGGAAGGAGGTGATGGAACCGTTCTTGGTCGAAGTGATGCGCTCCTGCAGCTGGCCCATTTCCGCCGCCAGCGTCGGCTGGTAACCGACCGCGCTGGGCGTGCGTCCGAGCAGCGCCGAAACTTCCGAGCCGGCCTGGGAAAAGCGGAAGATGTTGTCGATGAAGAGCAGCACGTCCTGGTTCTTCTCGTCGCGGAAATACTCGGCCATGGCCAGGGCGCTCAGGGCGACGCGCATGCGGGCGCCGGGCGGTTCATTCATCTGGCCGTAAACCAGCGCGACCTTCGACTTGGAGATGTCTTTCTGGTCGATGACGCCCGACTCGGACATTTCGTGGTAGAGATCGTTGCCTTCGCGCGTGCGTTCGCCGACACCCGCAAAAACAGAATAGCCGCCATGCACCTTGGCGATGTTGTTGATCAACTCCATGATGACAACGGTCTTGCCGACGCCTGCGCCACCGAATGCGCCGACTTTGCCGCCCTTGGTGAAGGGACAGATCAGATCGATGACCTTGATCCCGGTTTCGAGCACCGTCGACTTGGTATCCTGATCGATGAGCGTCGGGGCCGGGCGATGGATGGGATAGCGCTTGGTGAACGTCACCGGGCCGCGTTCATCGGTCGGGTTGCCCAACACGTTAAAGATGCGGCCGAGCACGCCTTCGCCCACGGGTACCGAAATAGGCGCTCCCGTGTCGCGCACCTCGTTGCCGCGCTTCAGGCCTTCCGCCAGAGACATGGCGACCGCGCGAACCCAGCCTTCGCCGAGATGCTGTTGGACTTCGAGGGTGAGTTGGGTCTGTTTGCCGCCCACCGTGAAATCCACGGTGAGGGCGTTCAGAAGTTCAGGAAGGTGACCGTCGGAGAATTCAACATCGACGACCGGACCGATGACTTGAACAATTTTACCGACGTTGGCGGTGGGTGTAGCAGTGGCAACCATGATGAGTTATTGAGGATAGTTAAGACCGGGGAGAAAAATGAGATTTAAGTATAGAGTGAGAGAGGCTTGGACCGCCAGTAAAACCGCCTTTAAGTTTATTGATTGGCTGGAGCCGGGTCGGGCGGTGGCGTCAGGCTCGGCGGATTGGCGGATGATCCCGAAGATGAAGAGGAATCCATGATCGGGCCCGAGGGCGTATCGGCGGTTGGTTCGGAAGGTTGCTGGGTGCCAGAAGCGGGTGCGGATGGTTCCGGGTTCTGGTGAGCAGGAGCCTGGGAGACCACGGGCCCTTGTGTCGCTGGCTGGCTCGGGGCGTATTGGGGCGGAGGCTGTTGGGCTACGGCCGGTTGGGAGGGACTGCCCGGCGAGGTGAGGTGGACTTTCGTCATGTCAACGACGCCAAGAATGTGACCGGGAGCACCCGGTTGAATCAAAAGCCGAAGGTTGAATGGGCCGGAAGAACCAAGGGGCCGGGCGCGGAAGATGTAGGGAGGCGCGGGACGGCGGTCGTCGTCGCCCGGATATTTGGCCGTGCCGGTATCCTTGACCTCGAAGCGGGATTCGACGTAGTGCAACAGGCCCGGCTGCATCTTGAGAATCGGCTTGGCGTCGTCGTCGAAATCGGGATAAGCATCGGCCCGCGCCACCAGGGGAGCCGCAAAAAGCCCAATCACCAGCGCTGTGAAGAAGGAAATCAGACCATGTTTCATATATCCTTAGACGCAACCAGAGAGCCAATTGCTTCAATCAAACTAAGCCATCATCGCCGCTGCCGAGGAAATCTCGAGGATTTCGTTCGTGATGGCGGCCTGACGGGCCTTATTGTATTCCAAGGTTAAATCTTTGACGAGCTGCTTCGCGTTGTCCGTGGCGCTCTTCATGGCGACCATCCGCGCACTGTGCTCCGAGGCACGCGATTCCAGCACCTTCTCATACAGCTCGAGATGGACGTAATAGGGCAGCAGCTTGCCGAGGAGTTCGGCGGCATCGGGCTCAAAGTTATAGGAAACGGGCGATTTGGTCTCCGCCGTGGGATGTGCCCTCTCTTCCCGCTTGGCTTGACCCATGGCCTTGGCCTTTTCGAGGGTTTCCCCGCCGATGGGAACCAGCGGAAAACGGGTCGGCACCTGCGACAGCGTATTCACGAAGCGGTTGTAATAAATTTCGACCGCGTCGAACTGGTTTTCCTCGAACTTCTGGAGCAGGAACCGGCTGATCGCCTTGGTTTGCGCCAGGGTCGGGCTGTCCTTCAATTCAAAATCGGCGAGGAGATTCTTCTTCAGGCGCGCGAGGACCTGCCGGCCCTTGCGTCCCACACTGATGTAAACCTTGTTCGGATTGTCATTGCGCAGCACATCGCGCAGCAGGTTGGTGTTGAGCGGCCCGCACAATCCTTTTTCCGAAGTCAGCACCACCACGGCGGTCTTGCCGCTTTTGGTCCCCTTTTGGAGAAGGGGATGGCTGACTTCATTCGGTCCCACGCCCGCGTAGATGTGCGAGGCCATCTCGTCGAGGCGATCGGCATAAGGCCGCAGCGCGGTGGCCGCCTGCTGGGCGCGGCGCATTTTGGTGGCTGCCACCATTTGCATCGCCTTGGTGATCTGGGCGGTGTTCTTGACCGACTTGATGCGGCGGCGGATGTCGCGAAGATTAGCCATTTTTTAGGAAGGTAGAAGTATGAAGGGTGAAGGTGGAAGTAAGCGAGGAATGACTTCTTCCCTCCTACTTCAGCCTTCTTCCTTTTTTCAGGCGTACGTTTCGGCGAATTGCTTGACGACGGTTTTCAACTGGGAAGTGATGGCGTCATCGAAGGCGCCCTTGTCGCGAACCTGCCCCAGGAGGTCGGCCTGCCGGGTGGTGAGGAAGTCGGAGAGCTTGGTCTGGAAGTCCTTGACCTTATCCACGGGCACAGTGTCGAAGAAATTGTTTTGCACCGCCCAAAGAATGACCGCCTGGAGCTCGACCGCTACGGGGTGGTAATTCTTCTGGTTGAACACCTCGACGACCCGCGCGCCGCGACCGAGCTTGGCCTGGGTCTTTGCGTCGAGATCAGAGCCGAATTGCGCGAAGGCGGCGAGTTCGCGGTACTGCGCGAGGTCGCCCTTGATCTTGCCCGCGACCTGCTTCATCGCCTTGATCTGCGCCGCGCTGCCGACGCGCGAGACGGAGAGACCGACCGAGATGGCCGGGCGGATGCCCTGGTAGAACAGATCGGTTTCGAGATAAATCTGGCCGTCCGTGATCGAGATGACGTTGGTCGGAATGTAGGCGGAAACGTCGCCCGCCTGCGTCTCGATGATCGGCAGCGCGGTGAGCGAACCATTGCCATATTTTTCGCCGAGCCGGGCGGCGCGTTCGAGCAGGCGCGAGTGGAGATAAAAGACGTCGCCGGGATAGGCCTCGCGACCGGAGGGACGCTTGAGAATGAGCGAAATCTGGCGATAGGCGACGGCGTGCTTGGAGAGATCGTCGTAGATGATGAGGGCGTCCATGCCATTGTCCATGAACCACTCGCCCATGGCGCAACCCGCGAAGGGCGCGAGGTACTGGCTGGTCGCCGAGTCGGACGCGGTCGCCGAGACGACGATGGTGTAAGGCATGGAACCGGTTGCGGTGAGCGTGTCGATGACGCGCGCGACGTTGGCGTTTTTCTGGCCGACCGCGACATAGATGCTGTAGAGCGGGCGGAAGCCGGGCTTGCCCTCGTTTTCGCGATTGATGCGCGCCTGGTTGATGATGGCGTCGATGGCGATGGTCGTCTTGCCCGTGGCGCGGTCGCCGATGATCAGCTCGCGCTGCCCACGGCCGATTGGGATCATCGCGTCGATGGCGGTGATGCCGGTCTGGATCGGCTGCGAGACCGATTTGCGGGCGATGATGCCGGGGGCGAGTTTCTCCACCGGATAGAATGTATCGGCCTTGATGTCGCCTTTGCCGTCGATCGGCTTACCGAGCGCGTCAACCGTGCGGCCGAGAAGGGTCTTGCCCACGGGCACCTGCAGGAGCTTCCCCGTGGTGCGGACTTCATCGCCTTCCTTGATCTTGGAAAAATCGCCGATGATGATGGCGCCGACTTCGGTTTCCTCGAGATTGAGCGCAATGCCGGTGATCCCGCCGGGGAAGTCGAGCATTTCGTTGAGCGCCGCGTCGGAGAGGCCTTCGATTTTCGCGACGCCGTCGGAAATTTCGCGGACGGTGCCGATGTTGGTTTGAGCGACGTCCGTTTTAAGGGAGATGATTTGGGCTTTGATTTCTTCGAGGAGGGTGCTCATAAGAGGTAATTCTAAGTTTTACGTTTCAGGAAAGAGCTTGTTGCAGGCGCCCCAGGCGACCGCTAAGCGAGCCGTCCCAGATGTTGTTGCCGCGACGGATGCGCAGTCCGCCGAGGAGGGCCGGATTCTCCTCGTAAGAGGTGCGCGACGCAGGGCCATAGGTTTGTTCGAGGCTGGCAAAAACGCTCGCCCCGCGATCAGAAAGGGGCGACGCGCTTTCGATCCGGACGGTGTTTTCATTGATGGCAAGTTCGACCAGCCGGTGAATCTGGGTCAGCACGGCCAGGTAGTTGCGCGGCTTTTCATTGACCAGAAGCTGCACGATCTCCCGCACGGCATTCTCATCGACCGAACCGTCGGGACGGCGGCAGGCGCGGAAATACTTCTTGGCGCTTTGGCGTGAGTGGCGGTCGATTTTCATGGCTCTAGTTATTGTTCGCGCCGAGCTGGCGCAGCGTCTCGGAATTGAGGCGGGCCTGGTCGTCCGCGTTCAAAACCTTGCCGGTGACTTTTTGCGTCGTCTGGATGACCAGTTCGCCGACATGCTGCTTCAGTTCCGCCATCAGGCGATTGCGCTCCAGCACGGAGGCTTCGTGGGCATTTTTGATGATGTCCTCGGCCTGCCGGGTCGCTTCCCGGGCGCGTTGCTCGGTGACTGCGGCCGCGCTTTTCTCGGCATCGGCAATGATCTTGTTGGCCTGCTCGTGCGCCTTCTGGATGATGCTCAGCCGCGTCGCCTCGGCTTCAGCCAGTTCCTGCTTGATCTTGTCGGCATTGGCCATCGATTCCTCAATGGTCTTGCTGCGCTGTTCCAGGATGGTCCGGACCGGTTTCCAGCCGAAGTGCCAGAGCACCGTGAACAGAACCGAAACGGCAATGCACTGGGCGATGAATTGCTGGAGGGTAAAGCCAGTCTGGAGGCCGACATTCTGAAAATTATTTTCGATGTCGCTGAGATCAGCCAGTGGCAGGTTAAGGATAAACATGATGGTAAACGCGCGCCGCCCGTGTCGACCACTGGCGGCGATTCGATGGATTTATTTGCCAGCCAGGACGAACGCGACGAGAATGAAGGTTCCTTCCGAAATACCGACGAAGATCAGGGCCGCGCCGAGAATGATGCCCATGGCGCCGGGATTGCGTCCGACGGCCTGGGAAGCGCCCGCGCCCACCGCGCCGATGCCAATGGCTGCTCCGCCTGCGGCAAGGCCCACTTCGATGGCCGATGTGCTTCCCGATAAGTTTGCTACCTGTGCTAGGATATCCATATTATTTCTTTGAGTTGTTGAGGTTGATTTCCGGCGCGCCGCAAAACGGTGAGCGCCAAAAGGGTTAGTGGGCGTCCTTGGTGTCCGCGGAGTGATCTCCCGCATTCGTAATAATGCCGGTGAACGCCGCCGTTAAAGCGAAAAAGACGAAGGTCTGCACAAACGCGACCAGCAGTTCGTAAAAGTAAAAAGGGATCAGGATCACAAAGGCGAAGTTGGGCGCCAGTTTGTACATCGAATCGAGCAGGAATTCGCCACCGTAGATATTGCCGAAAAGGCGGAAGGTGAAGGCAATCGGGCGGATGAAGAGAATGGAAAAAACTTCGATCCAGCCGACCAAAAAGAAGATCACGATAAAAGCCCAGTTTAACACGGGATTGGGAAATTTGGCCTTCGATCCAAAGATGTGGACGAGCGAGCCTCCCACGCCCGCTCCCCGGATGCACCAGTAGAAATAGGCGAAGAAAAAGATGGCGGCGTAAGCCGCGGTGACGTTGACATTGGCGTTTGCGCCGCGCAGGAAGGGACGGTCGACTTCAAAATTCCAGATGTTCGTGCCTTGGCCCCAGCCGATGGTGCCGAATCCGGGAACCAGCGCCAGGGTGTTTTCGGCCAGAAGAAAAACGAAAAGGCTGCCAAAAAACCAGAAGCCGATTTCCATCGTCTTCTTACCCGCCAGGTCGGCCGTAAAGTTGCTTAAGAGCTCGACGAGCCACTCGACAAAATTCTGCATGCCACTGGGGATCAGCTTCGGGGCCCGCATCGCGATCTGAACGATGGTAATGACGATGATCGTGGCCAGTGCCTCCGCAATCATTGAATTGCTGACGGGAAAGCCACCAATCGAAAAGAGATCGACGGGTTTGGGCGTCATACCGGCTACTGCTGCCGTGTCGGCAAGAATGGGTGCTACAAAAGTCATTTTACGTCAAAAAAATCGGGAGGTATATCATTGCGGGAAAGCTGCTTTAGGCAAGAACAAGATTGCAAAATTTTTCATACCACTGAGGTAAAATAACTAATGATACGTGTAATTAGCGGCGATTAAAGCAAATGCAATTTTGAATGTCGAGTCTGCACGGAAAGAAAACGGAGCAAAAAAAGAGCAAAACGGCGACTTTTGTTTCCCGCCTAGGCCTTGAAGGCCGCCCGCAGCCGCTGTTCCGCTTCCGGGCTCCAATATCCGCAGTCGAGTTCGAGGAAGACCGAGGTATAGGGCAGCGTCAGCGTGGTCTTCAGCAGGAGGATATGGAACGCGCGTCCGGCCGCATCGAGCTTGGCGATGATCTCCTCGTGCGGCAATTCCCGCACGGCGCGACCGACCAGTGCATGGATCAGTTCGCCGCGATAGCCATTGATTCCAGGGGCGTCCTCTTCCAGGAGGCAGGAAAGTTCCGCGTCGATGTAAACGATGGGCCGGACATGGGGTGCCCCGTCGACCGCCTCGATCACCGCTTTAACCACGTCGATCTGCGCTGCATTCGTGCAGATCGTCTCGACGCCCGGGGCGGTCTGCCACGGGTAGGCCGCATCGGCCACGACGATCCAGTTGCGATGGCCGAGCAGCGGCAATTGCTCTTCGAGCTTTTCCTGCCAGGAGATGTCCTCGGGCATGGATCAGTTTTTCTTGAGTTCCTCGTCGAAGCAGACCGCGACCTTGCCGCACTTGCCCGACGCCATCAGCGCATAAGCCTCCGAAACCTGGTCGATGGCAAAACGGTGCGTGATGAGCTCGCTCGGATACAACTTCCAGCGCACCAGCCGCTCGACCAGTTCCTGCATTTTCCAGATCGAGGTCACCCAGGAACCGTAAAGCGTCTTCTGGTCGTGGATCATGTCCGGCGACGGATTCATCTCAAGTTTGCCGCCTTCGCCGATCAGAACAATGCGTCCCCATTTGCGCGTGGCGCGGATCGCCGTGGCCCGTGCCGCCGGATGGGCCGAGCAATCGACCGCACGCTCGACGCCGTGGCCGCCGGTCAGCTTTTGCACCTCGCTCACGTTGTCCGGGCCCGACTTGATTGTCTCGTCGCACAGGCCGAGGTCGCGCGCCAGCTTCATCCGGTCCTCGATGAGATCGATGCCGATGATTTTCGACGCGCCCAGCTTGCGGCAGAGCGCCGCCGTGGCCAGCCCGACCGGGCCAAGGCCGGTGATCAGCACCGCGTCATTGCCGCTGATGCCGATTTTTTCCAGTCCTTCGTAAACCGTCCCGAAGCCGCACGCCACCTGCGCGCCATCGGCATAGGAAAGCTCCTCGGGCAGGTGCACCAGGTCTTTTTCCTCCGCAAGGAGATACTGCGCCATGCCGCCATCGCGTTGCCAGCCGTAGGCGCGCCGGTATTTCTCGCTCGTGCAGGAAATCATGTAACCGCGCCGGCAATCGTTGCAGATGCCGCAGCCGGAAATGTGATAGACAATCACGCGATCATTCTCCTGGAATTCGCGGCAGCCCGGCCCCACCTTGACGATCTGGCCCGAGGGCTCGTGGCCCGCGATCATGCCCGGCTGGTAGCCCTCCGGTCCTTTGCCCAGGTGCTCGTGATAAATGCAGCGGATGTCGGAGCCGCAAATGGTCGAGGCCTTCATGCGGATCAAAACTTCGCCATGGCCCGGCGTCGGCACCGGAAAACACTCGAGTTTGGTCGTGCTATTGCCAGGCAGGATCGCGCCTTGCATCTGATCGGGGAGGGTGAGGGTGGACATAAAATGAGTGAATTCTTAGGCGGGAGTGATGACGCCATTAACATCCCAGAGGTCTTCCCAACTCTGGTTTTCCTTCCAGCAAAAGACCTGGCCTTTGATCAGGCGACAATTCCGGTCGAGTTTCGCGATGGCCGTCATTTCCGCGTCGGTGAGCGGATCCTGCACCGCGGCGCGAAGATTGGCCATGTAGTTGCGGCGCTTGGCCGAAAAAGGAATCGGCGTCTGGCCGCGCTGAACGGCCCACTTCAGGCAGATTTCCGCCGGATGAACCCCGTGCGCCTTCGCGATTCCCAGAATCACCGGGTCTTCGGTCGGCGATGTATCTTCCGGCGTGCGATCACGATCGGGCCGCCCCGGCGACCCGAGCGGACAGTAGCCGATCGCTTCGAGACCCTGCGCCCGCACGTAGTCAAAAAGCTCGGGCTGTTGGAAATGGGGATGCAGTTCCATCTCGTTGCAGGCCGGGCGCACCCTCGCATCCCGCAACAACAGCTTCAGCTTCGGGACCGTCATGTTCGACGTGCCGATGTGCCGGACGAGGCCTTCATCCACCAGCTTCTCGAGCTGCCGCCACGTCTTCATGTAGCTCTCATGGATGTAGGGCTTCGCATTCGGATCGTGGAAATTCACGTCGCAGCCCGGAGGGTGAAAATTCGGAAAGGGCCAGTGGATCAGGTAGAGATCGAGATAGTCGAGCTGCAGGTCCTTCAACGTCTTGCGGAACGTGGGGATGACCTCTTTCTCATCGTGCTTGTCGTTCCATAATTTCGACGTGATCCAGAGCTCTTCCCGCTTCACCCCGGTGGCAATAAGTTTCTTCAACGCCGGACCGATCAGGTGCTCGTTGCCATAAACCGCCGCGCAATCGAAATGGCGATAGCCGAGTTGCCCGGCATCCAGCACCGCATCGGCAATGGCCTCGCCGCTGACCGAGTCGGAGCCGAACGTGCCCAGCCCGATGGCAGGCATTCGTGCCCCGGAGGCAAGCTGGCGATAGGGGACTTGTGAAGGATCAACAGCGAGCGGGTCTTGATTCATAAATAGCGTTGGACGGGATGACCTGAAAAGGGGAGGAGCGGAAGCCCAAAATAAACCATCGCAGATCGGGTCTCCGGACATCAACCACAAAAGATTATCAGGGACGGAAAAGTAGTTTCCTTCGCCAGGAAAACTTTTATCCATTCTCAGTCGACATCGTCTCCGAAAAAGTATCGCATATGCCTCATTACCAGATTCTTGTGTCAAATATTTGATCCGGCCTGGCCCTCTCACCCTGGCCTAATCGAGAAGAGATGTTTCTGCCTTGCCCCCAAGATATCTCCGCGCAGAGAGGAAAAGCAGGCAACCGGTGGCGATGAGCGCCCAGGGAGGCATGGTGGGCGTGTCGGTGAGCGGAGTATTGTCCTCAATGATGGTCCCATGGTTAATGAAGTTGGCGGGCAGGGCGTAGGTGAAGTCTTTGGAAAGATCGAGCGTGCCGTTGTTGGTAAACGTGCCGGAAGACCCGAGGGTGACTCCGCTGCCGAGGATGAGCGTGCCGTTGTTGACGATCGTTCCGGTCGTGCTGTAGTTGCCGCTGGATAGATAAAGGGTCGCGCCGGGGGCGACCGTCATGGAACTCGTACTGGTGAGGTTGCTCGTGGTGATCAACTCGCCGCCGGAAACGGTCGTGGCACCCGTATAGCTATTGGTTCCCGTGGAGATGATCAGGGTTCCCGTGCCCGTCTTGGTGAGGCTACCGGTCCCGCTTAAATTGGAAACCGTGAGGGTGAGTCCGCTCGTGACGGAAAAGTTCCCACCCCCGCTTCCGAGCAGGATGCCGCTGTTTGCATTGGACAGCGCAAAACTCGCGGTCGGCTGGAAGACGGCGTTGTCCAGCGTGAGCTGGGCAGCGTTGAAGGCAGCGGGATTGCCACCCAGATTCGCCTGACTGGCGGCTTCCAGCACCGTGCCGCCGTTCACCGATATCGCGCCGGTGAAGGCACTATTGCTGCCGCTGTAAATCACCGTGCCTGGCCCGCCGTTGCCATTCGCGAGCGCACCGCTTCCGCTGAGATTCGCCGAGATCGTGATGGTGTTGGTCGAAACGCTGCCGGGATTGATGATCGAGTTGGCGCTCACATTCAGATTGCCCGCGAGCGTGAAGGAGCTGCTGCCCGAGCCGATGGTTACCGAGCCGCCGGCGAGAACCAGGCTGGGCACGGTGATCGTCTGCCCGGCCGGGCCGTTGTAAGTCAGGCTTCCGAGCAGAGGCACGGTGAGGGAATTGCCGGCGAAGGTGAGGTTTCCACCCGAGCTCGGCGTCCGCAGGGCGTATTGCGCGACCGTGTAATTGCTGCCGCTGTGGGGCGCGACGGTGTCGTCCCAGTTCTGTAAGGCATTGAAAGAGGACGATCCCGACGCGTCATTGGTGGTCAGCACAATCAACGGCGCAGGCGCAGGCGCGGTGGTAAAAGTAACGACCGAGCATGCGGGTAGCGTGTAGGTAAAGCTGCCGCCGCTCACGCTCACCGAAGTCTGATTGCTCAACGAGAGTGTGGCCGAGGTGACCCATGGATAGAGGCTGGTGAAGCTCGGGCAACTGCTCACATTGAAGGTTTGCGCGACGGGCGCTTGCGTGGGGTTCGCGGCGACAATGACGTAATTCGACGACGCGGGATCCTTGTAGGCGGTCACCAGCGAGACCGTGCTGTTCGTTACATCGATGCGATAAAATCCGGGCCGCGCGAATTTGCTGTAGTTGCCCATCACGTAGAGACGTTTCGCGGGCGTCGCCGTGCTGTTGCCCGCAATTGAGCCGTTGCCGCTCCCTTTCAACCACCAATAATGATACGCATTCGCCTGCGCGACCGTGAGGAAGCTGTGGATTTCCTGCGCGATGAAAAGTCCATTCTCGATCGTATCGTCGGTGCCGAAATAATGCTCCGTTTCCCAAAGCGGCAGCGGGACCGGCGTACCGAACTGCGTCACCGCCGCCGCGCTGCTCCCGTAGTTGTGCCCGCCCAGAATACCCGTCTCGCCAGCCGTCGCGGAATCGTTCATCGTCGTCGTCGCGAGCGTGAAATCCCACCCCGATTTTTCCGGCAGCATGATCTTGGTGCTGCTTACCCCCAGGCCCGAAAGGGCTGCGGAAAGATACGGCACGTAGTCGTGAATCTGCTGCCCCGTCCAGACGCACGACTCGTAAGTCGTGGAAATGTCCGGCTCGTTTTGCACCGAGACCGCCTTGAGCTGGATGCCGTAATTCGTCCGCATCGAGGCCACGTAATTGGCGACTTGCTGGGCGTAGGCTTGATTGTTCGTCGAAACAAAATTTCCCCCATTCACGGTATTGCTGTCCTTGAACGCCGCGGGCGGACTCCACGGCGTGCTCCACACCTGCGCGCCTCGCGCCTGCGCCATTTGCATGATGTTTGTTTCCACGCTCGTCCCGTCCGGCGCGATGCGGCTCCGCAAAAGGGAAAGGCCCACGCCGTTGGAGTTCGTGGAAAAAAACAAATCCGCCTGCGCCGTCGTCCACGAACTGTCCCAGGCCGACGCAGCGCCGAAGCCGTCGATGCGCTGGTGCGTGGTGCCGTAGGTCACCGTCGCCGTTCCCGTCGTCACGATGCTGGTGACGCAGATCGCATTGATCTGGACCGATGCCGATCCGGTGTTGACCGTGTTTGCCGCTGTGAGATTGATGACCTGCGTGGTCGCGTTCGCCGTGAAGGCGCCGATGGCGTATTGGCCCGTCCCGCCGGCGGGCGAAGTCGAAGTGCCGCCGACATAATAGGCGAGCGTCACCGAACCCCCACCGGTACTGGACAGTGTTCCCGTCCGTGTCGGATAGGACGCCGCCCCGCCGGACGCACCGCTTCGGCTGTCGTTCATCCAGATCTGCACCTGATAGGTTTTGCCCACCGTGAGTTTTTGCAGGGTTACGGTGCCCGATGCCCCGCCGTAAACCGCGCCGGTCAGCAACTTCTGGTAGGCCGTCGATAAATTGGTGAACGGGGTGCTCGTCGCCCCCACCGCGGAGGAAGTCACTCCCGGTTGCAGGAAGGTGATCTTGACGTTGGCGTCGCCTGAGCTGCTGCTGTCGGCGGTGAAAGTGATGCCGTTGACTTTTCCCCCCGTACCCCAGGTCTCGGCATAAACGAATGTGCCCAGGGCGGAAACGTCGCTATCGGCGGCTATGTTGACCGGCGTCGACCAGGTAATGACCGCCGCATGCATAGGACTCGTACCGACAAGAAAAAGCATCCCGAGGATCGGCAATGCCTTTTTCATCTTGGCCGCGATTGTGCCGCTGGATGCGTCATTCATATGTTGGAGGACAATTTGGGCCTCCAGCCAGTTCTGGGGACCGGATGGCGGGCTAAAACTCTAACGATGGTAAAGGAGTATGATATGAGGAAAAGACTGAAGTTGGGATATCCTTCACCATAGACCATATCGCGGAAATGAAAATACTCCGCTTTTGCTTTCCGGGTCCCATCAGGCGGTGGATCGTCCAACCCACCCTGAAAGATTCGCGTACCTGTATTTTTTCAAATAAACGAAACCGAGGGGTGGCGCATGGTGTCAATAGTCATGTCCACAGTCGTTTTCGTCGCAAGCCTTCGTTTACAATAGTTCTTTTGCTTTAACCTTATTAGTCTACCCGACTCATTGGCCCCCAACTCTTGATCCCTATGAAAAAAATAATTCTCGTAGCCTTGATCGCCTCTGTCGCCCTGGTGGCTTCACCCTCCAGTCTGCTCGCCAAGGGTTGGTATCACCGCTGGTGGCATCATCGTCACCACCACCACCATCGTCATCATCATCACCATTGGCATCACCATACGACGACATCCACCAAATCCCCCACTCCCTCGACCTCCACTTCCACCGTAAAGCCGGCAAACTAGAACCAGGGCAGTAAGGAAGATTGACTGGAGACTATCCGAAAGTCGGCGTGGGTCACGTGACGAGTCGAAGGAATGGCGAATTCCCTTTCCTATCAAAAACCTGGGGAAAAATGCAAAAAAGCCCCATCGCCTTTTGTGTTCTCTGCCACGTACTAGCCGTTTTTCTCCTCACCGGAACGGCTGCCATGGCCTTGGGCCTCTCGGACCTGCCCCCGGCAGCCCAGGAAACCATCCAGTCGAATTTGAATGGAAGAACCGTCGGCGGCATCGAGACGAAAAACGATAACGGCGACATCTCTTATCATGTCGAGCTCAAGTCCAGGGATGGCGAGGGATGGGATTTGACGGTGGGGGAGGGCGGCAAGCTCCTCAGCATCGACGTGACCCTCGCCGATTTACCCCCGGTCGTCCAAACCGCCATCACCACCCAGGTCGGCCAGGGCAAACTGGACGGCGTGGCCAGGCAATCCTATGATGGGCAAACGACCTACCTGGCCGGGATCACCGACGCCAACGGCAACGCGCGCGACTTCACCTTCGCCGGGGACGGCTCCGTTTCAAGCACGGAAGCCAGCCTCACCGACATTCCCGACGCCGTCAAACAGGCCGTTAACGCCCAGGTCGGCCAGGGCAAGCTCGAGGGAATCGATAAGACCCTGGATGACGGCGAGATCAATTACGATGCCACCATGACCAACCCGGCCGGTCAGGAACGCAATTTCACCGTGGACGAGGACGGCGTGCTCGTCAGCAAGGAAGTAATCCTCGCCGAGCTTCCCCCCGATATTCAGAAAGTCATCACGGATCAAGTGGGCTCCAACAAGCTCACCGGCATCGACGAAACCTTCTCCGGTGCCGCCGCCAGCTACGACGCCACCATGGTCACATCGGGCGGTCAAATGCGCGATTTCAGCCTCTCTCTCACCGGAAAGCTGATCAGCCACCAGGTATTTGCGGACGAAGTTCCGCCTCCTGTCCAGGACACCATCACCCGCGTCACTGCTGGTGGCACCGTCACCCGCATCGATCTCTACTTCGGCGCCTTTCCGCACTACGAAATCCAGGGCCGGAAGGATGGCGCCCCCTTCGATTTCAAAGTGGGCCCCAAGGGCAAATTTCGTGGCATGGAAAACTAAGCACCGCCTCTTGTCTCCCTCTTAATGATGATCTATTCATCAATCGCAACCTCGCGACCACAGCTTTAATGTCAAAGTGTGACCCTGAGTCGGATGCCAAATATTATGCGAATACTGCCCTATTGTCTCATTGCCTTCTTAACTTTGATCAACCTCCACGCGCGCGCGGCTGATATGCTGCCAGCCCAAAATGGCCATCCTGTTGCCTCAATTCAGGATACCGAAACCAAAGAGCAACGCGATGCCCGGATGGCGTGGTGGCGGACCGCTCGCTTCGGTATGTTCATTCATTGGGGGCTCTATGCCGTGCCCGCTGGCACTTGGAACGGCAAGCCCGTCGGTAGTGCTGGCGAATGGATCATGAATACAGCAAAAATCCCGGTCGCAGATTATACCAGGCTAACCTCTCAGTTCAATCCGACGCAGTTCAATGCTGATACTATCGTTGCCACCGCCAAATCCGCAGGCATGAAATACATCGTGATCACAGCTAAACATCATGATGGCTTCGCCATGTTTAAATCCAAAGCGAATCCCTTCAATATTGCCGATGCCACTCCGTTCAAGCGAGACCCGTTGGCGGAATTGGCCGTCGCCTGCCGTAAACAAGGTATCAAGCTCGGCTTCTATTATTCGCAGGATCAGGATTGGACCGCACCCGGCGCGGCGGCTATTCACGGCCATTGGGACAAAGCGCAAGATGGCGATTTTGCCGCCTATCTCAAAACCAAGGCCATTCCGCAAATCAAGGAACTCCTCAGCAATTACGGGGAATTTCCGACGGTGCTCTGGTTCGATACGCCCACAAAAGACATGACGCCCGAACTGGCTTCGCAAATCGTAGCCGTGCTTAACCAGCATCCGAATCTCATTTGGAATAATCGCCTCGGCGGAGGTTACAAGGGCGACACCGAGACTCCCGAGCAGCACATTCCGCCTCAAGGCTACCCTGGTGAGGATTGGGAAACCTGCATGACGATCAACGATACGTGGGGTTACAAATTCGAAGACACCAATTTCAAATCAACTGAAACCCTCCTGCGCAACCTGATCGATATCGCCAGCAAAGGCGGCAACTACCTGCTCAACGTGGGACCCGATGCCACCGGCACCATTCCCCAGCCTGAAGTGGATCGCTTGAAGGAAATTGGAAAGTGGCTTGATGTAAATGGCGAAGCGATTTACGGCACCAGCCCCACGGCCTTCGGCGCGGAAGACGGCTCCTTCGACCCCATGAAAAAAGACGCCAAGGGCAAACCCGTTTTCAACGCCACTTGGGATTGGCGATGCACCACCAAGCCGGGCCATATTTTCCTCTGCGTCTTCAAATGGCCTGCAACCGGAACCTTCACTGTACCCGCCGTCAGCGGTAAAATCACCGCAGCCTCTCTGCTAGCTGACTCTTCCGCCAAGCTGAACGTGACGCAGGCCGCCAACGGAACAACCATCAGTGGCCTGCCGCTCACTCCGCCCGATGCCGTCGCTTCGGTTATCGATCTCAATGTGAGCACGGCCCAATAGCTCCGCGCTAATGCTCCCTTACTTCAGTACTTGGTATTCGGCTGAGACGGCACATTGTTCCCAGCGTAGACGCTCAGCCGGATACGCTATATCGGCTGGATCGCCTATTAAAATAGGCTCTTTAAGCTTTTTAAGAAATCACTCCACCACCTCAACCGGGCACTTCGGCAGCACGGCCAGGAACGCCTTGCCGTAGGGCTTGGTCAGGACGCGGTTGTCGAGGATCACGACGATCCCCTTGTCCTGCTGCGTGCGGATGAGCCGCCCCACGCCCTGCCGAAATTTCAGGATCGCCTCGGGCAGCGAGAACTGCCGGAACGCGTCGCCGCCCTCCGCGATGATCCGCTCGCACTTCGCCTGGGTGAGGGGGTGGTCCGGCACGGCGAACGGCAGCCGCGTCAGGATCACGTTGCTGAGCGCTTCGCCCGGCACATCGACGCCCTGCCAGAACGAGTCGGTGCCGAAGAGAACCGAGTCGCGGTCGTCCTTGAATTTCTGGAGCAGGCGATGACGCGGCAGCGAGCCGCCCTGCACGAGACAGGTGATTTTCTCGCTGCGGAAAAAGGAGGCCAGCGTGTCGGCCAGCTTCTGCATCGTCTGGTAGCTCGTGAAGAGGACGAACGCCTTGCCCTGCGTCATCTTGATGAAGTGGCGAATCCAATGGGCGAGCGCGCTTTCGTAGGCATCGCGCGCGACCGGCTCCGGCATTTTTTTGGGAATGAAGACGCGCATCTGCCGCGCGTAATCGAAAGGAGAATCGACCTGCAGCGTGGTCGCGTCCTCGCCGCCGACGCGGTTCACGAAATAGCGGAGGCCGTCGCCGACGGCGAGCGTCGCGCTGGTCATGATCGCCGTGTTGTCGGGACGAAAGAGAAGCTTCCGGAGTTGCGGCGCGACATCGATCGGCGCGGCGGTGAGCGTGAGGTGCGTGTCGCGCTTCTCGTAGCGCTCGATCCAGTAGACGTGGTCCTCCCGCTTCTGGCCGAGGAATTCACTCATCCCGACGCGCATGCCCTCGACCCGCCGCGCCGCTTCCTGCACCTCGGCCTTGAAGACCTCGTCCTCGATGTCGCGCGCCGCATCGGCCAGGTTGCGGTAAAGGCGGGTGAGGGGAAGATCGAGCGTATTCTCGGCGACACCCGGTTCGCGCAGGCGGAGTTCCTTGCCGCGCTTGAAATCAAGCGAGCGTTCCAGACGGTCGAAAAAGAGATCGGCTTCGTCCTCCGCCTCGAGGACGAGCTTCCTTGCTTCCCCGTTGTGCAGGGCCGCGACGATCCCCTTCTGCGTCCGCGGATGAAACAAGCGGTGCAGCAGGTAGCGCAAACGGCCGTGGGAAATCTCCAGGCCGAGATGCCGCGCCGCCACGCCCTCGAGCGTATGCGCCTCGTCGAAGATGATGAAGTCGTTGTGAAAAAGATAGCCGCGCTCCTCCAGCACGCCCTCGGCCCCGGCGAGAAAATTGAAGAAGAGCGAGTGATTGAGGACCAGCACCTTGGCCACGTCGGCCTCCTTGCGCGCGCGCTGGTAGAAGCATTCGGTGCCGAGACCGCAGGTACGCGGCGTGCAGACGTGCGGCTCGCTGCAAACCTGGAGCCACACCTGCGGATCGGGCGCAGGGTCGAGATCGGAGAGGGTGCCGTCGCGTGTGCGTGTGCTCCATTCCCAGATGCGCTTCATTTCCTCCTGCTCGCGCGAGGCGAACAGCTCGCCGCCGTGGCTCATGGCGCGTTGCAGACGCAGCGGGCAGAGATAATTCTGGCGGCCCTTCAGCAGCACCGCCTTGAATTCGGTCGGCAGGAGTTTCTGCACCAGCGGGATGTCCTTGTAGAAAAGCTGCTCCTGCAAATTGATCGTGTGGGTCGAGACGAGCGCCTTGCGATTCTCCGCCAGCGCATGAAAAATCGACGGCACAAGATAGGCGAGACTCTTGCCCACGCCCGTTCCCGCCTCGACGATAAGATGGGTCCGGTCCTGGCACGCCTTGGCCACGGCCGAGGCCATCGTCTGCTGCTGGGGCCGGTACTCGAACTGGCTCGATTTCGAGAGCAGCCCGCCCGGCCCGAAGGCGAGATTGACCTGCCGCTCGAACTCGGAGGGAAAATCATCTCGCGGCGCAATCATGGGAAGTCTGCTTCAAGCTGACGACCTTACGACGACTCCGCCTTGAGAACAAGGGCCGGGTCGCTCAATCGGAATCGGCCAATATTCTTTTGCCAATAGGAGCGGGTTGCGCTTATAGTTTCCGGCTCGCGTCTTTAACACCCCATGGAGTAGCGGTTAGCTCACCTCCCTTTCACGGAGGTAGCACGGGTTCGAATCCCGTTGGGGTGACCCTTTTCTTTTTTTGAGAAGGCAGCCTATCCTGAACCGTGCCCTTCACCCCACGCCTGGTTTTTGTCACCGCCTCCAGCCTGGAGGAGGCGCGGAATCTCGCGCGGTCCATTTTGGAGCAGCATCTCGCGGCGTGCGTGAATCTTGTTCCGGCGGTGGAATCGCATTATTGGTGGCAGGGAAAGCTGGAAACGGCGACGGAAGTCTTGCTCATCATCAAGAGTTCTGCGGAGCAATTCGAGCCGCTCGCTGAGCTGGTCCGGACGCAACACTCCTATGAGTGTCCGGAAATCGTCGCCGTGGCACCGGAACAAATGTCGCCCGGCTACCGCACATGGTGGGAAGCGGAGTGTGGCCGGGGCCGCGAGGGACAAGGATGATAAGCATCGCGTGATGCTCATTTTTGGCGCTGACCATCGCCTTACGACTGCGGCCACGAAACGGCCGCCCGGCGCCGCCGGAGCTTTTCCGTTTGACCCATGGCAGGGCAAGCCTTACGGTCATTACCCCTTATGGCAGAAGAACTCAGTTACGTGATTATCAACCCCTACACGATCTACAAATCGCGTACCGGAGGTGTCCTGGCCCGGTTGCTGACGCGCACTTCCCTCGATCTCGTCGGCGCGCAAATGTTTGCTCCCAGTCAGGCGCTCGTGGATGAATATGCCCGCAATATTGTCACCGAAGCCGATCCGCAGGACCGCAAAATCCAGGAGCTGATCCGTGATTATGTCAAAGAAAACCTTGCGCCCGATCCCGTAACCGGTTTGCGCGAACGCGTGATGATGCTGCTTTTTCGCGGCGAGAACGCCGTGCGCCGCATCCGCGAAACGGTCGGCACGTTCAAGGAAAACTTTCTCGGTGGTGAATCGATTCGCGATACTTACGGCGACATCGTTTTCAACCGGGACGGCTCGGTGAAGTATTTCGAGCCGGCGGTGCTCGCCTCGCCCAACCTCCAGGAAGCGCGCACCAAATTAAAGATCTGGGCCAAGTACAGCGAGACCGATGGCGGGCTCCTCGACAAGGCCATTCCCACGGTGACCGATCCCCGGCACGAACGCACGCTGGTCATCATCAAGCCCGATAATTTCAAGTTCCCAAGCGGACGCCCCGGCAACATCCTCGACATCTTTTCCCGCACGGGGCTGGCCATCACCGGCATCAAGGTGCACCGGATGTCGGTCGCGCAGGCCGAGGAATTTTACGGCCCGGTCCGCGATGTGTTGAAAGAGAAGCTCGCCGGTCCCATCGGCGAACGCGCGCGGGACATCCTCAGCGCCGCCCTGAACATTCCCGTAACCACGGAGATGCAACAGCAGATCGGGCAATTGCTCGGGCCGACGGCGGGCGACCAGCAATTCAATAACATCGTCAAATTCATGACCGGACATACCCCGGCTGAAACCAAGGGCGAAGCGCGGACCGAGCCGGGCACGGAAAAATGCATCATCCTGATTTACGAAGGCATCGACGCCGTGCGTAAAATCCGCGAAGTCCTCGGCCCGACCGACCCGGCCAAGGCCCCTCCCGGATCGATCCGCCGCGAGTTCGGCTCGACCATCATGGTCAACGCCGCTCATGCCTCCGATTCGCCCGACAACGCCCGCCGGGAAATGGGCATCGTCAGGATCCGCGAAAACAATTTCAAATCCCTGATCGAAAGTTTTTATCAAGATTAGTGCGTAGAAGGCTGGCATGTGTCCGCCACTTGTGCTTTGATCATCTTTCCCCTCCAGCCTCGATTCTAAACCAATACAATTTATGGAACCCTCATCCCGCGTTCAAGAACTCACACCGTCCCTCACCCTCTCCATCGATAGCAAGGCCAAGGCCATGAAAGCGGAGGGCCAGGATGTCATCGGCTTTGGGGCCGGAGAGCCCGATTTCGACACGCCCGAGCACATCAAGGCCGCGGCTATGGGTTCGCTCGACGCCGGTTTCACCAAGTACACGCCTTCGTCCGGCATCCCGGAATTGCGCTCGGCCATCAGCGAGAAACTCAAGGCCGACAACGGTCTCGACTACAAGCCGTCACAGGTGATCGTCACCTGCGGAGCGAAACACGCCTGTTTCAACGCCATGCTGGCCACGCTCGACCCGGGCGATGAAGTCATCATTCCCGCTCCCTACTGGCTCAGCTATCCCGAAATGGCGAAGCTCGTCGGCGCTGAACCGGTCATCGTTCCGACCAAGGCGGAGAATAATTATAAGATCACGCCGGACGAATTCCGCGACGCGATGACGCCGAAGACGAAGATGATCATCATCAACACCCCGGGCAATCCGACCGGCTCCGTCTACACGGAAAACGAACTGGCCGGTCTGGCCGATGTCGCGCTGGATGAGGACATCCTCATTCTCTCCGATGAAATTTATGAAAAGCTCGTTTATGATGGCGCCAAGCACGTCAGCATCGCGACGCTCAGCAAGGACGTTTATAACCTGACCCTGACCGTGAACGGCTTCAGCAAGCCCTACGCGATGACCGGGTGGCGTCTCGGTTATGTGGCCGCGCCCGAAGGCGTCGCCAAGTCAATCGATTCGCTGCAAAGCCACTCGACCTCGAATGCGACTTCCTTTGCGCAAAAAGGCGCTTTGGCCGCCTACAAAGGACCGCAGGATTGCGTCAAGCAGATGGTCGCCGAGTACGCCAAGCGTCGCGATCTCGTCTGCGGACTCCTCGACGGCATCCCCCAGCTCAAATATGTGAAGCCGCAGGGCGCCTTCTACGTTTTGGTCGACATCTCGGCCACCGGCCAGAACTCGACCCAGTTCGCCGAGCGCCTGCTCGACAAGCAAAAGGTCGCGGTTGTCCCCGGCATTGCCTTTGGCGATGACAAGACGGTCCGCATTTCCTACGCCACGAGCACGGAGAACATCACCAACGGCCTCAAGCGCATCGCCAGCTTCGTCGGAGCTTAAGGCAGGCTTAATTGTTCTCAGCCACCGCCAGCTTGGACGGATCAGCTTCCAGCGGACGTCCGAACGCGCAGAAACGCCCTTGGTGGTGCACCAGGCCCATCCACGTCGTATAGCCGCCGCAAGGCTGCGAGGGCCGGAAAACATAAATATCGGGACCGCCATTCGCCCGGTTGTGCTCACCGCCCCGGCTGGTCTGCGACCCGGCCATGATCCATTGCCCCTGGGCGTTGGTTCCGAGGAAAACCATCACATGGGTAATCGGTGGCTGTCGTTCCGGGCGGTAAGTGTTTTCCCAGAAAAGCAAATCCCCCGGCTTCAGGTTGTGGCGCAAATACTCGGTATCGGCAAAGCCATTGGCGAGTTGCGGCACATCCCAGGCCTTGCCCTGCAGATGGAGATAGTAATATTGGTCCGAAGCGGTGCGCGGTAGCTGGATGCCGGTCGTCACCTTGTAGAGATAGCGCGTGGTGTTGGAGCAATCCATCGTCCAGGCGTGGGATTCGCCCGGCGGACGCCAATCCTCATCGTACTCAATGCCTTGATTGCCGAGAAGTCGCGCTTGCTGGAGGAAACGATTGCCCCAGTCGTTGGCCGCAGTTGAGATGGTGGGACTCGGTGCCTGATACAAACTGAGGCCACGCGGGGCTTGGTTGCGTGCGGAGGGATTTAAGGGTGGAAGCCAGGCGCTGTCGCCGGTCGAATGATTCGGCACCGTCGTCGCAAGAGGCTTCGGCTCCGGAGAAATGGCTGGATGCTGGGACGCATCCTCGGCGAGCTCGGCGGGTGACACAAGTTTCGCGACTGGCGCAGGCTTTTCCACTTCCGCGGGTGCGGGCGTTACCGGATCGTCTTCAGGTGAGGGCAGGGGCACCGGGCACGAGCCAAAAGTCGAGGCCGGGATGTCAAAATCCTGCACCGGCTGGGCAGCCAGGTAGTCATGATGCTTCTCTGCCGCGGTTTTCTTGTCGGCAAGCGCGGAGGTCTTCTGCTTGGCGATTTTGATGGGCGCGGGAACCAGCAGACTTTCCCCGGGCGTCACTTTCACGACGGTGGCGGCAAGATTATTGAGCTGCCGCAGATTCTTGCGAGTGGTGTGAAATTTTTGCGCGATGCTGGTCATCGAATCACCCGCGACCACCATGTAGGTAAGGGTCTTCGAGATGTGGGGCTGAGCGGTTGTCGCGGCCGTCGTGCTGCTCGACGGCGCAGGAGCGGCAGCGGCGAGGGGCGTCGGGGCCGAAGCACCTGACTGTGACTGAGCCAAGAGTGGAATGGAAACAAGCGAGAGGGCGACCGCAGAGATAATCGGGATGGATAAATTCCGATTGTTCATGGTGAGTCTGAGGCTTGTTTAATTCAAAGGCATTCGAGGCTGAATTTCAGCATCACTGGCGACATGAGAAACTACTTGCTGGTCGCGTCTGTCGTGGCAGGCGGTATCTGCAGGACTTTGCCAATCTGGAGTTTTTTATAATCCGCCTTGGAAAGGTTGTTGAGCTTGGCCAGGGCGCGGATGCTGGTGTCGAATTTCTTGGCGACCGAAGCCAGGGTATCACCTTTGGCCAGGGTGTAGCTCGTGGGCCGTTCGGTTGAGGCTTGGGTTGTCGTGGTGTCCGCCGGAGCAGGTGTCGCCACAGCCGGGGCTGGCGCTGGCGCGGCTGGAGCAGGGGTCGTATTGGTGGCAGGGGCATCCGCCGGGGTGGCAGCCGTTTGCGCGCGGCAGAGCAAAGGTGAGGCGGCGAATCCAAAAGCGAGCGCGAGGGGGAGGGTAGAGGACAAAATCCGTGTGGTCATAGATTTGAGGGTAGAGGGTATATTACAGTTTTAAAGTAAAAACTTGTTTCGATTTTCGTAAGAAGAATGAGTTGAAGGTTATGCAATCTCTCAGCGGCGAGGTCAAGCCCGCGCTCATCCCGAATCCGAATGTTCAGGCGTGAGGTGCCATGCGGGTAATAGCAGCTTTTTGTGGCTTTTATTTCAAAAAGTGCTATTGGTACTCCGGTCAATCGGTTTTGGCCATGCCTTGCACCGTCACAGCGTTTAGCGTGAAGATTGCCTTCCCTGGAGAGGCGGCGATGGAATTGTTCATCGCCCGGGAGGTCATGGGCGAATGGAATGCCTCCAACGCGCTGGAGCAAAAGCGCATGCTGCTGCCGCTGAGTTGCGAGGCCGCGCGCCAACACTCCCCCTGTGACATGCTCGTCGCATTCTTTTGCAATACACCGGGCGAGTCGGGCGCGCAGGTCGAACAATCCGAGGAGGAAATCGAAGAGCAATTGCGCCAGGGTCGGCCCGCCCTGATTTATTTCTCCGAGGCCCGCATCGACCTGAAAGGATCGCACCTGTTGCAGGATGGCGTGATCGACGAATTCAAAAAGCGCTACATGACGGCGACGATCGATTCTTACGGCGACGAAAAAGAATTTCGCGCCAAGTTCGCGCGGCACCTTGCCGCGACTGTCGCCTCGCACGATCATTTTAAGATTCAGGCGGCGGGTCCGGACTCGCCTGCCGTGGCAGCGCCGAAAGTGCTCGACCCGCGTCGCACCGGGCCGCTCTCGCCCTGGGCGCAGACGATCCTGGTGGAAGCGTGCGACGATTTCGAGGGCTACATCGGCCGGATCAAGGTTGGCAGCTTGCTCAGGATTCAGGCCAACGGCAAGCAACTCGTCGAGCAGGAGAGTCCAGCCTCCATCGCGAAATGGGAAGCCGCCTTCGACGAACTCCTCTCCGGCGAATACATCCGCGACGCGGGCTGCAACGGCCAGCTCTTCCAAATCTCGACCAAGGGCTTCGAGTTCCTCAAGACCCTCGGCAAATCGCCTGTCGGCTACATCGCCGAGATGGGCGGGATGTAGAGCTCGTCGGAAGAAACTTGTCCGAAGAACCAACAGCTATTAGCCTATTGCTGTGAGCACACTGGAGATCATCGTCGAAGACTTAAAGGCCCTGCCTACGCCCAAATTGGCGGAAGTGGCCGCATATGTTCATCGACTTCGTGAAGTGAACCGAGAGGAGCGTTTGTCCGCCATCGAACGCAGCGCAGCAATTCTTTCGGAATCCGAAAGCGCGGAATTGGACCGGATCATCCGGGAAGGCTGTGAGAAAGTCGATGCCCGCGACTGGTAGGGTCTTGCTTGATACCACGATTGTGGTGTCGGTTTTGCGCCGGGTTCCCGGCATGCGGGAGCGACTGATGGTTGCATCTGAACTATGGGTGCCCTTGTTTGTCTTAGGCGAGTTGGAATACGGAGTAAGTCATTCAAGTCAGCCCGACAGACAGAGACAGGCTCTATCGCTTTTCATGCAAGGCGTCGATTTGCTTCTTCCCAGCCAAACAACGACGCGGGAATACGGAAGAATCAAAGCGGAATTGGCCCGCGCTGGGACGCCTATTCCTGAAAATGACATGTGGATAGCAGCTCAAGCAATTGAGCACGGATTACCCTTGGCAACTTGCGACGCTCATTTCAGCCGCATCAGCGGTTTAACCATCCTGGATTGGCAATGAACTGGCCCGCCCCTTTGTAACCCTGGCAAATCGCCTGTCGGCTACATCGCCGAGATGGGCGGGATGTAGTGAAAAGGTTTCAGCTTACCCCTTAAACTCGGCGACATGGCGGACGAATTCCATGGCGCGCGCGTAGAGCGCCGGGTCGTCGCCCGCTTCGTAGAGGCCGCCTCCGATAAGCAGAATCACCTCGCGCCCGTAGAACGCGAGCACCTCGGCGACACTCTGGTATTTGATCCCGCCCGCGGGCATCGGCAGCGTGGGAATAAGCGCCGGTTCCCCGGGGGTGTTCAGCGCGTCGGCGAGCTTGCGGCACGTTTCCTTGCTGTAGGAAAAGCGCCCGCCGAAATTCGCAAAGATCGTGGCGTCGGCGCCATAAAGCGGAAAGAGCTTGCCATAGAGCAACTCGGGCAGGATGCGCGTCGCGCCGCCGAAACTCGGGTGCGCGATGACCGGTACCGTGGCGTGGTTCGCCACGATTTCCGCCATGAACGGCAGGCCGAGCAGCATCGGCGCGATCATCACGGCGCAGACGCCCTCGTCCTGCGCGAATTTAAGCTGGGCCAGGACCGTCGCGGGCGTCCCGATCAGATTCGGCACGTAAATTGACTGGCGACCCGTCTTGTGATTGGCCTCGCGCACCGCCCGCTGGCAGGCGCGCACGCGGTCGGCAAAGGGATGAAAACTTTGGTTGGCCAGGCCGTGGTCGTCCTTGATGATATCGATGCCCGCGCTGGCGAAAAGACCGCAGAGCAACGCGAGCCGTTCCGTGCTCAGGCCAATCGGTTTCAGCGCGGTGCTGGTCAGCGCGCGGTCATGAATGCCCGTAATCTGGCGCAGCCCGGACGAGCCAAATTGGGGGCCGGGCAGGGCCTGCTCGCGCTGGGGCCAGTCCTTGGCCGGGGGTAGCTGGAAGTTCGCGAGCGCGACATGATCCTGGATCGACGAATTGCCAAAGAGAACGTTGAGAAATTGCGCTGGATCATGGGCGGTCGCGCTGATCGGAAAGTCGATGGTGACGGCGTGTTTGTCGGCCCCGATGGGCTCGGTCGAAATCAACCGCCCCACGATATTTTCAAGGACGAACGGGTCGCGCAGCGCGGCGCGGGGAAGCTCCACCGTTTGCTCCAGCAGCAGCGACTCGACCCGCGCGTCGAGATCGGATGGTGTGGTCGCCGTGACGTGATAGGTGACGCGAAGTGCGGGCCATGGGGAGGGGGAAGTCGTAGACATGAAAAAGGAATTGGCAAACTAAGCCATGACCTGCCTGGGGTGCAATGGGAATCAAATATACGTGGAGAGAAGACAAATCAATCCGCCTTTTCCTCTTGACCCCTCTTGTCCACAAGGTAATCTTCCCTTTTCGGTCCGCGCCTGCGGTGGGAGCCTTAACGGGTTTCCCACCTTTTTTTTCCCCATCGCGGGCGTTTGACCGGAAAAGAACGGGAAACTGCTATGAGCCAAGAATTTATTGCTGTGTTGGATTACATGGAAAAGGAGCGCGGAATCAAACGCGAGCTCCTTTACGAAGCCGTACATGCCGCCCTCCTGGCCGCGGCGCGCAAGAGCTTCGGCCCGGCGCGCGACCTGAGCGTCGATCTCGACCAGAAAACCGGCAAAATCAAGGCCATCGCCCGCTTGCTCGTCGTGGAAAAAGTCACCCTCCCGCACGATGAAATCAGCCTGCCCAAGGCCCGCCTGCTCAAGCCGGATGCCGCCCTCGGCGACACGGTGGAAGTCGATGTTAATACCAAGGATTTCGGACGCATCGCCGCGCAGGTCTTCAAGCAGGCGATGAACCAGACCTTGCGGGGCATTGAGCGCTCCATGGTCTTCGACGAATTCAAGGACCGGATGGGCGCGATTGTCACCGGCACGGTGCGACGATTCGAGCGCTCCGATGTCATCATTGACCTGGGTAAATTCGAGGCGGTCATGCCCGCTCGCGAACGCGTCCCGACCGAGGAATATACGCCGGGCGAACGCATCCGCGCCTTCGTGCTCGCGGTTGAGAACACGCCGCGCGGGCCGGAAATCATCCTTTCCCGCAGCCATCCTAATTTTGTCCGCAAGTTGTTCGAGCTCGAGGTGAGCGAACTCAACGACAAGACCATCGAGATCAAGGCCATGGCCCGCGAGGCCGGTTACCGCACCAAGATCGCCGTCTGGTCCGCCAACGAAAAGGTCGATCCGGTCGGCGCGTGCGTCGGTATGCGCGGCGCGCGGGTCAAGAACATCGTCCGCGAATTGAACAACGAGAAGGTCGACCTCTTCAAATGGTCGCCGAACATTCGCGAACTCGTGGTCGAGGCGCTCAAGCCCGCCAAGCTCAAAACCCTTGATGTCGACGAAGCCGCGCACAAAGTCACCGTCCTCGTCGACGAGGAAAATCTCTCCCTCGCCATCGGTCGGCGCGGCCAAAATGCGCGCCTCACCCAGAAGTTGACCGGCTGGGATATCGACGTGAAGAAGGAAGAGGAAGTGGCCGCGCTCGGCTTCGAGCAGAAGCTCGCCAAGGCGACCGAGGCGCTCGCGCAAAGTTTGAAGATTGAAGCTGATGTGGCCGAGAAAATCGTCCGCGCCGGATTTCTCAGCGTCGAGGGCATCGCTGAAGTCGATGCCGAGGACCTGGTCAATGCCGCGCCCGATCTCGATCCCGCGCTGGTGGCTGAAATCCACAAGAATGCCCGTCATTTACAGTCGACTCCGCAAAACTAATTTACTGCTGAACGCAGGACCATGCCTAAAGATAAACCTGAAAAAAAAGCCAAGGACCCAACCGATATGAACGCCTCACCCGCGCCGGCTAAAAAGGCTGCAGGTAAGGCCGCATCGGGCGAAGCCAAGGCCAAAGCCCCCAAGCCGTCGAAAGAAGTGGCCACCGAGCGGACGAAGGCCGTTTCCGCACCGGAAAAGACCGTGCCTCCCGCGGCGAAGGTGGCCGAGGTCAGCGTCGAAACCGATCAACCTGCCCCCAAGGCAAAGCGCCAGGTTCTCACGGCTTCCGAGCAACGCATGGCCGAAAACAAGCCAGCCAGTACGGTTTCTCAAACTGCTGCTGCGGCACCCACGCCCGCCCCGGCTGTTTCGACTCCCTCATCCCCCGCCAAACCAGCGGAAGCTCCCTCTAACGCGCCGGATGAAGCGGCCCTCGCCGCCCAACAGCTCAAGGACAAGATTGTCGTCATCAAGCCGCCGATCATCGTCAAGGATCTTGCCGCCAAGCTGGGCCTGAAGCCTTACCAGATCATCCATCACCTGATGGAGATGAATATCTTCACCAGCGCCAACCAGGCCTTGGAAGAAGAAGTGGCCCGCAAACTTTCCTCCAAGCTCGGATTCACCTTCGAGATCGAGAAACGGGAAAAAGGCGCGGGTCTGGTCCATGCTCCGGTTAAAATCGTCGAGCCGCCCAAGCCCGCCCCGGTGGCAGCGTCCGAGCTGCAGCCGCGTCCGCCGGTCATCACCTTCATGGGCCATGTCGACCATGGCAAGACTTCCCTGCTCGACGCCATTCGCAAGGCCCATGTGGCCGCAGGCGAGGCGGGCGGCATTACCCAGCACATTGGCGCCTATACCGTCAAACGGGGCAACCACACCATCACCTTTCTCGACACCCCGGGTCATGAAGCCTTTACCGCCATGCGCGCGCGGGGAGCGAACGTCACCGACATCGTTGTCCTCGTCGTGGCCGCTGATGATGGCATGATGCCGACTACCATCGAGGCGATCAACCACGCCCGCGCCGCCAAGGTGCAGATCATGGTGGCGATCAACAAAATTGACCTGCCGGGATCGAACCTCAACCGCGTCAAGGGTCAGTTGCAGGAGCATGGTCTCGTGCCCGAAGAATATGGCGGCGACACCATTATTTGTGAAGTCTCGGCCACCAAAGGCATCGGGATTGAAAAGCTGCTCGAAATGATGTTGCTCCAGGCGGAAATCCTCGAGCTCAGGGCCAATCCCCGCGGCCTGAGCCGCGGCACGGTCATTGAAGCGCAATTCGAGCAAGGCCGCGGTCCGACCGCCACCGTGCTGGTGCAGCAGGGCACGCTGCGCGTCGGCGATGCCATCCTGGCCGGACCCTTCTATGGTCGCGTCAAGGCGCTGATCAATGATGTCGGCCAGAATGTCAAAGAAGCGGGGCCTTCGATTCCAGTCAAGATTCTCGGCCTGGATGGCGCACCTTCTCCGGGCGAAGAATACAATGTGCTCAAGAACGAAAAGGAAGCGCGCGAACTCGCCGAAGACCGCCGCGACAAGCTGCGGCTCGGCAAACTCGAAGCGCCGCCCCGGATCACGCTCGAAAATCTTTTTGAAGCCATCGCCGATGAAAAGCACAAGGTCTTCAAGCTCATCATCAAGGGCGATGTTCAGGGCTCCGTGGAAGCCATCGTCGCGTCGCTGAAAAAAATCGACAGCAAAAAAATCGACCTCGATATCGTTCTCGCCTCAGCGGGTGCCATTTCCGAATCCGACATCCTCCTGGCCAAGGCCTCGCAGGCGGTGGTCATCGGCTTCAACACCCGCACCGACAACTCGGCCGCCAACGCCGCCAAGCGCGAAGGCGTCCAGATCAAACTCTTCAGCATCATTTACGAGCTCATCGACCAGGTGAAGGAAGCAATGGCGGGCCTCCTCGATCCGGAATTGCGCGAAACGGCGCTGGGCGTGGCTGCGGTCAAACAAGTTTTCCATTTGTCAAAATTCCCCGTGGCAGGTTGCAGCGTGGTGAGCGGCCGGATTGTTCGCAACGCCCGCGCCCGGGTGGTTCGCAAACGCCAGCCCATTTACGATGGCGCCATTGTCACCCTCAAACGGTTCCAGGACGACGCCTCCGAAGTGCGGGCCGGGCTGGAATGCGGCATACGCCTGGGCGACTTCAACGATTATCTGGCCGACGACACCATTGAGTGTTACCAGCTCGAGAAATTTGCACAGAGCCTGTAAGCCGGGTCAAAATGCCGGGAGTGACGCCTCCGTTACTCGGAGCCTCAAAATTATTTGAGATGACAAGGTAAACAGCTAAAAATTGTGCGTAGATCCCATCCTTAAGCTTGGCAGCGATAGTAGCGTGTACTACTTTATTAGCCGGACGACCGACGCACCCCAAGGAAAGCTGTGACCGCCAACGAAGATTTCATACTTGAGCTCTTGATCAAACACGGCTTGATCCAGCCGTCCGATCTCGAGGACGCGCGGCGTGCCGCCGACCATGAAGGCATTGGGGTGGTGGAGCAATTGGTGCATAGCGGACTGGTGACCGACCTCGATATTCTGCGCACGACGGCCGCCGAGGCCGGGGTCGAGATCCAGGAAAAGATTGAACTCGTGCCCGATGAAGCGGTGAGGTGTGTGCCCCGTCAGCTTGCCTTCCGGCTCGCCGTCATGCCGCTCAATATCGAAGGACGACATTTGCGGGTCGCTTTGGCCGATCCCTTCAACTTCGACGCCATCGACACGTTGAGCAAGGAACTCGTACGTTATGACATCGAACCGGTCGTCGCACCGCAGGACCAGATCGAGCAGGCTCTGAAGCGCCATTATGGCAACACCAGCGAGATGGTGGGCGCTCTGATTGGAGACGGCAGCGATCAATTGCAGGTCAAGACGGCCAGTGATGCGGGCGGCGAAGGCGGCGATCGCGAGGCGGGCGACGATGCGCACATCATTCGCCTGGTCAATTTGATGATCCTGGAAGCCCACCGGCTGCGAGCCAGCGATATTCACCTGGAACCGTTGGAAAAGAGGCTGCGCCTGCGCTATCGCATCGACGGCGTCCTCCAGGTCATGCCTGACCCGCCCAAGAAACTTCAAGCCCCCATGGTCAGCCGCCTCAAAATCATGTCGAACATGAGCATCTCGGAAAAGCGGCTTCCCCAGGATGGACGCATCCAGATGCGCACCACCGATGGCAAGACCTCGATCGATCTCCGCGTCTCCACCATCCCCACCAACCATGGCGAATCGATTTGTATGCGTATTCTCGACAAGACGAGCCTGACGCTTGGCCTGACGGAACTGGGCTACCTTTCCGATGATCAGGCCACGATGGAGCGCATTCTCAGTCTGCCCGACGGCATCTTCCTCGTCACGGGGCCAACCGGTTCAGGCAAAAGCACGACCCTCTACGCGTGCCTCAACATCATGAACAAGCCCGATCGCAAGATCATCACCGTTGAGGACCCGGTCGAATACCAGTTGAACGGAATCAACCAGGTGCCCGTCAACGTTGATGTGGGCATGACCTTCCCCGCCGCTTTGCGCGCCATGTTGCGTCAGGCGCCCAACATCATCATGGTCGGTGAGATTCGTGACTTGGAAACGGCCAGCATCGCCATCAACGCGTCGCTCACCGGGCATCTTGTCTTCAGCACCCTCCACACCAACGATGCGCCCAGCGCCGTCACCCGCCTCGTCGATATCGGCGTCAAAAAATTCCTCGTCGCCTCCTCCGTCCGCGCGATCATGGCGCAGCGCCTGGTGCGTCGCGTCTGCGGGAATTGCTCCGAGCCTTACGAACCAACCGAGGCCGAGATTCGTTCCCTCAACCTCAAGCCCGACCAGGTCGAGCAGGCGAATTTCCGCAAGGGACGCGGCTGTGATAAATGTCGCGGCACCGGATGCAAGGGCCGGATGGGGATCTTTGAAATCTGCGTGTTGGATGATGAAATTCGCCGCATGGTCAACGAAGGCATGAGCGTCTCCCTCATCCGCCAGCGGGCGCGGGACCTCGGCATGCGCACCCTCCGTGAAGACGGCATCCGCAAAGTTCTTGCTGGCATGACTACACCCGATGAGGTCATTTCCGCGACCATGGGCGACAAGGAATAACAGGTAAACCATGAACCCCGAAATGCTGCTTTCGTTCCTGAAGGACAATGGGATCATCGAAGAGGTCCAGATGACCGATCTGCTCGATGAGCATTCCCGCTCGGGCAAAACCATCGAGGAAGTCGTCGCCAACAGCGGCATCGTTCGCCTGACCGATCTTTACCAGATGATCGCCTCGGCTTTGGGCACGGAAGTCGTGGATGTGACGACGATGGAGTTCCCGCCCGACCTGCTCAGCATGGTACCCCCGCAGGCGGCGCGGATGCAGGGCGCCCTGCCCTTGGATTTTGATGGCACCATCCTGCGCGTCGCGGTTTGCAATCCTCTCGATCCCAACGTGGTCGATAATCTCCGTTTTGCCACTCAGAAGGACATTATGATCTACGTCGCGCCCGCGGCTCAGATCCAAACCATCATCGAGCGCTACTATGGCTCGGAAGTCTCCGACATGGAGTCGGTGCTGCAAAGCCTGGCCGGAGACGTCGCCGCCAAGCTCGGCGGGGGTGACGCCATCGATATCGAAAGCGCCTCCTCGGCCCCGATCGTCGCCTATGTCAACACCGTCCTGGCCCAGGCCATCCAGGCGCGCGCCAGTGATATTCATTTCGAGCCGTTTGAGTATGAATTCAAAATCCGCTACCGCGTTGACGGCGCGCTTTACGAAATGGCCCCGCCCCCGCGCACGCTGGCCACAGCCATCACCTCCCGCATCAAGGTCATGTCCAATCTCAACATCGCGGAGCGCCGCGTGCCGCAGGATGGCCGCATCCAGACCACCATGTCCGGCCGTCAGGTCGATTTGCGCGTCTCGACCCTCCCCACGCAGTTCGGCGAAAGCATCGTCTTGCGCGTGTTGGACCGCTCGACGGTCAAGCTTGATCTCGCCGCCATCGGCCTGCCCCCCCGCATCTACAATTACATTTGCGAGGTCATCGAGAAACCCAACGGCATCTTCATTGTCACCGGGCCCACCGGTTCGGGAAAGACCACCACGCTCTACGCTTGCCTCAACCGCATCAATACCACCGACAGCAAGTTGCTAACCGCCGAGGAACCCGTAGAATATGAGATCGAAGGGATTCAACAAGTGCCGATCAACGAGGCCATCGGATTGAGCTTTGCGCGTTGTTTGCGCGCCTTCCTGCGGCAGGATCCCGACCGCATCATGGTCGGTGAAACCCGCGACCTGGAGACCGCCCAAATCGCCATTCAGGCCTCGCTGACGGGACACCTGGTTTTCACCACCCTGCACACCAACGACGCGCCCGGCGCCGTGGCGCGGCTCATCGATATGGGCGTCGAGCCCTTCCTCATCGCCTCCAGTCTCGAGGGCGTGCTCGGCCAGCGTCTCGTGCGCAAAATCTGCACCAACTGCCGCACCCCCTATGAACCGAGCGAGACGGTGCTGCGCCAGATAGGTCTTTCCGTCCACGACCTGGGAGAAAAAAATTTCTATTACGGCACCGGTTGCGAGGAGTGCAACAAGACCGGTTACAAAGGCCGCAAAGGCATCTATGAACTGCTCGATATTACCGAGCCCATTCGCGAGCTTATCGCCCAGCGCGCCCCTTCCGTGGTCATCCGCCAAAAAGCCATCGAAATGGGCATGACCACCCTCCGCTCGGACGGATTGCGCAGCATTTTCGAAGGTGAAACGACCATCGAGGAAGTTCTGAAATATACCTAGCAGCCCCCATTCCCCTTATCCTTATGCCCAAATTCTCCTACACGGCCGTCGATGCCCGCGGCAAACAAGCCAATGGATTTATCGAGGCGAACGATCAAAACGATGCCATCACGCAGATCCGGCAACTGGGATATTATCCGCAGCGGCTGGACGAGGCCCGGGAAGAACAGGTTGCCACCGCCGCCGGATCGGAAGGCAAGCCCGCGACGAAGAAAAAGGGAGGTGGGAAGGTCAAATCGAAAACCCTCACCATCTTTACGCGCCAGTTGGCCACGCTGATCGAAGCGGGCCTACCGCTGATGCGGAGCCTCAACACTCTCGCCAAGCAGGAACGCAATCCCATCATGCGCAATACGATGGTCCAGCTCGCCTCCTCGGTCGAAAGCGGCGGCACCTTTTCCGAGGCGCTGGCCCAGCATCCGCGCATCTTTGACAAACTCTACGTCAACATGGTCAAGGCCGGCGAATTGGGCGGCGTGCTCGAAATCGTCCTGACCCGCCTGGCCGAATTTCAGGAAAAATCGCAAAAGATCAAGGGCAAGGTCATCTCGGCGATGGTCTATCCGCTCGTGGTTTTGTGTATCGCCGGCGCCATTCTGAGCTTCCTGCTCGCCTTCATCGTCCCGCAGTTTCAGAAAATCTTTCAGGACGCCCTTCCCGGCCAGCCGCTCCCCGGCGTGACCTTGTTTGTCATCGCTTGCAGCCATATTCTCGTTTCGCAATGGTACCTCGTCGTTGGCGCGATAGTTCTTGTCGTCTTCGGTTACAAGGCGTTGGCCAGCACGGCCTCGGGAACTATTTTTCTCGACCAGGTCTTCCTGAAGATTCCGGTGTTTGGTGATTTGACCAGCAAAACCGGCATTTCCCGTTTTGCCCGCACCCTGGGAACGCTCATCAGCAGCGGTGTGCCCATTCTCCAGGCCCTCAACATCACCCGCGATACCGCAGGCAATGTCATCATTGCCAACGCGATCAACAAGATTCATGACAGCGTGAAGGAAGGTGAATCGGTTGTTGGACCGATGGAGGCCTCCAACGTTTTCCCGCCCATGGTCACCAGCATGGTGCAGGTGGGCGAAGAAACCGGTCAGTTGCCGGACATGCTCGTCAAGGTCGCCGACGTCTATGAAGCCGAAGTCGATAACGTCGTCACCGGTCTGACCAGCATTCTCGAGCCGATCATGATCGTGATGCTCGCCGTGATCGTCGGCACCATCGTCATTGCGCTCTTCATGCCCATGATCGGTCTCATCACCGGCATGAGCAACCAGAACAACAAGTAATATTCAAGTGGCCGCGCTCGTCCCGGCGAGCCCGGCCACTTACATTCCCAAATGGAGCTGGCGGTTGAAATCGACAGAGTCGCGGCGAACCAGATCGACAATGCGGTCGACCTGGACGTGGTCATGGACCAGCTTCTGGATCACGCCGATCTTCTCGCGGTCGCCCACTTCGGTTTTCACCGTCATGTGGCCGATGGTCGTCGTCGCATGAGAGATGTCCGCTGAGGTGGAAATAAAGGGAATCGAGCGCTCGCGGATCGACTGCATCAAGCTCTCCGGAGGAAGAATGCCGTCGGTCAGAACCACGCCCGCCAGGTGACCGCGGGAAGTGGCTTTGGCATCCTCGTCGAGAATCATCGTCAGCAAATCCTCCCGGTCGCCCGGAGTGATGACCAGGGTGCCGGGCTGAAGCAGGCGCTCGGCATTTCGACACGACATGGCCCCAACCCCGATGTGGGAAATCCGCCTGCGTTTGTGTTGAGCGCCCGCGATGAACTCGCCTTTGAGACGCAGGCAGGCCTGGTTGACCGTGGGCTTGTAAAGTTCGGTATGCAGCGGGATCATCCCGAGCAGCGGCAGGCCCAGCTTGGCCAGGCCAAGCGTCGCGTACTCCTTCAGCATCTCCATCTTTTCCGGATTGACCTTGTTGATGATTGCCCCGATGACCTCCACGCCCTGCTTCTCGAAAAGCGCCAGGTTCAGGCTGATTTCATCGATGGGGCGTCCGATCCCGGCGCGGCTGACAATGATGACTTTGCTTTTCAGCAGCTTGGCGACCGTGGCATTGGAGAGATCAAAGACGCTGCCGACTCCGGCATGGCCCGTACCCTCGATGATGACGAAATCCTTCTCCCATGCCGCAATATCAAAGGCCGTGCGGACCCGGTCGTGGAGCTGATGCGTGATCCCGCCGGAAAGATAACGGCGGGTGAAGTCGGGCTCGACGGCAATCGGGCTCATCGCCTTGAGCGGCGTGTGGGGATGATAGGTGTCGTTGATCAGCACGGTATCCTCGTCGATCTTGGCGCCTTCAATTTCCACAAAACGCTGGCCCACCGGTTTGATAAACCCGATGCGGGGGAACCGGTTTTGCAGAGCGGCGAACAAACCGACCGACGTTGTCGTCTTGCCGTCATCCATCCGCGTCGCCCCGACGAAGATGCGCGGCGTGATCGTGTTGCGTAAAACGAGCTCGGTGCGCGGCTGGTAGGGTTCGAGAAAAATGGAATCGGCCATACTCAGTGCGCAGGATCAAACCTCAGGACGTCTTTTCCCGGCGAGAATAAAAGCCAATCGCGATCCTGATAAAGGAGGGTTCACGCCAAATCTTCCGCCGGTGTGGCACTGTCGTAGCGGCCTGCGCCCTGCTCGGGATAGAGGCGGCGGTATTCGATGGCCTGCAAACTTACGATGGCCGCCACGCCGACAATCTCGTGGACGCTCGCGCCGCGCGATAAATCGGCCGCGGGCTTTTCGAGACCGAGCAGAATTTGGCCATAAGCTTCGCCGCCGGTCAGACGATGCACCAGTTTCACCGCGATGTTGCCTGAATTCAGGTCGGGAAAAACGAGAACATTGGCATGACCCGCCACCGGGCTGCCCGGCGCCTTGATCTCGGCGATCTCCTTGATGAGCGCGGTATCGACCTGCAGTTCGCCATCGACTTCGCCCGACTGGTCCTTGTCGAATAGAAGCTGCTTCGCCAGCGCGGTGGCCGCCACTATTTTTTCCGTATCCTGCGTTTGGGCCGAGCCTTTGGTCGAGTAGGACAACATGGCGACCCGCGGCGTGCTGCCGGTCAATTGGCGGAAAAGCCGCGCCGATTCGAGGGCGATCGTCGCCAGCTGATCGACGTTTGGATTCGGAATGACTCCGCAATCGGCGAACGTGAAGACACCTTTTTCACCGAATTCCGTATTCGGAACCTGCAGGACAACGCATGAGGAAATCGACTTGATGCCCGCCAGCGGTTTGATCAGTTGAAACAGCGGGCGCAGAATGCTGCCCGAGTTCGAGGTCGCGCCCCCGACCAGGCCATCGGCCTGACCGTTCTGGAGCATGAGCGCGCCGAAGTAATTCGGGTTCGTCACGATCTTGCGCGCGTCCGCCTCGGCGATGCCCTTGTAACGACTGAGGCTCTCGATCCGCTCGATGAAAAAAGGGACATCATCCGCCTCCTCCGGGTCAATGATGTGAATCTTGTGCAGGGAAGTATTCGTTTTTTTCGCGGCGGCCTCGATCTCCTCGCGCTTGCCCAGCAGCACGGCAATGCCGAGTTGGAGATGCACGAAATCGGCGGCGGCGGCGAGAATGCGGGGTTCGTTGCCCTCGGGGAAAACGATCCGCTTCGGGTGATTGCGCAACTTCTTAAAAACGCTATCGATGAATTTCATGGAGGTGGGAAAATGGATCTGTCGGTCCTTTGGATGGCCGATGGAAAAAATGGGATCAGACGCAAGGTGGGTCGATTTTTCAGTCTGGTTAAGGAGAGAACTTTAAGTGTTGCGGGAAGGGCTGTCGAGGAATCTCGATTTTGTCCGCATTTAATACCGCTTCAGGTTTGGATCAATTTGCACCGCCCAGGCATCGATCCCTCCGGTCAGGTTGAGGACGTTGGTGTAACCCTGGGTCTTCAAATAGCCCTGTGCCCGGGCCGAGCGCATCCCGTGATGGCAATAGAGAACGATGTTCTCATCGGGATCCAACTTTTGCACCGCGAGCTGCTGAAACTGGCTTAAGGGAATCAACTCAGCTTGGGGAAGGCGCGCGATGGCCCATTCTTCCGCTTCGCGGACGTCGATCAGGCGCAAAGGGGCGCCACCATCGAGGCGGGCCTTGAGTTCGGCGGGTGTGATATTCATGCGGTTCAGTTGCAGGATGTTCCGTTGCATCCCAGGATGCAAGACCGCAAGAAGTCACTTAAATGTAACAAAGCCCAAGCTTGCTCTGCCTAGCTGGTTGGCTAGATGTCTAAGAAGACCGAGGGATTAATTGGGCGACCCCTTTTTCTTTATGCAACACAAAATCATGATTGTGGATGATGAGGCCGATGTCGTCGACATGCTGGTCATCAACCTGCGAGCGGCCGGGTTTCAGGTCATAGCCGTGGAGGATGGGGCGGCGGCCCTGGCCAAAGCCCGCAATGAAGCGCCCTCGCTGATCGTGCTCGACCTGATGCTGCCGCGCATGCCGGGGCTCGAAATCTGCCGGGTGCTCAAAAGCGATGTCGCCACCCGTCACATCCCGGTGATCATGCTCACGGCCAAAGCCGAGGAAGTCGACAAGATCGTCGGTTTGGAACTCGGCGCCGACGATTACGTCACCAAGCCATTCAGCCCGCGCGAACTTATCCTGCGCATCAATCGCTCCCTCCGTCGCGGCAAGGACAAAGTCGTAGGCGTGGAGAAAATCGTCATCGGCGAACTCACTTTGGACCACACCCGCCACGAGGTTCTCGTGAAAGGCCGCCCGGTCGATTTGACGGCGACCGAATTCCGGCTTCTCGCCCTGCTCATGGAACGACGGGGACGGGTCCAGGGCCGCGACAGCCTGCTCAATGATGTCTGGGGTTATGAAAGCGTCATCGACACCCGCACGGTCGATACCCACGTGCGGCGCCTTCGCGAAAAATTAGGCCCGCTGGCTTCCTACATCGAAACGATTCGCGGCGTCGGCTATCGCATCAGCGAAAGCGAACCGGCCGCGACCCCGATCCTCGCGGTGCGATAAACGGCCAGCCGTCGAGGGACATTAAGGGCCTGAGATCGATTTCCTCGTTCCCGGATTTTATTCTGGCAACGAGGAAAGGGGTATTGATCCCTATCTCTTGCCGTCGAGAAGATCGTAGAGGCGCTTGGCATTTGCGGGCGGCAAAACCGTGCCTTCCAGGATGTCACGGACGTGGATATGTTCGCCATAGGCATCCTGGTTGATCTCGTCCTTTACTTCGATCGAACTCCCGCCGAAAGTCGCCCCGCCGAACAGGCCGCCCGAATCCCGGTAAACCAGCACATCATGCTTTTCCAGCTCGCGGGTCGACTCGCTTTCCACGCCGGTGTCGGGACCGGCCGTGCCGGTAGCCGTGGCGTCCCATTTCATCTTGCCTTCGCCGATGAACTGCCCGATGGCCCGCTCCGAGTTAAGGACGATGATGTAGCTGATGCTGGAGAAGCCCAGCTGCGCTCCGAGGCTCGCCCCGCTGATGTTGAAGGCGGAGGGCGCGCGCCAGACGGGGGCGGGACCACCCAAATGCCGGATTAAAATGATCCCTTCGCCGCCCTGTCCGCCAATACCGATGCCCCCCTTGATGATGGTGCAGATGGCGATGCCCTTGGCGTTCTGGAGAATCTCCGCCGGAATCGGATCGTCGGAGCCTTGCCGCTTTTCGACGATTTTGACCGCGTTATGGATCCGTTCATCCATATCCGCAGCGCGAATAAAAAGCGTGGAACCGAGGAGAAGGGCGAGTGAGGTTGAAAGAAGGAATTTCATGTTTTGGATGGTTTTATCGAAGGGCCATCCTAGGGCGTACCGACTGACTTGGGCAAGGTCTACGTTGATCTTGCGGATTACCGGTGCTTAATGAAATGCCCGGAGAAACGGGGCTTTTTTGAACTAAAAGCCCGGGAAAATGACCAACTGAATCAGCTCTTTAAGATCGCCCTGGCCAACGGCCTCGAGCGTCGAAAAGTTTGATCGGAAGCGCAGGATTAAACCGCGTCCCAATAACCACGCCAGCGGGGTCTCATCAATTCACGGCCAAAGTAAACAATGGCGAAAATGACGACGCCCGGGGCGACCAGCGATAAACCCAGGATCGAGAGGGAATCCGTCACGCCAAGATTTTGAGGGGAGAGACTGTTGAAGAGTTGGATGATAGCGTATTGCATGGTTCTTCTTCCGCAAAGTCGATGCCAGCTCGCAAAATCTCCCGATTAAAAGGGCAGGCAAAAGGCCAGCCCGAGGCGATATAAGAACTGACTATCAGAGGTAAAACGGGCAAAATGAGTTGTTCTATTTATTTAACTCATGCCGATCAAAAGGAAACTAATGCCCCTCTCGCTCGCAAAACAGGGCGTAATATTGCCTACATCGATTTTCTCTATAGGGCAAAAAATGCCCTATAGACCGCGAACCTGAGGATCGGCTTCGACCTTGGGAGTCGGTTTGGCTTGGGACAAATCCGTGCTGGCGGACCCGGTGGAAGTATCGGCCTGATATTCAGTCTGGATCCGGTCATAGAGCGCATCCGTGGTCTGCGGCGATTTGCGGGCAAGATCATTGATCTGCTGATCCAGAAATTGCGCCAACCGCGCCGTTTTGGGCTCGATCCGCGGCACCAGGGCCTGCCCGAAGGCTTCATAGCAAATCGCTTGTGGTGAATTATCTCCCGCCGGCTTTTGGACGGAACTCCAGCCCGCATGGACCGGTTGCCAGGCCAGATAACCCGCCAGCGCGCGCGCGGCCGTGATATCCGGAGACTTGGCCAGGACCGCCCAGCCATTGACCTGCGCGAGGCTCGCCCGGGCCATGTCTTCCGGCAGAAGTGTGAACGCGTAGGGAAATGGGGGCAGCCAGGCGGTAAGGTCCGACGGCGCGATCAACAGCGAGGCGCGTTGTTGGGCGAAGAGGCGTCCCGGCGGCTCGCCCGCTTTCGGCAGCGGCGCCGTTACGCTTAATCCTTGAAAAATCTCGTGGATGAAATCGAGCGCGCGCATTTGCGATTCCTTGGTGTCGACATCCGCTAGGTGCCAGCCGTCGAGGTCCAAGGCCGGGTGGCCCGCCTGCGTGCAAAGGATATTCCAGAAATCGAAATCGGCGGGCAGTTCGAGCGGGTAGATCGGCTGGCCGGAAGCATCCTTGAGCTTCAGCGCATCGAGCGCCCGCGCGTCGGCTTCGAGGATGTCCCAGTTCCAGTGCCGGTCGGGATAACCGATGCCCGCCTGGTCGAAATGATTCGGGTTATAAAACAGCACATCGACGGAGAATTCATCTGGTGCCGCCTTGATTTGTCCGTTCACGGTGAATGTGGCAATGCTGCGCGGTGCGCTGCCGGGAAGGGGCGTAACGTCGGCCAGGTCGCGCGCGGGATCGAGTCCTGAAAAATCGCGCGCGCCGACCAGGCAGACGTCGGGCGGCGACCCGGAGGCGATCGCCTGCTGCAGATCGCGGCGATAGCCAGCCATGTCGCCATCGATCATCAGCGAGGCGTGCCGTCCCGTCGCCGCGCCAAAGGCATCGGCTTCCGCTTCGAGCGCCTGCGCTTCTCCCCCCGAGGCCCACGCCATCACGCGCAACGTTGGCCCTGGAGGCACCTTCGGCGTATTGGGGTGAGGCACCGTCTCCGGCACCGGCACGCCGTTGGGACCCGGCTCGGGCGCGGAAGGGAAGGGGCGCTGATTATTGCTCGTGGGTATTTCGTCCTTCGTGCGCGGGAAGGTGCGATAAACGAAAATCGCCGCTCCCAGGAAGGCGAGCAGGAAGTAAATGGCGACGGCTTTTTTGGGCACAACCAAACGCTAACCCAAATCCAAGCGGAACTCATCTGGAAAAAATTCGGTTGTGGATGCGAGACCCTTCGCGTCCCTACCCGGCAAGTCCAAGCTTGTGGCCTTGGCGCGGCAACGTAGTTTTAGGGAATCATGGGCACCTTCCTTCCGCCGTCGCTGCACCCCCAGGAAACGAAAGCAGGCGGGCATGGCCCGACGATGGGAGGCGTCCTCTTCGGCGTTGCCTTCTTGCTTCTCACCGCGCTCATCTTCACCCTTTTTCTACGCCCGCCAAAAATCGCCAAAACCGAAGCCGACCAACCTTCCATGCCTACCTTGCCCCTGACTTATCCGCCCGCTCGCAAGGTCGATGCCTTCGACATCCACTTCGGCGTCAAAGTGGCCGATCCCTATCGCTGGTTGGAGCAGAACCAGTCGCCCGAAGTCCGGTCCTGGGTCGGCGCGCAGAACAAACTCGCGCGCAGTTATCTCGATGCCATTCCCGGGCGCGACGCGCTGAGAAATCGTTACTCGCAACTCCTTCGTATCGATACGATCACCGCGCCCGGGCGCCAGGGTGACCGCTATTTCTACATGAAGCGCAAGGCCGACCAGGAAAAGGAGGTCCTCTATTGGCGCTCCGCGCTTGATCCCCATGGCCCCGAGCATGTCCTGATCGATCCGAACGAGTTCATCAATACGACCCATGCCGCTCTCGGCGCGGCGGCGGCCTCGCTCGACGGCAAGCTGCTGGCCTATTCCCTGAAGCCGAACAACGCCGATGAAGCCACCCTCTACGTGAAGGATGTGGCCACTGGCCAGGACCTGCCCGGCGAGGTCATCGAAGGCGCGAAGTATGCCGATCCATCGTGGCTGCCGGATGGTTCCGGTTTCGTCTACACCTACCTGCCGCCCGCCGATCCCGCCCATCCCGAGGACCGGCCCGGCCTTGCGGAGGTCCGCTACCACCAGCTCGGCACCAATCCGAAGCACGACCCGGTGATTCATGCCCGGACGGGCGACGCGGGCCTGTTCATCGGCGCTTACGTCTCGCGCGACGGCAAGTGGATCTTTTACCAGCAGGGCAACTGGACGAAAAACGATCTTTATTACCAACCGTTGCCGGGCAGGCCGACCTCCGACCTGGCCGATAACTGGAAGCCCATCATCGTGGGCAGGGATTTTCTCTACTCGCTCTCGCCGTGGCAGGGGCAGGCCTACATCCTGACCAACGAAGACGCGACCCGTTACCGTCTTTTCAAGGTCAGCCTCGACGATCCGCGTCGCTCCAAGTGGCAGGAGATCGTGCCCGAATCGCCAACGGCGGTGTTGCAGGGCGCGGACATCGTCGGCAATCATCTCGTGCTCGATTGGCTCGAAAACGTCACCAGCCGGATCGATATTTGCGATCTCGACGGGAAACTGGTCCGGCACCTCGATCTGCCGGGTCTCGGAACGGCCAGCGCGGGTGGCGATCCCGATTACGACGAGCTCTTCTACGAGTTCGTTAATTTCACACAGCCTCCCGAAATTTTTCAGACCAGCGTGACCAGTCCCGACCAAAAGCTTTGGGCGAAGTTGGAGGTACCGGTTGATCCTTCGCCCTATGTGGTGGAACAAAAATTCTTCAATTCGAAGGACGGCACCCAGGTCCCGATGTTCATCGTCCATCGCAAGGACATTCACCTCGACGGCAGCACGCCTTTTCTCATTTACGGCTACGGCGGTTTTGGCCTGAGCATGACGCCCTCGTTCTCCGGCGGCATCTACTGCTGGCTCGAAGCGGGCGGCGGATTCGCGCTCGTCAACCTGCGCGGGGGAGGGGAATTTGGTGAGCAATGGCACGAGGACGGTATGCTCCTCAAGAAGCAGAACGTCTTCGACGATTGCATCGCGGCGGCGCAATACCTGATCAGTGCGGGCTACACCAAGCCGGAGCGTCTCGCCCTGCGCGGCGGCTCGAACGGCGGCTTGCTCGCGGGCGCGGTCCTGACGCAGCGGCCCGATCTCTTTCGCGCCGTGGTGATCGAAGCGCCGCTGCTCGACATGATCCGCTATCCGCTTTACGGCAGCGGGAAAACCTGGATTCCCGAATATGGCTCGCCCGATGATCCCGACCAGTTCAAGGCACTCGATGCCTACTCGCCCTATCATCATGTCGTGGTCGGAACGCCCTATCCTTCGGTCCTTCTCTGCACGCCGCAGGATGATGATCGCGTGGCTCCGATGCACGCGCTAAAAATGACCGCCGCACTTCAGGCCGCGACGAGCGGCACGAACCCGATTTTGCTGCGCCTGGAAGAACACAGCGGCCATGGCGGCGGTGATCAGGTCTCCAAAACGATCGATTACGGCACCGATATTTGGAGCTTTTTGATTCACGAATTGAATACGCCCACCCAATCAGCGTCCGCAAATCAAGATGCAAGTAATTGATGGAAAGCATCTTAACTGATTTCTTTGACACGCGGCCCGCGGCCATTACAATGCTAGTCCGGAGACCCTAGGTCTCGCGGGCTAAAATAACATGGAACGAGGTGAATTACGTTGAGTGAAGTACGATTAAAAAAAGGCGAGTCCGTCGATAAAGCATTGCGACGCCTCAAGAAAAAGTTGGATCGTGAAGGCACGCTGCGCGAAGCGCGCACCCGTCGCAATTATGAGAAGCCCAGCGAAAAACGTCGCCGCAAGGCGAAGGAACCCAAGTTGAACTATTGGGGCAGTTTTTCCCTCTAATTTTGTTCGAGGAACGAAAATTTAAAATCCGGTTTGGATCAACGTCCAAACCGGATTTTCTTTTGTGCCGCCGCCTCGGGAAATGTTTATCCTTTGATCGGGTCGATCAAAAACGGTTCCGGGTCGATGGAATGGAGAGCGGCCGCACCCTGGAGCCGGGCGCGGGTGTAAAGCGCCCATTGGCGGGCGAAGACCTTGTCCCACGAGAACCGCGCATGCACGAGCCGGGAGGCCTCGGCGCCGAGTGAGGCGAGATCGAGATCTTCGTAGCGTTCGATGGCATCGGCGATGTCGCCCGGATCATTCCGGCTGGCCCATTGATCGAGTCCCACCATGATATTGGCGTCCATGAAACTGCCGCGCACGCCGACGCAGGGCAGCCCGCAGGCTTGCGCCTCCAGCACGACGAGGCCGAAGGTTTCGCAAACGCCGGGATGGATGAAGAGATCGGCGGCGTGATAATAGTCGGCGAGCATCGCATTGTCCTGGATATAAGAACGCCAGGTCAGCGCGCCGGTGCGGTGGCGCGTGGCGGGCAGGATCCGGCGCAGCGGGCCATCGCCCACCACCACCAGATGGTAGCTATGAGGATGCCGCGCATGGAGCGTCTCGAAAGCGGCCAGCAGCATCTCGATGTTCTTTTCCGGCGACAGGCGTCCCACATAGAGCAAGACTTTCCGGTCGCGGGGCAAACCGAGTTTACCTCGCAGTTCGTCATTCCGCGGGACAGCCCGGAACGCCTTCGTGTCGACGCCAAGATTGAGGGTCACGGTATTGGCGACGCCCCAGCTGCGGAGAACCTGCCGCAGATGCTCGGAGGGAACCAGCGTCGCGGCAAAGAGGCTGTAAAGCTTGACGATATAATCCTCGGCATAATTAAGCACGACATCGCGGAACCATGCCCCGCCATATTTTGCCGCCGTGCGCAAATAGGCCTCCGGGAAGTGGGAATGGTAGAATCCGAAGACAGGGGCGTGGAGCTGGGCGCCCGCGCGGATCGTCGTCCAGGCGAGATGATAGGGATCGCCCGACTCGATGATATCGGGGCGGATGTCGTCGAGCAGATCGAGAACCAGCCGGGTGTTGAGGATCAGCCGGTAGCGCGAGGGATAGCGGGAAAAAAAATCGAGCCGGGGCGAGCGGATGGTATGAAGGTGGAGACGCCCCTCGCGCTCGTACCGGGTCTCACTGCCGGGAATGATGAGATGATGCTCGTCGCGCGTATGCTCGACGACATGGAGCCGCTTTTCCGAAATGTAGCGCTTCACGCCGCCGCTGACGGGCGAATAAAACTGGGTGACGTCGCAAATCTTCAAGGGAAGTTAAAAAAGTGCCATCTGCTCGACGACATCCGCCGGTGCGCACGCCGGAAGGGATCAAACCACCTGGTCCTTGTTTCCTTTGCCGTTGATTTCAAAGAGGGACGAGACCGATTCGCCGCCGTTGATGCGCTTGATCGCCTCGCCGAGCAAGCCGGCCACGCTCAGGACCGTGAGCTTGAAGCCGGGAGTGGGGCGCACAATCGTGCTGTTCGTGGTGACGAGCTCATCAATGACCGAATCCTGCAGGCGCTTGATGGCGATATCCGTCAGCAGACAGTGCGAAACGGCGGCAAAGACCCGGCGCGCGCCGTGGGCCTTGACCAGCGTCGCGGCCGCGGTGAGGGTGCCTGCGGTTTCCGTCAAATCATCGACCATGAGGACATCCTTGCCCTCGACATCGCCGACCAGATATTGCGATTCAACCGAGGTGGCGCTGGTGCGGCGCTTGGCAACGATGGCCAGTTCGGTATGGAGAAGCTGCGAATAGGCCGAGGCCATTTTCATGCCGCCCACGTCGGGCGAGACGACGACGAGATTGTGGAGCTTGAGCGAGGCCAGGTAGCGATAGAGCACGGGCGCGGCGTAGAGGTGATCGACAGGTATGTCGAAAAAGCCCTGGATTTGCTGCGCGTGAAGATCCATGCAAAGCACGCGGGTCGCTCCGCTGGCCACGAGCAGATTGGCGACGAGCTTGGCGGTGATCGGCACGCGCGGCTGGTCTTTGCGATCCTGCCGGGCGTAACCGTAAAAGGGCATCACGGCCGTGATGCGCCGGGCACTGGCCCGGCGCGCGGCGTCGATCATGATGAGCAACTCCATCAGGTTCTGATTGGTCGGCGGGGCCGAGGGCTGGACGATATATATGTCGCGTCCCCGGATGTTCTCGTTGATTTTGACGAACGTTTCGCCGTTGGGGAAGGAGGTGACGGTCGCTTGCCCGAGCTCAATTCCGACGTAATCGGCAATCTCCTTGGCGAGGGCGGGGTTGGCGTTGCCGGTGAAAACTTGCGGGCCGGTGTTATCCATGGGCCAAGAAGTGTCGCGTTGCGGGGCGCTATCCGCAAGCTAGAACTCCAAAACCGACACGAATTTGCCACATTTGGTGGTGACGCCATCCCGGCGATTGTTTTTTTGATCCAAATTCGTTAGCTTTTTTAATGGCCAGTACTGCCCCCCTCAAAACTTCTTCTGCCAACAGGCTGTGGCGATATTTTCTCGTATTGTTCCGGATGCTCGTGCTTTTGGTTGTCCTTGGGTATGGAACGATTTGTGTGTATCTCTTCTCGCTGCAAACCAAGATGATCTATACGGGGTCGGCTTACCCGATTTCAACTGAAGCGGCCATCCATGACGCGAAAGATGCAGGTCTCGTTCCCTGGGACCACCCCTCTTCCGGAGCCATTTCGCCGCAAGGTTACGTGCGTCCTGATTTTGCCTCTCCTGCGCCGCGAGGCACGATCATTTACTTCCATGGCAATGGAGAAACGGCCTGGGAGAGAATCGACCAGGTCAATGCCTTTACGCAACGTGGTTTCCGCGTTTTTCTTTACGAATATCCGGGTTACGGTGGCAGGAAGGGCGTTCCAAGCGAAAAGACGATTGTACCCGACGCCCGGGCTTTGGTTCGATCTCTGGCCGACGCCGGGTATGGCCCCATTTACATCTGGGGGCAATCCCTCGGCACAGGCGTGGCCTCGGCTGTTTGTGCCGATACGACGCTGCCCATTCAAGGCCTCTCTCTGGTCGCCCCTTGGGACAATATCGCCAACGTGGGTCTCTCTCTTTATCCCTACCTTCCCGTTCGCCAGCTGATGATCGATAAATACGACTCAATCGCCAATTTACAGGCATTCAAGCATCCCATCTGCGTCATCCGGGGCGATAAGGACGATACGATTCTCCCGCCTTTAAGCCTAAATCTCTACGCCAATCTGCCCGAGCCAAAAAAGATGATGGTCATGGAAGGATACGGACATGCCGATTGGCCCGACTCGCCCGATTTGCCCTGGTGGGATGAGGCGCTGAATTTTATTGCGCCGCCCCCTGCGACTTCACCCGCTGCCGTGACTTCGGCAAAAGCCGGTCACTGAACGCCCCGTCATGCTGGAGGAAGCCCCGGCAGTAGCCCGGCGAGCTGGGCCCTCAGCCAGCCAGGGCGGTTCGTGATGATGCCGTCCGCACCCATCTCGATTAATTTTTTTGCCTCGTCCGCCCGGTCAACGGTCCAAACATTCAGCTTCAAACCGGCGGCGTGAATCTTTTCCACGGTGGAAGCGTGGAGAAAGGGGGTGTGATTCATCCCCAGTCCAGCCAGTCCCGCCTGTTTGGCCAGCAAGATTACTTCATCGAGGGAGGGCCCCCATATCCCGGTGACCAAATTTTGACGGGACGCAACCAGCAGATCAACCGGAATGGCGGGGAGGGCCGCTTTGGCCTCAAGGCACGCGGGATGGTTGAAACTATGAAGCTGGACTTGTCCTGCCTTGCCGGAGGCATGAATCACCCGCGCCAGTTCGGGAGCAGCTTCCGGCCCGCCTTTGATTTCGATGAGAAGCCGTTTGTCGGCGGGCATGGCGGCGAGTGCTTCTTCGAGCGCAGGCAGTTTCTCTCCCTGCCATTCGATTCCTTTAAAGGAACCGGCGTCGAGTTTTTGCAGTTCGCTTAGCGAGTGCCCCGAGACCTTTAAATTGACGCCGGTTGTGCGCCGGGTCGATTCATCATGAATGACCAGCAGTCTGCCGTCCAAAGTCAGGTGGACATCCACTTCGCACGTGGTGGTTTCCTGCCAGCCGAGACGCAATGCGGCGAGTGTATTCTCCGGCGCCAGATAGCTGCTCCCACGATGGGCGATAATCGAGGCTGGGCGGACGCTTTCGCCACGTGCGACGTAGGTAGTCGGATCAGGCATGATGGCTTGCGTGCTTCTTCTTCCCACAAGAAAATAAAGCGGCTCAGGCGGTACTTCGCTCAACCGCTTCTTCCCTTTGACGGCAATTATGTACACTTAGAGCCGATTTTTGCCGAGATTTTCGACGCTTCCTTACCGAAATATAACCTGCATTCAGGATCGACGGATTTTTTTCCCTGTCACGGGTTCCGATCTGGTCGAATCTGAACCCTTTGGTCTCAAATATGCTAAATATTTCAAGGAAGATAGTTACACCTTGCCCCGATGATTATTCGCCCGCTTTATGAAATCGTCCGATACCGATAAATATGCGCTTTTTTTGAAACAACTTAGCACGGAGCAGATTGATAAATTGCTCGCGACTCTCTTAAAGGAATTGCGTCGGCGGGATACGGACCGGGTCAGCGGTGATGTGGTGACTTATAGTAAAACTCTTCGAAAGTTGAGAGCCTCCGATTAGAGCATTTTCAGTAAAACTGTAGCCGCGATTGAAGACCCGGAGGGTCGAAAGATATTAGCCGGTGGTGACAACCACCGGTAAGAGGATGGGATAGAAACGCGTCCCGGAGGGCCGCTGGAGGAAGGCAAACTAGAGAGGTAAATTCGTTCCACCGACCCTCCAGGTCGGTCTCTGGTTGAGGCGGACCCCGGTGGTTGTCACCACCGGCTAATTTCCGTGACCCCTCCGGGCTCAGAAACCACGAAACGGCTACAACATTTTTAAAATGCTCTACGAAAGAAATTGAGCGTTGCTTTAAAGCTGATGGAGGCGATGACTTTGATGGCCCAAGAAAACAGGTGCCACTTTTTTTGATTCAACCGAACCGGAAAGAGCTAATTCAGATCACCCAGCGGGCGAGAGGATGATTCTCATTGCTCATTTCGCGCCATCTGGAAGCCTCTCGCTTATTTGGTGGCCGGGCTTTCACCTTCGCTTCGATCCGCATCCTTCCGGTGCAGATTTCGGGAGGGCTCGCTCTGTTCCGAGTGGATCCGGTCCGTCATGAATGCATGACGAATCTTGGTTTCAACCAGCCGCTGCAGTTTTCGTGTGGTTCTCATAGAAGACTGTCTCCTTATGAGATTTATTGAAAGCAGGGTGGGTACCACTAATAGTGGGCGAAGCCAATAAGGTGACTGAGGCTATGACACTTGTTATCTCAAGGGTGTTTTTATGTTCAGGTGCGTGAGGGAATGCTGACGACACAAAACTGGCTCATGGAAACCCTTTTCCAGAGCCAGATGAGTATACCAGGCGGCCGAATTAAACTGTCGCCCGGCGAGCGCGAATGAAGGCAAACACGCCCACCCCCGCCAACGCCAGCACCCACGCCGAAGGCTCGGGGACGGCGGCAAAGGCCACGCCACGGATCGAAGTCCCTGCCGGGGCGCTGTAGAGCGTCGTAAAAGATTCACCTGCACCGGTCGTCGCACTGAGGGTGTCCGTGATTTCGTACAGAAAGCTGGGCGAAAGTTCATTTAATCCGTAGCTGGTCGCGAAGAGTTCCACCTGGTTGCCGACGACCTCTCCTTCCAGCCCGAACAAGCCCGTCACGCCCGGTGCCGTGGGAGTACCCGAGTTGGCGTTGGCGTTGTTGACCAGGTTAAGACCGGCGTAAAGATCGTATTGCAAAGTCCACGTTCCGCTCACCAAGTCCCATTTCTGCAAGCCACCTTCACCCAGGGCGGCGGCGTTTGCGCTGCCGTTCTTGGGAGCGCCGCTATCGGTGACATACATGACGGTGGGGCTGGCCAGGAAAAACTGCTCCGGGCTGAGATAGACGAATTTACCGTTGCGGCTGCTGTTCAAGTTGTTATCGAGCGCAGCGGTCAGGTCAATCGACCCGGTATTTCCACCCTGGACACTGGCGGCACCGGGCACCGTGCGGGTCGCAACGAGGCCAGTCGCCGAGGTCGGCAAGCCACCCGAGGCATTCGTTAAAGTACGAATATCGGTGGTGTCATTCGGTGTTCCTGAGACCTTGGTGTCGCGCGAGACCAGCAGTGTGTTGGTGCCATTGACGTTGACGATTTCGACTGCCCGGGCTTCTGTGCCCAAGGAGGCGCTGGCCGTACCATTTGGATTTCCTGACGGCGTCGAAGTACTATTATTGATAACGGTTGCCGTCGTTGCCCCGTCCGTGGCGTAGAAAACCCCGCCAGTACCATCACTTGCGTTTGCGCCCTGTCCGGAGACATAGAACGAGGTACCATTAACCGTCGCGGCACTGCGAGGGTTATTATCGTTGAAAACGCCGGTCAAAGCCGTGCTCGTATCAACAGTGGCGTTCGTGCCGATCAAGGCCACGACGCGGGGCACGGTGGTGACAGTTTGGCCAGTAAGACTCGTAGTTTGACCCAATGAGGCGTTGCCATAAGTCGAAAGGGGCGCGGTATTGAACGTATTGGCGTTAACGCCATATCCCATCACGGTCAGGTACTTGCCGTCGGCAGAGTCCTCAAGGATACCCTCCGAGGCCGAGCCGTACTCGCCGGAAATGGCGGAATTGGGGCCGCTACTCGTCTGGGGCAGGGTCAGCGTGCCGACCATGGAAGCACTCGTGGCACCCGTTCCGAGTTGAAATTCCTGCAGGACGATGGGTGAGGCCGTATCGAGATCACCGGCAACGGGTGTGGTGTGCAACTGGTCGGAAACCGTGCTGATGACGAGATCGCCGCCGGTGAATTGGGTGATCGTAGGCGTCTGCGCCTGGACCTGAATTACGGACGAAAGCGAAAGAGCCCCGATGGCGACGTAGATGGATTTCTGTAAATTTTTCATTTTTTGGTGGTTGGAGGCGCGTTTGAATTCGGACTCTGCCCAACCCTGAAAAATCCTCAACACCTTTACCGTAACATTTTCAAGACGACTTCTTGTCATTTTGATGACGGACAAAAAGGGGGCATTTCCAAGCCAGAAACAGAGATGTGCGCTGGCTGATTTTCCCGATTTGGCATGAATTAAGCGAAATATCCGGTGACCTATGAATAAAACATCCCCTCAAACTCTCTTGAACTTATTGATTGCTGCAGCTTGCGCGACTCCCCTCGCCATGCTTTTGCCGCACATTGGCCCCAACGCCATTATTGCCTTGCTCAGCGCCACCGTTACCGTTCTCCTCGTACAGGTGGCCATTCTGCGCCGCGATCTTTCCGTATTGAAGGATCAAATGGGTGGCGCGCAGAAGACTTAATCTGGGCGTTTGGGCACGTGCAACGGACGGGATGAGACCTTAGGAATTTTGCTGATTGCCTTGGGCAATTCATGCCTGAAGGGCCTTTTTTGCCTAGCATTTTCGCCGCGCAGGTGGGGCGGCCGTTAGTGGAAGGCTAACGTCGTCCCGAGATGAAATTAAAGATCAGAACAATCACCGCGATCACTAAAAGCAGATGGATCAGCCCTCCGCCGATGTGGCCGATGAAGCCGAGCAACCAGAGAATGAGCAGCACGACAACAATGGTATAAAGCATGATGCCACAGTAGTCCTGTCATCATGAGTTGTCCATGGGCAGATTTGATTTCGGTCTAGCTCGAGAGCCTAATCTTCTTTGAGCTCGAGACGCAGGTAATCCCAAACGACGCCGCTTTGGAGATCGCCGCCTGGAACCGTGAGGGTCATCTCATTTTCGCCCGGCTTCAGCATCGACGCATCGAACCGCAAGGTCCGTTCCTGCCAAAGTCCCTTGTCGGAGTTGTAACGAATCGTATTGGTATTGATCAACGGCGCGTTGTCGGCGTTGCTGCGATCACCAATGGCCCCGACGCTCTGGCCGTTAAGCCCGACGGCAAGCTGGCTGATGCCGTTGACTCCGGCCAGGGCCACGCGAAAGGCGGCGGTGCCCCGTACGGATTTGTCCAAGTTGAACTTTATCGTCCAGACGGTTGCTTTGCCTTTGCCGTAAATGGCCCAAGGTCCGTGCGTGTTGGTTTGCGGGTACTGTTCGAGCGACTCGGCCTTGACCCAACCAAAGCGCTGGTTCGCCGGGTCTTTCGCGTCAGGATTGATAAACGACAAGTCCGTCGCATGCGGAACCTCCTCGAAAAACCAGTCCTTGTGGTAATCGCTTTTGCCAATGGTGTAGGTTATATCGTTGGGGAACAGGAGGGCGTAACGCAAATTCCAACCCCAGAGCCAGTAGTTGGGACCGTCGCCCTTGAAAAACTTGCCTCCCGTATGGTCGGGATAGCCGATGTCCCAGAGTTGCCGGCCGTAACGCACCGGTTTCCAGTCAAGCTTGCCCAGGTCCAAAGATTTGCCGGCCTCGACCGTCACGTCGGCCTGGGTATATTCGCCCAGCACGCCGTCGGCAAAAGCATGAAGCGTGTATTGGCCGGGGCGCACATTGGTGATGGTGAATTTGCCGTCGTCCGTTCCGTCATTCCAAAATTGGTAATATTTGGCGTTATGCAGCCAGAGGGTATTGCCTTCATCCGCATGCGCGAGGCCGACGATCAGGTTGGAGAGCCTGGTCGAAGGCGCAGGAGCCAAAGGATCATCGAGCACCATTTGCCCGGTCACCGTCCCCCGCTGATCTTTGTGCGGATAATCGACGCCGTTGACCCAATCGTAGGGCCACTGCGCGAGTTCCTTTTTTGCCTGGGAAAGAGCATCCTGAAACAAAGCGTTCGCGTTATCGGTCCAGGCTGGCGGGATCGTCGGGTTGCCCGCCGTCGCGGCGAAAGTATCCATGTCCGACGGTGAAGGCTCCTCGGCATTGGTGAGCGAATTGACATAAACAAAAATCGGACCGACAACCCGGCTCCAATCCTCCCCTTGGGACACATTGCAACGCGCGCCCGTGTCGTAATGGCCACCTTCCCAGTAATTGAGAATGATCGGGTCCGGGTTATCATTGTCTCCATAATGGCAGTCGAGGTCCTGCTTGAACGGGCCTCCGCTCATGTACTCGATGGTTGGGTTGATGAGCCAGATGCCGATGTGGTCTTTGGTGCTCGACCAGCCAAATGCCGGAGTCCGGTATTGCACGCCCGAGTAATTGTATTTGTGCTCCACCGAATTTTTATAGGGGCCCGTGCTCATGATCCGCTGTTCCTTGGCGTGCACAACCACGCCGTCGCCCCAGTCCTTTGGCCCGCATTCGAGCATGTTGCGGTCGGCATCCACCGAAATCCAATCGAAGGCCTGGTTAATCCTGACCAGGTAACGGCTCTCCGAACCGACGCCACCCGCCCGGTAGGAGGCAGGATGGGTGAAAATCGCGTAAACGTGGATTCCACTCTCGCCCCGGCCCATGGCATAGCGGACTTCCATGTCGCAGTAAGTCCCGCCGCCCGGAGCACCGGGACTAAGTTCGATCTGCCCATTCGTCACGGCTTTGATCGAGACCTCGCCGCGCTCACCCCCGTTTTTCTCCGGATCAATCGTGATCGAGTCCGATAAGCCGCCTGACGCCTCCGCCGCGGAGGGATCTTGCTCCCAGTAACCGGTTTCGCCCTGATCGTGGCCCATCATGTCCAGTCCCTTGAAAAAAAGCGAATTCATCGCGCCCTTGCGCTTGTCGATCACCGCCCGGACGATGCCGTTATCGAGCGTCCACTTTTTCCCGTCGTCCTTCACTGTCACGGGCATATTGACCGCAGATTGCTCAACCGACGGTGCGGCGCGCAAGGCGGGCATGACCAAGAACCCCGAAACAAGCGCTGTCACAAGGAATCGTCCCGGCCGGACCGAAAGAAAAAATTTCATGAGATAACTGTCAGGATGGCGGGTTGAAATATAAGCCCATCGGTAAAAGAGAAAATTTGATTTTAGAATCTTGAAATACGATTGCGCCTCCGAAAGCAAATGGGGCGACCGACGGGGCTCGAACCCGCTAAAAGGAGGCCTCATATTCAGTGAAATTATAGATTGTTTTAGAGTGTATCAGAGGTATAATGGCAGTGAAGTTAGTGATGGCGAAGTGACAAGAGATGCCATCAAATGACACCAACGCTGCCCACAATTGACCACAAAACCTATGAAAGAGGAATGGCCCAAAATCATCCGAAACGGTTCCGTGGCGGTAAAAATCTACCAGTCTGAGATCAACGGATACAAACGGCATATCGTCACGTACTATCTCGGAAAGCGGCGCATTCGTAAAGCGGTGAGCGATTTCGCCGGTGCGAAGAAAGAGGCTGAGAGAATTGCCAATCGACTCAGCTTTGGGGAGATACAAGCCCTAAAACTTTCCAGTGCGGACAGCGCCGCCTACTTGGAGGCCCAAAGGCTTCTGCATTCCCTAAACGTGCCCTTACTCTCCGCAGTTGAGGAATACTGCGAAGCGAAAAAGCTGGGAGTCCCCTTGCTGGCGGCTGCGAAATATTACGTGTCCCGCCATAAGGCCACCTTCGCCCGAAAGTCCATCCCGGAGGTTGTCGAGGAGTTCATCAAGGCCAAGGCTGCAGACGGTATGTCCTTGCGGTATCTGGCCGATTGTCGAAGCCGCCTGGGTAGGTTTGCTCGCGACGTGAATACGGAAGTCGCCACGGTCGATACAGCGGTGATTGCCGCCTGGTTGCGCGGCTTGGGACAGTCTGGCCGCAGTAGAAACAATTACAGGGCCATGGTGCAATCGCTTTTTCGTTTCGCTCGTGCCAATGGCTACCTGCCAAAAAATGAGCCCACGGTGGCTGATGACCTACCGCTGGCCAAAGACATGGGGGGAGAGATCGGCATATTCAAGGTTGAGGAACTCGCGCAACTCTTGATAGCCGATCCTGTAGAACTGAAAGTCAAAGGCGACCGAGGCACCCTCGTGCCTTACTACGTCTTGGGCGGCCTATGTGGCTTGCGTCACGCCGAGATCAACCGGATGGACTGGACCGACATTGATTTGTCGCAACGCATCATCCGAATTTCAGCGGCAAAGGCCAAGACGGCGGCAAACCGCATTGTGCCTCTTTGCGATAGCGCGGTGGTTTGGTTGACTGAATTCCATCAAGAAAAAGGGCAAATCTGCTCTGACCGTCAGAGCAAATATGCCCGCGATATTGCCAAAAAGTTCGAAATCAAGTGGCCAGCGAATGGCTTACGGCACAGCTACGGAAGCTACCGGCTCGCCCAGGTCAAGAGTGCGCCCCAAGTAGCGCTCGAAATGGGTAACACTCCTCAAATGATCTTCGGTCATTACCGCTCCGTGGTGACCGAACAAGATGCTGACTTCTGGTTTAAGCTGTCCCCCGATCGTGCAAAGAAATTCGCCGAAATACGCAATTCCAAGCTATTGGCCGCCGCGTGAGCTTGGTCGAGCGCGTCACAAAGCAGCTACGGATCACCTGCCTAATGATCTTAAGGTTTCACTTCAAACCAAGCCCTCGCCACGTCCGGCGCAACCAATTCGCGGTAATTTGTAAAAATCATCTGTGGTGAATTTCCTGCTTCCAACGCCACACGTGCCGTGTCCTCCAGTATCGCAAGCCTGTACGAAATGAAAGAATGACGCAGTCCGTTGTCCTGCCAAGCAAACCCTTCGCAAAGGCGGGCGGCGGCCATCTGCGGGCGACGATGACCGCAGACCGCTCCCGAAAGTTGGCGTGCCGGAAGTAACCACAATTTTAAATTTTCAGAAATGGGCACCACCCGCCGCTGCTGAGTCTTGGCCTTGCTCGCCGCTACCGTTACAAAGTTGCGCTCCAAATTAATCTCGCTCCAGTCGAGACTTTGCACTTCTGCTGAGCGCAAGCCAGCAAAGGCCCCAAGAGCCAAGAATGGTCGAAGGCTGGCATGGGCTTTGGTAAGAAGACTGGCTATCTGCGCCGGAGTAAAGATCGGGACCGGTCCCTTGTTTTCTTTATACCTAACCATTGCCGGAAATGGACTAGTGTTCTTGATCAAATAGCCGTGGCCTTCTGCCCAATGCCCGCAGGTTCGCAACAAACAGCGTGTGTAATTTTTCGTTTTGGCACCGAGATCGAGACTGCCGAGCCAAGCATCGAGTTCGGTTGTTTTGAGATCACTCAACGTTCGGTCCGGAAATGCCATAGCCAAATCTTTAATGGCTTTACGGCAGGATGAAACATATTGGGATGAAAGCCCCGATTGCTCGCGTGACTTGGCAAATTGCTCTGCGACCTCCAGTAAGGTCAGGCGAGGCGTATTGGCTGGATTATGACGACAAAAGAATTCCACGGCTTCTCGTAATGTCGCCCTACCGAGCTTTGCGACGGCGTAGGCATGCTCTTCGACGGCGATATGGAGCGCATAGTGGGGTGCCAGAGCTCGCCGAGCTGCCACAAAGCTTTCCAGCTCTGCCGCAGTTATGTCGTCAACTTTTACGGCGGCTATTGACAAAGAATCGAGGATGATGCCGGCTGTTCGCTTCGCCTCCCATTTGGTAGAAAAGTTTTTCTGCACCCGCCGGCCACCAAAATAGTAGGAAAGTTGATACATCGGCTTACCGCGATTAACTGACCGATAAAGCTTGATGGTCTGTTTGCCGTTGGAAAGTTGTGTCACCATACCGATAACTTACGATCCGGTTTCCCTTTGCGCATCCAAACTATGCCGACCTAGTTGCGGGCCTTATAAGCACCATTTTTGTCTAAGCAGGAGAGACACTGCTCGCCAAGGTGGTTGTGGCCATGCTCAAAACGCTGGCAATCGTCAGTGGAGCACTTCCTTCGAGGCGATTGTTGACATAGATGTACCGCTTTCTTGTGCGAGAAAAGCAGACACGTCCCAGAAGTTCCTTTAGCGCGTTGCGCCCCTCGGAATAAGGCTCTTTGATTTCCTTATAGGGTTGGAAGCCTGTTTTTGCCTGCTGATAGCTTTTGCCAGGTCGAAGCAAGAAACGCGCAGTCACGAAATCTGCCGTTTCACTTCCGATCATACGCATCTGCTCAGACACGGGTGGCATCCGGTCCCAGCTATTGAGCGTGTGTGCGACGTTGTGATGTTTCAAAACCTCGAAATAGCGTGGATGCAGGAAACTCTCGTTGCGTATCTCGACGGAGTAATCCCAACCCTTGGGCAGCTTTTCCAAAAACGAATCCAGGTAAGCAACGAACTCTCTACCTCTCTCCCAATCACTCGCCCCGAATTGAGAGAATTCAAAGATGAGGGTTCCCACCCTGTCGCGATACGGTGCGAGCGGCCCGAGAAAAGAGGACGCGAAAAGGTCCGCATTCAGGAAGTCAGGATTACTCTGGCCAGCTTTGTTCCCGTACTTGGGATGGTTCGGCCACCGGAGCACGGTGATCATGTCGGTTACTTTCATCGACAGCCGAAAGTCCGAGGGAACCTGAGAAAAATAGTTTTCCAACATTTGCGGGGATGGGAACTGGTAATAAGCTCCATCCAAACAGACTGTCTTGAACGTCTCGGCATACTCAGACAGGCATGTCTTTTCAAAACGGCCCTTTAGAATCTTGGGCGGGCCTTCCTTAAAATACCGGAGATACTTTTCGGGCGAATAGATGAGCCCGAGCCATCCTTCATATTTCCATGAGGACGTTCCGACATAAATTCCATGGGCTGCCAGTTCGGCAATTTGCTGGCGAAATCGGTCTCTCGGGAAGGCATCCATGTCGGCTGGATAAAAACTACTGGTTTAGGTAGCCTTCATCAATGATCGAGCAGGCTTCACCCGTCCGCAAACGAGGCGGTGAAACACCTCGTCATCTCAGCCTAAAGGCTTTGGCCGCGGAATGGGCGGCTGGACAGGGCCTGCTATTCGTAGCCCCCGAGGTATCATTTCCTCATCGGCGGTTCAGGGTGGATGTAGCGGCGTGTGCGCCTACGCGCAAAGTTCCATCCCGTAAGCCGGTTTCTCATCTCTCATCGGTTCTAAAAGCAGCAGTTGTTTTTGAATGCAAGCAGGTGCGAGGCGACCTAATTCGTGACAACAAACGCCGCGCTCTTCTCAGCGAGCGCCTTAAGACCTTCCCGGGGGACGCTAGTGAGGTTGGTTTCGATAACTACTTTTATTCCGGTTATCAAGAGTGCGTGATCAAATTGAGTAAAATTAAGGGCACAGATGCCACTGATGCATTGAAGGAAATCGAGTGGGCCATTCATGCAGACGGCGGTGAACGGGAACGTTTGGATGACGCGATTGCGTACCAAACAAAGCTTTGAGCATTTACAGAAACTGGAATCTACGTTCCCTCACGCATTTTGAAAACACGCCCT
>Ga0302319_10001055_pt1 | contig 61974 bp, 61 predicted proteins | sample Bog_T0_2_FD_203319 | JGI IMG/M metagenome (GOLD analysis project Ga0302319, IMG submission 203319) | Peat permafrost microbial communities from Stordalen Mire near Abisko, Sweden - Bog_T0_2 | ecosystem: Environmental > Terrestrial > Soil > Wetlands > Peat | place: Sweden: Abisko, Stordalen Mire...
ATCGTAACTTTCGCGGTAGTTCACCGTGATCCAGTGTCCGTAAACCTTGGCTACCCCGTAAGGACTGCGGGGATAGAACGGCGTGTTCTCGTTTTGAGGAACGGCTTGCACCTTGCCAAACATTTCGGACGAACTCGCCTGGTAGAAACGAATCTCTGGATTGACGAGACGCACCGCGTCAAGAACTCGGGTAACACCCATGGCTGTGGTTTCTCCCGTGAGAACGGGCTGTGTCCACGAGGTCTGCACAAAACTTTGGGCGGCGAGGTTGTAGACCTCGGTCGGCTGGTGGTCCCTCAATATATTGATGATGGAAACTTCGTCGAGCAGGTCTCCTGAGGTCAAGATCAGCTTGTCTTGAATGTGGGCAATGCGTTCAAAGTTGAGTGTTGAACTACGGCGGACGACACCAATGACTTCGTAGCCCTTTTCGAGCAACAGTTCAGCCAAATATGAACCGTCCTGACCAGTAATGCCAGTAATTAACGCGCGCTTTGTCATTTCAGTCCCTTTACACACGCTGGACGAACTGCCAACGGTCTTGGTGCAGTCTACCGTTACCCATTTCGGGGTTCGGGGCCGCACCGTTTAGCCTTTACGCCGTGGCCCAGCTCGCCGTCGTCAGTTTTCGACTCGGAATGACCGACGGCGTTTCCATTGAAGCGGCCAAGTGGATAAAGGGCTTTCAAAGTCTCGGTCACGACGTTCGCACGGTCGCCGGTGAAGGACCGGTGGACGCGCTGATTCCAGGACTCGCCATTGGGGCTGTCAAGGGACCTCAACGTGATGAGATTGTTTCAGCACTCGTTAACGCCGACGTCGTCGTCGTCGAAAACATCTGCTCACTGCCCCTCAATCCTGATGCGCGTGACGTGTTGTACGAGGTACTTCACGAACGACCCGCCATCTTTCACCACCACGACTTACCTTGGCAACGAGAACAGTTCCTGAATGAACCACCACCGCGCGACGAGCCTTTATGGCACCACGTCGTGATTAATGAGTTGTCGAGAACGCAGTTACACACTCGCGGGGTTTCCGCCACTCTCGTCTACAACCATTTCGATTGTTCTCCACCAGTGGGAAATCGAGAGGCCACGCGCAAGGCTCTGGGACTCGACAATGACGTGCGGCTCTTTTTGCAACCGACACGCGCGCTTGCGCGAAAGAATGTCCAGGCCAGTCTCCAAGTGGCGAACGCTCATAACGCCGTGCTCTGGTTGGTGGGCGACGCCGAAGATGGTTACGGACGAGAACTCCAGGCGCTACTTGAAAAGAGTGCCGTTCGGGTTCTTCGAGGTCTCCCCGGCTCGTGCTCCATTCACGACGCCTACGCCGCCAGTGATTTGGTTGTTATGCCCTCCACCTGGGAGGGATTCGGCAATCCGGTGCTGGAATCAGTGACGCATCGTCGCGCGCTCGCGCGTTATCCCTATCCCGTGGTCGTGGAACTCGAAAAAAAGGGATTTCTTTTCTTGGAACTCACGGACGAAGTCGGCATTGAAGAAGCCCTGACCAAGCGCGAGCAGCCCTATCTCGAGAACAATCTGGCGCTGGCGCGTTCCGAATTCAACGAAGAGGACCTTCCTCGGATCCTCGCTGAACTTTTAGCGTCCGCGAACGTTTCCTAGTCAGGCGTTAGTCTCAACCGCTATGGCATTGAATGACGTTCGAGCAAACAGCGAAACCCGCCGGCGCGACATCGTTCACGTCGCGCGCAAACTCTTTGCCGAACGCGGGTACGCCGCGACAACCATGGACGACGTGGCTGAGGCAGTGAAGTTCTCAAAGCCCATCGTGTATCAGAGTTTTCCATCAAAGGAATCGTTGTACCACGAGATCGTCGTTGAAACTGCCCAGCAACTCTTGGCGTCGCTCGCAGAAGCGACCCAGACAGCCGATCCCCGCGACAAAGTCGAATCAGCGTTTCGCGTGTACTTCCGACTCGTGACCGAAGAAACCGACGCGTACCGAATTCTCTTTCTTCACTCACACGACGGTGAACGCGCCGCCGAACTTCGAAACGTCGAACTCAGTCTCATTTCCTTCATCGAACCTCAGCTCGCGGCAGGTATCTCTGATGAGCACCGTCGACTTCTCGCGGCGGCCGTTGTGGGAATGGCCGAAGGCGCGGGCGTGTCCTGGCTCGTTCGTCAAGAAGCCCTGGACTGGCCGAGCCTCGGCGGCGGCGAAGCAGACCGGCTGGCTTCTCAAATCGCCACACTCGCGTGGGGTGGTCTTCGAGCCGTCCACGGCGACTAATTCGCCGGCGTCACCACATCGAAGAACAATTTTGTCAGTCGCCACAATGTCGTCGCGCAGGCGTCGTAGGCCGCTTGATCCTTCCCCGCGGGATCGGGAATATCGAGCGCACCGTCGAGTTCTAGCCGCGACACCACCCGAAGTTGCTCGACAATGCCTTCGCCACGAGGAGCGTCTCGAACGAACTGTGTGAGCTGCACCGCTTTACCAGCGTCGCTAGGAAACTGCGCACGCACGTAATTCACATGGTCCGCTTCGACACCCACCACGATGTCCGCCCACGCCACGTCGTCACTCGTCAATTGATGCGAACGGTGTTGCTCGTAGTGGTGCGGTCCAAGTTCATCAACTGACCGTAGGGCATCACGGGTTCTTGAACTCATGGCTTGACCTTCGGCGACGTGTGTTCCCGCCGTTCGAAGGTGCCAGCTGACGCCACTTCCTTCACTGATATCCGCCAACATATAGCCGAGCATCACTGATCGAGCCGCGTTACCGGTGCACAACGTCACTATGCGCAGTCGGTCGTTCATTGTTTCGTTGCCCTCAGCCGCGGCTGAGAATTACTTGATGTGAATGCCCGAAATCGATCGAGCAATAACTAGTCGCTGAATTTCACTCGTTCCTTCAAAGATCGTGTAAATCTTCGAGTCACGGTGCCAACGCTCGACCGGGTTCTCTCGGACGTAACCGTAGCCACCAAGGATTTGAATGGCGTCGTTCGTGACGTCAACGGCTGTCTCACTCGCGTACAGCTTCGACATCGAGCCTTCACCGTTAAGGAAAGGCTTGCGCGTCGCCGCCATCCACGACGCGCGCCACACCAGCAGGCGTGACGCGTCGACGCGGACCTTCATGTCCGACAACTTGAACGCGATGGCTTGGTTTTCAATGATCGCGCGACCGAACTGCTTTCGTTCTTTCGCGTAATCAAGTGCCCACTCGTACGCGGCGCGAGCAATGCCCAGTGCCTGGGCGCCCACGGCCGGACGGGTGGCTTCGAAAGTCGCCATTGCCGCTTGACTCTGGGCGCGCTTTCCTTCGCGCACGCGCGCTAGGCGCTCGTCGAGCTTCTCTTTGCCACCGAGCAAGCACTTGCCAGGAACACGGCAGTCATCAAGAATCACTTCGGCCGTGTGACTCGCACGAATACCCATCTTCTGGAACTTTTGACCCATGCGAATACCGGGCGTGCCTTCAGGAACAATGAACGAGGCGTGGCCACGACTACCGAGTTCGGGGTCCACCGACGCCACGATGACGTGCGTGTTCGCAATGCCACCATTGGTGATCCACGTCTTTGTGCCGTTCAGCACCCATTCGTCCTTGGCTTCGTCATAGACCGCTCGCGTACGAAGGGCCGAAACGTCACTACCAGCGTCAGGTTCGGAAACACCAAAAGCGCCGAGCTTTAGATCGCCGGGTGTGCCGTAGCACTGAGGGATCCACTCAATCTGTTGTTCGGGTGTGCCGTTTGACATGATGCCAGCAACGGCCAGACTCGATCCCATCAGCGCCATGCAAATACCCGCGTCACCCCAAGCAAGTTCTTCGAGCGCGATCATCATCGAAAGTCCCGTGGGGTCACCAAAGGCACTGGCTAGGAAGTCAATCGAGTAAATACCAATCTTGGCGGCCTCTTCAATGATGGGCCAGGGCGTCTCTTCTCGCTCGTCCCATTCGTGAGCAGCAGGACGAATCACGTTTTCGGAAAACCCGTGCACCCATTCCTGCAGCGTGCGCTGGTCTTCGTTCAACTCCATCGAGAATTCAGCCATGTATTTCCTCCAACAGTGCGGCGAGCGTGTGCCCGCCTCGTGGGAACATCCCCCTGCGTTACTTGCGAGTAACCCCGAGACAGGATAGATGCTCGTGGCACCCACAATGCACGATGCCGCCCCGAAGGGCGACACCGGTACAACTAGATCGCGTAGACGCGAGCCTTAACTTAAGCGCACTCGCTTTGCGAGTGGGCCACGGTCTCCGGGCTCGATGTCGAACTCAACAGCCTGTCCCTCGACGAGGGTACGACGGCCGTCGGCCTGAATCTCCGTGTAGTGAACGAAAACGTCTGGCTGTCCCTCGCAAGCGATGAACCCCCAACCCTTTTCGTCATTGAACCATTTCACGGTTCCTGCAGCCACTGTGGGCCTCCTTGTTTCTTTGAACCGATACTCTCGGTCCGGAGGGAACCACAACGGCAACCTCAACCTGTAACGCTAGTGCCTCACGCCTTGGTTCGTCGTTCGCTCTCAGGTTCGACGGACGTGGGTGGTGCCGGCAGCGTCTTCAACCACCCACCCGGCCGCCACCAATTCGTCGCGAATCCGGTCCGCTTCGGCCCAGTCCTTCGTCGCGCGTGCGTCATCTCGTGCTTGGACCAGTGCCGCCGTGGCGTCGTCAATGTCAACACCGCCGCTCGCCACCAGCGTCAATCCGAGCGATCCAAACAGGGCATTCACGGCGTTGGCGAGACCCGCCGCCTCGGCGTCTTTTCCTTCATCCGCCAGCGAATTAGCGGTGCTCACCGACTCGAAAAGGAGCGCGATAGCGCTCGGTGTGTCGAGGTCTTCGTCAAGTAACGCGCCGAACCGTTCGTAGAGATCCCGCCCCTGCGTGCTCCACGTGACGTCGCTCGCTCGCAGCAGATTTTTCCCAGCGAGCGCGGGCAGCGAAAAACGACGGGCGAAAGTGTCAAGACGATTGAGTGCTCGCTCTGCGTCAACAATCGTGTCCGGCGTGACTTCGAGCGGTGAACGGTAGTGCGACCGAAGTACGAGCAGTCGATAGGCCCGCGGATCGGTCTTTTGCACGAGGTCCGTCAGCGACGTGAAGTTATTGAGCGACTTGCTCATCTTCTCGTTGCCCGCCATCACCCAGCCGCTGTGTGACCAGTGACGCGCAAAGACGTGATGCGAGGCAAGTGCCTGCGCTCGCTCATTTTCGTGATGGGGAAACTTCAGATCAAACCCGCCCGTGTGGAGATCAAAGTTGTCACCGAGTAGTTGCAACGACATGACCACGCACTCGGTGTGCCAACCTGGTCGTCCGTCACCAAAGGGAGCGGGCCACGAGGGTTCGTTGGGCTTCGCGTTCTTCCACAGCGCAAAATCAAGCGGCGATCTCTTCTTATCGTTCATTTCCACACGAGCACCAGCGCGCAACGAGTCGAGCGGTTGACCGGCCAGCACGCCATAGTCGGGCACCGAACTGACGTCGAAGTAGACGCCGTCGCTCGTTGTATAGGCCACGCCCGACTCGAGCAGCGACGCAACAAAACTGACCATGCCCTCCAAGTACTCCGTGGCCCTGGGTGCGACGTCGGGTCGACGAATGCCCAAAAGGTCCATGGCCTTCCAGTGCTCGTCTTCGAATTCCCTCGCGACGCTTTGCTCGGATTTATTATCACGAAGAGCACGTTCGATGATGTTGTCGTCAATATCGGTGATATTGGAGACGTACGTCACGTCCATTCCTCGAAAACTGAACCAACGTCGCGCAACGTCCCATATCAAGAAGTACCGGCCGTGACCGAGGTGGGGCAGGTCGTAGACCGTGGGTCCACAGACGTACATAGAAAGGTGTCCCGGTTCACGGGTCTCCAGCTCACGGACCTCGCCCGCTATCGAATCAAAGAGCCGAATCACTGTTCTAAACTATGCCAACCATGACTAAGCCTTCGGCTCCGGAGTCACGTTCAGTACCGGAAAAGCCTTCAATTGACGGTATCGAAGAGCACTGGCTCGTGCGCTGGGACGAATCAGGTGTGTACACCTTTGATCGAAGCGCCCCTCGAGAGTCAGTCTTTTCCATTGACACGCCGCCGCCGACGGTGTCGGGTTCGCTGCACATTGGCCACGTCTACGGCTACACGCAGGCGGACACCATTGCCCGATTCCAGCGAATGCTCGGAAAGAGCGTCTTTCAACCCATGGGTTGGGACGACAACGGCCTGCCCACAGAACGGCGAGTACAGAATTACTTTGGCGTTCGTTGCGATCCTTCCTTGCCTTACGACCCCGACTTTTCGCCACCGACGACACCCGGCAAAGAAACAATCTCGATTTCGCGTCGCAACTTCGTGGAACTCTGTCATCAACTAACCGCCACCGACGAACTGATATTTAAGGAACTCTGGCAAAAACTTGGTCTCAGCATCGACTGGTCGCTGGAGTACGCCACGATTTCGGATCACGCTCAAGCCGTATCGCAACTTGGTTTTCTCCACCTGCTCGAGCGAGGCGAGGTCTATTCCTCGGTCGCTCCGACATTGTGGGACGTGGACTTTCGTTCCGCGGTCAGCCAAGCGGAACTCGAAGACCGCGAACGACCCGGCGAGTACCACCGACTTCGCTTCGCCTACGCCAGTGGTGATGGATCGGTGGACATTGAAACCACTCGACCGGAATTGTTGCCAAGTTGCGTGGCGTTAGTGGCCCATCCGGATGACGAGCGCTACCAGGATCTCATTGGCGAAAAAGTTCTGACGCCCCTTTTTGGCGTCGAAGTGCCCGTACTCGCGCACGAACTGGCGGACCCCGAAAAAGGATCGGGTATTGCCATGATCTGCACCTTTGGTGACACCACGGACGTGACGTGGTGGCGCGAGTTGTCGCTTCCTACACGAGCACTGATCGGTCGTGACGGACGCATGTTGCCCGCCAACTTTGGCGAAGAGGGCTGGCCGTGTCGCGACGTCGCCGTCGCTCAAAGCGCCTACGCCGACCTCGAAGGAAAGAGCGTTTCTCAAGCTCGCACGGCGATTGTTGCAGAGCTGAAGGAATCCGGCGCGCTGATTGGCGAACCTCGCGCCATCACGCACCCCGTCAAGTTTTACGAAAAGGGTGACCGACCACTCGAAATCGTGACGTCACGGCAGTGGTTCGTGCGCACTCTCGAACACCGAAAGGAACTGCTCGAGCGAGGCGAAGAACTCGTGTGGCACCCCGACTTCATGAAGCATCGTTACCGGTCCTGGGTCGAAGGCCTCAACAGCGACTGGAATATTTCACGCCAGCGATACTTCGGCGTTCCCTTTCCGGTCTGGTACCCCGTCGGCAACGACGGCGAAATTAACTTCGATGCGCCGATTGTTGCTGACGTAGCTCGCCTGCCGGTTGATCCTTCGAGTGAAGTTCCGTCGGGTTACAAAGAAGAACAGCGAAATCTACCGGGCGGCTTCGTGGGTGACCCCGACGTGATGGACACGTGGGCCACGAGTTCGTTGACACCCCAAATCGCCGGCCAATGGGGTACTCCCCTCTTTGACCATATTTTTCCGATGGACCTTCGACCCCAAGGCCCCGAGATCATTCGCACGTGGCTGTTTTCAACCATCGTGCGAAGTCACCTCGAGCACGGTGTCTTGCCGTGGTCCAACGCTCAAATTTCTGGATGGGTGCTCGACCCCGACCGAAAAAAGATGAGCAAGTCAGTGGGTAATGTCGTCACCCCCATGCCGCTCATCGTGCAACACGGCGCGGACGCCGTTCGCTACTGGGCCTCGGGTGGACGGCCGGGTACCGACACCGCCATTGACGAAGGTCAAATGAAGATTGGTCGACGCCTCGCCATCAAGATTCTGAACGTTTCAAAATTCACGCTCGGGCGCTTAGAGGGAAGTGATATTCCAGGCGTTGAGCACATCACGTCGCCGATCGATCTCGACTTCGTGGGACTCCTTGCTCAACTGGTTCGAGAGTCGACGATTTCGTTCGAGGGTTACGATTACGCTCGCGTCCTCGAAAAGTCCGAGTCGTTCTTCTGGTCATTCTGTGATGACTACGTCGAGCTTGTAAAAATTCGCGCTTACGCCGACGAGAACGCGGCCTCCACGAAGTCCGCGAGGGCCACGCTGGCCTTGGCGCTTTCGGTGTTGCAACGCCTCTTTGCTCCGTTCATGCCCTTCGTTACCGAAGAAGTGTGGCGCTGGTGGCACGACGGTTCAGTACACAACGCGGCGTGGCCCAGCGCGAAAGAATTTGGATCAATTACTGACTCTGAAAACACCGGGGCGATTTTCTTACCAACGTGTGATGTCCTGGCCCAGATTCGACGAGCCAAAACAGAGAACAAAGTCTCCCAACGAGCCGAAGTCATTCGTTGCGTCGTGGTCGGTGACCAACAGCGCGTAAACGCCGTGGAAGCAGCCCGCGATGATCTAATCGCGGCGGGTTCGATTGAAGTTCTCGAAGCTCGTGTCGCTGACGAAGAAAATGTCAGCGTTGAATTGCGGTCTACGCCAACGGCGTAGTCGTCGTGCGGTGCACCACGACGTCATCGCGCGTCACCGAATAAAAAGCGTGTTGGCCCCAGGCCTGCGCCAATGAACGAGCTCGCTCAAGTGACCAACCTGCGAGCGCGACGCCCGTCTCATCGGGCCAGGATCCGCTTTGATCAATCGCTTCGGTTTGCCACACGTGCTCACCGCGTCGCGCCAAATCTTTCAGCAGTGCCGCGTGACTCTGCTCGTTCTCGGCGGCCGTTCGAAGTTGCGAGTAAGGATTCGCCGAGGTAACGACGACAAAATCGCCAATGCGATCGGCCGCGTCTCGAGCCGTGAACTGCTCGCCGTCAACATTGACCCGTAGTTCCGTCGACGGTACTTCGTAGAGATCCAGCAACTCGTCGGAGGGAGGACTCACCCGTTCGGCGCACGCTTCTCCAAATGCCACGGCAGCTCGGGTGGTGGACGAGGTACGAGGCGACGCTGTCACGTCAAAGGCGTGTTGCGTCAGCGGAATTTCAACGTAATAAATAGGAGCGAACGCCTCGTCACGAAATCGTTCGACAAACGTTCGAGCCACGTTGACGTCGACGAGTGTGTCATTGCCACCGTGAATAACCAAAAACGGTGGCGCATCTTCATGAAGTCGCTGCAGTGGCGAAAGTGCTCGATAGATATCCTCGTTACCCACGAGGGGCTTGAGGACCACGGCTTCTTCCAAAAGACGTACCAAGCCACGACCTCGACCCTGCCAAACCACCGGGTCTCCCATCATTTCCAAAACGCCGTAGAGCGAAATACAACCTCGAACGCTCCAATCTTCGAAGTCGCGCATCTCGGCGGGACGCCACGTCGGATCATTGGCCGTCAGTGCGAGCAGCGCCGCCAAATGACCGCCCGCGGATCCACCGGCCACGACAATTCTCTCGGGGTCGCCACCACGCGAGGCGATATTTTTCTTAATCCATCCGAGCGCGCGCGTCACGTCCTCGATTTGTGCGGGCCAACCATATTTGGGAGCGAGACGGTAATTGATGGCGACGACAATCCAACCGCGTCGTACAAACTCGTGGAGCATGGGACGACCTTGTTCACGTTTGTCACCGAACGTCCACGCGCCACCGTGGATGTAATAAATCACCGGAGCGTGCTGGGGCGTCGTGGACTGTCGCCAGATATCGAGCCGGTGGCGAGGTAAAGGTCCGTAGTACACGTTCTTCGTGAGAATCATGTCTTTGGGGTGCCACGGAATTTGCAGCATCGTGCGCCACCACGACCCGAACTGATCGTCACGAGGCTTGGGTATCTCGAGTGGACGAACCGGGGCATCGAGCATGGCGCGGCGTACGACGCGTCGTGACAAAAACTGCACGCCGATGAGGATGGCGTTTGCTCCCACCACCACGGCGGCCACGATGACGACGACTTCACCCAGCCACGATGACGACGGCCAGCCCCACCACACCAAAAGACCAACGAGGGCGCACTGCAATATGAAGGCTTGTCCCGCGAGTTCACCCGCCGCCCAACCAACGGGGTAGGCAAGAAACTGGAAGATGCCCTTTCTTCCCGGTCGAAGTGCCGTCAAAGCCGAGACCGCCAAGAAGACCGAAACGATCGCTACGAAATAACCCACGGAACCATTGTGCCGGTTTGAGCCAAAGTTCGAGCGCTTTTCAATAGGCTCAGGGTTATGAGTACGTCATGGCCTTCCTCACTGCAACGACTAGACGGCACCGTTGGGATCTGGTCCTTTGCCTCCGAGGCACTTGCACCCGCCCGCGCGGGAGAAATTTCCCAGGAACTCGAGTCACTCGGGTTTGGGGCATTCTGGTTTCCCGAGGCCTGGGGTCGAGAAGCTTTCACGAATGCCGGTCTCCAGTTGTCTGCGTCGTCGAACATCATTGTTGGAACGAGCATTGCGAACATATGGGGACGTGACGCCATTGCGTCTACTGCCGCCGCGAAAACACTCAACGCTGCCTACGACGACCGATTTGTGTTGGGCCTCGGTGTCAGTCACCAACCACTGGTTAATGGTCTTCGAGGCCACGACTACCAGTCGCCACTCAACGCCATGCGCTCGTACCTAGAAGCCATGAACGCCGCCACGTCGTTCGCGCCCGAAGCAAAGCAGCCGTACGCCAAACTCATCGCGGCCCTTGGTCCAAAAATGCTGGAGCTCGCAGCGCAGTTGGCCGATGGAGTGCTGCCCTATCTCGTCACGCCCGAACACACAGCCATTGCTCGAGCTGCGGTGGGCGACAAATTTATTGGCGTCGAACAAGCAGTGGTACTCGGACAAACTCGCGAAGAATATCTTCGACGAGCGCACGATCATTTGGCGACGTACAGCGGACTACCGAATTATCGAAACTCGTGGAAGCGACTTGGCTTTGACGAAAGCGATTTCGTGCGCGGTGGCAGTGAACGACTCTGTGAGGCAATGGTGGTGCACGGTGACGAAGCAGCCGTCCTCGCACGCATTAACGAACACCGACAAGCGGGGGCCAACCACGTTTGTCTCCAAGTACTCGGCAGCGATCTTTCAAAGATCCCCTACGACGACTGGCGCGCGCTCGGCCCTGTGGTGAACGCTTGAGTGGAGCAAAAATTGAAGTGAACGCACAGTACCCCTGCAGCGTTGCCACACTCTGGGAAGAACTGCGCCACATTGACCGACACGTCAATTGGATGATGGACGCAGAGTCGATTGAATTCTTAAGCGATCAAGTAGAAGACGTGGGCACCGAATTCGTTTGCCACACGAAGGTGGGACCCTTTCGCACGAAGGACGTACTTCGCATCACGCAGTGGATTGCGCCGACGACAATGGGCGTCGAGCACCGCGGCATCGTCACGGGCGAAGGAACCTTCACACTCAGCGCCCTAAGTGAAAACCAAACCACCTTGGTGTGGCGAGAAGAATTGCACTTTCCATGGTGGGGACTTGGAGGTCTGGGCGCACGTGTTGCCAAGCCCGTCCTCAAGCGGATATGGAAGGGAAACCTGCGACGCCTCGGCGCCAGCATTCACTAACGCGTGAGCGATCTTCTAGCGCTCGTCGGGTCCCAGAATGATGACGTTGGGCTCAGCGTGGCGAAACAGGCGAGCGAAGAAACGAAAAATTGCGGCGAAGATAAACAGCACGGCAAATTCCAAAAAGCCAATGACCATCCAACCGAAGGTAATTAAAAACAGACCAACGAAGAGTCCTTCAAAGAATCCATCGCGCACCATGGCGGCAATCCAGATAGGTATCCAGGCGAACATCCAACTCACCATGGGCGCCACAAAAACCGACCCGACTCGTCGGTACCAACCAAGGTGGGCTCCCAAAAGGACGGTCGAAATTATGCCAATCCACGCAAAGATCATGTGATTGCCAAGTTTTGAGACGTAGGCAAAAAGGCACACCGCCATCACGATGCTCCAGGCGACAAGAGCCAAGCCGGCGGAACCCTTTGTTTCTTTTTGTAAGCGAATCACGATCGGTGAAGCCATACGTGAAACTTACCAAGCAAAAACGTTGGAGAGCGACTGGCGAGGTTCGACCGTTACGCTCGTACTGTGAACAAAGGCACCATCGCCATCCTCGGTTCTGGCGAAACGGCACCGGGCATGGTGAAAGTCCATCGTGAACTACTTGGTTCAATCAGCGATGTCCACGCCATTGCACTGGAGGCGCCGTTTGGTTTCCAAGAAAACGTTCCCCAGTTAACCGAAAAAATCGTCGACTACTTTCAAAAATCACTCCACGTCGCCATCGAACCTTCGACCTTCACGAGCTTCGAGCGCGCCAGTGAACTCGAGCGCGAATCGTTTCGTCAACTCGTGCGTAGCGCCAACTACGTGTTTGCGGGGCCGGGCAGTCCGAGTTACGCCATGCGCCAGTGGGGACCAGTTGGACTGGCGGGAGAACTTCGTCACGTCTTAGACCTCGGGGGTGTCGTTTGCTTTTCGTCGGCCGCTGCTTTGACACTCGGTGCCTTTACCGCCCCCATCTACGAGATCTACAAAGTGGGAGAACCACCGTGCTGGATTCCTGGACTGAATGTCTTGGAGACTGCGGGACTCAACTGCGCAGTGATTCCGCACTTCGATAACGCCGAGGGGGGTAACCACGACACGCGCTTTTGCTATCTCGGCGAAACACGATTGCTGCTTCTCGAGTCACAGCTCGATGCGGGTATTGGGACACTGGGCGTTGACGAACACACGGCGGCAATTATTGACATCGAAGCCGACATCATCACGGTGATGGGAAAGAGCAACGCCTACTGGCGAATTGGCGGCAATCAACGCACGCTCGAAAATGGAACCACGACCGCGCTTTCAGAAATCAGAAACGCTGCAGCTCCTCCAAAAGAGCATGTCCCCATCGTCGAGGTGAAGCCCTCGAGCCCTGAACAACTCGGCGAAGTCGTAGCCAGCGGCGGACCCGACTCCCTCAGTGCTCTCGCCCAACTCGTGGCCATGGCCACTACCGGTGGGACCGATTTCATTGATCCGACGATCATTGTCGAGGGAGTGCTCGACGCCCGAAAGAAAGCTCGCGAGGCGGGCCAGTACCAACTGGCCGACGACTTGCGCAATGCCCTCGTGGCCTCGGGGATTGAAGTAAAAGACACCCCCGCCGGGGCCACCTGGTCACTCACCTCGTAGCGCAGCTTCGCCCGAAGTACGTTGGCAGCGTGGGCTTCTACCAGGCACATCTCGCTCCTCGATTCGTCGACACCATGTGCTCGAAGTCTGGGCTCGAGAAATGGCGCGCACGTTGCGTGGACGAATTAGCGGGCACCGTTATTGAGGTTGGATTCGGCGCCGGACGAAACGTGCACCTCTATCCGCCCTCGGTCAGTGAAATTGTGGCTATCGAACCCTCGCCCGTAATGCGAAGTCGTGCGACGAAGCAGATCGAAAAGACTGAAATTCCCTTTCGATGGGGCGGACTTGATGGATCGTCACTGCAGTTGGATGACAACAGCTGCGACGCCGGCGTGATCACCTTCGCGCTGTGCACCATCCCTCAACCCGTCAATGCCCTTCGCGAACTGCGACGCGTCATTCGTCCCGGTGGCGAACTTCGCGTGCTCGAACACGGCATCGCGCCCGACCATCGAATACGGCGATGGCAACACCGACTGAATCCGATAGAGAAGCGAATGGCTGACGGCTGTTCTCTCGTGCACGATCCGGTGGCTTCACTCGAAGAAAGCGGGTGGATTGTCACCAATGTGTACCAGCGTTACACGCCCGGCCCGAAGCCCTGGTGCTATCTCAGCAGTCTTCGGGCGGTCTAAAGACACCGTCTCATTAGAAAAATCGTGGTCTAGCCTTAATTAGATGAAGGCGGCTCATAGTCTCATCGTCGGCAGGTTCAATCCGCCCCACGAAGGCCACCACTTCCTTATTGACACGGCCGCTCGTTCATCACGCTCTGTGACGGTCGTCGTGCTCGGTTCGGAACGTGAAGCTGCTCCCATTGCGACCCGCGTGGCCTGGATGCGTGAAGCGCACTCGTGGTACCCGCACGTCACCGTCGTAGGTGCCTTTGACCCGCACCCGACGAGTCCGAACGATCCCGCCGTCTGGGACCTGCACGAACGCGTTCTTCGAGACGCCATTGGACAGACTGGTAATTCCGTGCCGGTAGACGCCGTCTTTACACCGGCTGCCAATGGTCCCGAACTCGCTCGACGATTTGGTGCACACCTTATTAATCTCGGTAATTCTCGTGAACCATTTTTGTACTCGTCCACGGACATTCGACGAGACCCCGTTGGACACTGGGACGATATTCGACCTTCGGTGCGCGGATGGCTCGCCAAGCGCGTCGTGGTCGTGGGAGCTGAATCGACGGGTACAACAACGCTGACGAAGGATCTTCGTGACGTGTACCGGCGACGGGGTGGACCCTTTGGACTCACGCAGTGGGTTCGCGAATATGGTCGCGACATGTCGTGGATCAAACTCAACAAACTTCGTGCAGAGCGCGTTCTTAATCACGAGCCCGAACCCACGATGTGGGACGTCTCGTGGACCGACAAGGATTTCATTGAGATAGTGCGTGAGCAGAACTCACTGGAGGATCAAGCCGCCGAATTAAGCGGGCCGCTCATGCTCTGTGACACCGATTCTTGGGCTTCGATGATTTGGCAGGAGCGCTACCTGGGACACATTTCTCCCGACGTGGCCGCCTTTTCCCAGCACCAGCCCCGGTCGCTCTACATCCTCACGAATCACGACGGTGTCGCCTTTGAACAAGACGGTGTCCGCGACGGTGAGCACGTGCGAGAAGCCATGACCAATCGATTTCGAGAAGCCCTCGGTGAGCAAAAGACGCCTTGGATCGAAGTCTCGGGCTCCGACCACCAGGGCCGGGTTCGCGATTCCGTAGAAGCTATCGACCGGGTTCTCGCCGAACCTTGGCGCTGCGGCTCCTAGAACGTCACTGAATTGCAAAGAAATTCCACTTATTCTGCGGTTTCTATTTACTACTATTTCACTATTAATTATGTAGTTAATAGTCATTGAAAGGACTTTTAAACATGCGACGAAACCAACGTCGGTTCGTAGTACTTGGAGCCGCCCTCGCGTCGGCCCTCGTGCCATTAACACTTATTGCACCCTTTACGGCCAGCACGTCGGGCGCGTCCAGTGACGTCGTCAACGTTGTGGGTTACTCCATTGTAAAGAATGCGTTCTCGGCTTTGGAGTCTGGCTTTGAAAACACGAACGCCGGATCAGGAGTCAGTTTCACCAACTCCTTTGGTGCTTCGGGTACGGAAGCCACAAACGTCGCTAACGGCCAAGCCGCCGACTTTGTCAATCTTTCTCTTACTCCCGACCTCACCACGCTCGTGAACGCCGGAAAAGTTGCGGGCAACTGGGCTCAACAAGAGGTTCACTACGGCCTTCTCCCAAGCAGCGCGACAAAGCGAGCCAAGATTCTCGTGGACCTAACCCCAGGCATCCTCACGGACTCGGTGGTGGTCTTCGTCGTGCGTAAGGGAAACCCGCTCAACATCAAGAGCTGGTCTGATCTCACTAAAAAGGGCGTTCAAATCGTGACGCCGGATCCTCGTAGCTCCGGAAGCGCCAAGTGGAACTTGCTCGCGGCGTACGTCGCTGGTTACGGCCACAGCCACTCGGACTCCTACGCGCAGGGTTTCTTGGAAGAAGTCTTGAAGAACGTCATCTCGCAACCGTCCAGTGGTTCAACGGCACTTTCCTCGTTCGTCGCTGGTACGGGCAACGTGTTGCTCGCCTACGAGAGTGACGCCAATGGTGCCGTCGCGGCGGGACAACCGGTGCAGATTGTGACACCTTCAAGCAGCGTGGTAATCCAGAACCCGGCCGCGTTGACTCTGTCTGGTCAAAACAACCCGGGAGCCGTTGCTTTCTATAAGTACGTCTTCTCGCCAGCCGGTCAGGCAATCCTCGCTCGCCTGGGCTATCGATCGGTGCTGAAAACGATCGCCAACGATCCGGTTTTTGCGAAGGACTTCACGAAGGTCCCGAACCTCGAGACTGTCTACAACATCAACCCAAAGGGCTGGGTTGTCGTAAATGGTGAATTCTTCTCGCCGAACGTCGCCTTTGGCGCCAAGAGCAAGGTCTATCCGACGCAGGGCATCGTTACCTATTGGGAACAACAAACTGGTCATTAACACTGATGCCTCGGCGCTAGCCATACCGCCCCTTCCCACTGGGAAGGGGCGGTATCTTCGCGTATCGGCAAGACAACTTCACGTGGGCTGGCTCGGGTCATCACTGCTCGTCACCTACATGAGCTTGGTGATTCTCATTCCGGTGATTGCGCTCGTGGGTCACGCATTCACCGGGGGCCTGCCAGCGTTTTGGGACGCGATTACCCAAACAGAAGCGCTCGACGCCATACGACTCACCGTTCTCGTGGCGTTTGCCACCGCGTTTATCAACGCCATAGCCGGAACGGCCATTGCCTGGGTGCTCGTCCACGACCGGTTCATCGGCAAGTCGCTTCTCAATTCAATTATTGATCTTCCCTTCGCTCTGCCCACCGTCGTGGCGGGCATCACCCTTGTAACCTTGTACGGCCCCTACTCGCCTGTGCACATCAACGTCGCTAACTCGTGGGTCGGCATCATGGTGGCGCTGCTCTTTGTCACGTTGCCCTTCAACGTTCGAGCAGTGCAGCCGGTGTTGGAATCCATGGACTTCTCGGCCGAAGAAGCCGCGAGCACACTCGGTTCACGACCTCTTCGCACCTTTATCTACGTGACCTTGCCAACGCTCGTTCCGTCCATTCTTTCGGGCATGGGATTGGCGTTTGCTCGAGCCATTGGCGAATTTGGTTCCGTGGTCTTCATCTCCGGCAACGAGCCGTTCCATACCGAAGTTGCCAGTTCGTATATTTTCGCGCTGAGCCAAGACGGCGAGTTAAACAGCGCTGCCGCCGTCTCGGTGTTTCTCTTGGTCTTTGCTTTAGTGGTCCTTGGTGTTTTTGGTTTCCTCTCTCGACGAATTTCCCAGAGGATTCAATGAAGCGCCGCTCGCTCGCTCTTCGCTTTGTCGCACTTTTTTACGTCGCCGTGTTGGTGGGCGCACCACTGGTGCTGGTATTTCAACGGGCCTTTTCGCCCGGGCTCGACAGCGTGTGGCACTCACTGACCGCAAGCGACACGGCTTCAGCAATTCGTCTCACCCTCGTCGTGGCCGCCATCACGTTGCCGTTGAATGTCATTTTTGGTGTGGGCGCATCGCTGCTGATTGTTCGACACCCTTCTAAATTCTCCCGTCTGCTCGACACACTTATTGACGTACCGCTCGCCATTTCGCCCATCATCATTGGACTGGCCCTCGAGCTCGCGTACGCCAGCAACGGCGTCTTTGGTCGGGCATTGGCGCATTTGGGATGGCAGATCATCTTCTCCTGGCCCGGGATTGTCCTCGCTTCTGCGGCCGTCTCATTGCCCCTCGTCTCGCGGGAGATGGTGCCACTGCTTCGAGAAATTGGTGACAGCCAAGAACAAACGGCCGCTACGTTGGGCGCGAAGCCCGCGCGGATTTTCTTCACCATCACGCTTCGATCCGTGGCGTGGGCAGCTGCTTATGGCGCCACGTTGACGCTCGCTCGCATCATTGGCGAGTATGGCGCTGTGTTGATTGTCTCGGGCAACATCACCAACAAAACACAGACGCTGACGCTCGACATCGCTTCAAACTTCGAGAACTTTGCGACCCAGCAAGGTTTTGCCGGCGCGGCTTTACTCGCCATGATCTCTATCGGCGTGCTGATTGTCTTGAGCCTCGCCAAGCAACGCGAAAGGAAGAATTATGAGTATCACGATTGAGAAGGTTTCCAAATCCTTCGGACGCGACGAGGTCTTGCGGTCCCTCTCGCTCGAGATCCCCACCGGATCGTTCACCGCGTTGTTGGGTCCTTCAGGCTCGGGTAAGTCAACGCTGCTTCGACTCATTGCCGGACTCACGAAAGTCGACAGTGGACGAATCTGGCTCAACGGCGTGGACGTGACCGACGTACCCGTGCGTGAGCGACAGATTGGCTTTTGTTTCCAGAATTACGCACCCTTTCGCCATCTCACCGTCGAAAAAAACATCGCCTACGGGCTAAAGGTGCAGCGACGTGGTCGTCGCGAGATCGCGAGCAAAGTCGAAGAGTTGCTCTCACTCGTGCAGTTGTCAGACTTTGCTACTCGCTATCCGCACCAACTCTCGGGTGGACAGGCCCAACGAATGGCACTTGCTCGTGCGCTCGCCATTGAGCCACGGGTGCTGTTGCTCGACGAACCCTTTGCCGCCCTCGACGCTCAAGTTCGAGGCGAAGTACGCACCTGGGTGCGAAAGTTGCAACACGATCTGGGGATCACGACCATTCTCGTCACGCACGACCAGCAAGAGGCCATGGAAGTCGCGGACAAATTGGTGCTGCTCAACAAGGGCACGATTGAACAAGTAGGCCCACCGTCGCAGATGTACGACGAACCGGCAACCGACTTCGTGCGAAGTTTCCTAGGACCGCTCACCACCTTCGATGGCGTCAGCATTCGGCCCCACGAACTAGAGCTCGTCCCTGAATCTGCCAGTTCCGGCCAAGTTGTGACGATCACCGACGTCGTTCGACTGGGTTTCGAGGTTCGTGTGGTCGTAGACGACGGTGCTGACGGATTTACGTGGGTGCAACTCACGCACGACGAAGCATTGCTGGGTAACTACGCCCCGGGACAGCGAGTGCGACTTCGCATTCGTCGAGAAAGTCACGCCTGAGATAGCGGGCGACAATGCGTCGTACTCAGTCCTTCACGCGCGCACGAAGCTCGTTTTCAATGGCGGCGGGGTCAAGTCCTCTCGCTCGAAGCGTCAAGAGCAAGTGGAACCAGAGGTCCGCGGCTTCACTCACGAGTCGTTCGTCGCTCTCACTGAGGGCGGCGACCACAACCTCCGTTGCTTCTTCTCCCACTTTTTGCGCGTTCGCGCCCACGCCCGCATTCAGTTGTCGAACGACATAGGAACTTTCGTCACCGGCTTGTTCGCGCTGCAGAATTCGCCGCCAAAGCCACGGGGTGAAACACGACGTCGATCCGTCGTGACAGGCCGGTCCGTCGGCCGAAACACGAACAACCAGCGCGTCGTCGTCACAGTCCGCGATGATTTCAATGACGTGCATTGTGTTGCCGGAGGTCTCGCCCTTTTTCCAAAGAGTCTGTCGGGACCGAGAAAAGAAGTGCACCAGTCCCGTTGACTTCGTGAGCGCTAAGGCTTCTTCGTCCATCCAACCGAGCATCAGAATCTGGCTCGTCACGTCATCTTGAATAATCGCCGCGCGAAGGTTCTCGCTCATCTCGAAGGCACCTCCTCATAGGGGCGAAGCACTACGCCCGCTTCTTTAATGGCGTGACGAAGTTCACGAAACTTCGACGGATCATCGTGCACAATGGACGCCACGAGCGCGGCGTCGGTGACGCGCAGCGCCTGCGCGACGTGTTCGGCGTTGCCCGCTCCGCCCGACGCAATGACGGGAATGGCAATGGCGTTTCGTACGCTCGCCGTGAGTTCCAAGTCGTAGCCGGTGCGCTGGCCGTCTTGTCGAATCGACGTCAAGAGAATCTCACCGGCACCGCTGTTGGCGGCCATGACGGCCCAGTCGACCACGCCCAGATTGGTCGGACGTTGCCCTCCGTGCGTGTGCACGACACCGTCACCGGCGTCAATCGCCACAACGACGGCTTGAGAGCCGTAACGCGCGGCAATCTTGTCAATTAGTACTGGTCGCTCGATAGCGGCCGAGTTAAGTGACACCCGGTCCGCGCCCGAATCAATGATCCTCGCGGCGTCGTCCACGGAGCGAACTCCACCGCCAACGGTGAAGGGGATGTTGATGACTTCCGCCACTCTGGCCACCACGTCGACCATATTTTCTCGGCCCTCGAGCGTCGCTGAAATGTCGAGGAACACGAGCTCGTCTGCTCCCCCGTCGCTGTACGCACTCGCGAGTTCGACGGGGTCACCCACGTCACGCAGTTGTTGAAAACTGATGCCCTTCACCACGCGACCGCCGGTCACGTCGAGACAGGGAATTAGGCGAGGGAAAGACACGAGGCCAACCACCTTTCGCCAACGGGACCACTCTTCTCGGGGTGAAATTGCACGCCGAAAAAGGGACCGGACTCTATGACTGCCGCGACGCCGTCGGCGGTTGCGGTCGTGAACGGTGACGTGGCGGCAAAGCCGTGAGCAAAGTAGAACGCCACGCCCCAAGGATCGACGGTGGTCCATCCCAGTCGTGGAACCCTTCCTTCGGTAAGCCGGTACACCTGGCCCGCAAGAAGGCCCAGAGTCTCGACACCGCCGTCTTCTTCCGTGGACTCGAGCGCCAACTGCAGCCCGAGACAAATGCCGAGCGTAAACCTTCCGTCTTCAAATCGTTGGCGAAGAGCATCGTCGGCGCCCGTTGAGCGAAGGTGCTCCATCGCCGTCCTCGCCGATCCGACACCGGGAAGCACGACTCGCTCTGCCCGGTAGAGGTCATTGGGACTGCTCGACAACACCGTCTCGAAACCCAAGCGTCGAAGCGTGGCTCGCACGGAGCGTGTATTACCGGCGCCGTAGTCACAGACAACGACCGTGCTCACAACAGACCCTTCGTCGAACGAACTTGATTGCCGTCAACGCGCAGCGCAATTTCCAGAGCTCGACCAACGGCCTTGAACGCCGCTTCCGCAACGTGGTGATCGTTGTCACCCTTGGCTTCAACGTGCAGCGTGAGCCGCGCCGACTGAGCAAGAGATTCCAATGCGTGTTTGGCCATGCCCGGGTCGGGAGAAATCACGAGCTGACTTACGGGACGACCCGACAAGTCAATAACGGCGTGCGCGAGTGCCTCGTCCATAGGCACGCGTGCTTCGCCGTAGCGAACGATTCCTCGTCGATCTCCCAGCGCGGCGCTCAGGGCGTCACCGAATGCTCGCATCATGTCTTCAACAGTGTGGTGGTCGCCCGTCTCGAGGTCGCCAACACCTTCCAAGCGAAGGTCCATGCCACTGTGGAACGCCAATTGCTGGAGCATGTGGTCATAAAGTCCGTTCCCCGTGTCAACAAAGACACGACCTTCACCGCGTAAACGAAGACGAATGTTGATGCGCGTCTCCGCCGTGGCGCGCTGCAAGCGGTACAACGAAGGATCGGGCAATTCGCCGACTCGCATTTTCTTTATGGCGTCGAGCAAAACGTCGTCATCGTCGCGGTCACGTACCGAGATACGAATCGCGCCCTTGAACGCGCGCACCACGACGCCAAAGGGCAGCAGCGACGCCACGAACTTTTCTGGTTCGTCGTAAGGGACGTAGAGGAAGTTCGTATAGGACTTGAGAGGCTCGAGCCCAACATTCGTGAGTTCCTTCGCGAAGCGTTCGCGCTCGGCAATTTGTTCCGTTACGTCGGGAGGCGACGAAAGCGCCGCGAGCGCTAACACCGCCGACAACGACGACACGGACAAGGGCGCGAGGCGCGAACTGAGAATCTTGGCGCGCTCGGGGTCACAAAGCGCGTACCCCACGCGCGCGCCGGCAAGACCAAAGGCCTTGGAGAACGTACGAAGCACGATGGCGCCTTCATTAATAAGGTGCACCATATTTTCTTGCGCGTATTCGGCGTAGGCCTCATCAATCACCAATTGGCCATTGACGCTTGGAACGTCAGGTAGTTCGCCCGTCGGGTTATTCGGTCGACATACGAACACCAGATCGGCCTTTTTGGGCTTATCAATCATCGTGGCGTTCGCCATGCCCGCGGCGAAGGAATACATGGAATACGAATTCGTGGGGACGGTAGCGACGGTGCCGTTTGGGGCAAAGGCGCGAGCGCAGACAACAATCAACTCGTCACTTCCCGCACCCAGCACCACCTGGTCAATGCTGACGTCGTGGTAGGCAGCAATGGCACTGCGCAGTGCGAAGTAGCGCCCACGGTCGTAATCGTTAACGTCGGCAAGGGCCTTGGCAATGGTGCCCGGTCGAGCGGACGCGGGCGGCGCGGGTGGCGTATTGCCGTCGAAACGAAGGATCTGTGACGCGCTGAGGCCTTGTTCTTTGGCGATGTCCTCCGTTGACGGCGGCCACTGGTAGGAGCGAAGCTCTTCGGGTAGTGGACTCATCGGCGAGCCGTGGCCTTGTGATTGGCGAGACCTTCAATGCCCGCCAGCGCCTCGATGGTCGGCACGAGAGATTCCAGGCCCTCCTTCGTGAGTCGTTGCACGGTGACGGTCTTCATAAAGGACTCCAGTCCCAGTCCGCCGGTCGACCGACTAAAGCCACCCGTCGGCAGCACGTGGTTGCCGCCGGTGGCGTAGTCACCCGAAGGAACGGGCGAATAGCGACCAACGAACACAGCACCGGCGTTACGGACTCGTGGCGCGAGTGATTCCGCTCGCTCACCGAGCAAGAACACGTGCTCGGCGGCGTAACTCTCAAGTTCTTCGAGGGCATCGTCAAGGTTGTCGCCCACACGAACGACGTAGCCCTTGGAGTCATGGCCGTGTTCCATTTGCGATGCCACTTCTTGGTCAATGATCCATTCTTCGACTCCGGGGTCAGCCACGACCACGATTTCGCTCGGACCCGCCGGAAGATCAATCGACACGTCGCGAGAGACAATCAGCTTCGCGTCATTCACCGGACCACTGCCGGGTCCGACAATTTTGTCGACGGCACCAATGGTCGCTGTCCCGTACGCGAGAGCGGCAATCGCCTGCACGCCACCCACGGCCCAGACTTCATCAATGCCAAGAATCTCCGCGGCGGCGGCAACCAGCGGCGCACCACTCGGTGGTGTGCACACGACAATGCGGTCAACGCCCGCAACCTGCGCGGGTACGGCTCCCATGATGAGAGACGACACGAGACCCTTAGGTACGTACACGCCGACGCTGCGAAGCGGCTTCCAGCGTCGCTCGAGCACCACGCCAGGGTTCACTTCCATAGTGATGTCCACAGGGCGTTGCGCTGCGTGCCAACGACGAACTGCGTCAGCGGCGGCCACCACGGCTTCGGTCGGTAGTCCTGGTCCGGCTACGGCGCGCTCGGGCTTCGTAATGTCGCCGCCGTCAAAGTAATTAGACCAATCAGCTACGGCTTCGTCACCGCGAGCGCGGACGTCGTCGATGATGGATTGGACGGTGAACGTTCGCGACATTAGTGAACCATTCTTTCTACGGGCAGCGTGAGGATTGAGGTAGCACCCAAGCGTTCTAATTTAGGGAGCAATTGCCAAATGGCATTCGCGGGAACGAGCGCGTGCAACGCAACGACGCCCGGTGTCGCAAGGGGCATTACGGTGGGTGATCCCTTGGTGGGCAACAACGCCGTCACTTCGTCAACAGCGTCACTGGGTACGTTGCAGAGTAAGTAACGATTAGCGCGAGCGTTGACCACTGAACCAAGAACGGTAATGAGCGTCGCTCGCTCCTCGTTCATTGCTTCGCCAACGCGGCCAATCAACACCGCTTGCGACGAGAACAACGTCCCCAAGGTGCGAAGACCGTTCGTGCGAAGCGTGCTGCCCGTCGAGACGAGGTCGATAATGGCTTCGGCGAGTTCAAGGCGAGGGGCAATTTCTACTGAACCGACAACTTTCACGAGTTCGGCGTTAACACCAGCGTCCGCCAGAGCCTTCGCGGCGAGGCGAGGGTGCGACGTTGCAATGCGGCGACCTTCGAGATCACTGAGGGAGGTGGCGGTGTCCTCGGTGGGAACGGCCGCCTGCAACGAACACGTGCCGTAACCGAGCTCCAAAAGAATGTCGACGTTGCCCTCGCGCTCTCGAACGAGGTCGAGGCCCGTGATGCCACAGTCCACGACTCCGTCTTGCACGTACTCGGGCACGTCATCGGCGCGAACGAATAGAACGTCCACGTCGGCGTTTCGACAATGCGCAATAAGTACGCGCTCGCCGGGCTCTTCGGGCGCGAGGCCACTCGCCTCGAGCAGCGACCACGACGGCTCGCGAAGACGACCTTTCGAGGGGATAGCGATGGTTAAACGGTCACTCATTTTGATTTCCTATCTAGAACGGCTCGGTAGCCACCTTCGCCGTGGTGGAGCCACTGCGCCACGCGGGTCACCGTGGCGGTTGAGGCACCGGTTCGACGGGCAATCTCCAGGTAGGAGACGCCCTCGTCAACCAATTGCGCAACTTCCCAGCGCTGGGCCATGGCTTCTAATTCCCCCCACGTACAGAGGTCACGAAGGAAATTGGATACCTCCGCCTCGCCCTTCAAGGCCGAAATCGTGGCAATCAAGGAGGCAACCCGGGCCTCGTGCGCCTCTTTTTCGGAGAGAATTGACTCTCGATTTGACATACTACCATGCTACTACGCTAAAACGTAGGTATGCAAATCATCCCCGCGGTCGACCTTCTTGGAACTGACGCGACGCGTCTCGAACAAGGGGACTTCAACCGAGAGCTTTTTCGAACGCCGGCCGAAGCCTACGTCGCAGCGGTCGCGGCCACGACACCCCCACTCATCCACCTGGTTGATCTCGAAGGCGCGCGTTCAGGTAAAACTCGCCCCGAGGTCATTCGTAATTGTGTCGCAGCTGCCGGCGAAATTCCACTCCAGGTATCAGGTGGCATCAGGACTATAGAAACCGCTGAAGAAATACTGAGCATTGGCGCCTCACGCGTTCTCATTGGAACTGCCGCGTTTCGCGAACGTTCAACGCTCGCGACGTTCACCGAGCGCTTCGGCGAACAATTGGCCGTCACGCTCGACGTGCGTGACGGACTCATCAATATCGCGGGATGGTTGGACCAGACAACGCTCAGCGTTGAAGACGCCCTCGAGCACTGCGAACGTTCGGGCGCGGTGCGCATCCTGGGAACGGCGATTGATCGTGACGGCACGATGGCAGGCCCGGACCTCGAGCTCTACGAACTTCTGTGTTCTTCATCGCTGAAAGTTATTGCTGCGGGCGGTGTTCGAGACCAGGCCGACGTGGACGCCCTCGAAGCTGTCGGCTGTGAGGCGGCGGTGATGGGTCGCGCCTTCGCTCAGCGAATCCTCGCGACGCCGTGAGCCAGAGGTAAGTAGGTTTTGGTCATGAGCTACGAAGCATCAGAATCGACAGACGAGTTGTTGGCGACCATCGCGAAACTTCGAGAAGAAGTGGCTCGGTTAAAAGAAGAGATCCGACGTTGCCGACGCGACAACAACGAAGTTCCGCCGCACTATTTGTAAATCACGTTGTCGAACACGACGTGATGCCCTTTGCTTTTAGGACTTGTTGAACAGCATCGACGACGAGGCTCTTCGAAAGACTCCCTGACTGCACTGCGTGAATCAACGTGACGCTGATGCTCTTAGCCATATTGAGAGAAGGTGCAAGCGTAGAAGGCTGTCCGTAGATCACCATATCTTCACCCGCGGCTAACGCAACGACCGATGCATTTTGCACATTGAGATGCTCGGCGCTAATTGCTGCAGCGGAAAGAGAATCCGGCATGACAAGACCAGTAAAACCAAGTTGTTGACGAAGTACTTGATCAATGACGACAGACGAAATGCTCGCCGGCAGACTCGTGAGACCGGGCACCGAAGCGTTCGAAATCATGACGGCCTTCGCACCATTCTTGATGGCCCACTGGAACGGAAAGAGCCCCGACGCCTGCAGCGTCGCCCACGGCAAGGTGTGAGCGGTTTCATTGTCGGTATTTCCAGAAGAACCACCGAGGCCCGGAAAGTGCTTAACAACGGCGAGAGCGCCACCGTCTTGGAGGCCCTTCATGAAGGCAACACCGTCGGTAGCAACGACTTTTTTGTTGCCCGAAAATGAACGCAGCCCATCGGCGTTCTTAGCGTTGGGATAAACACTCGATCCGTCGACGTCGAGAACCGGCGCCAGGTCAACGTTGATGCTGATATTTACGAGTCGGCGTCCTAACGCTTGTGCCAAGGTTGTTATGGCTGAGGGCGAAAGCGTCTGAGCCATCTGCTTCGCCCACGGCAATGAACCAAGCACGTTCGTGAGGCGTTCAACGCCACCACCTTCTTCATCAGTCATGACGAGAAGTCCGAGTCCGTTTGGCACCATTGCTCGAAGACTCGACAACCTTGCGCCGATGTTCGCTGGGGCCGTCGTGCCAAAGAGCAAGATGCCACCGTAATCGGCGAGTGCGGCCGGAGGCATGGCGCCAACGTCACTTGCCTGCACTGACACAACAATTGTTTGATTCACCAATTGCGTTATGGGCCACTGATTAAGCGTCGCAACGGTGCACGTGTTTGCCTGCGGCGAGATTGGCGTCGTCGGTGTCGTCGAAGCGGATGAAAACGTACTGAGCGGTAACCCCTGGACGACCACAATCATGAGGCCGATCAATAACTCTGCAGCTATAAGTCGTCGAAGCCCCGTCACACTGTGATCGTACGATTGTTCCGTGGCGCTGTCTGGTCGGGTCGCAATCCTTTATAAGACTGCGTGGAGCGCGAGAACTCTAAGAGTCTCAGGATTACACTCATTGTTGAACTTCGTTCAATTTCAACGACATTTCGAGGGGAAGGTCCACGCGTGCGCAGTACTCGTCAAACTCTTCTCCGATGGGGCCCGCCGCGATGAAAGTTGCACTTTTTATTACCTGCGTCAACGACGGACTTTTCCCCGACACGCCACGAGCTGTTGTCGAGGTTCTCGAGCGACTTGGTCACGAAGTTGTTTTCCCAACCGAACAAACGTGTTGTGGCCAGATGCATCTGAACGCTGGATATCGACCCGAGGGGTTGCATCTCGCCCAACGATTTCGCCAAGTTTTTTCTGATTACGACGTGATTGTTTCACCGTCTGCTTCGTGCGTTGGCACCGTGCGTGAACTTTACGGTGACTCTGCGCGCGCTATCAATGACGCGGTACTTGAAGAAGAACTCGAAGACATTGCCTCGCGGGTCTACGAGTTTTCTGAGTTCTTGACCAATGTTTTGAAGGTGGACGACGTGGGTGCGCGTTTTACTCACCGCGTTGCTTACCACCCCACGTGTCACTCGCTTCGAGTTCTCGGCATGAACGAAGGGCCAAAGAATCTGCTCCGACACGTCGAAGGCCTTGAACTCGTGGAAGTGCCCAACGAGGATTCCTGTTGCGGCTTCGGTGGCATGTTCGCGATAAAGAATGCCGCAACCTCGAGTGCCATGGGTGACGACAAACTCACGAGCGTCTCCTCGACCGGTGCAGAAGTCTTGTGTGCTCTTGATAACTCGTGCCTCACCCATATTGGGGGTCTCTCGTCGCGGCAGGACTCGAAACTTCGCATCATGCACTTGGCCGAGATTTTGGCAGCTCAGGAACCCACACGTGTCTAGGGTCTTTGACACCGAAAAGCCATTTCCCAAACTGGCGAAGGAAGCCCTCCAAGATCAGCAACTGCGAACAAATCTCGCCCACGCCACCACGACCATCCGCGACAAGCGAAAGCGCGTCGTTGCCGAACTGAGTGACTGGGAAGAATTGCGCGACGCGGGAGCAGCCATTAAGGACTACGTCCTCGGTAACCTCGACACTCTCGTCGTTGAACTTGAAAAGAACGTCACGCGACATGGTGGAGTCGTCCACTGGGCCCGCGACGCCCAAGAGGCCAACGACATTGTTGTCGCACTCGTGAAGGCCACTGGAGAAAAGTCTGTGGTGAAGGTGAAGTCAATGGCGACGGCCGAAATTGAACTGAATGTTGCTCTTGAAAAGAATGGCATCACCGCCTACGAAACCGACCTCGCCGAACTAATCGTCCAGCTCGGTGACGATCTACCTTCGCACATCCTCGTTCCGGCTATTCACAAGAACCGTTCACAGATTCGCCAGATTTTCTTGGACGAAATGGGAAAATCAGGACTGCCCGCGCCGAGCAATCTCACCGACGAGCCCGCCGACTTGGCGGCCGCCGCGCGAGCTCACTTACGCGACCGCTTCCTCTCGGCGAAGGTGGGAATTTCGGGAGCGAACTTCATCATCGCGGATTCGGGTGCTCTCGTCGTCGTTGAATCTGAAGGAAACGGACGCATGTGCCTCACGCTTCCCGAAACCTTAATTTCCGTCGTTGGCGTTGAGAAGTTATTGCCCGATTGGCAAAGCTTGGAAGTCTTCTTGCAACTCTTACCGCGTTCGTCGACCGGTGAGCGAATGAATCCGTACACGTCAATATTTTCTGGCGTCACACCCGGAAATGGTCCATCCGCGTTCCACTTGGTGCTGCTCGATAATGGTCGCACTTCGGCACTCGCCGAACCAGACGGTCGTGACGTCCTTCGTTGCATTCGCTGTTCCGCTTGTCTCAACGTCTGTCCAGTGTACGAACGAACCGGTGGCCACTCTTACGGCAATCCTTACCCCGGCCCGATTGGTGCTGTTCTTGTTCCTCAGCTTCGTCGAGGCGAGCGAACCCCGCTCGAGAATTCACTCCCCTACGCATCGTCACTCTGTGGCGCTTGCTACGAAGCTTGCCCCGTCAAGATTGAGATTCCCAAGATCTTGGTGCGCTTGCGCTCAGAAGTTGTGGATGAGAAACGACGCGATCACGCCCATAATCCCGAACTCGTCGCCATGAGTTTCGTGGAGTCGAGCTTTTCCTCCTCCAAGAAATTCGAAGGCGCTATTCGACTGGGCGGATTTATCGGTCGACTTCGTCGAGGTAAGCCCCTACGTCATCTTCCGCCACCACTCAATAAATGGAGCGCAACGAGAGACGCTCCCGTCCCTTCGAAAGAATCGTTTCGCTCATGGTTCAAAGAGACGCACCCTTCAAGTGACAACGCAGCAACGAAGAAGTCGTTGTCGCCGCTTCGAAAGCTCATGCCCGAGAATCGCAATCCCTTTAACGACAAAAAGAAGGTAACTACTTCGTCGTCGGCCAAGGATGCCATTCTCGCGACCATTGCCGAAGCCAACGACGACGCCCACGAATCTAAGGCGAACCGGGCGCAGAGAAACTATCTACTTGCGGGAACTCGTTCACTCGATGAGCGTGTCGAACTACTAAAAGATCGCCTCATTGACTACCGGGCGAGCGTCACGGAATCCACGAGCGCCGAGGTGCCTGCACTCTTGCAACGCCTCCTCGAGGCTAGAGGCGCCAGCAGCGTTGTCGTGAGCGCCGACTTCCCCGACGGTTTGTTACAAGAAGTACGCGCCACCGTCCGCCGTGACGAACCCGCACTCTCGACGAGTGAACTTGACGACATTGACGCAACCATCGTTGGTTGCGCTGTTGCCATTGCTCAAACTGGCACCATTGTTCTTGATTCAGGAGAACTCCAGGGGCGACGCGCCTTGTCACTTGTTCCCGACCACCTCATTGTGCTCATCAACGATGATCAAATTGTTGAACTCGTTCCCGAAGCGTTGCCGAGACTTCGACCGAATGATCCTCAAACGTGGATTTCGGGACCGTCGGCCACGTCGGACATTGAACTGGAACGTATCGAGGGCGTGCACGGACCGCGCATCCTTGACGTGGTGCTCGTTCGCTCGTAGTTCTCTAGATCTGGTGTTCGCGCAGTAACGCTTCGGCTTGGACCCACTGGTCGGCTTGTTGAGGAACGGGCTCGTAACGCTTGGTGGCGAAGGAATCGGCGACCAATTTGCGCATGGTCCAAATGTCGGACGCAACCACGCCGAGGGCTTGGAACTGGATCAGTGCGTTACCAATGGCGGCACCTTCGACGGGTCCCGCCACCACGGGAATCTCGCACGCGTTCGCGGTGAGTTGGCACAACGCTTCATTCATGGCCCCCCCGCCCACGATGTGCAAAACGTCCACTCGCTTGCCAGTCGTCGCAGCGATTCCATGGATTGCGGTGCGATACGCCAGCGCCAACGAATCAAGAATGCATCTCGTGAATTGCGCGGGGGTCACTGGTACTTCAAAGCCCAGTTGTCCCGACTGCTTCGCGAGACGACCGCGCATATCGCCTGGTGCGAGCAACTCTTCGCTCTGCGCGTCCACCAAGTAACGAAGCACCGGAAGATCGAGCGCCGACTCAGTGAGCGCGGCGGCGTTGAGATCGTTTCCTTCGAGTCCATATTCACGGATGACTTCTTGCAAGAGCCAAAAGCCCATGACGTTACGCAGAAAACGAGTCTTGCCAAAGGCACCGAGTTCGTTGGTGTAACCAGACGAAAAGGCATCTTCACTCACTAAGGGTTCATCAAGTTCAACACCCACGAGTGACCACGTGCCCGACGATATATATGCAAAGTGCTCATCCGAAGCGGGCACCGCGAGAACTGCCGAAGCGGTGTCGTGTGAGGCGACGACAATGACTTCTAACTCGGAGGACACGCCTTGTTCAAGTGCCGCGGAGTCATTCACCGTGCCAAGCACACTGCCGGGTTGCCTGAGCGGTCCAACGAGTGACGTGGGAATGTCGAAGGTCGCAAGAAGGTCTGTATCCCAGTCGCGACGCAGTGTCAACATCTGCGTCGTGGAAGCGTTGGTAATCTCCCACGCCATCTTCGCGCTCAAGAAATAGTCAATGAGATCCGGTACGAGCAGAATCTTGTCGACCTTGGCGTCGAGCAGATCTTCTCCGTCAGCAATTAATTGGAAGAGCGTGTTAAAGGGCAACATCGCAATACCGTTTCGCTGATACAGGTCCCACGGCGCCTCGCGGTCGGTCGCCACTTTGAACGATCCGTTCGTTCGAACGTCGCGGTGGTGCGTGGGATTGGCCACGAGTTCGCCGTCTTTATTAAGAATGCCGTAGTCCACGGCCCACGAGTCAACACCAACGGAGCGAAGCTCGCTCTTGGTTTCACGCGCCCGCTTGGTGGCTTTGGCAAGACCCACCACAATCTCGTCGTAGAGACGACGGATGTCCCAGACGAATCGCTCACCTTCAAAGACACCACCATTGGAGAAACGAGCAACCGGCTCAAAGACAATGCGGCCGTCGCTCAACGTAAATAAGAACACGCGACCACTCGAGGCCCCTAAGTCAACCGCGGCAACCGCGACCTCGTGGTCGTTCACGCGAAAAGTTACCTGAGGAACGCGGCGGCAACGCCCGAGTCAACCGGAATGTGTGCGCCCGTCGTGAGGCCGAGGTCACCGCTCAAGAGCGCAAAGACGGCCGCGGCAATGCTTTCGGGCAGCACTTCAAGTTTTAAGAGCGTTCGACCGGCGTAGTAGGCCCCGAGTTCTTCTTCTTTAACGCCGTAGACAGCAGCGCGCTGTGCTCCCCAGCCACCAGCGAAAATCTTTGATCCCCGCACGACCCCGTCGGGGTTGATGCCGTTCACGCGAATACCCATTTCGCCGAGTTCCGCTGCGAGCAGACGCACCTGGTGAGCTTGGTTTGCTTTGGCGGCACCGTAGGCCACGTTGTTGGGTCCCGCGAACACCGCGTTCTTTGACACGATGTAGACAATGTCGCCACCAGTGCCCTGGTCCTTCATGACCTGCACGGCTGCTTGGGATGCGAGAAACGATCCCTTGGCCATCACGTCACTCTGGATGTCCCAGTCCTTTTCCGTGGTCTCCAGGAGCGGCTTGGAAATAGAGAGGCCGGCGTTGTTCACGAGAATGTCCACACCACCAAAGGCGAGCACTGCTTCGTCCACCGCGGCCGAAATCGCGTCCTTCTTTGACACGTCAATCGCGACACCGAGCGCGATGTCCGCAGAGCCGATTTCTTTAGCTAAATCTGTCGCGGACTGCGGATCAAGGTCCGCCACCACCACGTGGGCACCCTCCGCCGCGAGACGACGAGCGGTGGCTGCGCCAATGCCCGAACCACCACCGGTGACGAAAGCAATCTTGGAAGCGAGCGGCTTTGCCTTGGGCATACGCAGCAACTTTTCTTCTTCGAGTTGCCAGTACTCAATGTTGAATTTTTCCGACTCTTCAATTGGCGCGTACTGCGAAATAGCTTCGGCACCGGTCATCACGTTGATGGCGTTAATGAAGAACTCACCAGCGACGCGCGCAGTTTGAGCGTCCTTACCAAACGAGAACATGCCCACACCCGGAACAAGCACAATGGCTGGATCGGCGCCACGCATGGCGGGCGACGAAGGCGTTGCAAAGCGACGGTAGTACTCGCTGTAAGCCACCCGGTAGTCCTGGTGCAGTTCCTTTAGACGGGCAATCATGTCTTCGACGGACGCCGACGACGCGAGATCGAGCACCATTGGGCGAACCTTGGTGCGTAAGAAGTGATCCGGACAGGAACTTCCTCGACTCGCTAACTCGGCGTGACGCTCGCTCTCCAAGAACGTCAGAACAACGTCAGCGTCGCTGAAGTGACCAACTTGCAGTCGATCGGTCGACGCCATTCCCCGAATTGATGGAAAGAGCGCGATGGCCTTTTTTCGACGATCTTCCTCGGACAATCGAGAAAACTTGGCCACTTTCTTGCCCAGTGGATCCTTCTTGCCGTTCGCCTCAATGTACTCGGCCGCTTGGCGAATAATTTGTAGCGCGTTCTTTTCGCACTCGTCACTTGTTTCACCCCATGCGGTAATTCCGTGTCCACCCAAGATGACACCAATGGCCTGAGGGTTGTTGTCCTTAATGGCCGCAATGTCGAGACCAAGTTGGAAACCTGGTCGACGCCACGGCACCCACGCCACGGTGTCGCCAAAAATCTTCTGCGTTAGAGCTTCGCCGTCGACGGACGTCGCGAGTGCAATACCCGAGTCCGGGTGCAAGTGGTCAACGTGTGCGCATGTCACCAAGCCGTGCATGGCGGTGTCAATCGATGGAGCGGCCCCGCCTTTTCCGAACAAACAGAAATCAAATGCCGCGACCATCTCGTCTTCGTGCTCGGGACCGCGGTACACCTTGGTCAGCGCCCGCATGGCGTCAAGACGAAGAGCGGCGAGACCACCAAAGGTCAACGTGCCGAGGTCACCGCCCGAACCTTTGACCCACATGACTTCGACGTCGTCGCCGCTCGCGGGATCGCGCAGCGAGGCTTTCGCCGATGCGTTACCGCCGGCGTAATTGGTGTTTCGAGGATCGGCGCCCAAACGATGCGCACGCTCTAGTAACTCGCTCACGGCGGTGGGGACTTCGTACGTGAACTCAGGCATTGTTAGGCTCCCCAACCGGCTTGGGTGCCACCAACGCGCTCGGACTCAATCTTCTGCTGATAACCCGAACGCTGGTAGGCCTTGATGGGGTCGGGGTCGAGTCCCATGTCCGTTCGCAGTTCGGCGAGCAATGGTCGAACGTCCGTTGAGAAGGCATCTTGGAACATTTCGTGTGCTCCCAGCACGTCACCTTCTAATTGACGCTTCGTGAGTTCTTCGCGGTCGACGAGCAGCGCCTTCGCGGTGGCTTCTTGCACGTTCAGCACCGAGCGGATTTCCGCTTGGATCTTCGGCTCGATGTTGTGGCACTGATCGAGCATGAACGCCACACCCGCGTCGGGCGTGACGGCACCCGCGTCAACAATCTCGAACATTATGCGGAACAATTGATACGGGTCAGCGGCGCCCACCATCAAGTCGTCGTCACCGTAGAAACGCGAGTTGAAGTGGAAGCCACCAAGGCGCTTCGCGCGAAGCAGTCCCGCTACTAAGAACTCAATGTTCGTCGCGACCGCGTGGTGACCAGTGTCGACCAGCACGCGGGCCTTTTCGCCGAGAGCCAAACACTGCAACAGTGATGTTCCCCAGTCCGGTACGTCCATTGTGTAGAACGACGGCTCGTAGAGCTTGTATTCGAGCAACATCTCCACTCCCTCGCCCATTGCCGCGTACGTCTCCGCCAACGCTTCGTGCAGACGGTCTTGGCGAGCGTGAATGTTGTCTTGTCCTGGGTAGTTCGTACCGTCAGCGAACCAGAGGCTTATTGCGAACGAATCCGTCTCGTGGGCAATCTGCACACACTCCAAGAGGTGGTCGATGGCCTTTCGACGAACCTTCGGGTCAGGGTTGCAGACGCTGCCGAGTCGGTAGTCGTCTTCTTGGAAGACGTTCGGGTTAATGGCACCGATCTTGATGCCCAAGTCCGTGGCGTGCTTCGCGAGCTTCGCGTAGTCGTCGACCTTGTCCCAGGGAATGTGCATGGCGACCGAAGGAGCAACGCCGGTGTAGCGGTGTACCTGGGCCGCATCTTCCAACTTCTCGAACGGGTCGCGCGCGACGCCTTGTTGCGCGAAGACTTTAAATCTGGTGCCGGAGTTTCCGTAGGCCCACGACGGGGTCTCAATCCACTGACGCTTCAAGATGTCCTTAATTTCAGTTTTGTTTGTCATCGCACTTCTCGCTCTCTACTACGGGGACTCGCGGCACTTCCACGACGTCCAATTGCCAATCAATCGAGGTGAAACACTTCTTCCAAGGGCGCCATGGCGCCATCGGGAGCGCCACCGTCGAGTCCCACAAAAAACTTCGCCATCGACGCTTGCCACTTCTCGTTAATGGCGGTCTCACCCATTCGTCGTACCGAGGTTTCAAAATCATCGCACTCGAGGTAGCCCGTGAGAAGGCCGTCGGAGCCAAGGAACAAAGAGTAATTCCTCCAGCCAGTTTCCGAAAGAGCACTCAACATCTCGGGCCACACGTTGGCGTGACGCTCTTTGTATTCGTCCGCCAAATCCGGATTAATCCGGAGCTGGAAACAAACCCTTTGCGTCATGTGGCCCCTCGCACCCTTCTTCGTCGTACCTGTGATCTCACCCGTGAGAATCCATCACGAGCGTTCGGTACTAAAACGCTAATGAGTAAAAGGACACCGGTGACAATTGTTTGTGCCTGGGCCGAGACATTGGCGTCCGTCAGCGACGCCTGCAGACTGCCAAAAATACAAACCGCCAGAAATACGCCAAAAATGGTGCCACGACCACCGAAGATGGAAACACCGCCGAAGAGGGCAATCGCCACGACGTTCAGTTCCAGACCAGTACCCGTGTCGGACGCCGAACTGGCTTGTTGGAATGTGTACAAAATGCCGGCGAAGGCACAAATGAAGCCAGAAAGCACGTAGAGCAGGAACTTAATGCGCTTCACTCGGACACCAGAGAAAAAGGCCGTTTCCTGTTGTAAGCCAATAGCGAAGAGCGACCGCCCAAAGGGCGTCATATGCAACACCACACCAAAGATGATCGCCATAACCACGAAAATGGCAAAGTCGTAAGCAATGTGGGTGCCACCAATGGGCAGACTGAGATTCGTGGTCCACGACGGAAAACCAGTGGCCGTATTCGTACTGAGCACGATGAGGGCAATTCCACGGTAGAGCGTCAGCGTACCAATCGTGACCGCAATAGAGGGTAGGCCGAGCCTCGTAATGAGAAAACCATTAAGAGCACCGCCGACAATGCCGACGACCAAACAAATGGCCATCGCAGCCCAAATGCTCCATCCGTGCATGAAGAGGTAGCCAAGAATGCTCGCGGACAGTCCGAGCATGGAGGCAACCGATAAGTCAATCTCACCCGTGATGATGATGAACGTCATCGGCAAGGCCATGATTGCTATTTCGCCAAAGTTCAAACCGGCAAAGAAGAACGTCTGGATGCTCATGAAGTAGGGCGACGTCGACGCACCATAGAACAGACTGGCGACGAACAGGATGACAAGTCCGCCTTCCCAGCGAACCAGTCCTCGCAGTCGGTCTTCAATATTTCGAGGTTCGGCCTCGGGAAGCTTCAACAACTCGCGGTCTTCAACCGTTGTCACGTTGAGCTCCCTCCACGCGAAGTACACGGTCGGTACGCAGCACCACGAAACGATCGAATGCAATGGCGGCGAGCAACATCGCGCCGGCAATGGCTTGGTGCCAGAACTGTGCAATATTCGCTGTATCGAGTGCCCCGTTAATTGTGTTCAGTAAAAGAGCACCAAGCGCGGCTCCAAGAACAGTTCCACTACCACCAAAAATTGCTACGCCTCCAACAACAACGGCCGCGACCACGTTCAGTTCGTAGCCGGTTCCAGCCACTGACGACACGGTTGCAAGCTGTGCGAGGTAGAGAGCTCCACCAAGTCCCGCCAGCGCACCACTTATAGCGAACGCACTAAAGATGCGACGTTGTACTGGAATACCAGCCAACACCGCCGCGTCGGGGTTGGAACCAATGGCGTACAGATCACGGGCTGCTCGAAACGAACGCATGGCATAACCAACAATGGCTACGGCAACCACAGCGACGATGAACAGGATTGGTATACCCAGCACGTTGTTAGAGCCAAAGTTCACAAAGGACTGAGGGATACTGCTCGGGTCAATTTGGTGGCCATTAACAACGATTGCGTCGACACCTCGAACTATATAAAGCATGCCGAGAGTTACTACCAGGCTCGGTACCCGCGCGTAGGCCACGATGACACCGTTCACCATGCCACAGACCAGACCAACACCGAGTCCGGCGAGCAGCGCAAGCGGGACCGCGAGATGTGGGTTGTGCTCAAAAAGAACACCATCAAGGTACGCCGAAAGTCCAAGTACGGAACCAACGGATAGGTCCACGTTGCGCGTAATAATGACCAACGTTTCACCCACGGCCAACAAGATGATGATTGCTGGACCAGACAGCAGTTGCTGCACATTCGCGGCGCTCGCGATTTGGGAGTTCTTTAGATACGTTGCGCCAAAGACGAGTGCAATAGCCACGACAATCGCGAGTTCCCGAAACCGCAGCACTCGAGAAAGAATTGGCGAACCCGTTGGTTTCGAGGGCAACGTCGTGGCAACTTCGTCATCGATAATGCTCATGCAGCACTCTTCTTGAGTTGTCCGGTCGCGGCGCGCATGATATTGGCTTCGTCGGCTTCGCCTCTAGAAAACTCCGCCGCGAGACGCCCTTCGTGCAGCACCAATATACGATCTGCCATACCAAGCACCTCGGGAAGTTCCGACGAAATCATGAGAACTGCAACACCTTGCGCTACCAATTCGGAAAGCAGGCGGTGTACTTCAGCTTTCGTACCAATGTCGATGCCGCGCGTGGGCTCGTCGATAATTAAGAGACGGGGCTTTCGCGCCAACCACTTACCGAGCACAACCTTTTGTTGGTTGCCGCCCGACAATGTCGATGCGTTATTGGAAAGCCGTCCAAATTTGAGTTGCAAACGTGCGGCCCACTCGCTCGCGAGACTGCGTTCGGATGCTTTACGAATGAGACCGAAATGGCTCAGCGACCCAACGGAAGCGAGAGCCATGTTGCGATCAATAGCCATATCCATCACGAGGCCTTGTTGACGACGGTCCTCTGGGACAAAACCAATGCCTGCGGCCATCGCCGCGAGTGGTGAACCGTGCGCCAATTTCTTGCCGCCGACTTTGACCGTACCGGCGTCCACTTTGTCAATACCAAAGATTCCTCGGGCGACTTCTGTACGACCGGCACCCACGAGTCCGGCCAGCGCCACAATTTCACCGGCACGAACGTTAAACGTCACGTCAGTGAAAACGCCTTCGCGAGTGAGGTGTTCTACTTCAAGAACATTCTCACCGGGCACGGTGGTGTTTTCTGCGTACATTGAAGAAACGTCGCGACCAACCATCGACCGAATGATTGTGTCAATGTCCGTGTCCTCAATTCGCGAGGTATTAACGAAACGGCCGTCGCGCATCACCGTTACTCGTTGACAGGCTTCGAACACTTCACCGAGACGGTGAGAAATAAACATCACGGCCGTTCCTTGTTCACGAAGATTCTTCATGACGTCAAAGAGTCGACTCACTTCAACTTCGGTCAAAGCGGCCGTGGGCTCGTCCATGACAATGATTTGAGCGTTAAAGGAAATCGCTTTAGCAATCTCCACGATTTGTTGGTCGGCAACGGAAAGACCTCGGGCCAACCGACTGGGGTTGAGCGGTACGCCCAGGCGAGTAAAGACGTCTTTGGAATGACTATTCATTTCGCCCCGGTCAATGCGACGACCCGTTCGAAGTGGCTGACGTCCCATGAAGATGTTTTCGGCAACCGACAAGTCGGGAAACAACGTGGGCTCTTGGTAAATGATCGAGATACCGGCGTCACGCGCGGCGGCCGGGCTCGCCAAGTTAATCGGAACACCATCCAACAGCACGTGGCCGGCGTCCGGTTGATAGACCCCGGCGAGGATCTTTACCAGCGTGGATTTTCCAGCTCCATTTTCTCCCAGAAGAGCGTGAGATTCGCCACGGTAGAGATCGACGGATCCGTCAATCAGTGCTTTTACGGGTCCAAAGGACTTCGCTACGTGGTCAACACGCAACAAGGGCTGTTCTTCGGGTGACACGCCACGGGGCTCAGTGCCCACCCCGTCTTCCGTATCCTTGGCCACCCCGCCCCCGAGCAGTAGAAAAAACCCCAACAGTTTTTATCACTTTCAAAGGCAGTAAACCAAACTGAAACCAGTTGTGACACTTGGGGACAACGTGAGACACATTCCTACGGCGTGTCCAACAGAGTGAAGCTCGCATTTTCTGAGACGCAGGCATTGACGAGAGCACATCGCGATGGCGAAACAGAACAACTAACGTAATCGTGAACGTAATTCGTACGCAGCGCGAGAAATGGGGGCCAACAATGTCAATCGACACGAACTTGCTGCAACTGGGTCGAGCCTCACGGGCACGCAAATCTCAGCCCGTCGTAGGTCTCGTGGCGGGTGGACTCGGTGCGTACTGGCCCCAGTTCCCCAATCTCCTGCCCCAACTCCAACATTCCGCTTCTGTCGTTTCTCAGCGAATCACGAGTTTCGACGCAAGGGTCGTTGACGTCGGATTCATCTCCGACGCCACTGAAGCTGAAGCCGCCGCCGAGAAATTACGTGTTGCTGGCTGTGATCTCATCGTCATGTTCCTCACGACGTACATGACCGCCACGATGGTGGTGCCCATTGCGCAGCGCACTGGGGCCGATGTTCTTTTCATCAACCTGCAGCCGAGCGAGTCCATGGACCACGCAACGTTCGACACTGGCGAGTGGTTGGCCTACTGCGGTGCGTGCCCACTGCCGGAAATGGCCAACGCCTTTGAGCGCTGCGGCATCAAGTTTCGTTCAGTTTCCGGATATTTGGCTGACGAGAACGCGTGGTCGCGAATCGAAGGTTGGGTAAAAGCAGCGTCGGTCAAGCGAGTACTTCGCCACGGTCGACACGGACTGCTTGGTCACCTCTACCCGGGCATGTACGACGTCTCTACGGATCTGACGCTCGTGCCCGCCAACCTCGGCGGTCACGTTGAAGTCCTCGAAATCGATGATCTTCGCGTCCGCGTCGACGCCGTCAAGGAACGTGACGTCGAAGCGGCGCGTGAAGAAGTCACGCAGATCTTTGAACTGCTCGATTCCGTCGATCCCGTGGACCTGGACTGGTCACTACGCGTCGCCATTGGCATGGAAAAACTCGTAAGTGACTTCTCGCTCGACTCACTCGCCTACTACCACCGTGGCTTAGAAGGCGAACAGCACGAGCGTCTCGCCGCCGGCATGATCCTGGGGGCGTCACTGCTTACGGCGTCCCACGTGCCCGCGTGCGGTGAGTACGAACTTCGAACGTCGCTCGCCATGTTGATTCTCGACCGACTCGGGGCTGGTGGATCCTTCACTGAACTCCAGGCGCTCAATTTCACTGACGGTGTTGTGGAGATGGGCCACGACGGACCTGCCCACCTCGCCATCTCAGATCGAAAGCCAATGCTGCGAGGGCTCGGGGTCTTTCACGGCAAACGTGGATGGGGCATTTCCGTAGAATTCGACGTAAAGCACGGCCCCGTCACGGCGCTTGGACTAACGCAGATGCGTGACGGCAGTTTCCGCTTCGTTGTTTCCGAGGGTGAAGTCGTCGCTGGTCCACTGCTTCAAATTGGCAACACCACATCACGAGTGAACTTCAATCGCGATCCGGGTGAATGGTGTGACGCGTGGAGCGCCACGGCAGTAGCGCACCACTGGGCGCTCGGCACAGGACACCGTGTCAAAGAACTTCGCTCAGTGGCTGAGCTGCTGGGCATTGAAATCGTTACTGTGTAAGAGCACTACCGAAGCCACCGGCTTCAGGTATGACACTCGCAATACCAAACAAAAATCCCGCCGCAGGAAACCTGCGGCGGGATTTTTGAAGGTCGTCTTAGCTTAGAAGTTGAAGCTGTTGACGTTGGCCTTGGTGAATACGTATGGAGGTCCAAGAACGATCGAGGGTCCGGTGCCAGAGGCAGCCTTCAAGATCGTGTAGCCACCAAGTGAACCAGCCTTGAACTTGTCGCCAGCCTTGACCGTGATGGTCTTGGAAGCGAGGTTCGCTGCAGCGTAAGCGGCAAGCTGACCAAGGTTCGCAGGGTTCCACAGTTCGAAGGACTTCACCGTACCGTCATTCACGTACTTCTTCATCTGCGAAGGAAGACCAAGGCCCGTAAGGGTCAGTGTCTTCAGCAGTGACTTGTGCGTGTCGAGGTACTGCGCAGCCGTTGAAATACCCACGGTGGTCGGCGAAATGATGCCGGCGAGGTGTGGGTAAGCCGAAAGCAGACCTTGAAGAACCGTCAGTGACGTCGCGGGGTCGTCGTTACCGTAGACCGTCGAAACCAACTTCATCTTGGGGTACTTCTTCAGCTCTTGCTTCATGTAGACGATCCAAGCGTTCTGGTTCGTCGCCGTAGCGGCAGCCGAGAGAATGGCAATTTGGCCAGTCTTGTGGATGTCCGCAGCCAACAAGTCAACCTCGGACGTACCGATTTGCTTCGTGTTGGCCTGGTTCACGAACAAGTGGTTCGGGCAGGTCACGTCGGAGTCAAAGGAGACCACAACGATGCCAGCATTCTGAGCCTGCTTGAGTGATGGGCAAAGAGCTGAGGGGTCGTTACCAGCGATGATGATCGCCGAAGCGTGAGCCTGGATGGCCGCCTGAATTGACGGAATCTGAGCTGCTGCGGTGTCAACAGTGCCACTGCTAATGACGGCCTTGTCGCCAAGAGCCTTCAGAGCAGTTGAGGCGCCCTTGTCAGCAATTACTTCGTAGGGGTTCAGCGTGTCCTTGGGAATCAAGTACACGGTCAGGCCCTTCTTGAGGCTCGCCGAAGCGGACGCGGCTGAAACGCCAACGCCACTGAGACCCAAGATCATGGCTGCCGCTAGAGCGGTACCCGCTAGTGCCGAAATCTTTCGATTTGACAATTTCATCTTGCAAAATCCTTTCATTAGTTCCAAGCCAGAGCTTGAACGTGCGTGCAAAAACCACCTTGGTTTTTGACGTAAGCATTTATTCGCAAACCGGCGACATGATGCCGCCGCACATCCCCCTCCCCCTCTTTGTAAAGACCTTGTTTCGAAACCATAAATGTTTCGACAACAAAGGGGCAACTTAACGCCTTCAAAACAGGATGTCAAGCAGGGGCAGCACCGTCAACGTCGATGAAATTCGTTCCTGAGAAGCAAAATCGTCCCGGTGAACGTGTTTGTTGCCGTACTTGCGACAACCCCGCAAGAAGTGTCGCTCATTCTGCGTGAGCCGCGGGCCCACTGTTTTCTTATTATCCCTGTTCAAAGGGTATTTTCAACAATTAGTCCTCTGCGCAGCAGAGCAATATTCTTGCCTCGAACTATCAACGCTTCTCCGTCTTCGAGTGCACGATATTTCTCGCCCGACTTTTTTAACTCGTCGATAATTTCATCCATCGCTTGACGTTCGAGCAACTTAGAAGAGTGCAGGTGGGGCACAAAAACGAAATCAACAACACCAAGTCCGTCCCAATACACGTCAACGCCGTACGTTCGTCCGACGTCACTGGGGTCATCGGCAATCTCGAGCACTTCGATAGTTGGCGATAAAAGACAACTCCCCGCGCTCGATCCGCCGTAGACGAACGAATCATCCAGGATGCGTTGACGAACGTATTTGTCGGCCCCACTCAGTGCGAACGCCGCGCGAAGAACAAATGTGTTACCACCTCGCACCCAGAGTCCATCAAATTCGCCCAGAGAAAGCGCGAGTAGATCCGGTTTTCCAAAGTACTTACGAAGGTCGACGTTTTGAACATCGAAGCCCAGCGAACTGAGCGTACGTAATTCTTCATCAATCGCCGACTGCTGCGAGCGAGAACTCGTGGCGTCCATGGCGTTGCATATGACCGCAACACGTTGACTCGAACGAAACAAGCCAAGAAAATGCTCCGCACCAACACTGAGTTCCGATGACGACATGAACAGTCTCATAACACTCAGTCTCCTACCGCTCGACGTGCCATCGGAGTCACAAATTCTTAGTCCAATAATTGCCCAAGGGTGTCGGGACGTGGAACGGCAATCCAGCCTTCCCTCAAGGCAACGGCGAGATCTACGTCGGGAATCGAATGACATTTACGAATGGCGTGAGCCCTAGCAACTAAGGCAGATATAAATGCGTCGAGGGCATTGTCATTTTCGTGCAAGCGGCTTTGAACCTCCTGGTCAACGTTGAATCCGTCACCGAGTTGCCCCAGAATCGCCGTCAGTATTTCTTCTCGCTTTGCCGAATCCTCAGGCTTCTTGTAGCCCTTCCAATCAAGTTTCCAACTTCGAAGAGCTGCAGCTGGGTATACCTCGACAACCACTCCTGAACCATCACGCGCAACTGGAGTGTCCAAAGATTGAAATAGTGAAGCTGCGCGCATGGCCGGAATCGCAATTCGGTCTGTTGAGACTGAAAGTGGCCAGGACAATTTGAGATCCATTTTCACCCAAATGTCAGTCCGTCGATAACGAAAATCCTTGTTGTTCTTGTGATCATAAGTATTTGGCCAAGGTTTCCCGTGAACATAGTCATGGACGGCGTCGGAAAAAGCAATCGGCCAACCCAGAGGGATGTCGATTCCGAGATGATTAACGTTCGCAGCCAGAGCGCGGACGAAATCATCATCAATGCCGGTGCAAACCGACTCAACTCCCAGATCACCACGGTCCCAATTGATTATGCAAACTGCGGTGTTTTTGTTCTGTGACGCGAAGTCAACACCGGCGGTTTTCATTGCAAACTCAGAGTACGCCATGGATAGTTAATACGCTCAAACAATTTCGAGTTGCTTCATAATGGCATCAACCACGTCCGCAACGCACTGCGCTGTTTGTTCATGTGCCTTCAGTGTTCCAAAACGGTCTTCCAGACTCACCACTTGCACGTTGGAGTGCTGGCGCAAGAAGATCTCTTTCGCCTTGTCGTCGACTGACCCGCAGATCACGAGGACGGGCGTCGAAGGATCGGCGAGTCGAACAACACCGCTCACGACTTTTCCTTCGAGGCTTCCGTGATCAAATCGACCTTCTCCGGTAACGACGAGTTCGGCCTTCTTTAGTCGGTCCAGGAGATGGACGTTCGAGGCCACCGCGTCAAAACCGCTCACGAGCTGGGCGCCAAGGGCCGCGAGTGCTCCAGGAACGCCACCGCCTGCTCCAGCTCGGTCCAGCATTTCAACATCGATACCTCGTTCACGTTGGTAGAGCTCTCGAAGTTCCGTCAATCGTTTGGCCACGAGTTGAAGATCTTCCTGGCGGACACCTTTTTGTTCAGCGAAAGAAACCGCCCCAGAGAATGATGTGGTTACGTCAGTCGCCACCGTCATCGGAATGGTCAACGCTTCACTTCGAAGAACGTCATAGCAACCGGCACCGCCATCGGAACTCGCCGTTCCCCCACAGCCAACGAGTAATCCGTCAAGTTGAAGCGACTGGGCTTCACGAATGAGTTCTCCCACACCAGCGCTGCTCGCTTGCAGCGCTTGTTCACCCGTCGGATGTGTGACTATGTGGCGACCGATTACTTCGGCCATTTCAAAGACTCCCAATCGTCCCCATGGCGACACGAACGTCGTAATTTCAACGATCACGGGCGTTCCCCACGGATCAGACACGCGAAAGGATTTCGTGTCGCCAGGAAACGCCGAACGAAAACCTTCGCCACCATCGGACATCACCTGCGCGTCCGTTGGAACTCCTCGTTCGTGACAACGTTCGGTCACTGCTTCGACAATTTCTCTGGACGTCGCCGTGCCACGAAACTTGTCCGGAGCAATGAAAACCGTCATTGCGTAGGAGTGTGTTCAAAAATCATTTTCGAAGAGGGCGTCGTTGACATCACGAAACCACGTTAGAGAACGCGAGGACATCGATGTCGAGTTCAAAGGTAAACATTTAACGGTCCGGCAACGCCACGAGGGTCCACTCTTTGGGAACATTCGGGAGTGGAACCCAGCGTGCTTGAGGACAAAAACGATCACATTGTGGTTTGCGGCCTCCAGGGCGTTGGCCTTCGCGTCGTGGAACAGTTTTATTTGAGTGGCACGGACGTGGTCGTGGTGGACGACGATGCGGATATCCGCTTTGCTCGAATCCTCGAAGGCTGGGGAATTGCTCATATACGCCGCAGTGCGTACATCGGCGAAGGGCTCGTGGAAGCAAATATTGAGCACGCGAGCGCCGTGGTGTGTGTTGAAAAAGACGATATCCATACCCTCGAGACCGCCCTTCGCGTTCGAGAACTACGTCCCGACATTCGCATTGTTGTGCAGTTGGCCAACCCCTCCGTCGGTGGAGCCTTAGAACGCGTCACCGGGCCGGGCACGGTACTTGACGCCGCAGCGCTCGCGGCACCCTCATTTGTCGAAGCGTGTCTTCGTCTGCAAGTGCACGACCTCGAATTAGGTGGAGAAAATTTTGCCGTCGTACAAACTGAGGTCGGCGAATCGAATTACGGACAACCAACGTTCCGCGGTTACTTCAGTAATCTCGCGCCGGTAGCGATCATGCCAAGAGACGGAAGCGAGCTGTCCGCTTGTCCGGGCCGCGATCATTCTCTCGAACCCGGTGACCGAGTCGCAGTACTTGGAACCAGCGAGGAACTTGCGCAGTACGGCCTCGACGTTCACGCGCTTTCGCATCGAACGCTTCGTTCCGTCGGACATTTTCGACGGCTTCGCTTGCGACTTGAGACGGTCTTCGAAACGGGAAACAAGGGTCTCGCCATTGCTGTGGCCACGCTGTTATTTCTTATCGCCATTTCTACGGTGCTCCTGCGTTTCTTTTATCGGGCGAGTGATGTTCATCACCACTTGAGCGTTCTTTCGTCGCTCTACTTCACGATTGAAACAATTGCCACCGTTGGTTTTGGCGATTATTCCTTCGGGACGCAGAGCGCGTGGATGAAGTCATTTGGAATCGTGCTGATTTTGTTTGGCGTGGCGCTGGTGTCCACATCCTTCGCCTTGTTCACCAACATCTTGGTTAGTCGTCGAATCGAGCTTTCACTCGGCATGCGAGAAGTCCCGGGAATGGTCGACCACGTCGTCGTCATTGGACTTGGCTCCGTGGGCATCAACGTTGTGCAAGGTCTCGTGGCCAAGGGACAACGTGTTGTCGTCATTGAACGCGACAGCAACAATCGGTATCTAGCCGAGGCACGGGCTTTGGGCGTTCCCGTGTTAATTGCCGACGCCACGCAACGCCAGATTCACCAGATGGTGAATCTGCACGACGCCGCGGCCGTCGCGGTACTGACCAGTGCGGATCTCACGAACATTGAAACAGCCTTGGCCATTCGAGAGTCGCTCAGTGAACGCTGGGATGAAGTGCCGGTGGTGCTTCGCGTCTTTGACCGCGACCTTGCCCACATGATGGAAAAGAGCTTCGGGTTTCTCCACGTTCGCTCCACGTCAGCCTTGGCGGCACCGTGGTTCGTGGGAGCGGCGCTCGGACTTGACGTTCTCAGCACGTTCTACGTTGATCAACAACCGTTCCTCGTCGGACGAGTAACGGTCACCGCCAATGGAGGACTCGAAGGTCTCGCCATGGCGGACCTTTCCACTCGCACGCGCGTCATTGCCTTGGAACGACTCGAGGGTGAAGGAACGCTCGAGCACCCGCCTCGACGAGGGACACGATTCGCAGGTGGTGACCGCGCGTACGTCCTTGGTCCCTATGACGAATTGATCCGAGTGCTACAACTCGATCGCACCGCCTCGGCGTAATCACGGCGCCGGCAACTTTCAGGCGTCTCAGAGACGCTGGCGATACGGTGGTGCTTATAGCTGGTTCATTAACTCCCGAGACGACACCGAAACGAGTCCTCCTCATTGGCGCGTCTCGTGGACTCGGACTGGCACTCGCCGAGCAGTGGGTCCGCGAAGGTTGGCACGTGACGGCCACCGTGCGGGGCTCCAACCAAACTGGTCTGCACGAACTCGCCCAACGTCACCCGGAGCAGCTTGCAATTGAATCCGTGGACATTACTGTGCCCGAACAGATCGTCGCCCTCCACGATCGACTGTCAAAACAATCCTTCGATCTTCTCTTTGTCAACGCCGGCGTGACGAATCCTGAAGACGGTACGGTCGCCGAAACGTCGACGGACGAGTTTGTTCGCGTCATGGTGACGAACGCGCTGAGCCCATTGCGCACTATTGAAGCATTGCAAGACCTTGTCGAGCCAACGGGGACGATTGGCGTCATGTCCTCAGGACAAGGCAGTGTCACCAACAACGTGCGAGGCCTTCACGAGGTGTACCGCGGTAGCAAGGCCGCGCTCAACACCTTCATGCGCAGTTACGCGGCCCGCCATGAAGGTGAGCAACGATGTCTGATTCTCATGGCGCCGGGTTGGATAAAAACTGATCTCGGCGGTCCTCACGCGCGACTCACGATTGAGGACAGTATTCCCAACGTAGTGAAGACAATGGATTCGCTTCGAAACCAACCCGGACTTCATTACGTTGATTACCTCGGACAGACAGTGCCGTGGTGAGCGCTATTTAACTCCGCGCAGCGATTCGCGAGATCAATCTACGCCCGCGCGAAATTCTTCACGAGTACGTCAACAATCTCTTCGTGCAGCGCGAGCGGAAGATCGTGGCCCATGCCAGGCACGACGTATAGTTCGGCATCGGGCACGGCATCGGCTGTGGCTTGACCACCCGACAGACCAACGAGTGGATCGTCGGCACCGTGGATGACGAGTGTTGGTAACTGAACGGACTTGAGATCCATCGTGCGGTCTGGCTGCGAAACAATCGCCGCCACCTGACGCTGCATTCCCGCGGGATGGAACGCGCGATCGAAGTCTGAAGCGGCCCGTTCACGAATTCGCGCCTCGTCAAAGGGATAACCCGGCGAGCCAATAATCTTCGAGGTCTGAACGCCACGCTCAATTGCTTCGTCTCGCGTTGCTGGTGGCGGACCCAACAGGGCGCCGAGAGCTTCGGGTGACGCTTGGCCAACTTCGAGATTGCCCGTCGTAGACATGATGGACGTGAGCGTGCGGGCTTTTGCCGGGTGTTCAATGGCAAAGGTCTGAGCAATCATTCCGCCCATAGAAGCTCCAACAATGTGCGCTGATGGAATGTCCAGCGCATCCAGCAGACCCGCGGCGTCCGCCGCCATGTCAACGAGCGAATACGCCGGCGTCACGGTGCCAGCGATGATGTCACTGAGATCATGCGTGCCCGCTTCGTCGAACCACGTCGAAAGGCCGATGTCACGGTTGTCAAAACGGATGACGTAGAAACCACGGTCAGCAATCGCTTGACAAAATTCTGGATCCCACAGCGTCATCTGGGCACCTAGTCCCATGATGAGGAGTACGGGCGGCGACGCGGGGTCACCGTACGTTTCGTACTCAATGGAAATTCCGTTGGCTTTAGCGCTCGTCATAATCGCGACCATAGCGCGACGTCTTTCCACACGCAACCAATAAAGCGGCTGTTCAATACGGCACTTGGTTTGCCACGTCATCGTCACAGCAACGTGCAGGGCCCAACTACTAGTTCGTATCTTCCATCGACCGAGGAAACGTCGTCGGCGTGAAGTACATCGCACCGCCGGGAATCATCCAAGCAATAACCGTGACGTCGAACCAGTCAGCAAGGACGGCCGGATCAGCCTGCATCAATGCCTTCGCGTGCTCCACATCAGTTTTGAAAAGCAGCATCCCACGAAAGTGCTCATTGGCAAGTGGACCCGCCGCAACGAGAAAGCCCGCATCATGAAGGTCCGCCAAATGTGACATGTGGGCATCTTGGATCGCATGGTTCTCCGCTTGGCTTCTCTGTGGCGTCCCCGATTTGGTGGTCAGAAGGCCAAGCGTTAATTGATCAAAATCCATCTGTTCCTCGAGCGTTACGAGTGGCGAGCACCACGAATCACATGATGTGCGTATCGTATCGTTGCCGACTTTATGAATCGTGCTTCGAAGGAAGACCAAATTGCCGAGGTTATTCGTTGGAAATCTCTGAACCAGGATCGCCACCGCTGGCCACCGTCGCCAAACGACCCAGATAGAAGTCCCAACCGTTGGTGTGGTCGGCAACAGCGTCGTCAGGCAAACCGCGATGCGTCAATCGCACTCTTGTTTTTTCGCCTTCAGGGACCAAGGTGATCTCCACCTCGGTCGAACCCGCCGGAATCGGGTGGTTTGGTTCGTCCCAGCCGAAAGTAAAGGTGAGTTTCTCATTTGGCACCACCTCAATGAACTTTCCGACACCGGGATGGACGCCTTGGGCCAAGACGCGGTAAGCGCCTCCCGGCCGTGCGTCTAACTCAGCTTCCGTGCCCATCCATAAAACGTGCTTCGCGGGGTCGGTCAAAAAAGGAAATATCGTCGAAGGACTCGCATCGACAATCACTTCTCGAATTAATTCAGCCATTGGTGTTCTCTTTCTCTCGTTCGGCCGTTTCAGCCAGATCTCGAAGTCGGTCCAGACTTTCGGTCCAATACTCTTCAAGAAAATGACGAACCCGTTCCATTTGCTTGTGGTTCGCCTTATATATACGTCGCACGCCATCACGCCGCTCAAGCACTAATTCGGCCTCTCGCAAAACTCCCAAGTGCTGCGAAATTGCCGAACGCGTGACATCCGAGAATGACGCAGCGATCTCCGCAGCTGCACGTTCCTCTGACCAGACCAACTTCAAGATCTCTCGGCGTCGAGGTTCGGCCAAAGCCTTTAGTGCGGTGTCCATGTCCTTACGTTAGCGTATACTTACGTAAGTATCAACTAACAAATTATCGCTCGAAATTTGTATGAATTCTTTGGGCCTTTGTCCTCATATCGATGGAGGCAACGCAGCGTCACCGCGTGACAGGGTGGAAGGATGCGGATTCTCGTGGTTAACGCTGGGTCGAGCAGTCTGAAACTCTCCGTACTTGACGATGACAACGCATTAATCGCGAGCAAGGAAATAGCGACGTCAAATTCGAACGACCTCGACGGTCAACTCGAGAACTTTCTCGATACTTTTCCAGGTGTCGATGCCATTGGTCATCGCGTCGTGCACGGCGGCACGGCATTCACGAGGTCCGTGGTTCTTAACGAGAATATCGACGAAGCATTAAAAGCCCTGGCGGACCTTGATCCACTCCACAATCCCCCTTGTCTCTGCGCAATTCGGACGTTGCAGTTGCTTCGCCCCGACGTGCCTCAAGTTGCCTGCTTTGATACGAGTTTTCATTCCACTATGCCGAAAAAAGCGTCGACCTACGCCATCCCTCAATTGTGGCGAGACGACTGGGGTATTCACCGTTTCGGTTTCCACGGCCTCAGTCACGCGTGGGCCAGTCGTCGTGGAAGCGAACTGCTGGGTCGTCCGCTCGAAGGACTGCGCCTCGTTACGGCACACATTGGTGCCGGTGCATCGCTGGCCGCCGTCGCATTTGGAAAATCCGTTGACACAACAATGGGTTTCACCCCGATGGAAGGCCTCGTCATGGCAACACGCTCGGGCAGCGTCGATCCGGGACTCGTGCTTTGGGTGCAACGCCAAAAGGGACTCTCGGCCGGTGACGTCGAATCGAGTCTCGACAGCGAGTCGGGACTGCTCGGACTCTCGAACGAATCGAGCGACCTTCGTCGCATCATTACGTTGGCCGATGACGGCAATGAAAAAGCGAAACTCGCCTACGAGGTCTACGTGTACCGCATTCAAACGAACGTCGCTGCCATGTGTGCGGCGATGAACGGACTTGATGGCTTGGTGTTTACAGGAGGAGCCGGCGAGGCATCATCCCTACTGCGCAGCGACGTCTGTGCGGGACTTGGTTTTCTCGGTGTACAACTCGTTCCTGCTCTCGTTGGAAATTCGAGTGACGATCACATGGAGTCAGCAACGGGACTGGCGCCTGCTGTGCTCGTGGTAAAGGCCCGTGAGGACATTGAGATCGCTCGCCACGTGCGTCAACTTCTCAACTGAGTTAGTAGCGCGTTCGCTCATCAGTCAGTGTTTGCGTACACGACATCGGCAGACGCATTCCACAGTCCGATGCAACGTTCGCCGCGATGATCTTCTATGACAGAAACAGAAGCCGTCGCACTGGCGAACAGGCGCCCTTGCTGGGCGCGGAGACCCAATGCCCTCGCCGCGAGGATTCGAGAGAAGTGGCCGTGGGTCATAACAACCACGGGTGTTTCGTCGGACGCTGGCACTCTCGTACGAAGAAACTCGTCAGCCCGTGACGAAACGTCGGCGAAGGACTCGCCACAAGGACAACCGTCGTCCCAGAGGTTCCAACCCGGACGTTCGTTTCTCACTTCGCCCGGTGTACGACCCTCGTAGTCCCCGTAACCAAGTTCCACGAGTAGCGGTTCGACCGTGGGCACTTCGACCGGCAACACCAAACGCGCGGTCTCGAGCGCTCGTTCACGCGGGCTCGAATACACGAGCGGCGTTTTCTCTTCGAGCACACCGCGCATAATTTGGCTCAGCGATTCAGCTTGGTGACGACCGTTAGCGGTGAGCGTTAGTTCCGTGCTGCCGGTGAACTGGCCCGTGAGCGTCCATGCCGTCTCACCGTGTCGGATAATGATCAGCTTCATGCGCACCTCTCGAGTCAGCAGCACCGCGCCGCGTGGTGGCGTCGCTCGCGCTTCGCGAACGTGACGCTACTTGCGAGGTGCCGTATCGTTACCGGCTCCACTGGGGCGTTTCGGCCCTAGTTTTGGCCCTCCTACGCCATCGTGCGAACGGTAGGTTCGGTTGTACCTTCACATCGAAGGCGCGTAGGTGGCCAGCGCCGCCGGAATCCGGGGGCATGAACTCATGCCGAAACCATCAGTCTTGGTTGTCGACGACGTTGTAGGTGCTGACCCCGACGAGATCGACAAGGTCGCGAGCACCGCGCTCACCCCAGAAATGCTCCACTTGATAGACGCTTACTGGAGGGCCGCCAACTACGTCTCGGTCGGTCAGATCTATCTCTACGACAATCCCCTACTTCGCGAGCCTCTAAAGCTCGAACACGTCAAGCCCCTGGTGGTCAGTCACTGGGGAACAACACCGGGACAGAACTTCATTTACGTGCATCTAAATCGCGCCATCAAGCAGCACAACCTCGACATGTTTTATGTGGCTGGTCCCGGCCACGGAGGACCCGCCATTGTCGGCAACGTCTATCTCGAAGGTACCTACAGCGAGATTTACCCCGACGTCAGTCAAGACGAAGCAGGATTGAAGCGTCTGTTCACGCAGTTCTCGTTTCCTGGAGGAATTTCTAGCCACGTCGCACCCACGACACCAGGATCCATTCATGAAGGTGGCGAACTTGGTTATTCACTGAGTCACGCCTTTGGCGCAGCGTTTGATAATCCGGGGCTCATCGTTGCTTGCGTCATCGGTGACGGCGAAGCGGAAACTGGTCCGCTTGCGACGAGCTGGCATTCAAACAAATTTCTTGATCCCGTTACCGACGGAGCGGTGCTTCCCATCTTGCATCTCAATGGCTACAAGATTTCCAATCCCACGGTGCTGGCTCGCATCGAACCAGAAGAACTCGATCAGTTTCTGCGCGGTTGTGGTTGGACCCCGCACTACGTCGAAGGTGATGATCCGCTCGTCATGCACCAGAAAATGGCGAGCGTCCTCGACGAGGCCATTAGTGAGATTAAGCAGTTCCAAACCGATGCACGAAGCGGTCGCGTGACAACTCGTCCTCGTTGGCCCATGATTGTGCTTCGCTCGCCCAAAGGTTGGACGGGGCCAAAGGTTGTCGATGGGCTGCCCATCGAAGGTACCTTTCGCGCGCACCAGGTGCCCATGCTGGTCGACGCTTTTCACCCCAAGCATGTGGCGCTGCTTGAAACATGGATGAAGAGTTACAAGCCCGAAGAACTCTTCGACGAAAACGGCCGATTAAAGGCGGAACTTCAGGCCCTCGCGCCCAATGGCGATCAACGTATGGGGGCAAACCCCCATACCAATTGCGGTGTGCTGCGCGATCTACATTTGCCAGATTTCACCAAGTACGCCTGCGATGTTCCCGTAGCGGGTTCGGCGAACGCTCAAGACACCTTGGTACTCGGTAATTTTCTACGTGACATTGTTGCTCTTAATAAGGATCGACGAAACTTTCGCATCTTCGGTCCCGACGAAACCCTTTCCAACCTCCTCGGCGCCGTCTTCGAAGTCACGAACCGACAATGGGACGCAGAGCGGATTGACGGCGATCAATTTCTCGACAAGGAGGGCTTCGTCCTTGACTCAATGCTCTCCGAGCACCAATGCGAAGGTTGGCTCGAGGGGTACCTTCTCACGGGCCGCCATGGTCTGTTCAATTCCTACGAGGCGTTCATCCACATTGTTGACTCGATGTTCAATCAGCACGCGAAGTGGTTAAAAGTAATCAACGAACTGCCCTGGCGACGAGACATCTCCTCGCTCAACTACATCCTCGCTTCTCACGTCTGGCAACAAGACCACAACGGTTTCACCCATCAAGACCCCGGGTTCCTTGACCACGTCGTGAACAAAAAAGCCGACATCATTCGGGTGTATCTACCGCCCGATGCCAATTGTCTCTTGTCGGTCACCGATCACTGTCTTAGAAGCCGTGAATACGTGAACGTCATCGTGGCCGGCAAGCATCCCCTGCCCCAGTGGCTCACGATGGATCAAGCCGTTATCCACTGCACGGAGGGGATTGGCACCTGGGAATGGGCAAGCAATGACCAGGGTGGCGAACCTGACGTCGTCATGGCCTCGTGTGGCGATACACCGACTCTCGAAATAATGGCGGCGACGGCGATTTTGCGCGAACACCTGCCCGAGTTGAAGGTACGCGTCGTCAACGTCGTGGATCTCATGAAGTTGCAGTCGGCAAGCGAACATCCCCACGGGCTCAGTGAGGTTGACTACGACGCATTATTCACGAAGGACAAACACATCATCTTCGCCTTCCACGGCTATCCCACTCTCGTGCACCGACTCACCTACCGGCGAACCAATCAGAACATGCACGTCCGTGGCTACATCGAAGAAGGCACGATCACCACGCCGTTCGACCTTCGCGTTGAAAACCGACTGGACCGCTTTCACCTCGTCCAAGACGTCATCGATCGATTGCCCTGGCTCGGCGCGACCGGTGACTCGCTGAAACAACTCATGCAGGACAAACTGGTCGAGCATAAGCGTTACGTCGACTCCCATGGTCAGGACATGCCCGAAATTCAAAACTGGAAATGGGCACGTTCGTGACGACAACCACCACGACCCTTACGGACACTGCGAAAGAGCTCGTCGCTGGTGGCAAGGGTCTGCTCGCCATGGACGAGAGCACCAAAACCTGTAACAAGCGATTCGCGGTGCTCGGTATCCCCCAGACCGTGGAATTTCGTCGCGACTACCGGGAACTCTTAGTAACCACTCCCGGTCTCGGTGAGTCAATTAGTGGCGCGATTCTCTACGACGAGACCATCCGCCAATCAACCACGTCGGGCAAGTCGTTCGTCAGCGTGCTCAACCAAGCGGGAATTATCCCCGGCATCAAAGTCGACACCGGCACCGTTGAAATGGTCGGTCACCCCGCAGAACGAGTGACGAACGGTCTCGACGGACTGCGCGAACGCCTCGCTGAGTACACCAGTCTGGGAGCACGCTTTGCGAAGTGGCGAGCGGCGTTCTCTATTGGCGACGGACGTCCCAGTCGGGCGTGCATTGAAGCAAACGCATCGTCGCTTGCTCGCTACGCCGCGTTGTGTCAGGAAATGGGATTCGTTCCAATTGTCGAGCCTGAAGTTTTGATGACGGGTTCTCATTCAATGCAGCGCTGTCACGACGTGACCGAAGAAGTCCTGTACCGAGTGTTTGTCGCACTGAACGACCACGACGTGGCGCTTGACGCCATGTTGTTGAAGCCCAACATGGTGCTTCCAGGACTCAGTTGCCCGACGCAAGAGTCACTTGACGAGGTCGCAAAAGCGACACTGCACTGTCTTATGGGAACCGTCCCTGACGACGTGGCGGGCATTGCCTTCTTATCGGGCGGACAGTCCCCTGAACTCGCTTCCGCCCGCCTCAACGCCATGAATCTTCCCACCAGCGAAGCACTGCCGTGGCCCCTTGCGTTCTCGTTCGGTCGCGCACTTCAGCAACCGACGCTCGATATCTGGCACGGCGACGAGTCCAACGTGATCGGTGCCCAACTGGAACTCGCACAACGTGCCAGGTGTAACTGGGCCGCGCGTCAAGGTGAATACAGCGAGGCACTCGAACCACTTCGAACACCTTCGTGAGCGCGTTTGAGCTTCACCGGCTCGGACAGATCATGGAGCCGGCACCAGGCAATCCCCTCGAAGTCGGCGGTGTCACCAACCCGGCGGCAACGCGAGGTCCGGATGGAAATCTTTACCTCTTTCCACGCCTCGTCGCCACGGGCAACTACTCGCGCATTGGTATTGCTCGAGTGTTATTTAACGATGACGGTGATCCCAGTGGCGTCGAACGACTGGGCATTGCTCTTGAGCCTGATGTTGACTACGAGCGTCGACCGGGGGGTGGTGGCTGCGAAGATCCTCGCGTCACCTACGTTCAGCCGCTCGAGCGCTACGTGATGACGTACACCGCGTTCTCGAGTGACGGACCACGAATTGCTCTCGCTATCTCCGACGATTTGTTTCATTGGGAGCGACTAGGGCTCGCGCATTTCTTGCCGTACGAGGGAATTGTTTTTGAAGGTGTCGATGACAAAGACGCCAGTCTCTTTCCTGTGGCCATCCCCAATCCGTCAGGACATTCGGAAGTCGCCATCCTGCATCGACCACTTTTCCCCGGCACACTTCCTGAAGACACGGCGCTGTGTCCAAGTGATCGCGTCTGCGACCTCAATCGTGAGAGCATCTGGATTTCGTACAGCCCCAAGGTGCTCGTTGGTGGAAAGCCTTACGACCTGGGCCAGTTCACTTCGCATCACCGACTCGCGGCGCCGGTGTCGCCGTGGGAGAAACTGAAGATCGGCGGGGGCACGCCTCCGGTAATGACTCGTCTGGGCTGGTTGATCATTTACCACGGTGTGGGTAAATCAGCAGAGTCCGACAACGATGACCTTCAACTTAGTTATTGCGCCGGAGCAATGGTGCTCTCGAGTGAGCATCCACAAAACGTTCTCTATCAATCGAGCGAGCCGGTGCTGACTCCGTCACTACCCGCCGAACGTTCGGGGGTGGTTCCCAACGTCGTGTTCCCTACGGGCATTGATCGACGCGACGACCTCGGCACGCCAGATCGCTTCGACGTGTACTTCGGCATGGCCGACCAACGAATTGGCGTTGCTCGCCTCGATCTCCCGGCATCCTTGCCCGCAGTTGCTTCGGAGAATTCCGTTCCGTAGATGATTCGGCGTTACTCGAGTGGAGATCGAAAGCGACGATAGAGATCAACAAGGTCACTGAGCGCTTCGGGTGACAGATCGTTGGGAGAAACCTCACCCGCTACGGCAATCGTGTCGCGAATTTGTTCCAAGTACGCCGAGCAGTTGGGGCAACCTTTGAGATGCTTTTCGAGGCGTCGAGAGTCCCTGCGAGAAAGAGCGCCTTCGAGATAGTCGCTCACGAGTTCCACGGCGTCGCGACAGACAATGGAGTATGTCGTCAGTTTCATCATCCACCTCCTCGCAGACTCGCCTCAACGTCGGCCCGTACTTTCGTGCGAGCCCGATGAAGAATCACACGAACGTTCGCGACGGAGAGTTCCAGTAGTTCTGCAACCTCCGTAGTTGGTAGTCCTTCCACGTCGCGAAGCGTTACAACGGCTTGTTGAGGCTCGCCCAGACGCGAAATCGCCTCGTGAACCAGTCGCACCACAGGCTTATTCACCATGCTGTCTTCGATGACGTCGGTGAACGGCACGACGGGCTCTCGCCACGCGCCTCCCTCATCGAATCGACCAGCGAGAGCCGAGCTTGTGCTCGTCGGATCCACGGGAATCGCTCGGTGCTCTTTAGTCCCCGTCGAACGAGCTCGGTTGACCAAGATGCGAAGCAGCCAGGTTTTGAACGACGAGCGACCTTCGAAGCGGTCCACACCTCGCAACACGGCAATCCAGGTGTCTTGTGCCACGTCCTCGGCGCTCGCCTCAGAGTTCACGTAGTACCTCGCGACACGAACCAGCATCGGGTGATACCGAGTTACGAGGGCCGCGAAGGCTGTTTCGTCGCCGGCGAGCAGCCGCTGGAGCAATTCGGCGTCGTCCACGAACCAAGGGTACTCAACGCCCATATAGATCTTCCCCAACCCTGTAACGCTTTTGCGCCTTTGTGGACTGTTCTTCGCGAACTAATGACAAGAACCGGGTTCGTCCCGCTAAAAGAGAAGATGACATGACAAGCACTTATCACAAGGATTCACAAGCTATTGATCGGCTGAGTCCCAAGCAATTCGCCGTCACGCAAGAAAGCGCCACCGAACCTGCGTTCGATAACGAGTTCTGGAACCACCACGATGTGGGCATCTACGTCGACATTGTTTCGGGTGAACCCCTGTTTGCCTCCAACAAAAAGTTCGACAGTGGTTGCGGCTGGCCGAGCTTCACTGCGCCGCTGGTGCCCGAAAACGTGGTCGAAAAGACCGATCGGAGTCTTTGGATGCAACGGATTGAAGTTCGTTCAACCAACGGTGACAGTCACTTGGGTCACGTCTTTCCCGACGGTCCCAAAGAAGAAGGAGGGCTGCGCTACTGCATCAACTCGGCCGCTCTTCGTTTTGTGCCCTTCGACGAGCTAGAAGCGCAGGGTTACGGTGAATTTCGATCGATGTTTAAGGGTGTCGTAACGGACAACGGAGAAAAGCAATGAGCGACACACAAAGAGCAGTTCTGGCCGGAGGATGCTTTTGGGGCATGCAGGACTTAATTAGAAAACGTCCGGGCGTTCTTTCCACGCGCGTTGGTTACAGCGGTGGCGACGTGGCAAACGCCACGTACCGCCATCACGGCACGCACGCAGAAGCCATCGAGATCAACTTTGATCCCAGCCAAATCAGTTACCGCGACATTCTCGAGTTCTTCTTCCAGATTCACGATCCCACCACGCCGAATCGTCAAGGCAATGACCGCGGTGCCAGCTACCGTTCCGCCATCTTTTACGTTGACGATGAGCAAAAGAAAATCGCCGAAGACACTATTGCTGATGTCGAAGCGTCCGGCTTATGGCCCGGCAAGGTCGTAACCGAAATTGCTGCGGTGGGACCCTTTTGGGAAGCGGAACCTGAACATCAGGACTACCTCGTTCGTTACCCTAATGGCTATACGTGTCACTTTCCGCGTCCAGGATGGGTGTTGCCTCGTCGCTCCGCGACAACGTAAGTCAACAGTGTCAAAGGGCACAAAGGCCCGAGACTAAAACCATCGCGACTTCTAAACTCCGGACCAACGGACTTGCAGAGAAAATTGCAACAGATTTTCGAGCCACGGTGCCAAACGGAGGAATGAGCATGCCAGTAAAAAAGACAACGAAGGCGACCAAGGCTAAAAAGACGGCGAAGGTCGCAAAAGCGAGAAAGACGGTAAAGGCCACCAAAGCCAAGAAGACGACCAAGGCGGTAAAAGCCAAGAAGGTCGTCAAGGCGAAGAAGGCCACAAAGAAAGCGGTGGCGAAAAAGAGCGCCAAAGCCACGAGGAGTTCCAAAGCCACCAAAGCCAAGAAGACGACTAAGGCGGTAAAAGCCAAGAAGGTCGTAAAGGCGAAGAAGGCCACAAAGAGGGTGGCGGCGAAAAAGAGCGCCAAAGCCACAAAGGCTAAGAAGAGTTCCAAGGTGGTTGCACGTCCGAAGGCGAAAAAGACCACGAAGGTGGCCAAAGCGTCTCGGGCCAAGAAGACTGGTGCCACGGTGAAGTCAACGGCGCCACCACGCGCGACGAAAGAATTGAGCAGGCATTCACTCGATACCGAAACGAGAAATAATCTTCCCGATTCGAAGTTTGCGTTTCCAGAAGAGAGAAAAGAGCCGATTGAGGACGCGGCGCACGTTCGAAACGCAATTGCTCGCTTTGATCAGGTGAGTGACGTCAGCGACGAGGAGCGAGATCAAGCGCGGGAGCGGATCGAAGATGCGGCGGCTGCGTTTGGCGTGCAAGTGAACGAAGGCGACTGGCGCGATGGCGCTAAAGAAGATTCATCGTCAACCAACGACCCTCAGCATTAAGCCACTGCTCCGCGACAAGACTGCGTGAACTATGCAGCGTGAACGGCGTTAGAGTCCTCGTCGACTTCGGCGTCGTCGCCGCAAAAAGACGTTGCTCGAGTACGCCGAGGACGCTATGCGCGCCGGCATTTCGAACGCGCCACCAGTCGTCACGTAGACGAAATTGCTCCAATAAATAATGGTGGTGATTTGCCACTTGCAGTATTGAAACTTCCGCCCGAAGGGCGGATTTTTCATGCAACTTATGAAGCAGCGTGGTTGACGAACGCGTGTTAAAAGCCTAAATCCCGGCTTCTCCTTGTATTCAAGAAAAAACCGGGACTTCGGTGCTGAGTTTGTCCTATTTAAGTACAAACCCCTTCGTGGCGGGGGCCCGATATCCGCTTTAGCTACTACCGCTCTGCCTGCGGTAACGCTCGAGGCGACCTTGCCGCTCGCCGGTTGAGCGCCGACCACCCGCGGTTGAACCGCGTATCAAGCACACTGGCGTCGCACTGCTCGCCGCTGCGAGCGTCGACCCATCAGAAATCGCCCGGCGCGCGGGTCACACGAGCGTCGCGTTCACCTACGACCGTTATGGCCATCTTCTCCCCGAGGTCGATGTCGGAGCGGCGGCCAAGCTCAACGCTACGAACCCACGGTCTTGGGATGTGGGAGGGACGCGAGCACGGCTAATCGCGTCCCGATTGCTAAGGCGCGGTTGACGGCAACTCGTTCTGTTGTAGTGTTGTCTTATGGAAGTAGATAAAAGTGACAGCGAGGCAGTAGCTCCGCTACAAGTCTCGCCGATCGAGTTTCGTCTCGATCTCGCTTCGGGTGTACCGACCTATCTGCAGCTCGTCCATCAGGTCGAGCACGCGCTCCGCCTCGACTACCTCAAGCTGGGCGATCAGCTGCCGAAGGTCCGAGACGTGGTCGCAGAACTGGCGATCAACCCCAACACGGTGCTGAAGGCCTATCGCGAACTGGAGAACAAGGGCTTCGCGGTCGGGCGACCCGGCCAGGGAACCTTCATCGTGGCGACACTCGGTCAGGTAGCACTGCCCGAGCTCACCGAGCTCCGGCGCTCGCTCGTCTCCTGGATCACATCTGCCGACGCGGCAGGCCTCGACGAAGACGGGATCGCAGCGCTCGTCGCGAACGTGCTGCGGGATTTTCGTGAGCGTCGCGGGGCCACTGCCGACCGGCGCGGCGCGGTGCGACACGAGGCGGAGGGCGCGGCATGAACGTCATCGAGACTCATGGCCTCGGCAAGTCCTACGGTTCCACGAGAGCCCTCAATGACTGCACCTTGGCGATCCCCGACGGGCACGTCGTCGCGCTCGTCGGCCCGAACGGTGCCGGAAAGTCAACCTTGCTGAACATCACCGCAGGGCTTGCAACACCGACCTCAGGTGAGGTGACCGTGCTCGGCGGATACCGCACCGGTTCGCTGCCCGCACTCGACGGCATCGCCTTCGTGTCACAAGACACGCCGCTCTACAAGAGCCTCTCAGCCCGCGACCTGCTCCACCTCACTCGCAACCTCAACCGGCGCTTTGACGAGACTTATGCGAAGCAGCGCCTCGGGGAGCTCGGCATCCCGCTTCGGCAAAAAGCGGGGAAGATGTCGGGCGGCCAACAGGCCCAGCTCGCTTTGACGTTGGCGCTGGCGCGCCGACCGCAGCTCCTCGTGCTTGACGAACCGATGGCCATGCTCGACCCGGTCGCCCGGCACGACTTCATGGCGACGGTGATGACGGCGGTCGCAGACGATGGCGTCTCGGTCGTGCTGTCGTCACACGTTCTCGCGGAGCTCGAACGGGTAGCCGACTATCTCGTGCTCATTTCGCGCGGCAGCGTCCAGATGGCGGGTGAAGTCGACGAACTGCTCGCGCAGCACCGCGTGCTCACCGGCCCAGCTTCAGAGTTGGAGCAGTACTCGCAGCGGTGGAACGTCGTGCACGAAAGCCGAGCGACGTTGCAAGCGCATCTACTCGTCCGCCGCGACAGCACCGCCGATTCCGTGCCACCGGGATGGGAAGCGCACTCGACCACGCTCGAAGAGCTGACCCTTGCCTACTTGCGCGAGCCCGGCGCAGCAGCACTGCCCGGTCCCGCCCGAGCGCGCAACGGCGAATCGTCGGAGGTGGCGAGTTGACCGCGATGACCGTGCTCACTGTTCCCGCTCGTCCGGAGAAGGACGCGAGTCTGCGACCAGTTCCGTGGCGAGAGATGGCCTGGGTCACCTGGCGTCAACACCGCACGGCAGTGATCGGCGTGCTCGCGCTCACCGGCGCGGTCGCCCTGTGCTTTTTGATCGTCGGCCTTCAGCTGCACCACGCTTACGCCGCCGCGATTGCTTGCCATCCGGCGAGCTCGGCCGCCTGCGATGCCGTGGTCGCCAACTTCAATCAGGTCGGCAACTTTCTTTCCGATGGCATTCCCTTGCAGGTCGTGTCGCCGCTGATCGGTGCGTTCGTGGGGGCGCCAGTGCTTGCCCGCGAGTTCGAATCCGGAACCTTCGGCTTCGCCTGGACTCAGGGCTTCGGGCGGTGGCGCTGGACGCTCGCCAAGTTGGTGGGGCTCGGGGTCGTGGTGGCCGCGGCCAGCGGCGTCCTCAGTGCGCTGGCCTCGTGGTACTACCAGCCGTATTTCGCCTCAGGCAGCCAGGCCCCGTCCCTTACCAAGTTGAATCCGCTCAATTCCGGATTGTTCGACCTGCGCGGCGTCGATTTCGCTGCGTGGACTCTGGTGGCCTTCGCCGTCGGCGCCCTCGCTGGCGTGCTCATTCGCAGGGTCGTCCCCACCATCGTCACCACTCTGGTTGTTTACGCAGCGCTCGCCTTCGCTACCGGAGGGTGGCTGCGCATGCACTACCTGACTCCACTGGTCACCAAGGGACTCAACGTGCCGGGCTCCGTGCGGATCGTGAGCCAATGGGGAAGTAGGGACGGCCGGGTCGTCTTCACCGGGCCGCCGACGTTTCCTATCTACCAGCAGTATTGCCCCGCTGCGGCGGGCTTGGGCAAGGGCGGTGGACCGTCGTCAGGAAATCCCCTCCAGTGCATGGTCCAGCACGGCTTCACGTTCTGGACCAGCTACCAGCCGGCCAGCCGGTTCTGGGCATTCCAGTGGATCGAGGGTGGCTGGCTGCTCGCGCTGTCAGTCGTGCTGATTGCCGTGACCGTTTGGCTGGTTCGCCGGCGCGCAGTCTGAACGCCACGCCTTAGCGGCCGAACTCGGCAGGTATTAGGCATGAATCAGGCACGCCGGGAACGGACGCAGACGACAACGCTGAGACTGAGCCATCAGAAGTCACACAGGCCCGTCACCAGCTGCGCCGCCTGGAGGTCGAACTCGATCGGCTGCTCGCTGCGATACGTGCCGGCATGGACCCGACCCTCGCCGCCGGAGCAACTCGTCAAGTCCAAGCAGAGATGCACAAGGCCGAAGCAACCATGGCGGAATGGGAGGGCTCGCAGGCCCGCGTCGCTCCAGTCGACGAACGACAAATCAGGGCCGCGATCGCGGAGGCCGGAGGACTGGTCGGCCTGTTGACTGACGCCGACCGCGCGGACCGCGCAGCGCTTTACCAGGCACTTTGCATCCAACTTCGGTACGATAAAGAAAGGCTGACCGGACGGGAACTAGTCCATGTC
>Ga0302319_10001056_pt1 | contig 61973 bp, 49 predicted proteins | sample Bog_T0_2_FD_203319 | JGI IMG/M metagenome (GOLD analysis project Ga0302319, IMG submission 203319) | Peat permafrost microbial communities from Stordalen Mire near Abisko, Sweden - Bog_T0_2 | ecosystem: Environmental > Terrestrial > Soil > Wetlands > Peat | place: Sweden: Abisko, Stordalen Mire...
CAAAAATGCTGCATACTCGATTCATGGCGGAAATCCTCTCGGTTGAGATCGGTTCTAGGCAAACCCAGATCTGAACCTAGCAGGATTTCCGTCAAGTCTTACGAAATCGTCTTGGACAGGTGTGGTCGGGGACCTGCCCCACTATTTCATCGCGTACGAGCTGGTGCTTCACTTGAAGCAGTTGGCACGTCGGTGACCTGCCTCACTTTGCACTATTTCATCGCATATGAGCTGAGCACCTTGACGTAGTTGGCGCGCTCGAAGGCTTTGGGTTGCGGGACGGCATTGCGGCTCATGCTGCCCTGCATCTGCTTGATGGAATCGTATTCGTGCTCGCCCATCCAGACCAGCAGTTCGGTGGACAGGGTGTCCAAATAGCTGATGCCGCGCTTCAGCAGCGCGGAAGTCATCATCGCCACTTTGGCGCCGGCCATCATCGCCTTGATCACGTCGGTGGCGCTGTGTACGCCGCCGGTGAGCGCCATGTCGGCTTTGATACTGCCGTACAACACCGCGATCCAGTGTAGCCGGAGCAGCAGCTCATGCGAGTTGCTGAGGATCAGGTTCGGCACCACCTCGAGCGCCTCGAGATCGTAATCCGGTTGGTAAAAGCGATTGAACAGCACCAGCCCGTCGGCGCCCGCCGCGTCCAACTTGCGGCCCATGTTCGCCATCGAGCTGAAATACGGTCCCAGCTTGACGGCGAGCGGAATGCGCACTTCGGCCCGGATGGCCTCGACCAGCTCGATGTACTGCTGCTCCACCTGCTCGCCGGTAACGTTGGCGTCGGTGGGGATGTAGTAGATGTTCAGCTCGAGCGCATCCGCGCCGGCCTGCTGGATCTGCTTGGCATAGCGCAGCCAGCCGCCCTTGGTGGTGCCGTTGAGGCTGGCGATCACCGGAATCCTGACCGCCTGTTTGCACTTGGCAACGTGCTCCAGGTAGCCCTCGGTGCTGCGCACCGGCTTGGTCAGCTCGGGAAAGTTGGTTTGGGCTTCCGACGATATGGACGAAGTTTCGGTGATGAAGCGGTCGAGCTCGTCGCTTTCGATTTCGATCTGCTCCTCGAACAGCGAGTGCAGCACCACGGCCGCCGCGCCCGCGTCCTCCATGCGGCGGATGTTGCCCACGTCCTCGCACATCGGCGAGGAAGAGGCCACCAGCGGATTCTTCAGCTTCAACCCAAGATAGGTTGTCGATAGGTCGATGGTCTTGCTCAGGTCGATCATTTCGTCACCTCCGCGGTGGCCGGTTCGTGCGCCATATAGTCGTACAGCTTCCATTGCTCGTTGACATCCTGTTGCGCCAGGGTCAGCAGCTTCTTGGCTTCTTCGGGATTGCTCTTCACCAGCATGGTGTAGCGCGTTTCGTTGTAAATGAAATCCTTGAGTGCGGCGGCGGGCGCCTTGGAATCGAGCTGGAACGGATTCTTGCCCTGCGCCACCAGGTCGGGGTTGTAGCGGAACAGCGGCCAGTAACCGGTGTTGACGGCCAGCTTCTGCTGGTCCATGCCGTGCGCCAGGTCATAGCCGTGGGCGATGCACTGGCTGTAGGCGATGATGATGGACGGCCCGTGGTAGGCTTCCGCCTCCAGGAACGCCTTGACGGTGTGCATGTCGCCGGCGCCCATGGCGACCTTCGCCACGTAGACGCTGCCGTAGCTCACCGCCATCATGGCCAGGTCCTTCTTACGGACCGGCTTGCCGCCAGCGGCGAATTTGGCCACCGCGCCGCGCGGCGTGGCTTTGGATGACTGGCCGCCGGTGTTCGAATAGACTTCGGTATCGAGAACCAGAACGTTCACGTTGCGGCCACTGGCCAGCACGTGGTCCAGGCCACCGTAACCGATGTCATAAGCCCAACCGTCGCCGCCCAGGATCCACACGCTTTTCTTGACCAGCGCGTCGGCCACGGCCAGCAGATCGCTGGCTTCGCGGCTGCCGGTGCCGGCCAGTTTCTCGCGCAGAATCTTCACCCGGTCGCGTTGCGCGAAGATACCGGGCTCGGTGGTCTGATCGGCGTTCAAGAGGCTCGCGACCAGCTCGTCGCCCAGCGTTCCACCGAGGCGCGTCACCAGCTCGCGGGCGTATTGGTTCTGCGCGTCGACGGCCAGCCGCATGCCCAAGCCGAATTCGGCATTATCTTCGAACAGCGAATTCGACCACGTGGGACCGCGGCCCTCCGCGTTGATGCAGTACGGCGTGGTGGGCAGGTTGCCGCCGTAAATCGAGGAACATCCGGTAGCGTTGCCGATGTACATACGGTCGCCGAACAGTTGCGTCATCAGCTTGATGTACGGTGTTTCGCCGCAACCGGAGCAGGCGCCGGAGAATTCGAAGAGCGGGCGCAGAAGCTGCACGTCCTTCACCTGCTTCACGGAGAGCGCGGCACGATCGGTCTCGGGGATGCCCAGGAAGAAGTCCCAATTGGCGGCCTCGGTTTCGCGGATGGGCGGTTGCGGCACCATATTGATGGCGCGGCGCTTCACCTGGCTCTTGTCCTTCACCGGGCAGAACTCGACGCACAGCGTGCAGCCGGTGCAATCCTCCGGCGCCACTTGCAGCGTGTACTTCCGGTCCCTCATGTCTTTCCAGGCCGCCGGAGCCGCTTTGAAGGTGGCCGGCGCGCCTGCCAGGTGCTTCTCGTCGTACACCTTGGCGCGGATCACCCCATGCGGGCAGACCAGCACGCATTTGCCGCACTGGATGCACAACTTCTGATCCCATTCCGGAATCTCGAGAGCGATGTTGCGCTTTTCCCACTGCGACGTCGCGGTGGGGAAAGTGCCGTCGATGGGCATGGCGCTGACCGGCAGATCGTCGCCTTCGCCGGCAATGATCCGCCCGAGTACCTTCTGCACGAATTCGGGCGCGGCGGCGGGGACGGCCGGCCGGATGTCGAACTGAGCCGTCACTGCGTCCGGAACTTTCACCTGATGCAGGTGAGCCAGAGCTTCGTCCACTGCTGCGAAGTTCTTCTTCACCACGCTTTCGCCGCGCTTGCCGTAAGTCTTCTCGATGGTATGCTTGATGGCGGCGATGGCTTCGTCGGGCGGCAGCACACCGCTAATCGCGAAGAAGCAGGTCTGCATGATGGTGTTGATGCGCCCACCCATGCCGGTATCGTTGCCCACCCGGTAACCGTCGATCACGTAAAACTTGAGCTTCTTATCGATGATCTGCCGCTGCACGGTGCGCGGCAGGTGGTCCCAGACTTCGTCCGGCCCGTAGATGCTGTTGAGTAGGAAGGTGGCGCCCGGCGCGGCCGCCTTCAGCATGTCGATCCGCTCCAGGAACGAGAACTGGTGGCAGGCCACGAAGCTGGCCTTGGCGATCAGGTAGCTGGAGCGCAGCGGAGTGGGCCCGAAGCGCAGGTGGGAAACGGTAATGGCGCCGGATTTTTTCGAATCGTAAACGAAATAGCCTTGCGCGTAGTTGTCGGTTTCCTCGCCAATGATCTTGATCGAATTCTTGTTGGCGCCGACGGTTCCATCCGCGCCCAGTCCGAAGAAGAGCGCGCGCACCGTGCTGGGGACTTCGGTCGAAAACTCGGGATCGTAATCCAGGCTAGTATGAGTGACGTCGTCGTTAATGCCAATTGTAAAGTGATTCTTTACGTTCGGCTGCGCGAGCTGGTCGAAAACACCCTTCACCATCGCCGGCGTAAACTCTTTCGATGCAAGTCCGTAGCGCCCGCCGATCACCTTCTTCTTTACATCCATTTCGACTAACGCGGTGAGCACTTCGGTGTACAGCGGCTCGCCGGTTGCGCCGGGCTCTTTGGTGCGGTCGAGCACGGCGATCGACTGGACGGAAGCCGGCAGCGCTGCGATGAACTTCTCGATCGCGAACGGCCGGAACAGCCGCACTTTCAAGAGGCCGACCTTTTCGCCCTTGGCGGTCAGCGCTTCCACGCATTCCTGCGCCACTTCGGCGCCCGATCCCATGATTACCAGCACGCGCTCGGCATCGGGCGCGCCGACGTAATCGAACAGGTGATACTGCCGGCCCACCAGCGCCGCGAACTTGTCCATCGTATTCTGCACGATGGTTGGGGTGGCGAGATAGAAGGGGTTGATGGCTTCCCGCGCCTGGAAGTAGACGTCCGGGTTCTGCGCCGTGCCGCGGAGCACCGGGCGGTCGGGCGAAAGCGCCCGTGCGCGATGGGCGTGCACCAGGTTGTCGTCGATCATGGCGCGCAGATCGTCGTCGGTCAACTGTTCGATCTTGGCGACCTCGTGCGAGGTGCGGAAGCCGTCGAAAAAGTGCAGGAACGGCACGCGGGATTCGAGCGTGGCCGCGTGCGCGATCAACGCCATATCCATTACTTCCTGCACCGAATTGGAACTCAGCATGGCAAACCCGGCCGACCGCGCCGCCATCACGTCGCTGTGATCGCCGAAAATCGAAAGCGCCTGCGCCGCCAGCGCCCGCGCCGCGATGTGAAACACGGTGGAAGTCAGCTCACCCGAAATCTTGTACATGTTCGGGATCATCAGCAGCAGACCTTGCGAGGCGGTAAAGGTTGTGGCTAGTGACCCAGCCTGCAACGCCCCATGCAGTGCCCCGGCGGCGCCGCCCTCGCTTTGCATTTCGATCACCGTGGGCACGGTTCCCCAGATATTCGGCCGGTTTTCGCTCGACCACTGGTCCGCCCATTCGCCCATATTCGACGAGGGGGTGATAGGGTATATAGCTATGACTTCGCTGACTTTATGAGCAACGTATGCGGCGGCTTCGTTGCCGTCGACGAGTACTTTTGGCCGGTTGGCGGGTGTACTGGACAACTTTCCCTCCTGCGGGGTTTTAGGATTTGGAATTAGGTGCCTTAAGCCATATTATAAGACCTGTTTGTCGTAAAAATCTACAACAATTTTGGAGTTCACAAGGGTGAACTGGGGGGGGTGAGCCGACGCCCTGGACTGGAGCGAACGCCCTCGCCGGCCTTGCTTTCGGCATTCGAATATGATCCGCAGAGAGCCGGACCAGGGGGTCCAGCGCGGACGAGGGCGTCCGGCCCACGGCCGCTATTTCTTTTTTTCCCGGTTCCAGAGTTCGCGCGATAACACGCGGCCGCAGAACGGGCAGTAATTGACGCCGGCGAAACGGCGCGGCTCCTCGCCGAAGACCAGGAAATACTCGGTGTCGATCTCGGTGATGATGGTGCCGCCGCTGAGTTGGTGCGGCTGCGCGTGCTCGGCCAGTCCGCGCTCCATCAGCCGTTCGAATTCAGGGCAGCAGGTCATCGCGCCGCTACTGAATCGTGCTGGCGCCTTCCACGCCCAGATCCGACGCCACCACGTTGCGGTTGATGTGGCGGTCGAGGTCGATCACGTAGGTCTCCGGCGCCTCGATCAGCACCGGCGAATGGGTGGCGCAGACCACGCGGAATTTCTTCCGCTCCACCAGTTCCAGCAGCATTTTCAAAATGCGCCGCTGGTTGGATACGGAAAGAGCCATTTCCGGCTCGTCCAAGAGCAGCACGGAGCCGTCCGGCAGCTTGGGGAAGCTGTCCTTGAATAGCGACAGCATGACCTGGCCGTGGCTCGCCATTCGCAGGAACTCCAGCATCTCCGGCTGGTCGCGGAAGAACTCGAGTTGCGTGCGCGGGTTATGCTGTTCGGCGTCGAACAGCACCACGTTGGCCGGCTCCGGCGCCTGCGGTTCCCAACGGTAGATGTACCCCTCCGCCTTTTCGCCGCGCATGGCGATGGCAATCGACTGCAGCAGGGTCGATTTGCCGGACCCGTTTTCGCCTTTGAGGACGATCAGCGGGGCCGCAAGGTCCACCAGCATCGGCATGTGGAAGTTCAGATTGGGAAAAACCGGATGGCCCAGAATCTTCAAGTACATTGGCCATCAGGATAGCAGGGGCGGAGGGTGGATTGGAAACGCTGGCTTACGCGTCCGCGCCTGGCACCGTGGCGCACGCACTCATGCGAGCCGTGTCGGCATTCGTGCCGACGCCCGGCGGCTTCCACCGTGACGACCACCGGTAGTCTTCGGCGCGTGCAACCAACCCCGCTTTCACTGGATTGTTCTCGATGTAGAACTCAATTCGACCCCACTCCCGCTCATCCCTGACCCAATGGTCGTACGATTCTCGCTGCCAAAATGGCTCGCCGCATCTGCCCAACAGACGATTCGCTTCATGAGCGGTGCAACCTTTCAGGGCTTTCAGCAACCGGCTGGGCGGAACCTTCGGCAGCAGCAACACATGAACATGGTTCGCCATCACCACGAACGAGGCCAGTTCATAATGCCCGAGTTCCGCACCACGATGCAACGACTCGACCACCAGGCTCGCGATGGCGTCCTGGCGAAGGAACATCGGGCCATCGCGAGCCGTTTCCAACTGGCGGTCCAGCCAGGCGAAAGCCTGACCGGCTGACACTTTGTGCGGTGGCCGGAATTGTCGCGGCTGAACGACGCCGTGAAGACCCCAGGTAAGGAATAGCCAGCGATTCTGGGGATAGATGTGTGGCAGGCGTCGAACGGAGATCATACGGAGCGGTAGTGGACCTGAGTGGCGAGGTTTCTCACCCGCCTTGCGTCGACAGGAGTGTCGACGCGGCACGCATGAGTGCGTGCGCCACGTCAGATCACGCGCAGGTCGCCTTTGCCCCACAAGATCATACGGAGCGGTAGTGGACCTGAGTGGCGAGGTTTCTCACCCGCCTTGCGTCGACAGGAATGTCGACGCGGCACGCATGAGTGCGTGCGCCACGTCAGATCACGCGCAGGTCGCCTTTGCCCCATACCGTCTGGCGGCCAACGCCGGTCCAGCGGGCGGCGCGCAGCCAGGGCAGGAACTCGCCCAGTTCGCCTGCGTATTCGACAACGCCGGTGAAGCCTCCCAGCGGGTGCGATTGGCCGGTGCGGCTCGAACGGCGGCGGGCGCCGATCCACTCGATGTCGCTCGAAACCAGCTTCACGGCGCGCGCGCGTTCGCCGAGGCCGCGGAAATCGATGGCGAGCGGCCCAGCGCCGTAAAGCGCCCGTAGCGTCGAGATGCGATCCCGCAGCCGGGCAAAGAGCACGCCGAACTGCGGCCCGGCGTTCGGACCGACGTCCGGGCCACCCTTCAACTCGGTGGGCGTCAGGAAGCGCAAACACACCTGGCGCACCGCCCGTTCGGCTGGCTCGGGATCGAGGCTGATCACTGATGGCGGGCCGGGCCGCAACGCCATCTCACATGCCGATTCATCCACGCCGATCTGCTCGACGCGGGTCAGCGCGGCGCGGCCCCGGCCGGGCCCCAGGCCGGTTTCGCCCAGTTGCTCGAAGGTTGCAAGGATCGCTCCCATCAACTCCGGCCGGCAATCGAACACGTGCATGTCGATGTGGAAACCGTCGCCAGGCGCGATCTCCCGGCCGTCCACCGCGGCCGTGCGGAAGACAAACGGGCGCGGCCAGTCTTTGAAGCCGCTCGGCGAAGGGCCGCTGGCGCGCCCCGGTTCGAAGAGGCGCGCATATACATCGCTCGAGGCCGTCTGCCGCAGCAGCAGGCCGAACGCGCCGCGCACTACGTTGCCGCTTTCGCCCGCCGGAAAATGCAGTGTGCCGAGTGCCTGGAAGCTCGATCGAAGCCGGTAGAACTCGAATGTATTCACGCAATTGAAACCGCTGCGGAAGGTCCGCCTGTTGTATAATGGTAGGGCATTTGGCTCTTGATTTCCGCTCTGAGACACAAGAAGGGGTTGCGTGAGTCCATCCGCATGCCCCTTTTTTTGTTGTAGGGGGGCCGTCGGCGGCCAGATGGAATTTGAGTTGAAGTTAAAGAAGGAAAAGGCACGATGAAAGAAAAAGGCACAGTGAAGTGGTTCAACGCAGCCAAGGGCTACGGCTTTATCCAGAGGGAGAACGGAGAGGATGTGTTCGTACACTTCTCCGCCATCCAGTCGCAAGGGTATCGCTCGCTGGATGAAGGCGCGAAAGTGGAGTTTGAAGTAACCAAGGGCCCGAAGGGGCTGCAGGCGACCAACGTCGCTTTGACCTAACGGAAGCGGGCCAACCGGCCGCCCCGCAGCGGCCGGTTCCGTCTCCGATCCCAAGCCTGGAGGTTTATGAGCAAGGAAGACTGTATCGAGGTCACCGGCACGGTATTGGAAAAGTTCCCAAGCGGGCTGTTCAGCGTCCAACTCGAGCATCAACGCGTTGTACTGGCGCACCTGGCCGGCAGGCTGCGGCGGAATCGCATCCGCGTCCTGGCCGGCGACAAGGTCACTCTGGAGTTGTCCCCCTACGACCTGACTAAGGGACGGATCACATTCCGTCACCGCTAAATTCTATTGGCCATCCCCCCACCCGTTCCTACGAAAAACTGCTTTCCGTGCAAAACGGTACATACAGCGCACGATGAGGCGTGGTAAAAGTCGAGTGGTATCCTTTCGATCACTGCCTTGGGATAATTCTTTCGTGAGTTGGGAGGGGCCGGTAACTCACTAGATCAGCAGCTCAATGGACCAGAATGAAAGATCCGAACGAGTCTGGAGAACGCCGGCGGAACCGGGTAGCTAGATCCGCCGCCGCTACAATCAAGGCGGAGGGTGCCGTGGACAAGCCAAAAGGCGCGCAAGCCCGTTCCCGCAAGCAGGCTGCCGAGGTGGCCGGAGACCTCGCCGCCGTGCTGTCCCGCAAGGTGGTTGGCCAACCCGACGCCACCAGGCTGATCGTTCCCTACGTGCAGATGTTCCAGGCCGGATTGGCGCCGGAAGGGCGTCCGGTGGGCGTTTTCCTGTTGCTCGGCCCTACTGGCACGGGCAAGACCAAAACCGTCGAAGCGTTGGCCGACACGCTGCACGGCTCGGAAAAAAACATGCTCAAGATCGACTGCGGCGAGTTCCAACTCGAGCATGAAGTCGCCAAGCTGATCGGCGCGCCGCCCGGCTACCTGGGACATCGCGAGACGCAACCCATGCTCACCCAGCAACGGCTCAACGCCAGCACCAGTGAGCAGTGCGAGCTTTCGCTGGTCTTATTCGACGAAATCGAAAAGGCCGCCCCGTCGCTTACGCGCCTGCTGCTGGGCGTGCTCGATAAAGGTGTTCTCAGGCTGGGCGACAATACTTCGGTCAATTTCGAAAAAAGCCTGCTCTTCCTCACCAGTAACCTTGGCTCGCGCGAAATGCTGCGCGAGATCCACCCCGATTTCGGCTTCCAGTCGGCCGGCGCCGGCCCCCGGCCCGATCTCACCGGCAAGCTGCGCAGCATCGGAATGGTAGCCGTCCGCAAGCGCTTTTCGCCCGAATTCATCAACCGCGTGGATTGCATCATCACTTATCAGCCGCTCTCGCTGGAGGCGCTCTCGGCGATCCTCGATCAACAAATCGCGGACCTGCAGAACCACGTCAACACGCGGCTGGGGGAACGCTCGTTCGCGCTCGAGGTACCGCTCGAAACCCGCCAGTTTCTGCTCGAAAGAGGCACCAGCGCGGAGTACGGCGCGCGCGAACTGAAACGAACCATTCATCGATATCTCACGCAGCCGCTGGCCACCCTGGTCGCCACTAACCAGGTCCCGCCCCGGGCGCGCGTGCTGGCTGGGGTTGCCGAAAGCCGCGAGGCGCTGGATATCTCCGTCCTGCGCGCCGCCGGCGTGGCGGTTCCGGCCACGCAGCCCACCGTTCTTCTGGTCGACGACAACCGCGACCTGCTGCGCTTCCTCGAGCGGTTGATGGCCGACGCGGGCTGGAACCTGGTCACCGCCGAAAGCGCCGCCGAAGCCAAGCGCGCCTTCGATGAGCATAGGCCCGACGCCGTATTGCTCGACTACATGCTCCCGGATGGAAACGGCGTGGAACTGGGCGTCGAGTTTCTGCGCGCGGTCCCGCACATGCTCGCCATCGTCATGACCGGCACCATTCTGCCGCAGGAAGAAGAGGCGCTGTGTGAGGAACACAATTTCCCCGTCCTCCGCAAGCCGTTCCTGGCGTCGGATTTGATGACCCTGATCCGCAGCCGCCTGTCGGCCGCCGGCGGGGCCTCCCTCAGCGCTTGAGCAGCGCGAAATAACCGTGACGCACGCATTCGTGCATGCCGCGCCGGGATTCTTCTCGACGTTTCTTCGCCGCTAAAGAAACATCGGCACGAATGCCGACGTTGCACGCGGGAGTGCGTGCGCCAGATTGTTCGGGAAACGCCGAAACGCTTGCCTGCCTTTTCCCCTCAGTCCCGATATCGCAGGCTGGCGCCGACCCCGCCAACATTGGCTAGTAGGGTTGCATCCGCGATGAGTCTGCACCGCGCCCCGGTCTGGCTGGCCTGCGCCATGATGGCTTCCGACGTGGTGTCACCCTCACCGGAGTAGGCCGCGCCCTCAACCCATGGGCCAGGCTTTTCTTCTTCGTCTCCCCGGAGATGCTGGAATGCCTCGCTCAGGAGTACTTCCTCCACTTGACCTTTGGCGAGCGCGGCGAGCACATCGGGAACGCCCACCACCGCCAGGCCGCCCGAGCGGTAGTCTCCGATCAGGTGCTCTACCTTTTCGGAATCGTCTTTGGCGTCTTGACGGTCGATTGCCGCCAAAGTTTTTTCCAGCACTTCGCGCTCGGGCGCTCGGATATCCAGCCGCACTACATCGATCACCTTGGCCGCGAGAAAAGGCGAAAGCTGCTTCTCGAGGAGTGGAATCACCACCTGGTCGCCGGCAAACACAATGTACTGAATCTCTTCCTTGCGCACCACCCGGTCGAGAACTTCCAGGACCTCTTTGGCGTGGTGCTGGTGATAGTTCTCCATATGCCGCTGATAGCGCGCCTGCGCCCAGCCGCCCATCTGTGTGCGGCTCATCTTGGCGCTATCTACATGTTCTTCGGAGATAGGGCCGCTCAGACCGAAGACGAACAGCCGAGCGGAATTCGTGTCCGTGACGACGGCCGCGTAGCGCGGGAACTGTTTGTTGACGAGGGCCAAGGTGTAAAGATGCGGCACGTGATCGACGTAGATCTCGTGGCGTTCGAGCGGAGCGTTCAACTGCACCGTCTCGAAAAAGTTGTCAGCGCCGGCGCAGGCAAACAGCGCGAGACCGTGCGTGGAGGGCCGCAACTCCGTCGCCAGGTACTTCTCGATCCGTTCGACATCTTGAACGAAACTGGCATGTGCCGCCGACTGCGGTGCAAACGTCTTGGCTCTGGTGTGAAGCTCCTTTTTTATGAAGGAGGCAAAGTGGTCCCGGCCATGGTCGTCGGATTGTGTGTTCAGATACAGGCTGATTACCGGCAGTGTGGTGGGAGTGAAAGCCGCCAGAGTATCGATTTGTTCGGCAAGCAAGTTGGGCATAGTGTGAAGACCGTTCTTGGATATAGAGCACGAGACGTACCAAGTGCGCAAGGGCGGCCACTGAACGTATCCCCGCTAACCCGCGACTCCGCCAGGGGCAAAGCCCCACGCGGAGCGGGAATGAGAAGCCTTGGGGCAAAAGCAAGTACCGCACTTCCGTGTGCAGCTTCTGCACTCTTCGTCGCTACATTCCCGCTATATCACGCCGTGGGCCAGGCCAATGGCCGCGCCGGGGTCTTTTGTTTCAGGCGCGCCAACCCCCTGCGGAACGGCAATCAAAGTGCCTGTCACCTCAGCGAGAACCGTGACGGGCGGGTGCCCTGAACGTACGAAGGAGATTTCCATGTTTCTAGCGGTGTTTTTTGTTTTGCTCGTATTGTGGCTGATGGGATTTTTCGCGTTCCATATTGCCGGTGGGTTCATTCACCTTCTGCTGATCATCGCGGTGATTGCTTTGATCGTGCACCTTTTCAGAGGTCGTAGCATGGCGTGACGGCAAGGCGGCGTTTGGCCGTTGGCATGCAAGTTTGAAACAGTTCGCAATAGCAGGTAGGCTGTCCCGGCGGTGACCATTTTTGCTGCTTCCGGAACATCCTCGGTCACGCCGAAGAAGAGCAGCGTCAGGCGGGGCACGGGACAGTCTAGCGAACGCCTGATTGGAATAACAGCCCGTTAGTGGTCTCTGATCGGTCGTGATCGGACCACTGAAAACCTGTGCCCGTTCTCACCCGGCGGCGGTTCGTTGAGCCCCTGCGACTTTCTACGGCGAAGCGGCGATGATCCAGCAGTGGCGTATCATAATAGGGTTGTAGCAGAAGCAGACCGCATCCAGCCGGTTGCTCTCGTGGGTCACTCGTTGTATTTCTACGACATTCCGCCAACAACGTCACCCGGCCTGCTGAATTAGCCGAGAAGCCGAGCCGCGCGCAGTCTGCTGGCACCGTCTCAATGCATGGTGGCGGCGATAATCCAGCACAGGCCTAGCGCCACGGCGCCGGCCAGAATCGCGGCGGCGATGTTGCGCTGCTCGACAACCTCCTTCCACAGATGGAAGGGCGCCAGCTTGATCACGATAGCGAAGGCCACCACGAAGGCCGCCACGCCGAGCGCCGTGTAGAGGATGGCATTCAGAAAACCGGATTCGGTCATACGCGCCTTTCTTACTGTAGGCGGAGCGCGTGGCGCCGGGCAACTGCGGCCGCGGCGCGGATGAGCGCGATCGCGCTCCCGATCACCGTGGCCGGCGCGGCGGCGCAGCTTCGGCGGTGAGTTGGCGCAAAAGCATGCCGAATAGCAGCAGCGCCGCAATAGGAGTCACCGAGGTCCAGATGTAGAGCGTGGCAGGCGAGGCGGCCGACCAGCCCGCGTACCGCGCGTGGTAATCGAACAGGACTTCCGCCGGAATCCGATAGAGCAGCGCACCCAACACCACCGTGCAGGCTCCGAGCAGCCACCTGCGCTGCTTCACCGCATGGCACAACAGCAGGGCCAGTCCCGGGTATTGCAGGATCTGGTAGTGGCTCCACGAAACCGGAATTGCCGCCACGGTGAGCGAGATCAACGCCGCCGAGGCCCAAGGCACTTGAGCCCCGTTGAGTCTCCCGCGGCACACCGTCACCAGCGCGGCCAGTCCCGCCAGCAGCACTCCCGCGCCAATCCCAGCCGACAACCAGCGTTGGCCACGCGGCAGATCCAGACGTTCGGTGAAGTTGCCGAATTCCCAGTTGCGGGGCACCCTGCCCGGCGAGACTGGCGGATCGGCCACGCGCAGCGCAATCGCCGGGAGCGACCAATTTGTCAGCGCGGGTGAACCCATCAAATAGCCCGAGCGGACAGGAGAAGCCGGCCCCGACTTCCAGTGCACGATCACGGCGGCAGGAACCAGCACAAGTATGATCGTCACCGTGATCAGCACCGCGACGGCCCGCCAATCACGGCGCAGAAGCAGCACAATTGCGAGGATGCCGGGAAGCAACTTGAGAGAGAGGCCTGCCGCCACTGCCGCGCCCTGCGTCGCCCCGGCGCGCCAGTACGCCAGAACCAGCAAAAGCACCAGCAGCGGTCCCAATTGTCCGAGGACGAAGCTCTCCGCGGCCGCGCCAGCCATCGCCCAGACGCAAGCTACCGAGCACGCCGACACCCAGTCGCGGCCAAGCGCGCGCCACGTCAGGAACGCCCCCAGCAGCAGCAACACTTGCGAGCTCCAGAACCAGAGCCACCGAGCCGTCATGTAATCGGTCAACGCCAGCGGAGTAAGCAGGAACGCCACCGCCGGAGGGTAGTTATGTTCCGGGTCCGTATAGGGACTCTGCGCCGCGAGAACGCGCTGCGCGACCAGATAGTAGTGCGAGAAATCACAGGGCGAATCCGTGATGCTGGGCAGTAGATCCGCGACATTCAATTTGACATAGGAGACCGCACAGTAGGCCAGGCACAGCAGCATCGCGGACCGTTTCAGACGCGCCACTCCAAGATTATAAGACAGCGGCGCAGCCGGTTCGGGCAATGATATCGAAATCGGGAATCGTTTCTAAGACAAGCACGCTGCGCTCCCGGTCACCGGGGCCGGTGCGGCGTCGCAGCTTCGGCGGTGAGTTGGCGCAGCAGCAGGCCGAACAGCAGCAGCGCCGCCACGGGTGTCACCGAAGTCCAGATATAGAGCGTGGCAGGCGAGGCCGCCGACCAGCCCGAGTGCTGCACGTAGTAAGCGCGCAGAACCTCCCTCGGAATCTGATAGAGAAGCGCGCCCAACACCACCGTGCAGGCGCCGAGCAGCCATCTGCGCCGCCTCACCGCACTGCACAACAGCAGGGCCAGTCCCGGGTATTGCAGGATCTGGTAGTGGTTCCACGAAATCGGCGACGCCGCCACGCTGAGCGAGATCAGCGCCGCTGCGGCCCATGGCGCCTGAGCCCCGTTGAGTCTCCCGCGGCACACCGTCACCAGCGCGGCCAGTCCCGCCAGCAAGACTCCTGCGGCAATGCCGGCCGACAACCATCGTTGGCCGCGCGGCAGATGAAGACCCTCCGGTCCGTTGCCAAACTCCCAGTTGCGGGGCAGCTTGGCCCCCAACACGGGCGGATCGGCAATGCGTAGCGCAACCGCGGGGAGCGACCAGTTCAGCACCGCCGGCGTACCCATCCAATAGTCGGCGCGGACGGGAAAAGCCGGTCCGGACTTCCAATGTGAGATCACGGCGAACGGAACAACAACGCCCGAGATCCCGAGCGCGGCCAGCACGGCAAGGGCGCGCCAATCGCGGCGCAGCAGCGGCACAATCGAGACTACGCCGGGAATGAACTTCAGAGAGAACCCCGCCGCCACCGCCGCGCCCTGCGCCGCGGCCTCTCGCCAGTATGCCAAAACGAGTAAAAGCACCAGCAGCGGTCCCAGTTGTCCCAGAGCCAAGCCCTCCCAGGCCGCGCCGCCCAGCGCCCAGACCGAAGCCACGCAGCACGCCGCCGCCCGGTCGCGGCCGAGCGCGCGCCAGGTCAGGAACGCCGCCAGCAACAGGAACCCTTGGGAACACCAGAACCAGATTCGCCGCGCAGTCACGTAATCGGTAAACGCCAGCGGCGTGACCAGGAACGCTACGGCTGGCGGGTAGTCGAAGTCCACGTCCGTATAGGGGCTCTGGGCCTGGAGGACGCAGAACGCAGCCCGATAGTAGTGGCTAAGATCGCTGGGCGAGTCGGTGATCCCGGGCAGTAGATCCCCGACATTCACTTTGACATAGTAAGCCACACAGCACACCAGAAACAGGATCATCGCGGGCAGTTTCAGACGCGCCACTCCCAAATTATAAGGCCGTGACGCGGCATTCTCCAATGAGGATCCCGAAATGGGTGTGCGACACAGAAATGGCGAAACTCTCGATTCCTGGTGAGTTCGCACGAATCCGAACGTAGGGGTACGCACGGCTTCTCTCTTTCAGGAGGCCTTGTATCAGGGCACGGCTTCAGCCGTGCCGAAGGATCGCGAGAAAGGTTTGGGCTTCAGCCCCTGCGCCCGCAGAAAACCCTCAGAGGCTAAAGCCTTTGGCTACCGATGTGTTGCGGCACGGCTGAAGCCGGTGCCCTGATACAAAGCCAGCCGCCGAGTTCCAACTCTCCAGAAACTCACCTGCAAGCTGTTGATTCCACTTGCAGCCGCTCAAGTGAGTTTCTGGCTCTATGGACCCGGCGGCCGCCTGCTCTAGGCTTCCATGTCGCACACCCTCCCGAAATCGGTACACCTGGCTGCCGCGGCGCGCCGCCTCCCGAGCAAACTCCGGCGCGGCGAGCGAGAATAGCTTTGTGGCCGCCGAATCCCACCCTCCGCAACCGCGCGCGAAGCGCATTGCCGCGCTCGTCTATGCGTCGCTTCTGGCGGACGTGGCCCTCTTCTTCCATAAGCCTCTGTTCAGCGCCGCCTATCTTTTTCCCTGGGACTTCCGCGGCGTCCAACTGCCCATGCTCACGTTCCTGATGGACCAACTCCATCAGGGCCACTTCCCGCTTTGGAACCCGTTCAGCTATTGCGGCTACCCTGTCTTCGCCAACATCGAGGCATGCTTCTTCCAGCCACTGATTCTCGCCGCCGCATTCATCGCCAGCCGCACCTCGGCTGACAGCCTGCCCATGCTCCTCGAATGGGCCGTAGTCTTGCAGGTGTGGGCGGCGGGCATTGTTGCGTACCACCTCTTCCGGAACTTCGGCGCCGGCAAGATCCCCGCCTGGACCGGCGCCGTCATGTTTCAAACCGGCGGATATTTCGCTTCGCGCGCCGAACACATCGGAACTATGATGGCGGTGGCGTGGATGCCGCTCGCCTGGCTGGCCGTTGTCAAGCTGCGCCAGGAATTCCGGCCGGCGTGGCTGGCGGCACTGGCGGCCGCGCTGGGTATGTCCGTCCTGGGGGGCGCCCCTGCGGCTACGTTTGCCGTCTTCGCATCCACGGCAGCGCTGGCTGCGGTTCTCATCCTGATGCGGTTGGCGCGGCCCCGGCTATTGATCGGCGCGGCGTGCGGCTGCTTGCTGGGCCTTGCACTAGCTGCGGTCGAATTCCTGCCCGCCGCGCAACTTACCGAACATAGCGTCGCCAGGTACCGGGCGGACTGGCTCGGAAAAGGCGGCGGCCTGCATTGGGAAAGCCTGGTTTCGTTGGTCTCACCCGATCATTATCATATCTTCGAGATGAGCCGATTTCACGGCCCAGGCGACCCGACTTTCCTCTATCTTTATGTCAGTCTTGCCGGGTTAGCGCTGGCTATCTACGGTCTGACTCAATGGCGCAATCGATACGCAATGTCGCTCGGATTGATAGTTCTGTTCGGCATCCTCTTTATGTTGGGAGAACACACTGCCATCTGGAGATTGATTTATCCTATCCTGCCCGAGAAAGTCAGACTCGGCATCCACCCGGAATACACATACGGCATTGTAAGTCTGGGCCTCGCCGGGTTAGCGGCGATTGGCCTGGATTCGCTTCGGGTCGCCAACGCCGCCCGCCTGGCGATTGGAGCCGTGATTGCCGTCGACCTGTTTCTGGTTGGATCGGGGCGCCCCATGAACTGCGCTTCGGTCAAGGATGAACCGGGCGTGACGAGCACGGCCTTCGAAGGCAGCCCCGAACTGCTCAACGAGGTTCGGCGCTATGCCAATCGCGACTATCCGCCGACACGAATCGATGCCGTGGATGGCGGCGCCGACTGGGCCACCAGCGGGCCTGTGATCGAGGTGCCGACCGCTAACGGCTCGAGCCCCATGGCATTGGAGCACATCATCCAGTTGCGCCTGTTTCTCCATCCGGGTGACCGCTGGGGCTGGTATTATCCAATCGAAAACCTCGATTCGCCGGCGCTCGATCCGATGAATGTGAAGTATCTGATCGCCAGTCAAAAAGCTGCCGAGCGCCTGCGCACGCTGCCCCGGTTCCGCAGCGTGGAAAGCCTGCCGCTGGGCCTGGAGCTGTTTGAGAACCTGTCGGTGATGCCACGGTTCTTCCTGGTGAACAAGGTCCAGCGCGTAACATCGGACCTGGAAGTCAGGGAGTTAGTGGGGCGCCAGTTGGTAAGTTTCCGCGATACTGCCGTGACCAGCCAGCCGGTAACTGGCCTAAGTGCGGCTGCCGGCGGAGACGCCGGGGTAGTCCAGGTAATCGATTACCAGGCGGACTCGCTCCGCCTTTCGGTTCGGACTCCACAAGCGGCGTTTCTGGTGCTGGCGGAGAGCTTCTATCCGGGATGGCGCGCCTGGGTTGACGGCGCTCCCGTCGAGATTGTTCGAACCGACATTGCGTTCCGCGGCCTGGTGGTCCCGGCCGGCGCTCACGAAGTCGCGATGCGGTTTCAACCGGCGATTCTGCCCCTATCGCTCGCTATCTCGCTGGCGGCCGCGCTTCTGTTGTGCGCGCTGGCCGCATGGCCGCTAATCAGGCGGCCTTACCCCCACGGCCACAGCCGCCTCGGTTGAAGTGGCGGCCAAGCGAGACTAAGCTGGAGTACTTGGAGATGACGACCCCAACTTCCGAACGTGTGGCTGAAGCGGGTAAGTGGGCCAGGCGCACGTGGCCCCGCCTTTGGCCGCCCCTGTTGGCGGTGGCTGGCGTGGTGGCGGTTTTCTGGAAACTCGTCCTCACCAAGCAGTACACTTTTCTGGCGAGCATGGATCTGGCGAACATGGTGGTGCCCAGGCTCGAAGCCGAGGTTTTCGCCATTCGACATTGGTCGGTGCTGCTATGGAATCCGTATGAGTGGTTTGGGCAGCCTCCGGTCGGCCAGGTCGAGCCGAGCGCCGTCAGCCCGTTCACGTTTTTGCTGGCACTGGCCCCACTGCACCAAGGCCAAATCCAATTCTTTTATGTGCATCTCTGGTACGTCTCGATCCACTGCCTGGCCGCGCTGTTCGCGTACTGGCTCTTTCGCGACCTGCGCTGTTCGCCCGGGCCTTCCGTGGTGGGCGCAATCCTATTCGCCACCATGGGTTTCTATGGCAATACGGAGTGGCCGCATCACCTGACTCCCGCCATCTTCGCTCCACTCGTATTCCTGTTTCTGCTGCGAGCGCTGCGCGGGCGCACGCCGCTGAAAAGCGCCGCCTGGGCGGGTGCGCTGCTGGGCGTCTCCTGGCTCTGCGGCCACCACGAACCGCCGGTGATCCTGAGCCTGGCGGTGGCGGGCGTCGCGCTGCCATCGCTTCTCTCGCGCGCCCATCGCCGGCAAACCCTGTTGCGCATGGCGGTCTTATTCGGAGTCATGGTATTGGTGAGTGCCGTCCAGGTGTTGCCGGCGATCGAGTACGGCAAGCTGTCGAAGCGGTGGACCGCCACCACGGCGCTTACCTGGAAGGAGCGGGTCCCTTTTCCGGAGCACGAGCAGTTCAGTGTAAAACCCAACGAGTTGCTTCACCTCGTGATGCCGGGCGGCAACGGCATGTTCTCCGATCCCTTCGTGGGAACGGTGGGGCTGAGCCTGGCCGCCATCGCCATTCTCGGCGCATTTCGCCGGCGCGAAGTGCGGATGTTTGTGCTGATCGCCATTTTCGGCCTCCTCTATGCCATGGCACGGTTCTGCGCCCCATACGGGCTGCTCTACGTGTTTGTTCCGCTGGTAGAGAAGACTCGCGAACCAATGGTGGCTCTGTTCTTGTTCCAATTTGCGGTGGCTGCCCTGGCGGCATTGGGCGCGGAGACGCTGTTCGCCAGTCCCGAGCCGCGGCGCGAGCTCAAGATCGCGAAGGCCCTGGTGTGGTTTGGCGGCGGCACGTTCGGCCTGTTTATGCTGTTGACCTACCTGAAGCCGGCGATCAACAGCGCAATTCTGGATGGCGACCCGCGGCCCGGCATGATCGCGCTCATCGCGCTGCTTCTGGCTGGGCTTTACCAGGCATGGAGCCGCGGATATCTCTCCCGCCAGTGGGCGCTGGCGCTGCTGGGACTGTTACTGATCGTCGAACAAGGAAACGAAGTGGGTTGGAGCTTCGCGCACGTACACGATTCCCACGATTCGGGCCGCATGGCGATGGTGAATGCCTTGGCCGACACGCAGGATCTCGCAACCTGGCTCCGCACCCGACGCGACCGCAACCGCGTCGAGGTCAACGAGAAGGATATCGCCTTCAACTTCGGGGACTGGTACCGCATGGATGTGGACCACACCTATGGCGCCAGTATGCTGACCGCGACTTCCGAGCTGGGCGGCTGGTGGGGCGACCGCATCGGCCGCATGTACGGCTTGAACTACGTGGCCAGCCGCACGCCGACCCGTGGCGGACTGCAAGAGATGATCACCGGCAAAACCGGGATCAAGCTCTGGTACAATCCCGATGCTTTCCCGCGCGCCTGGACGGTGCACCAGATCGTGGTGGCGCCCAATGAGTCGAGCGGCGCCGACATGATGAACAACTGGCCCTTCGATCTGCGCGCCACGGCGCTGACGGTACGTTCCAAGCCGGCGCTCGATACGTGCGGCGGCGCCGACAAGGTCCTATGGATCGGCGAGAAGCCCTCCCAGGTGTGGGTCAATGTCGAGATGGCATGCAAGGGGCTGCTCATCGTCAGCGACAACTGGTACCCCGGCTGGCGCGCCGAGGTGGACGGCCGGCCGGCCGAAATCTGGAAGGTCAACACGGTGATCCGCGGCGTGGTGGTGAATGCGGGCAAGCACACGGTCGCGATGCGCTACCGCCCGTTTTCGGTCTACTTCGGCTTCGCATTCACGCTGGTGGGGTTGGTGGCTGCCGTCGTGATGCAAAGGCGCCGGGAGACGGACGGTGCGGACGCGCTCGGCGACGCATCGAAAGCAGATTGACCAAATCTTGCCGCGCGCCTGGGCCGCGGCAAAACTTTGGCCCGGGCGGCCGAAGCTACTGTATTGATTTCGCGCAACTTCGCGAGCGGTATCCAAGCTGCAAAGACAGTCGGCATGAGCATCGGTTCGCTTTCCAACATCGCCAGTGGTTATGTCCAGTCGCTGGTTGGCAACATTCTGGCCAATCAGTCGACCGGCAACACCACCAGTAGCAGCGCCTCGTCCGTCTCCCAGACGGCGGACATCAACCAACTTTCACCCTTTGCGGAGATGCTGAGCACTTTGCAGCAGCTTCAGCAGTCGAACCCGACCCAGTACCAGCAAGTTACGCAGCAAATCGCCACCAATCTCACGACCGCCGCCAATACGGCGACGGCCAACGGCAACACCACGGCCGCCACCACGCTGAACCAACTGGCCACGGATTTCACCAACGCCTCGCAAAACAACACGCTTCCGAATATCCAGGATTTGGCGCAGGCGGCGCAAAGCCATGGCCACCACGGCCACCACTGTCACGGCGGCTCCGGCGGCACCGATCCGACCGACCCATCTTCCAGCAACTCGACGGACAGTTCGGCGAGCAGCGCGACGAGCGACCTGATGAGCCAACTGATTGCCAGCTACCAGTCCACCGCCGCGGGTCTCAGCCAATCGACGGACCCGATGTCGATCATCACCAATACGCTGGCCAGCGCGGGAATCGACCTGTAAGTTCGCGCAGCATAAGCCGTGGCGCGGGCTGTCAAGCCAGGCTTCTGGAGTTTCTCCATTTCCTGAGCGTTCGGCGACGCCTCGCCTGGCCAATTGTGCGGCTCGAAGTGCCCACGAGCCGACAACCGCAAGCTGTCACAGGTTCGCCATGACCAGGGGCTGAAGCCCGATTCCTTACTGTGTTCCCGCGGCACGGCTGGAAGCCGTGCCCTGATACACACCTAATCATGTCCCCCACACGGCGGAAATGTAGAAGCTTAAGGCGCAGGCTGTCAAGCGTAGTGCCCGCGTGGCCGCCGGGCCATACGGACGAGGAACTGCGGGCTCCGAGTCGGCAAACTTCTTGCGCGAGCAACCTATTTAAGCCACGCATTATCAACAACTTGAAGGCAGTTCCTCAAAAGGTGGCTGAGCCGAGAGTCCTCTCGGCTTTTCTTGCCGCTGGGCGCGGATGCCGGCGACCCTCTGCAGCATCCAAAACCCTGGCGTTTTCATGTCGCGCGCGCGATGCGCCTGGGTGAAACCGAGGGCGCGTTTGACTGTGTTAGATTGGATATTGCCGCTTGCTTGACGCGTCGCGGTTGCGGGGTTGGCCTAGTGGTTGGGCGTCAGCCTTCCAAGCTGATTTACACGGGTTCGAATCCCGTACCCCGCTCCATCCACTAAACCGCCAACGTCATCGAGCGGGTTCGCCCATGTCCGATAACAGCCGCATCCGCGTGTTCGCCACCGGCGGCACCTTCGACAAAGAGTACGACGAACTCACCGGCCAGCTTCTCTTTCAGCGGACGCACCTGGCCGACATGCTGCGGCTGGGGCGCTGCCATCTGGATGTGGCGATCGAGAGCCTGATGATGGTCGACAGTCTCGAGATGAGCGATCGCGACCGGGAGTTGATCGCTATGCGCTGCCAGGAGGCCGAAGAAGATCGCATCGTGATCACGCATGGCACCGACACCATGGAGCGGACCGCGGCAGTATTGGGGCCCAGGTTCGGGCACAAGACGATCGTGCTTACCGGCGCTATGGTGCCATACACGTTCGGCAGCTCGGATGGCCTGTTCAATCTGGGAACCGCGCTGGCTTTCGCGCAAACGCTGCCACCCGGCGTTTATGTGGCGATGAACGGGCGGTGCTTCCCGTGGGACGAGGTGCGAAAGAACCGGGAGCTGGGCATCTTCGAGTCGCTAAGGAAATCTTAGCGAGTTCTTGTCAAGTGCTATAAATAACTAATTTAGAGCAGTTTACAAGAGAATCTTGTCACTCTCGCGTGGAGTGTGCTAAGAATAGATGAGGGATCTCCGCGGGAATACTGCGAGCGGGGTTCCACCGGTTTACCTGGTAATCAACATTCACAGGAGGTTTAATTTGATGAAAATTCGTCCGCTTTATGATCGAATCGTGGTCAAGAGAATTGAAGAGAAGGAACAGAAGGTCGGCGGCCTGTACATCCCCGACAGCGCCAAAGAGAAGCCCCAGGAGGGCGAGGTAGTGGCGGTGGGGAAGGGCAAGCGCCTCGACGACGGCAAAGTAGTGCCGCTCGATGTGCAGATCGGCGACCGGATTCTGTTCGGCAAGTATTCCGGCACCGACGCTCCCAAGACGGTCGGCGACGATTATCTCATCCTGCGTGAGGATGAGGTCCTGGCCGTTCTCGAAGACGCGCCCAAAGTGGCGCAGAAAGCTAGCTAAGGAGTCAAAGACAAGATGGCGAAACAAATTGTTTATGCAGAAAACTCGCGGCAGGCAATTTTGCGCGGCGTCAACCAGCTTGCCGACGCAGTGAAGGTTACGCTCGGCCCCAAGGGCCGCAACGTAGTTCTGGAGAAAAAGTTCGGCGGGCCGAACATCACCAAGGACGGCGTCACGGTAGCCAAGGAAATCGAGCTGAAGGATCCGTTGGAGAACATGGGCGCGCAGTTGGTGCGCGAAGTCGCCTCGAAGACCAGCGACGTAGCCGGCGACGGTACCACCACGGCGACCATTTTGGCGCAGGCGATCTTCCGCGATGGCGTGAAGGCAGTGGCTGCCGGCGCCAACCCGATGGCCATCAAGCGCGGCATTGAAAAGGCCGTGGCCGCGGCTATCGAGGAAGTCAAGAAGCTCTCCAAGCCGGTTACCGGCGACATGATCGCGCAAGTGGGTACGATATCCGCGAATAGCGACGCCACCATCGGCAACATCATCGCCGACGCGATGAAGAAGGTCGGCAAGGACGGCGTGATCACGGTCGAAGAATCGAAGACCATGAGCACCGAGCTGGAGACGGTCGAGGGCATGCAGTTCGACCGCGGCTATCTCTCCCCGTACTTCGTCACCGACGCGGACCGCATGGAAACCGTGCTCGAGGATCCGTACATCCTGATCCACGAGAAGAAAATCAGCAACATGAAGGACCTGCTGCCGCTGCTCGAACAGATTGCGCGCGCCGGCAAGCCGCTGCTGATCATCGCCGAGGAAGTGGAAGGCGAAGCGCTGGCCACCCTGGTGGTCAACAAGCTGCGCGGGACCCTGAACGCCTGCGCCGTGAAGGCGCCGGGCTTCGGCGATCGCCGCAAGGCCATGCTGGATGACATTGCCACCCTCACCGGCGGCAAGTCCATCATGGAAGAGACCGGCATCAAGCTGGAAGGCGTGCAACTGAAAGACCTGGGGCGCGCCAAACGCGTCACCGTGGACAAGGACAACACCACCATCGTCGACGGCGCGGGCGAGGATAAGGACATCAAGGGCCGCATCAAGCAGCTCAAGGCGCAGATCGACGAAACGACTTCCGATTACGATCGCGAGAAGCTGCAGGAGCGGCTGGCGAAACTGGCCGGCGGCGTGGCGGTGATCAAGGTTGGCGCCGCGACCGAAACCGAAATGAAGGAAAAGAAGGCCAGAGTGGAAGACGCGCTGCACGCAACGCGCGCCGCGGTGGAAGAAGGCATTGTCCCCGGCGGCGGCGTGGCTCTGCTGCGCGCTTACAAGGTGCTGGCTGCGCTCAAGGGCGTTGGCGACGAGCAGATCGGCATCGACATCATCAAGCGGGCTTGCGAAGAGCCGCTGCGCCAGATCGTGATCAATTCCGGTACCGAAGGCGCGATTGTGGTGGAGAAAGTGCGGGAGAACTCGAATCCCAACTTTGGTTTTAATGCCTCGACCGACACTTATGAAGACCTGGTGCTGGCGGGCGTAATCGATCCGACCAAGGTGACGCGGACGGCGCTGCAGAACGCCGCTTCCATCGCCTCGCTGATGCTCACCACCGAAGCCATGGTGGCTGAAATTCCGGAGAAGAAGTCGGCTCCGATGGGTCCGGGCGGTCACGGGCCCGAGATGGACTACTAAGCGGTTTTCCAGCCGCTTTCCGAGCCGCGACCAAAGGGAGCGGTCAGTATGCGGTGCTAGGAATCACCACTGGACTCGACTGCCGCGCTCTCCCCCTACCAAGGGGTTGGGCGCGGCTTTTTTGGTTGGGACCGCCGTTTCGGCCGTGTGGCGGCATCCTGTGAATGTGCGGCGGCGGTGATGGCGGCTGTTGGTTGTCGCCATCATCGCGGTTGCGGCGCCCAGTAACATCCAGGTCGGCGGCTCGACGCCCCGCAACGGGTCGCTTTGTTCGCCGGCAGGCAAATGGACTGCCCACGGCCTCGCATCGGGCCACAACTCGACAGGAGACTCCGGTTTGGCCGCACGGTTGAGGAACGTGGAATTGAGTGTTTCCACAGCGGCGGCCGGAGCGAAAGCTCGCGCTGGCTGGTCGCCGATGGGCGGAACCCCGGTGCCTGGCTTCCAGGCGCGGCTGAGCCCTTCGGGTTGGCCCGGCAATGTGCTCGCATTCATCACCTGCGCAGCAATCCACAAGAGCAGCGCGGCGCGCTGCGCGAAACAGAGCCTGCCTTCCTGGGGCGGTGGCATCTTCGTCGCATATTCAGTGGGACGGGCGCCGGGAAATCTTGACGATTTGCCGAGTCACCCCCTAAGAGTGACAATGGCCCCGCAAGCGGTGGTTCACTGTCGAGGCAAAGAGGTACGAGGGCCTATTACCAAGAGCTGGCGAGGTACACCCGTGGTGGATGCGATCGTGGCGCACGCAATCCTGCATGCCGCGTCGGCACTCCTGCCGGTGCCCGCTGCCTCAGGGCGCAGAGGCGTCGAGAAGAGTCTCGACGCGGCACGACACGAGTGCGTGCGCCACGGCAGCAACTGCGAAGTTATTTCTTGCGCTGTGCCTTCGCTGCCGATTCCGAGGTCCGCCGCAGCTTCGGCACCTTGCCGATGCGAGGATCCCTGGCGACGATGAGCTCGCAGGCGCGCAGCGCAGCCTCCTCGAAATCCGGCGCATCCGCCGGAAGCACCTGCCAGCCCGTCACCTTCTTGCGGAAGACCTGAATGGACCGCATGTTGGGGAATTCGCGGCGCAGGCTCTCGTGATGCTCTTCGGTAGTGGCGAGCCACACCCCGTTGTCCGCATCCGGTTCGCGCTTGTCGCGCAAAATGAGGACGATCTTGTTCCCCACGTAGACCGCGAGGCAGCCGAACATAGGGTTAGTGCGTGGCGACAGCGCAGCAATCGCATCGAGCACGAACTCATGCGGGAGGGGCTTGCGAGGCTTGGCGGCAAAGTGGGCATCCGGCGGGATAGAGGGTGGATTGCCGCGAGGTGTCGGCATCGGATTCAATTAACGATCAAGTGCTGCGTTTCCGACACAATCCAAAACGTATTCGGATAACCGAACATCACTGACTGCTTCGGCGTGTAAGAAACGGTCTCGCTAAACTCGAAATGAAATATCATCACTACCGTCTGTCCGCCGCAGTTGGGCCTGAACGTCGCTCGCCGAACGGCGGTCTCGACAGGCGCGATCAAAATTGGTGCCCCGGCTCCGCGGGCCATTTTTGCATCGGTGTTGATCGATTGCACGGTTGCCTGCGGTGAAAGGAGCACGGAAGTGGTAAGCGTACCGAAAAAATCGGCCATTATCGCAAGTCGCGGGTAGTCCGGAATCTGTAGTCGCTCAATACAAGCTGCGCCCGAGTCGCTTTGGGGCTGTTCCGTCTTGCCCGCCTGTGCGTATGCGCTGCCGATTGACGCGGCGAGAGCGATGGCCACGGCGGCCTGAAGTGCGGTCCTCATCAGCCCTATCCTACCGCCTGCGAGCTTCGTCTGTCCGGACCACAGCAGAACGCAACCGCCTGTGATAATCTCGATAAACATGCTCTTCGAGGCGGACAAGGTGATGTTTGAGATTTATCGTGAGACGGAGTACACGGGGCGGTACCGCGTGGTCTATTTCACGGAGTTGCAGGATCACAACAAGGAGAGCGAAATCAATCACGCGCTGGCGGGCGAGCACTTCTATGACGGCTTCATCAAGAACTACAAGAAGGATGAAGCCAAGCAGATCATCGAATCGCTCCTGGTGCGGTTGAACAATGGCGAGCAACTGGAGCCGCAGGAAGTGGAGCGCGCGTTGGGCGACCACGTTGCGGGCTGAGGGCGCGCTTGCACATTCTCCGCTTTCCCAGCCTGAGTGACGACCAGTTCCGCGGGTGCGTGGCCGCATTTGTCGATTCGCTCAGCGGAGAGTTCAACGCGGCGGCGGCGGCATTGCGGCGGCTGGAGGGGCAAGCCAAAGGCTCGGCATTCGTCCATGAAATCGCACTCGACCTGCACCGCTATGGCGCGCTGATCGTGCTCGAACGATGGGGCGCGCTGGTTGCGAGCTTCGGCCCGCACCTGGCGGAAACGCGATCGGCCGCACTGGTTGAGACCGCGGCCGAACGCACGCAGGCGGCCGAGAACATCCTGCTGGCGGTCAACGCCCTGCTCGACGAAGCGGGCCGGTATGACGGCACGACGATCGAAGCCTGCCGCGCCGCGTTCGATTCGGCGATGAGCCTCTTCGCCGCCGAGCGCGCCGATGCGGACGAGGCCGCCAAGCTCGGGCCGATGCTTTCGGCGGATTACAAGGAAGGCCGGCGTATTTTCCTGGAGGACTTGGCCGCGCGATAGCGCCGTGGCGCGGGCTTCAGCCCAATGCCGCATGCTTTTCCCAGTCTCGGAATGCTGCAGCGACCTGGGGGGCAGACCCCCTGGTCTGCCCGGGTCCCCCTGGACCCGCTCTCCGTCAGAGGAATCAGGTACTTGCCCGGGCGATGCGCGACCAGGGGGTCGCGCGCGGACGAGGGCGTCCGCCCCACAACTTACCGCTGGCGCTCGGAACGGGAAGAGTGTGCGGCTTCAGCCTGCCGTGTCGGCAGTCGTGCCGACGTTCCCTTTGGGGACGAAGAAATGTCGAGATGACTCTCGACACAGCAGGCAAGACTGCCCGCGCCACGAAAGCTGCTGCGGAATCTGGCATGATGAATGCAGCATCCACACTACCAAGAGGGAACCGGAAATAAGCATGAGTGAACACACACGAGTCAGCCACCCCGCATACAATCTGCTGCCCACGGAAATCGAAGGGTTCGATTCCCTGGCGGAACTCGCCTTGGATATGCATTGGTCGTGGAATCACTCGACCGACGAAGTGTGGCGGCAGCTCGATCCGAGACTGTGGGAGATCACTCATAACCCCTGGGTGGTGCTGCAGACGGTGTCGCGCGACCAGATCGAGCGCGTGTTGGCCGATCCCGGCTTCCGGAAAAACGTGGATGGCCTGGTGGAAGCCGGCCGGCAGGCGGTGGAAGCACCCGCGTGGTTTCAGAAGAACCACGCGGACGCTCCTCTGACCTCGGTTGTGTATTTCAGCATGGAGTTTATGTTGAGCGAAGCTTTGCCCATCTACTCGGGCGGGCTGGGGAATGTGGCCGGCGATCAACTCAAGGCCGCCAGCGACCTGGGCGTACCGGTGACCGGCGTGGGGCTGCTCTACCAGCAGGGCTATTTTCGCCAGGAGATCGACAAGTACGGAAATCAACAGGCGCTCTATCCATTTAACGATCCCGGACAATTGCCGATCACGCCGGTGCGCCAGCCAAACGGCGAGTGGTTGCGCCTGGAGATCGCACTGCCCGGATACTCGGTCTGGCTGCGCGCGTGGCAGGCGAAGGTCGGCCGGGTGAAGCTTTACCTGCTGGATAGCAACGACGCGGCGAACTACCCGGTTCATCGGGGGATTACCAGCGAGCTCTATGGCGGCGGGCAAGAGTTGCGCCTCAAGCAGGAACTGCTGCTTGGGATCGGCGGATGGCGGCTGCTGCGCGCGCTGGGGATCCAGCCGGAAGTCTGTCACCTGAATGAAGGGCACGCGGCCTTCGCGGTGTTGGAGCGCGCACGCAGCTTCATGGATGAGACGGGGCAGCCTTTCGAAGCGGCGCTCGCCGCGACTCGAGCCGGCAATCTCTTCACTACCCATACGGCGGTGGCCGCTGGCTTTGACCGTTTCGCGCCCGCCCTCATCGAACAATACCTTGCCAGATATGCCAAACAGAGGCTGGGCATTGCGCTTCAAGATTTGCTGGCGCTGGGCCGCCAGAACCCGGCCGACGCAGCGGAGCCTTTCAACATGGCGTATCTCGCCATCCGCGGGAGCGGGGCGGTGAATGGCGTGAGCCGGCTGCACGGACAAGTCAGCCGGCGCCTCTTTCTGCCGCTGTTTCCGCACTGGCCGGAAGAAGAAATCCCGATCGGGTACGTGACTAACGGAGTCCACGCACCTACCTGGGACTCGGCCGCTGCCGACAGTCTCTGGCACGAGGCCTGTGGACAGGACCGCTGGCTGGACGGATCGGAGACCCTGGAACAGGACATTCACAAGATAACCGACGCCCGGCTCTGGGAGTTCCGCAGCGCCGCCAGCAAGGCTCTTGTGGAGTACGCGCGCGCGCGATTGTCGCGGGACTTAGCCGGGGCAGGCGCACCGTCCGAAGACGTCGAAACCGCGAACCATCTCTTCGATCCCAACGTCCTCACGCTGGGCTTTGCGCGCCGCTTCGCGACTTACAAGAGACCCAACTTACTCCTCTATGACCCGCCCCGGCTGCTTCGTATCTTGACCAATGCGCAGCGCCCGGTGCAGCTCATCATCGCCGGCAAGGCGCATCCGGCGGACCAGGCTGGGCAGGCTCTGATCCGGCAGTGGGTGCAGTTCATCCGGCAGCCCGAGGTTCGTCCCCACGCGATCTTCCTCAGCGATTACGACATGCTTCTGACCGAGAATCTGGTGCAAGGCGTGGACGTCTGGATCAACACGCCACGGCGGCCCTGGGAAGCTTGCGGAACCAGCGGCATGAAGGTGCTCGTCAATGGGGGCCTCAACCTGTCGGAGTTGGATGGATGGTGGGCGGAAGCTTACACACCTGAGGTCGGGTGGGCTTTGGGAGACGGCCAGGAACATCACGACGATCCGGCCTGGGACGCCGCCGAAGCCGACGCGCTCTATGACCTGCTCGAACGCGACGTCATCCCGGAGTTCTATGCTCGCGACGGCCGGGGCATCCCGATGGCCTGGGTCGCGCGGATGCGAAAAAGCATGGCGAGTCTGACACCGCGCTATTCCGCGGGCCGCGCGGTGCGCGAATACACCGAGCAACACTACCTCCCGGCTGCGGCAGCCTACCGTGAGCGTACCGCCGCTAAGGGCGCCCCGGGCAAGCAGATGGTCGATTGGCGGCACACCATCGAAAAGGCGTGGCCAGCGCTGCGCTTCGGTGAGATGAATGCCGAGACCAATGCGGGGCAGCGCGCGTTTGAGGTTCAGGTCTATCTCAACGATCTCGACCCGAACGCCGTGCGAGTGGAGCTTTATGCCGATGGCAAGGCGGGCGAGGGCGAAGTGCGGCAGGAGATGGAGCGCGTTCGCCAATTGACGGACGCGCCCGGCGGCTACGCTTATCGCGCACTGTTGCCCGCCACACGCCCGGCTGGCGACTATACGGCGCGCCTGATACCGGCTTACACCGGCGTTGCCGTTCCGCTGGAAGCCACTTGCATTTTGTGGCAGCGTTGATTTGACTTCGACGGAGGCCTAACCATGGAGACGCAACGCCACGAAATCGGCATGATCGGCTTGGGCGTGATGGGCCGTAACATGTTACTCAACATGGCCGACCACGGCTTCCCGGTGGCGGGCTATGACAAGGATTCGAGCAAGGTCGAAGCGCTGCGGAAGGAATCGGCGGGAAACGACATACACGCGGCGGCTAACATCGAGGATTTCATCGGATTACTTCGTGCGCCGCGCGCAGTCATGATGCTGGTGCCCGCCGGCCCGCCGGTGGATTCCGTGATCGGCGATCTGTTGCCGCATCTCGAAAAGGGCGACCTCATCATCGACGCCGGCAATTCCTACTTCAAGGATACGAACCTGCGCGCGCGAAACCTGGCTGGCAAGGGCATTCAATTCCTCGGCGTCGGCGTCTCTGGCGGCGAGGAGGGCGCGCGCCACGGCCCGAGCATCATGCCCGGTGGACCTAAAGAGGCGTACGAGCGGGTCCGCCCGCTGCTCGAGGCGGTCGCCGCCAAGGTCAATGGGGAAGCGTGCGTAGCTTACCTCGGCCCAGGATCGGCCGGGCACTTCGTCAAGACCGTGCACAACGGCATCGAATACGCGCTGATGCAGCTTCTGGCCGAAACATACGACCTGATGAAGCGGGGCCTCGGCTTGAGCGACGATGAACTGCGCGACGTGTACGACGCGTGGAATCGGGGGGAACTCAACGGTTACCTGGTCGAGATTACCAGTCGCATCTTCAACAAGATCGACGAAAAGACCGGCAAGCGGCTGATCGACGAAATTCTGGACGTGGGCAAACAGAATGGCACCGGGATGTGGACCTCGCAAAGCGCGATGGAACTGCAGGTGCCTATTCCCACGATTGACCTGGCGGTCGCGATGCGGGATATGTCGGTGTTGGAAAAGCAGCGCGAGACGGCCGGCGCGATCTTCAAACGGCCGATCCCACCGTTCACCGGCGACCGCAAAGTCTTCCTCGACCAACTGGGCCACGCGCTCTATGCCGCGATGATCGTCGCCTACGCGCAAGGCATGGCTGTCCTGGCGGCAGCATCGGACAAGTACGCGTACACCCTGGATCTCGAGGCCGTGGCGCGAATCTGGCGGGGCGGTTGCATCATCCGCGCCGAGCTGCTGGAGGATATTAGGACGGCATATCGCAACCAACCGGGGCTGCCGAATCTGCTACTGGCGCCGGAGTTATCGAATAAGGTAAGGGCCAACCAGGAGGATTTGCGCCGCGTCGTCTGCGCTGCAATCGAGATAGGCTTGCCCGTCCCGTGTTTCATGACGGCGCTGGGCTACTTAGACGGCTACCGCAGTGCCTGGCTGCCGGCGAACCTGATTCAGGCGCAGCGCGACTACTTCGGCGCGCACAGTTACGAGCGCGTCGACGTCAAAGGCACATTCCATACGGACTGGACAAAGGGCTGAGCGCGATGAAAACCAACGATCGACTCGAACCAAACATATTCGTCATCTTCGGCGGAGCCGGCGACCTGACCTGGCGGAAGTTGATGCCGGCCCTGTTTGACCTCTCGCAGAGCCACAGTATTCCGGTGCATTTTGCGATTATCGCGGTGGACCGCGTCGCACTCGGCGAGGACGCCCTGCGCAAGCGTCTGCATGAGGGAGTCAGGAAGTTCGCCCGCAGCGGGAAAGCCGCGGTCAAGGAGTGGAAGGAGTTCTCGCCGCACATCCGCTATTTGCAGGGCGATTTCAAAGCCAACGCAACGTATGTGGAACTCGGCCACCTGTGCGCAAGCCTGGAAAAGGAGTGGGGCGCCAAAGCTCAACGCATTTTCTACATGGCCACGCCGCCCTCGCTGTTTGGCGAAATCCCTCGCCTCATCAACTATGCCGGCCTGGCGGCAGACCGGGAACGGTCGCGAATCGTGATCGAGAAACCGATCGGGTACGACCTGGAATCGGCACAGGCGCTGAACCGCACACTCGCCAACGACTTTCAAGAATCGCAAATCTTCCGCATCGACCATTACCTGGGCAAAGAGACGGTGCAGAATATCCTGGCGTTCCGCTTTGCCAACCCGCTGTTCGAGCCGATCTGGAACCGGCGTTATGTCGACTACGTGACCATCACGGTCGCCGAAGAGGTGGGCGTGGAACATCGCGGCGGTTATTACGATAAGGCCGGCGCGTTGCGCGACATGGTGCAGAATCATCTGTTGCAACTGCTCTGCTTGGTAGCCATGGAACCGATGGTCTCCTTCGATGCGGACGAGATTCGCAATAAGAAAGTGGATGTGCTGCACGCGGCGCGGCCCATTCCGCATGACGAGGTGCATCGCTCCACGGTTCGCGGACAATATGACAGCGGCTGGGTTGGCGGCAAGAAAGTATGCGCGTATCGCCAAGAAGACGGCGTATCGCCCGATTCACCGACGGAGACGTTTGCGGCGTTGCGGCTGTTCGTCGACAACTGGCGCTGGCAGGACGTGCCATTCTATCTGCGCACCGGCAAACGGCTCCTCCGTCAGGCGTCGGAAATCGCCATCCAGTTCCGCGCGGTTCCGCATCAATCGTTTCCCAGCGAGGCGACCCTCGATTGGAAACCGTCGCGCCTCATCATGCTGATCCAGCCCGACGAAGGCATCGTGCTCCGCTTTCAGGCAAAACACCCTGGGCCGAAGATGGTTTTGCAGCCGGTGGACATGCAGTTCAGCTATCGCGAAAGCTTCGACACGCCATCGCCGGAGGCCTATGTCACGCTGCTGGCGGACGTGATCGACAACGATGCAACGCTGTTCATGCGCGACGACCAGGTGGAGGCGGCGTGGCGGCTATTGATGCCGGTGCTCGAGGTGTGGAACTCGAGCCCGCCTAACGATTTTCCGAACTACGCCAGCGGCACTTGGGGGCCGGACTCGACGCAAGGTCTGCTGGTTCAACAAGGGCACAGTTGGCCGGCTCCCGTGGAATTGGCCGGGCCGGCGCCCACGCCCTAATTCGAATCCCGGTATTCGGAAGGCACATCGTCCTCCACGACTTGTTTCGTGTGAACCTCAGCCACGTCGGCGTCAGGTGCATTCTCGACGCCTTCGATTGCTTCGGCCTCGAAGGATTGCCCTTCCTCGAGCAGTTCTTCGACGCTCTCCCCGCCTGCCTCCGCGACATCCGACAATCCCTGAGTGTCCCCGGACTGGCCGGCTGAACCTGTGCCCCCGCCCTTCTGTCTGGTCAAAACGGAACTGGACGGTTCGATCCCTTCATCGTCTTGCTTGCTCATGCGGTTGTTACCGCACGTGAGTTGCCAACGCCGGCACTCGGGGAAACTTCTTAGAACGGCCCCTCGCATGCTGACATAACGGATGGAAAACCCATGAAACTCAATCCTTCTAAAGAAACGCACCTTACCGGGCACGACACTGAAATCCAAAAGTATGGAACCGTGACGAACCGGCCTATATCGCTCGATCACAAGGTTCGCTTGGCCAGCGTGGACAGTCTCAACCAGATTCTCGCCGACACAATGACCTTGCGCGATCTATATAAAAAGCACCATTGGCAGGTTTCGGGACCCACTTTTTACCAGCTCCATCTTCTTTTCGACAAGCATTACGGCGAACAGGCTGAGCTGGTTGACACATTGGCCGAACGCGTTCAGACGCTTGGCGGAGTTGCGATCGCGATGGCTGCCGATGTTGCCGAAACGACGCGCATTGCCCGCCCGCCGCGAGGCCGTGAAGACGTTACCATGCAGGTGTTTCGCCTGCTACAGGCGCACGAGCTCATCATCGAGGCAGCCCATGAGGCGGCCAAGGCCGCAGCGGCGAATGGCGACGATGGAACCAATGACTTGTTGGTCAGCGACGTGCTTCGCAGGAACGAGCTGCAAGTCTGGTTTGTTTCCGAACACATTGTGGGTGCAGGTATTGCCGACAAAGATGAAGAAGCTGCGCATTCGCTCGCCGCAACCCACGCTTAAAGCGACCTCGTAGGGTCCAGATCTGAGGGGCAGATGTGGCGCGCGCACTTTTGCGTGCGCCACAGCACCAGGGGCAGGGTTGTGTTTGCGCGGTATCCGAAGCATCTTCAACGTCAAAACGTCACCCAAACACGTCACAAAGGAGAATCTTAATGCCATACATCACAGTCGGGAAGGAAAACTCCGGCAACATTGATCTCTACTATGAGGATCACGGCTCGGGTAAGCCGGTCGTCCTTATCCACGGCTATCCGCTGAGCGGTGCTTCCTGGGAGAAGCAGACCGCGGCGCTTCTGGCTGCGGGTTACCGTGTCATCACCTATGATCGCAGAGGATTCGGCAAATCCAGCAAGCCAACGACCGGTTACAACTATGACACCTTCGCCGAGGATCTGCACACACTCGTTACGCAGCTTGAACTACGGGAATTCGCGATGGCCGGTTTTTCCATGGGTGGCGGCGAAGTGGCGCGCTACTTCGGGAAATATGGATCGAAGGGCGTCAGTAAGGCTGTATTCATCTCAGCGGTTCCTCCCTTTCTGCTGAAGACGCCGGACAACCCGGAGGGTGTGGACGGCAGTGTCTTCGAGGGGATCGAGAAGGGCATCGTCGCAGACCGCTACGCGTTCTTCAGCGAGTTTTTCAAGAATTTTTACAACGCGGATCTCCTGCTGGGGAAGCGTGTCAGCGAACAGGTCATTCAGGCTAGCTGGAACATAGCAGCCCGTGCCTCTGCCACGGCCTCTCTCGCTTGCGTGGCGACATGGCATGAGGACTTCCGCAAGGATCTGACTCGCGTCGACGTGCCCACGTTGGTGATGCAGGGGGATGCGGACCGGATTCTGCCTATCAGCGCCTCGGGGCTCCGGACCGCCAAACTAATCAAGGGCGCCCGCTTATTGGTGGTGAAGGACGGCCCGCACTGTATCACTTGGACCCACGCGGAAGAAGTGAACCGCGAATTGGTGAACTTCCTTGGGGAAAAGACTGGGAAGGCGGCAGGTTCAGTGGCAGGCGCCTAGGTCTTCGACCGGCAGATTCGATGCCTGTTCGTTTGACCCTGCGGAAGCTTGGCGGCTGGACGCTTACCAACCCGCGCGAAACTATTCGCCCAGCATCTCCTTGAGCAGTGCGCCGACGTTGTAGATTTTGCGCAGGGCCTCGGTCATGCCGCCGGTGTGGACGGCGACCGTGCGGTTGGTGGCGCCATCGAAAACGAAATCTCCGACCAGCGATTCGATATTGCCATCGAACACCAGACCCACGATCTCCCCGTTTCGATTGATGACCGGCGAGCCGGAATTACCGCCCACCACGTCGTTGGAAGTGACGAAATCGAGCGGCATGGCCAGATTCAGCTTCTCGCGATTGTCCGCGTAGCGTGAGGGCAGCGCGAAGGGGCCCTTGAAATCGAAACTGTTGGCGCGGTCATACAGGCCGAAGAAAGTTGTCTTGTACGGCGCCTTGGTGCCGTTCATCGGATAGCCCTGCGCCTGGCCGTAGGAGAGGCGCAAAGTGAAAGTGGCATCGGGATAAGTGGACTTTCCGTAGACCGCGAAGCGGGCCCTGCCGAGTTGCTCACCGGCGCGTTGTTCGACGCTCTGGACGTTGTCTTCGGTCCAGTGAATCAGTTCGCGCCGCGCCGGATCGAGCTCGCGCGCCAGCACAATCATGGGATCGTCGGAGGCCGCGACGGCTGCCTCGCCGCCATCCACCAGCTTTCGGCGCTGAGCGGGATCGGCCAGCCTGCTGCCGTTGACCAGAAAGGCGGCCGTAACTTGCGGGGGGCGCCCGCCGAGCATAGTCTTCACGAAAGAATCGCCCGGTCCCCTCTCGGCCAGGTCCAGCTCCAGCGACCCGGTGAGGCGGGCTATCTCCAGCCCGGGATAAATCGGGGCCGATGAGAAAAGGTGGAGTTTCAGCGAATCGAGCTCGGCCTCGTGGAATCCCGGCAGGCGCTCACCATCCGGCCTGCGGATCTCCGCCACATACTGCACGATGTTCATAGCCAGATTGGCGAGCTGGGAATCCATGCCATGGAAGGCCCGCTCTCCGGCACGCGATGCCAGTTTCTTTTCGGCGCCGGTGATCGCCTCCCATGCGCCGCCGAAGGCCGCTGCCCATTCCGGATTGGCCATCACGGTGGCTCTGAATTGGTTCTCCTCGGCTTGCTTCTTGGCCATGATTCGGGCGTCCAGCAGCCCGCGTTCGACTCCCTCCTCGGCCTTGACGCTGTTCTGGAGGAAGAAGATGAGAGAAGCCGCCTGGCGGGCTTGCTCCGGCCCCTGCGCCGAATATCGTTCGAGTGAGGCGAGCCTGCTTCTGAACTGCTTGAGCGCATTGGGCAGGCCGGTGTCGCGCAGATACTCGAGTTGCGCCATCGTATTCTGCCGCGAGGTTGCGCCCGGGTGACCGGAGACGAACACCAGCTCGTCCTCCGCGGCGCCGGCGGGATTCCACTTCAGGTAGTCCTTGCTCTCGATCGGCTTGCCGTCTTCGTAAACGCGGAATAGCGCCATGTCGAGATCGTAGCGAGGGTAGGTGAAGTTGTCTGGATCGCCGCCGAAGAAGGCGATCTGCTGCTCAGGCGCAAAAACCAGCCGCACGTCGGTGTATCTCTTGTAACGGTAGAGCCAGTATTCCCCGCCCTGGTACAGCGTGACGACATCGGAGCGCAACCCGGTCTTCTGCTGGCTCTCGCGCTCGATTTCGGCAATCATGGCCTTGCGCGCCGCAAACTGTTGCTCGGGCGATTTAGCCCCCAGCACCCTCTGCATGATGCGCGGGGTGACGTTCTCCAGCGACACCAGGACGTTGACCTCGAGATCCGGCGACTTCATTTCCTGCTCGGTGGTGGCCGCGTAGAAGCCGTCGCGAATGTAGTCGTGTTCGCCGCTGGAGTTCTTCTGCAATTGGCCGCGGGCCACATGATGGTTGGTCAGCAGCAGTCCGTGCGGGCTGACGAACGAGCCGGATCCGCCGTCATTCAGGCGGACCGAAGACAGGCGGATGTGGTCGAGCCATTGCTGCGTGGGCGTGAAGTGGTACTTTTCCTGAAGCTGTTTGATCGGCGGATTGTCGAAAGTCCACATGCCCTCGTCAGCGAGCAACGAGGGCGCCAGCAGCAGCGTCCCCGCGCCGGCCAGAACGGCAAATGAATAGATCGGCTTATGCGCGTGCATGGGGTAACCTCCCTAACAGGGTAACCCCAGACGATGCGGGGCGGTCGCGCCCTGAGGCACACAATCCATTGGGGATCCTGCGCGCTGGCACCTGCGGCGAGGATTGAATGGGCCGAAAAGAATTCCCAATATTAACTTAAGAGACTATTTCGGAGTTAAACGTCCGGGTTATTCTGAGTCCCAGGCCTTCCGGCAGCTCATTATCCAAGGAAGGCAGTGGGCTTCAACAGCGTAAGGATGAAAACGATGCATCGACTCAGAATTTCAAATTCGACACTTTTCGCCGGAGCAATGAAGGTTCTGCTTATCGGACTAGCTTGCTTTGGCGCGACCGCGTACGCGGACACGGCCGTTTCGGTGGCCGGAGCCGACGCTGGCGGAACTGCGATCGCCGGCCTGGGAGCTGGTTTTAACCTGAGTCAGGCTTATGCAAACGCCAACATCTCTGCCCACCTCGTGAACGGGGGTGGCCCGGGCTACGTGTCGCAGGGAACCGCTTACTTAATGAGCTCCATCGGCCCCGGCACAACCACGACGCAACAGGTGAACAGCGTGGACTTCTCTCTGCCGCCCGAATACGACGGCGTGTTTACGCTGTTTTCCGGCTTGTCGCTGCCAGCCGGAGCCTATTGGATCGTGTTTTCGACGCCCCAATCGCCGTTCAGTTATGCGAACTGGGTTATGTCGAATCCAGCCATGGTGACCACCGAGCAAGGCGTTATTTATATCGGCGATGAGGTCGCCTCGGGTGGCTTGGCTGCTTATCCGCCCGCATCTGTTTTTGAGTTGCAGAATCCCACCGGTCTGGAATACCAGTTTGCCGTCACCGGAGATCCGCTCACTCCGGTTCTTTCGGTGACCGGCGCCGAAACTGGCGGGACCGGAATCGCCGGTCTGGGAGCTGGTTTTGCCCTGAGTCAGGAATATTCAAACGTCAGCATCTCCGCGCACCTCGTGAATGGAGGTGGCCCCGGTTACGTCTCGCAGGGGACCGTATACTTGATGAGCGCTATCGGTTCCGGCACAACCACGGCTCAGCAAGTGAGCAGTGCGAACTTCTCTGTGCCGCCCGAGTACGATGGCATGTTTACGGTGTTATCCGGCTTGTCGCTGCCCGCCGGAAGCTACTGGATCGTGTTTTCGACGCCCCAGTCGCCTGTCAGCTACGCGAACTGGGTTGAGTCGAACCCAGCCACGGTGAGCACGCCTGGCGGCGATACTTACCTCGGCGATGCGGTTGTCTTGGGAAGCTTGGCTGCTTATCCGCCTGCATCCGCTTTCACCTATCTGAGTTCCGCAGGATCTCAATACCAGTTTGCCGTGACCGCACTCCCGCCAAATCCGGTTCTTTCGGTGACCGGCGCCGAGTCCGGCTCGTCTGGGGCTGGCGGCGTGGGAACTGGTTTTGCCCTGAGTCAGGCATATTCAGCCGTCAACATCTCGGCCCACCTCGCGAATGGCGGTGGCCCCGGCTACATCTCACAGGGAACCGCTTACTTGATGAGCGCTATCGGCCCCGGCACAACTACAGCTCAGCAAGTCAGCGTCGCAAACTTCTCGCTGCCGCCGCAGTACGATGGCTTGTTCACGCTGTTCTCCGGCTTGTCGCTTCCAGCCGGAAGCTATTGGATTGTGTTCTCGACGCCCCAATCGCCGTTCAGTTATGCCAACTGGATCATATCCTATCCAGCTACGGTGAACACGGCGGGCGGCGCCGGTTATCTCGGCGTCGTGGATGCTCCGGGAGGGTTGGCTGCTTACCCGCCCGCATCGGCTTTCACCGATCTGGGTATCCCTGGATATGACTACCAGTTTGCCGTCACGGGCAACCCTCCCGGCCCTGTAGCGACCGTAGTACTCACCTCCAGTTCAAACCCCTCTTTGCCGGGCTCGCCAGTCACTTTCACAGCTTCCGTTTCGCCCGCGTCCGCGAGCGACGTGATCCAGTTTCTGGATGGTACAACCGGCCTGGGGACCGTGCAGTTGGCCAACGGCTCCGCGCAGTTTTCGACTTCCAGCCTGACGCCTGGGACACACACAATCCAAGCTGTGTTTGCGGGCGATGGCGATGTGGCGGGACCTTCCTCCGCCATTGTGACCCAAAACGTCCAGGCGGCTACCAGCGTGGCACTGGCTTCCTCGCTCAGTCCGTCGGCCTTCGGACAATCCGTTACCTTCTCCGCATCGGTGACGCCGGGCACCGTCACGGGCACCATTCAATTCCTGGATGGATCCACTGTGTTGGGTACCGTCGCCGCCGCCAACGGAGCCGCGACCCTTGCGCTCTCCACTTTGTCGGTGGGCGCCCATTCGATCACGGCCATCTACAGCGGCGACGGCAATGATTCCGCCAGCACCTCCGCCGCGGTAGCGGAGACTGTAACCACGGCTCCGGTCGTCATGACAATGACTTCGTCGTCTAACCCGGCCACCGCCTACCAGCCTGTAACCCTCACCGCGACGGTCTCCCCGGCAACGGCCACCGGCACAGTCCAATTCGTGCAATACAATCCGCCTTTCGTAGGCATCTGGGGCACCGTGACCCTGACCAACGGAACAGCGGCATTCACGGTCCCAAGCCTGTCGCCCGGCACTTATAACCTGGGTGCGAACTACAGCGGCGATGCAAACTTCCAGAGCTTGTCCTGGGGCATGACCCTGGTGGTGAAGCCGGCGCCGCCATCGAGCGTGACGCTGACTTCTTCCCTTGACCCGGCCTCTCTTGGGCAAGCAGTTACATTCACAGCGGTTGTTTCTCCTGGCACCGCAACCGGCACGGTGGGTTTCATGGATGGGTCCACCTCGTTGGGGACGGTTACCATCAACGGCGGCACGGCGGCGCTGTCGGTATCCACGCTGTCGATCGGCGCGCATCTGATCACGGCCGCCTACAGCGGCGACGCCAACGATGCGCCCGGCACCTCGACCAGCCTGCTCGAGGCCATCAACAAGACAGTTTCCAGCGTGGGGCTGGTTTCGTCGGCGAATCCTTCGACTTTTGGACAGAGCGTCACCCTCACGGCCTTTGTCGGTCCGGCTTCGGCCACCGGCAGCATTCAATTCATGGATGCATCGACGCTTACTTCGCTAGGCACGGTGACGATCAGCGGCGGCTCGGCAGCCTTGTCGCTTTCCACCTTGACAGCAGGCAGGCATTCGATCGGGGCAATCTACAGCGGCGACGCGAACGATGCGGGTAGCAATTCGGTCCTGCTGACACAGACCGTCAACCAGGTGGTTTCCAGCGTGGCGCTGGCTTCCTCAGCGAATCCTTCGACTTTGGGGCAATCTGTCACCCTCTCGGCAGTGGTTACGCCAAGCGCGGCCACCGGCGGAGTTCAATTCCTGGATGGATCCACTGTGCTGGGCGCCGCGGCTGTCAGCGGCGGCGCGGCAACCCTTTCGCTTTCCAGTTTGTCGGTGGGCCCGCATTCAATCACGGCCGTCTACAGCGGCGATGCCAATGACGCGACGAGTACTTCCGCGGTCCTGTCACAGACCGTCAATAAGCTGGTATCGAATATGGCGCTGACCTCCTCCGCGAATCCTTCGACCTATGGGCAATCCGGCGGCTTCACGGCCGCGGTTTCGCCCGTCACGGCTACTGGGACAGTGCAGTTCCTGGATGGCTCTACTGTGCTGGGCGCGGTGACTATTAGTGGCGGCGTCGCGACGTTGTCGTTCTCCACCTTATCGGCAGGTGCGCACTCGATCACGGCAGTCTATAGCGGCGACACTAGTGATGCCACCAGCATTTCGGCTGTCCTGACGCAAACCGTCAACAAGGCGACTTCCAGCGTTGCGCTGACTTCGTCGGCGAATCCCTCGACCTTCGGACAGACTTTGGCCTTCACGGCTACGGTTTCGCCCAGCACGGCTACGGGTACAGTGCAGTTCCTCGACGGCGCTACTGCGTTAGGCACGGTAACAATCACGGGCGGCACGGCTGCTCTTTCGCTCTCGGTGTTGTCCGTGGGCGCACATTCGCTCACGGCGGTTTGCAGCGGCGATGCGAACTACCTCCCCAGCACATCCGCGCCCGTCACTCAAACCGTCAACAAGATAGTATCGAGTGCGGCGGTCACTTCTTCGCTGAATCCATCGATTTACAACCAGACCATCGCTCTAACCGCTCAGGTCACGCCAACCTCCGCGAACGGTACTGTCCAGTTCCTGGACGGATCTACTTTGCTGGGCGCTGCGCCGGTTAGCGGGGGCTCGGCGGTCTTAACGCTGGGCTCGTTATCGGTGGGTGCGCATTCGATCAAGGCGGTTTACAGTGGCGACGCCAACGACGCCCCCAGCACTTCGGCGGTCTTGTCGCAGACGGTTAATATGGCCCAATCGAGCGTGGCTCTAATTTCCTCGGCGAACCCTTCGACGGTTGGGTATAACGTCGACTTCACGGTGTTTATCACACCCGGCCCGTCGACCGGGACGATTCAGTTCCGGGATGGTGCAACGGCGCTCGGCACGGCGACCGTTGTCAGCGGTTGGGCCAGGCTGTCGTTGTCCACGCTGTCGGTCGGTGTGCATTCGATCACGGCGGTTTACAGTGGCGACGCCAACGACGCGGCCAGCACCTCGGCCATTCTGTCGCAGACCGTCAATAAAGCGGTCTCGAGCGTGACGCTGGCTTCCTCGTTGAATCCATCGACCTTCGGACAATCCGTCACCCTCTCCGCCGCGGTTACGCCCAGCACGGCTACAGGCACCGTTCAGTTCCTGGATGGATCTGCCGCGCTGGGCACGGTCACCATCAGCAATGGCTCAGCGGCTCTGTCGCTCTCGAACTTGTCCGCGGGCGCACATTCGATCACGGCCGTCTACAGCGGCGATGCCAACGACAACTCGAGCACATCTAACGCCGTTGCGGAGACAGTGCAGAAGATCGCGACCACAACCACCTTTACCGGCTGGGGGACTCGTGCATTACTCGGTACGAGCATCGCATTCACTGTGGCTGTAACGCCGGCGGCCGCTTCAGGAACGGTCAATCTGATGAAGGGGACGACGATCCTCGGCACGTCCACTTTGTCAAATGGGACCGCCAGTTTCAACATTTCAACTCTGCCCGCGGGATCGACTACCATTTACGCGCAGTACGTGGGGAATGCTTCGTATTTGACGAGTAGTTCGGCCACGTTGGCCATAGTGGTCCTGCTTCCTTGCACGACAGTCCTCACTACCACGCCGAATCCCTCGGTCTACGGCGCTCCGGTGACTCTTACCCTGACGGCAACACCGGCCGCGGCGACCGGCCCCGTGCAGTTTGTCAACGGCTCAATCACCCTGGGTACGGCGAACCTCGTCAATGGCCAGGCCCGGCTAACGGTCAGCAACCTGCCCGTCGGCTCAAACCCGCTCACCGCGGACTATTCCGGCGATGCAACATATATCGGCTTCACGTCACTCGTGGTGACGCAAGCCGTCAACAAGGCGCCAACCACCGTGGCGCTGGCTTCTTCGAAGAATCCCGCGGCGAGCGGCCAGAGCGTGACCTTCACCGCGACTGTCTCACCGAACTCGGCTACGGGCACCGTCCAATTCCTGGATGGATCTACCGCGCTCGGCACGGTGACGATCAGTGGCGGCACCGCGGCTCTATCGATATCCACCTTGTCGGTAGGATCGCATTCGATCAAGGCAGTCTACAGCGGCGACAGCAACTACCTCACCAGCACGTCGACCGTCCTAACTGAAAGTATCACCGGAGCCGCGTGTCATGTGACGTACGCAGTGACCAACCAGTGGAACAACGGCTTCGGCACGGCCGTTACCATCCAAAACACCGGAACCACATCCGTGAACGGCTGGAATCTCACCTGGACCTGGGCCGGCAACCAGAAGATCACCGAGGCGTGGGATTCCACCTATTCGCAGAGCGGCGCCAATGCGAAGCTGGTCAATGCCAGCTATAACGCCGCGATTGCTCCGGGCGCGACCATCACCGGCATCGGGTTCAACGCCAGTTACAGCGGGACCAATACCGCTCCGACTGCGTTCTCTCTGAATGGCACGCTCTGTAAGTGACGGCTCTTGGTCTTGGGACGAGTTGGACGATCGCGATGGCTCCGCGGCCTCGCCTGACAGACACAAAACCCGATCGTCTGTCCAATCTCTGACTTGACCCGAGATTCAGGGCCCGGTGCGCCGCGGGCTATTGGCCCGCGCGGGCGTGGTGGTGAGCTCCGGCTTTCGGCTGCAGCAATTCCTGAAACTGCGTGGAGGGCAACGTCAGTGAGATATTAATTGTCGCGCCGGTCGCGCTCACCGTCAGCGCCTTGGCCAGCGCCTGCACTTGCGGCTGCTCGGCGGCTTTCAACTGCGCCATGTTGACCAGCAACTGGATCAGGCCCGCGATGGCGGTGGCATTCTGCGCGGTATCGGCTTGCGCCTGCGCGGTCATCACCACATTGGTTCCGAACTTGACGCCGGCGCTGGCGGACTGCACGGTGCCGAGCACATTTTCAGCGCCGTTGCCGAGGCCCGGAATGGCAGGCGCGGCTGCCGCCTGTTTCAAACTGGAAGGCGGCACGGTGGTGAGCGCCCAAGCGTCGTTCGCCGCGCTCAATTGGCCGATTTCGCCCAGCAGGGAAGCCGGCAGAATGGATGGCGACGACACGCGATCGATGGCGGCTTTCACGTTGGTCAGATCGCCGGCCGCCGCAATCGAGCTGCTCAGAAACGCCAGGCCCGCTTCCTTTTGCGTGTTCTCGAAGATGGTCACGCCGTGATAGGTTTCCGTGACCACTTTTTGCGTCGCGATGAGGGCGCTAATGGCGGTCACGTTGAAGTTGCCGAGCACCAGCGCCAGGCCGGAATGTTGCGCCGCGCCATTGCCGGCGACCAGCAGCTCATTGACATCCTTGCTCGGGTCAAAGCCGGTGAGCGCGGCAATCTGCATGAGCTGTTGCGGCTGGACCTGCGCCAGCACGAACTGGCCGAAGGGCGAAGTCTTGGCCTGCTCCACGTTGATGTCGGCCATCACCTTGACGTCCGGCATCACCAGGTTGAGGAGTTGTGGATCGGCGGCAGACAGCACGCCGGAGAAAAGGGCCGCAAGGGCCGCGGTGGATGCGATTAAAGCCTTCATAACAGTGTGGACGCGAAGGCTCAACGATTATTAACCGGGAGTGCGGCGCGGGGCAAACACCGGACGCATCAATGCCCGATCGGCACCTGGTCGGCGACCTCGATGCCGAAGCCTTCCAGCGCGACAATCTTGCGCGGGTGATTGGTCAGCAGGCGAATGGTGTGGAGGCCGAGATCGGAAAGAATCTGCGCGCCGATGCCGTGCTCGTGCTGAAGTTGCCGCTGGCCGGCTTCGCCCCGGTAGTGCATGAACTCGCGGGTATGCGACAACATGCGCGCCGGACCATCGGGCGAATCCTCGGTGCGGAAGCCCGGCCCGGTTTCGTGCAGATAGACCAGCACGCCGTGGCCTTCGAAAGCGATGGCCTGGAGCGAGCAGCGCACCAGGCGGCCGCAATCGCAGGCGGTGGAACCGAAGACGTCGCCATAGACGCAGCGCGCGTGCATGCGCACCAGCACGCCTTCCCGGCCGATGACTTCGCCGCGCACCAGCGCCAAGTGATACTCGGAACTAAGATCGCTGGTGTAGGCGACCGTGCGAAACGCGCCGAATTCGGTTTCGAGGGAGCCCTCCGCCACCCGCCGCAGGAAGCGCTCGGTGCGCATGCGGTGGCGGATGAGCTCGGCCACCGAAATCATCTTGAGCCCGTGTGCGATGCAGAATTCCTTGAGCTGCGGGACGCGCGCCATGGTGCCATCCGGGTTCATGATTTCGCAGATCACACCGGCGGGCGAGAGGCCGGCCATGCGCGCCAGATCCACTGAAGCTTCGGTCTGGCCGGCGCGCACCAGCACGCCGCCCTCGCGCGCGCGCAGCGGGAAAATGTGGCCGGGGCGCGCCAGATCGCCCGGACGGCACGCCGGGTCGATCGCCTTGAGAACGGTGCAGGTGCGATCGGCGGCGGAGATGCCGGTGGTGACGCCCTCGCGCGCGTCGATCGATTCACAAAACGCGGTGCCGAAGTTGGAGGTGTTGAGCGGGCTCATCAACGGCAGCCGCAGTTGGTCGCAGCGCTCGCCGGTGAGCGCCAGGCAGACCAGGCCGCGGCCGTGGGTGGCCATGAAGTTGATGAGCTCCGGCGTGACCTTTTCGGCGGCGATGGTGAGGTCGCCCTCGTTCTCGCGGTCCTCGTCGTCCACCACCACCACTAGCCGCCCGGCGCGCACGTCCTCGACCGCCGCCGGGATCGAAGCAAAAGGCATGCTTCATTGTAGCCGGAGGGCGTTCGGTCGCCAGCGCGCGGGCGAGTCAACTGCCCGCTGATACGTGGGCTAAGATGAAGATTCGGGAGTTAGCGGTCCCGATCGCCGATCCATGCAATTATTTCGACACTTGCCGTCGCTGCCCGTCCTGGATGCGACGGGCGCCATCGATATCGTGGTGGTGGCGTTCCTCGTCTACCAGTGCCTGATGGTGGTGCGTGGCACGCGCGCCGGCGCCATCCTGCTGGGGATCGCGGTGATTGTCTGTCTCTATCTGGCGGCGGTGTGGGCAGATCTCGAGGCGCTGCATTCGGTGCTTTCGCTGATTGTTCCGTACATTGGCCTGGCGGTGATCGTGCTCTTCCAGTCCGAGATCCGGCGCACCCTGGCGAGCCTCGGCCGCAGGCGGTTGTTGGGCCTCGCCGGGGTGTTCCACGCGCCCGAAGCGGCCAACGAGATTCTGATGGCGGTGGAACAACTTGCCGCAAAGAAGACCGGCGCGCTGATCGTACTCGAGCGGGACATTGGCCTGCGCACGTTCATCGAAAGCGGGGTGCGGCTGGAGGCGCAGGTCTCGCGCGATCTGCTGCTGAGCATCTTTCAGCCGGGCCTGCCGCTGCACGATGGCGCGGCGATTATCCAGAAGGACCTCATCGCCGCGGCAGCCTGCTTTCTGCCGCTCACCATCAATCCCGGCTTGTCGCGCAAGCTGGGCACGCGCCACCGCGCCGCCATCGGCATCACCGAGGAAACCGACTGCCTGTCGCTGGTGGTTTCCGAGGAGACCGGCCGCATTTCGGTGGCGGCGTTTGGCGAGTTGACGCAGGGCCTGACGGTGCCGGAGGTGCTGGAACGGATTCACCGCCATTTCGGCGTCGAGCGGCCCTCGCCGGCGCAGATCGACGAATCCGCGGCGGACCTTACACTGGCCTTCAAGAACGATTCGCCGCCGCCGGCGGGGCCCTCGCAGGAAGGCGCAGGCCGCTTATGAAGACGCTCCAGTGGGTGGCCCGGCTGGTCAGCCACAATTTCTGGTGGAAAGTGCTGGCGCTCTCGATCGCCGTGCTGATTTGGGCGGTGGTGGCAAGCGAGCCGGAGCTCTCCACCTTCGCCACCGCGCACGTGGAGTACAAAAACCTGCCGGACGGCCTGGAGCTGAGCGCGGAACCGGTGACGCAAATCGTGCTCGAACTGCGCGGCCCCTCCGGCGAACTGCGCGGCCTGGGCGACGGTGGCCAGCATCCGGCGGCCATCCTGGACATGAGCAACGCCGCGCCCGGTGAGCGCACCTTTCCGATTGACGCCGCCAACGTCCGGCTCTCGCGCGGCGTCCACATCCTGCGCGCCATCCCGTCGCAAATCCGGCTCGCATTCGAACAGCGCCTGGAGCGCAGCGTTCCGGTGGTGGTGCGGTTCCAAGGCGAGTTCCACGGCCATTACCGTGTGGCCAGCGCCACGGCCGAGCCGGCGCAACTGGCGATTCTGGGCCCGCAGAGCCACGTGGCGGCCGTCAATTCAGTCCTCACCGATCGGCTGGATGTTTCCTCGCTGACGACGACCGGACGTTTCCAGGTGAATGCCTTTGCCAGCGATCCGTTCGTGCGCTTCCGCTCGACGCCCACTGTGACCGTGACGGTGACCATGACGAAAGAAAGAGAATAGGAGACTTGGAACTTCGGTGGCGAAACAGCTTTTTGGAACCGATGGCATTCGCGGTGAGGCCGGCAGGTACCCGCTGGATAGACGCACGGTCTACGCCTTTGGCGTGGCCCTGGGCGATGACGCGGCGCGCACGCATGTGAATCCCGAGGTTCTGATCGGCGCCGACACGCGCGAATCGGGCGCGTGGATTGCCGCCACCGTCGCCGCCGGCCTGGCCAGCCGCGGCGTCAAAGTGCGCTACGCCGGCGTCATCACCACGCCGGGTGTGGCCTACCTGACGCGCACCGGCCCGTTCGCCGCTGGAGTGATGATTTCGGCTTCCCACAATCCATACCAGGACAACGGCCTCAAGGTATTCGGCCACAGCGGTTTCAAACTGCCGGACGCGGAAGAGCACGCGATCGAGCAGGAGATTCTCGCCCTCCGCGAACACCCGGTCGAGCCGCGGGAGGCTGCGCTGACGGCCGATGAAGGGCTTGACCGCGAGTATTTGCAGTTCCTGCTTTGCTCCATTTCGGTGCGCCTGGATGGCGTCAAGCTGGCCATCGATTGCGGGAACGGGGCGGCCTGGCAACTGGCGCCCGAGCTGTTCAGCGGCCTGGGCGCCGATCTGGTCGAGATCGGCTGCGCGCCCAATGGCCGCAACATCAATTTGAACTGCGGTGCACTGCACGTGGACGGGCTGAGCCGGACGGTGCTGGATTCGAAGTCCGAATTCGGCGTGGCCTTCGATGGCGACGCCGACCGCGCCATCTTCGTCGCGCGATCGGGCAGAATCATCGATGGAGACGCCGTGCTGCTGATGGCGGCGCGCGCCATGAAAGCCGCCGGTCACCTGCCCGGCGACACCGTGGTGGCCACCGTGATGTCGAACCTGGGTCTGGAGAAAGCCCTGGCGCGCGATGGCATTCGCATGCTGCGCACTCCGGTGGGTGACAAATACGTGCTGGAGGAAATGGTGCGGCTGGGCGCGGCGCTGGGCGGCGAACAGTCCGGCCACGTCATCTTCCGCGAGTACGCGACCACCGGCGATGGACTGCTCACCGCGCTGCGAGTGCTGGAAATTGCGCGCCGCGCCGGCGTGGGACTGGACGAGCTGACCGCCGATTTGCGCGTCTACCCGCAGAAGCTGGTCAACATCCGCGTGCGCGAGAAAAGGGACTTCGCCGGCGTGCCTTCGGTGAACCGGGAAATTCAGCGCGCCGAGGAAGCCATGGCGGGATCGGGCCGCGTGCTGGTGAGATACTCCGGCACCGAACTGTTAGCCCGCGTGATGGTGGAAGCCGCCGACCAGAGCCACGTGGACACCTTCGCCGAAGCCATCGCGGAATCCATCCGCCGCGAGATCGGCGAGTAGGACCTTTCAGGTCTGCGACCGTGTGATGTAGCGCGATGAACTGAGCACGACCCCCTAATCGTCGCGTCCGAACGGAGCCGCGACCATAGGGAGCGGTCCTTTCGAGACAGCCGAATCTGCCGGTCGAAGACCGGGTGTCCTTTCCCGCAAGTTCGCAACATGATTCCGGAGCCTTGTATCAGGGCACGGCTTCAGCCGTGCCGCCATGGGAGGTACTAGACATGGCCTTTAGGCCCCGTAATAGAGCGATAGACTCGTGCGCTTTTTTCAACGAACTTCCAGGGTCCGGCGGACCGATTTTGAATTTCGGGAATCTTCTCGCCGGCAGCTTCCTCCGGGTCTGGTACAATCGCCAACAGAGGGGGGGGAATCGCTTGTCTAAGGTCACCCAAGAAGTACCTCGCACTCTCGGCGCGTTGCGCGAGAGTTCCTTTTCGGAATCCAAGCTGGCGGGCCGCGGCGTCAAGGACGAGCTCCGCCAGAACCTGATCTGCAAAATCCAGCGCGGCGACGCGCTGTTTCCCACCGTCCTCGGGTACGAGGACACCGTGGTGCCGCAGGTGGTCAACGCCATCCTCTCGCGCCACAATTTCATTCTGCTCGGCCTGCGCGGGCAGGCCAAAACGCGGCTGATCCGGCTGCTGACTTCGCTGCTGGATGAATCGGCGCCCTACGTGGAAGGGTGCGAAATCCACGACAATCCTTACCGGCCCATTTGCCGCCGCTGCCGCGACCTGATCGCGGAGCAGGGAGACGCAACGCCGATCGCGTGGTTCCCGCGCAGCCAGCGCTACGTGGAAAAGCTGGCCACGCCCGACGTGACCATTGCCGACATGATCGGCGATATCGACCCCATCAAGGCGGCGCGCCGTGGCCACGATATCTCGAGCGAGCTCACCGTGCACTACGGCCTGCTGCCGCGCGCCAACCGCGGAATCTTCGCCATCAACGAACTGCCGGACCTGGCCGGCAAGATCCAGGTGGGACTGTTCAACATCATGCAGGAAGGCGACGTACAGATTAAGGGCTACCCGGTGCGGCTGCCGCTCGACCTGATGCTCGTATTCACCGCCAACCCGGAAGATTACACCGCGCGCGGCAAAATCATTACACCGCTCAAAGATCGCATTGGCAGCGAAATCCGCACCCACTATCCAGCCACCCTGGAGCAGGGAATGTCGATCACGGCGCAAGAGGCCTGGATCGAACGGCCCTCGCCGGCGAAAGTGCAGGTCCCCGAGTACCTGCGCCAGGTGGTGGAGCAACTCGCCTTTCTGGCCCGCGAGGACAAGCGCATCGACAAACGCTCCGGCGTCTCGCAGCGTCTTCCCATTTCGGCGCTCGAAAACGTAGTGTCGAATGCCGAGCGCCGCGCCCTGCGCGCCAAGGAAGATCTCGCCGTGCCGCGCATCGTCGATCTTTACTCGGCCCTGCCGGCCATCACCGGCAAGCTCGAACTGGAATACGAGGGCGAGTTGAAGGGCGGCGACGCGGTGGCACGCGAGCTGATCCGCACCGCCGTGGGCAAGGTCTACGACCACTATTTCGAAGGCGCCAACGTTGGCCCGATCGTGCAATGGTTCGACCTGGGCGGCTCGCTGAAGCTCGACGACAACACGGATTCCGCCACTCTAGTGCGGCAGTTGGCCGGTATCCAGGGGCTGATGGAGAAACTGAAAGCGCTCGGCATCGGCGCCAACGAGCCCGACGCGGTGCGGGCCTCCGCCGCCGAATTCGTGCTCGAAGGGCTCTACGCGCACCGCCGCATCAGCCGCAACGAAGAACGCGGCTTCACCGCCGAAGAACGGAAGCGCGAGCCGCGCGAAGAAGCCCGCGCCGAACCGCCCAAGGTGCGGCGGCAGTTCAATTGAGAGGTTGCGGCTGTTGGCAGACCCGGCCTTGGCAGGTCGGGGACCTGCCTCACAGGAAGCGTTCATGAAATCGGTTTGCTACTCCCGCTACACCGGCGAAGATCTTGGCGTCGACGCCGAAGATCTGCTGCAGGCGTTGTCCGATTTTCTCCTCGAGAGCGGCTTCAACACCCAATACACGTCCTTCAGCGAGGCCAACGAACACACCCTCGATGATCTCAAGCGGGCCATCGAGCGGGCGCTCCAGGAGGGCAAGCTGTTTGACGACGACCGCATGCAGGAAATGATGGAGCGCTTGCAAAGCATGTCTGCCGAGCAGATGGACAAGCTGCTCGATAAACTGGCGCAGAAAATGGTGGATGAGGGATACATCAACGTCGAGGAGAGCGGCGACCAACAGACGGGCCAGCCCGGCGCGGGGCCCGGCGGCGAGAGCAAGGTCAAATTCGAAGTCACCGACAAGTCACTCGATTTTCTGGGCTTCAAGACGCTCAAGGATTTGCTGGGCTCGCTGGGCAAATCCAGCTTCGGCCGCCACGATACACGCGACCTGGCCACCGGTATCGAGGCCTCCGGCTCTTCCAAGCAGTACGAATTCGGCGACACGATGAACCTGGATGTCAGCGAGACGCTGTTTTCCGCCATCCGCCGCGAAGGCGCGCGCGTGCCGCTCGACATGGAATACGGCGACCTGCATGTCCACCAGTGCGAGTATCAGAGCTCCTGCGCCACGGTGTTGATGCTCGATTGCAGCCACAGCATGATCCTCTATGGCGAGGACCGCTTCACGCCCGCCAAGAAAGTCGCGCTCGCGCTGGCGCACCTCATCCGCACCCAATACCCCGGCGACAGCCTGCGCTGCGTGCTGTTCCACGATACCGCCGAGGAGCTGGCCATCAGCCAACTGGCGCGCGTGCAGGTCGGCCCGTATTACACCAATACACGCGACGGCCTGATCCTGGCGCGGCGCCTGCTCGCCCAGGAAAAGAAAGATATGCGCCAGATCGTCATGATCACCGACGGCAAGCCAAGCTGTCTGACGCTCGAAGACGGCCGTCTATACAAGAACGCATTTGGGCTTGACCCGCTGGTGATCAGCCGCACGCTCGAAGAAGTCAACCGCTGCAAGAAGCAGGGCATCCTCATCAACACCTTCATGCTGGCCAGCGATTACGGCCTGGTCAACTTCGTGCAGAAGGTCACCGAAATCTGCCGCGGCAAAGCCTACTTCACCACCCCCTACAACCTGGGCCAATATCTTCTGATGGATTACATGAACCGCAAAACACGGACCATCCATTAGCCGTGGCGCGGGCTCTCAAGCCGCAGGGTCGAGAGTCGTCTCGACCTTTCCTCGCCGTGCCTTCACCTCAGGCCACCCGCACTCCCTGCCGGGCCGCCTCTTTCTTCAACGCCGCGTCGGTTGTGAGCAGCAGCGCGTCGCGGGAGCGGGCCAACGCCAGGTAAAACATATCGTACGCCGGACGCCGCGAAATCCTTGCCAGCAGAAAGGCTTCGCTCGCCAGCTCCCGGCCAGGCACCAACACGTCCACCAGGCCTAGGCCGGTTTCGAGCGCGCGATCGCAAACATCCAAACTCAGGCCCTCGAAGCGATGATACTTCCAGATGGTGTTCACAACCTCCGCTACGAACAGTTCGGGCGCCAGCACTTCGTCCGCATCGCAGAGCGTGACCGCCAGTGATGCGCCCAGCCGGCGCATGAACGCCACCTCGATGGCGGCACTCGCATCGAGCACAACCTTCACCGCCGGCGGTCCTCGCGGATCAGCCGGGCGGGACCGCTGACCTTGCCTGCCGGCACGGGGGAGCCCGCGCGTAGCGAGTCGATCAGCGCGCGCCGCCGCGCCTTGGCGTCGAGTTCGACATCCAGGCCGCGAGCCAGCACGGCCACCACCTGCTGAGCCAGGCTGCGCCGCTCGCGCTCGGCCTGCTCGGCCAGCAGCCGGTAGATACGATCGGGAACATCCCGCACTTGAATCAACGGCATGCCTTCATTGTTGCACAAAATGCAATTTGCATGCATATTGCATTTGTGGCGGGGAGTCCCGCGTGCAGTGTCGAGTGTCGTCTCGACCTTTCCTCGGGGTGGCGTCTCATTCAACCAGTGGCCAAGAAAAGCCGAGACGACTCTCGGCTCAGCAGACTCGACAGTCCGCGCCACGCCGCAAACCGCTAGAATAGAGTTTTCTCAGGATCCTTCCGACCGACACGACTCATGATTCAACTCAGCGGGGCCGGGAAACGCTACGGCCCCAAAATCCTTTTTGAAGACGCCGGCTGGCTGGTGACGCCCAAGGAACGCACCGGCATCGTGGGCGCCAACGGCACCGGCAAATCGTCGCTGCTGAAAGTGCTGGCTGGGATCGAGGGCCTCGATTCTGGCAACATCAGCGTGCAGCGCGGCGTCACCATCGGCTATTTGCCCCAAGAAGGGCTGTCGCTCTCCGGCCGCTCGGTATTCGCCGAATGCATGACGGTTTTCCACGAGCTACGCGCGCTCGAAGAAGAGCAGGAGCAACTGGCCGCGCGCATGGGCGAGCTCGATCCGGCCGGCGCCGAGTATGCCGCCGTGGCGGAGCGCTTTCACTACGCGGAGGGCGAGTTCCGCGCGCGCGACGGTTACGCCATCGAAGCCCAGGTAGGCACCGTGCTCGGCGGCCTCGGTTTCCGCGAGCGCGACTGGAAGCGCCGCACCGAGGAATTCTCCGGCGGCTGGCAGATGCGCATCGCGCTGGCCAAGCTGCTGCTCGAAAAACCCAACCTGCTCCTGCTCGACGAACCGACCAATCACCTCGATCTGGAAGCTCGCAATTGGTTGGAACAGTACCTGGCGAATTATCCGTATGCCATCGTGCTGGTTTCGCACGACCGCTATTTTCTGGATGTCACGGTGCGCCGCATCCTGGAGCTGTGGAACAAGGGCCTCTATTTCTACAGTGGCGGCTACTCGCGCTATGAAGAGCAGAAGACCGAGCGCCGCGCCCAACTCGCCGCCGCATTCGAAAACCAGCAGGACCGCATCCGGCAGTTAGAGGCGTTCATCACTCGCTTCCGCTACACCGCCACCAAGGCCAAGCAGGTGCAGAGCCGCATCAAGGAAATCGAGCGGATGGAGAAGATCGAAATTCCGCCCGAGGAGAAGAGCGTCCATTTCCGTTTTCCGCAGCCGAAGGCCAGCGGCCGCGTGGTGGCGCAGTTTCAGAAAGTGGCCAAGAGCTACGGCGATCTCAACGTCTTCGCGGATGTGGATTTCTATATCGAGCGCGGCGACCGCGTGGCGCTGGTGGGCGTCAACGGCGCCGGCAAATCGACGCTGATCAAAATACTCGCCGGCGTGGAACCGGTGACCGCCGGCGAGTACACCCTGGGGCACAACGCCGAGCCGGATTACTTCGCACAGGACCAGTATAAGGAGCTCGACCCAAGCGCGCGCCTGATCGACGATCTTTCCACGGTGGCCCCGCGCGCCACCAACACCGAGCTGCGCGGCATTCTGGGTTGTTTCCTTTTCTCCGAGGACGACGTTTTCAAAACCATCGGCGTGCTCTCCGGCGGCGAGCGCAACCGCTACGCGCTGGCGCGCATGCTGATGGTGCCGTCGAATTTTCTGCTGCTCGACGAGCCGACTAACCATCTGGACATGCGCGCCAAGGATGTGCTGCTCACCGCGCTCCAGGAGTTTTCGGGCACCTTGGTGTTCGTTTCCCACGACCGCTATTTCATCGACAAACTCGCCACGCGTATTTTCGAAGTGGAAGACGGCCGCGTCACGGTTTTCCCGGGCAATTACGAGGACTACCTCTGGCGGAAATCCGGCGGCGCGGATGCTATTGGCGCGGCAGACTCGCAGGCGGTTGCCGGGGCGCCCGGCACTATGACCACGGCGGCCAAACCGGCGCAGCGGCTCAACCCGATCAAGCTGCGGCAAATGAAAGACCGGCGGAGCGAGATCGAAGTGGACGTGGCGCGTCTGGAAGCGGAGATTGCCGAAGCCGAAGCCGCGCTGGGCAATTTCGTGAGCGTGGAAGAGACCGCGCGCTTGACGGAGCTGGTGGCGGGCCGCCAAGCCGGGCTCGCCGCGCTGCTCAAGGAATGGGAGCAAGTGGCGCAGATCATCGAGGTGAATTCATGAGTTCGAAGCCGCTGTATCTGACGGAAGCTGACGTCGAGCGCCTGCTGCCGATGGGCGAATGCATTGCCCTCGTGCGGGCCGCGTTCGCCCGCCTGGCTCGCGGCGAGGCGATCAATCATCCACGGCGGCGGCTGATTCTCCCCACCCGCTCCGCGCTGCATTACATGGCCGGCGCCGACGGCGCTTATTACGGCATCAAAGTGTATTCGACCAATCCGGGGCACGAGCCGCATTTCCGCTTCCTTCTCTACCGCGCCGCCGATGCCGCGCTGCTGGCAATTCTGGAAGCGAATTCGCTTGGACAGATTCGCACCGGCGCCGCCAGCGGCCTGGCCACCGATCTGCTGGCGCGGCCGGACGCCCGCACGCTGGCCGTGATCGGCAGCGGTTTTCAGGCGCGCGCGCAGGTGGAAGCCATGCTCGCCGTGCGGCGGTTCGAGCGCGTCCGCGTTTGGAGCCGGTCGGCGGAGAAACGCGAATCGTTCGCCGCCGATTGCGCGCGCTCGTTCGGGACACTGGTCGAAGCGTCCGCCACCGCCGAAGAAGCCGTGCGCGGCGCCGACGTGTTGGTCACCGCGACTAGCTCCAGCGCGCCTGTGGTGGCCTCCGAGTGGCTGGCTGATGGCGCGCACGTCAACGCCATGGGATCCAACCAGGCCAAGCGGCGAGAGATTCCGGCCGAACTGGTGCAACGCGCAGGGCTGCTCGTGGTGGATAGCCGCGAGCAATCCCGCCTGGAGTCGGGCGACCTGCTGCTCGCCTTCAGCGAGGAAGATTGGAGCCGCGTGGTGGAGTTGCAGGAACTCGTCGCAGGCCGCCCCGGCCGCACCCGCGCCGGCGAACTGACCATTTTCAAGTCCAACGGGCTCGCCATTGAGGACGTAGTCGCCGCCGGCTATGTGTACGAACGGGCCATGGAAGAAGGACCCGCCTGAGAGCCGGCGGCTTGTCAGTCGCTAGGTCTTCGACCGGCAGATTCGGTTCTATCGAAAGCAACGCTCCCTATGGGCGCGGCTTCATTCGGAGGCGCGCCGCGCTCCAGTATAGAGCGCTACATCACAAGGTCGGAGACCTAGTTCGACGAAGTGGCCTTTTGCGCTTTAACCTGCAACTCGTTCACCACCTGCTGCACGTTCGGGACCGCCGCTGCGATATCTTGGGCCCGCGCGCGCGTCGACTGAGAGTCGACATCGCCAGTCAGTGTGACAACCTCATTCTTAACCGCGTATTTTACGCTATCATGCAGCTTTCCTGTAATGAGAGCCGCATCCAGGTTGTTCGCAATGCCCTTGTCCAGGTCCGCGTTTACGTTTTTGGCATCGCTCCCGGAACCGGGAGGGATCACCGCAATCTCGTTTGACACAACTTGAGCGCCGGCGATGGACCTTGCAATGGATTCGGCTTGCGACTTGTCACCGTCTGCCGCTACGTGCCCACCCAGGGTCACGACGCCCTTATCGCGATCCTGACTTACCGAGACATCTTTATAGCCAGCCTTATCCAGCGATGTGCGGAGGCTGGCAGAAACGTCGGCTGTCTTCGTGGACGTCGCCGAGCACCCGATCAGAGTCCCGATGACCACCGCCGCCAACAGGGACAAACACGATTTGAACATTTTCATTTTCGTCTTTTTCCTTTTGATCCCTTCGTACTCTTATTACGAAGGATCTTTTCCACGCGTGGCTTGGACACCCTTCAGAATCGCAAGGCCTAACAGCACGATTGAACCCACTGCGATCCAATGCGCGGCGATATGCAGTATCACGGCCGCATAGATCAGCCCGCCGATCAATATCAAGAAGCCGACAATGTAAATCCCGAATGACATGGTAATTCCTTACTTATGATGCGGCCCTGGCTAGCGGCATCTCCGGCTCGCTGACCAGTTCCTCGAAAAGCGTCCGGTAGTGAACCATTGCCTGGCGCAGTTCTTCCGTGCTGGCCTCCCCCCGCGTCTGTTGCAGCGCGATTTCGTGAGCTTTACGATAGTTTGCCAGAACCAGTGGATGATCCACGGAGATATCTGCCGCCTGCTGTTCAAATCCGGTTGTCGGATAGCCCCGCGTGGATAGCACATCGCCCAGCAGTTGGTCCGCTGCCGTAACCGCACCGGCTGGGCCGTCGACGAAGCGCGCCTGTACCTCGCTCCAGGACTTTACGAAGCGCGCTCGATCTGCCGCCGCCAGCGGCCGGACGTGAAACCTCTCGACTCGTTGTGTGCGCTCTTCGAGCGCGGCTTCCGCATGCCGCCGGTCGCCGTCTTTCTCCACGGCGCGGGCATACTCAGCGCCACCGAACTGAGTGCGCAGTCTTTCCGTCCGGCGCTTCCGCTGCGACAAGAACACGGCGACACCTGCGGCTAACACCACCACGAAAGCAATGACTAAGACCCATCCTGTTGTGCTTATTGCCGATATACTCATGATCGATCTCCAACACTACCTGCATCACGATCCTCTACGAAGCCTCGCTGAGCCAGCTCGCAGGATGGTGGCTCAGCTTCTACCCGCCTCCTGGCTTCAATTCGCCAGGCCACGCCAAATGGCCAGCCAGCGCTAGCCGCGAAAACGAGAGTAACCCCAGCCGCCGCCACCGAGCAGAAACAACACCAAAAGAACAATCAATATAGTCGTCACTTTCTCACCTCTTCCAAACCCCAGTGCGTGCAGGTTGAAGGCCAAAGCTGAATATTGCGGGCCCAAGGTGGATCACGCCAGGCCCCGGCAGGCCCTTATGTGCAAGTCCTGCCGACCACAAGGCAAGAACTGCTCCGGGCAATTCCCTCTATTTGTGCTGGAAGACGAGGGTAATCGGCTTGTGCTCAGGTCTTACAACGCTGACCAGCATGGTGCCATCCGCCGCAAGGGTGTAACTTTCGATGGTAATCGCACCGTCTTGCGTGGTCGTCACCTTCAGCACGTCATGATCCCAACTGGTTTTGCTCTTGAGGTCTTTACCGGTGTGAATCGTGGCGTTGTTATTGGCGTCGGTGATGTCGCGGTAGAAGAAGGTCTCGGTGGCGCCTTCATACACGAAATTGCGAGAGACGGTGATGATGCCCTGCCGCTCGTTAATCGTCACAGTGCCGGTTTGAACGACGGGCTGACCGGCAAAATCGCTTCTGGCGGGCACCAGCGTCCAAGTGCCGTTCAGGGCGGTGTGGTCGTGCGCGAAGGCGGAGAACGCGAAGAGAAGCGTCGTTAAGACGGCGCCGGTGATTGCAGTGGCTGAGTATGTCCTCATGATTTCCTTCCGGGACTGCCGTTTTCAACGGCATTGCACGAGTTACAGCACGCGCGCTACCGTTCCGGTGAAAACGGTGACGAGGGCTGGATTTGAGGGCCTGGCGATGATCGTCGCGGAATACGGGTTTGACGGCTGGCTGGCGGAGCAAAGCCTGCACTCGTCGTGGCGGATTCTGCACGTGGCTTTCGCGCCGGGCGTCGAGCGCCATGCAATGCCGCCGATTCTCGCCGGCCTTAGCTATATTGAATTGTGGGCAAAAGTTGGCGGCGCACACTGGCTCTTGGACTCGCCTTCGTGCTGGCGATGGCGGGCACTATCATCTTTGCCTCCAGGGCCGGCCGGCGGGTGCGGCAGATTCACACCGCAAATGAGCCCATCCGGGAATGGATGTCGGTCCCATTTGTCGCCCATACCCACCACGTCCCCGCCTCCGTGCTGTTTCAAGCGATTGGGGTTCGTCCGCTGGAGCCGCACGACCGGCGATCGGTGCGTCACATCGCCCGCGAGCTGAACCGCCCCGTTTCTCAACTGATAGCCCAACTGCAACGCGCTATCGATGCCGCCGAGCAATCACCGGGCGGCCAACCGCGATGAGCGATCAACTTCTCGCAGCGGTATCCCAGTACGGCGTGCCGGCCCTTTTCGGAATCGTGGCCATTGCGGCTCTCGGAGTGCCGCTGCCCATTACGCTCCTTCTGATTGTCGCGGGCTCGATGATTTCGCAAGGTGGCATGAACCTCTGGTGGGCGATTGGCGCGGCCGGCGCCGGTTCCGTCCTCGGCGATCAGGCCGGCTACGCCATCGGCCGGTGGGGAGGGCCGGCTATCGTGACCAAGCTCAGCGGCCTGTTAGGAAAGCGTGTCAGCCTGCAGGCCATGGAAGCCAAAGTGAAAGCCTGGGGCGGCTCCGGTATCTTTATCACCCGCTGGCTGCTTACTCCCCTGGGACCCTGGATCAACCTGGCCAGCGGCACGGCCGGCTACCCGTGGCACCGATTCCTTTTCTGGGACATTTTGGGTGAACTCACTGGCGCGGCCGTCTTTATCTCCTTGGGATGGTTCTTCAGTGATCGTGTGATGTCCCTATACGGAGTGCTGGGTGACTTGACTTGGGCGATTGCAGCACTGCTGGCGGCCATCGTTTTCGGATATCTGCTACTCATGTATCTACGCCGGGCGCCGGTCCAGTAAGGCCGGCGTCCGTGGGTTAAGCTGATAGGTCAAGATGAAGACGCCCCAGGCGGAATGGCGAACCGGGAGACGTTCTATTAAGTTGCCGGATTTGGCTGCCAACGTGTGGAAGCGTGTCTGGGAACACGATGTACTCGGAAGAGCGGCCCAGTTGGCTTACTTCTTCCGTGATGCCTAAGATGGCCCGACCGGTTGTTACGTATGGGCAAGTCCTGCCCTCCGTAAGGCAAGAAATGCCGCAAGGTCAGGAGAGCAAAGGAGCCGAACCACGACGCCGACCCAGATAAGCCATCCGGCTTCGTCCTGGCTGCCGGATTGCAGGAGCGAGCCACGGTTGACGCGCCGCTTCAATAGCAACGTTACTTGTCATTGGATTGTCATCCAAACCTCCGCGATGTCCACCCATTGGAACCATCTCGAAAACCCACGGCAGTCACCGTGACGACCCCCGATGCGGATAGGACACCAGTGGATTTAGTCAATGCTGCCGGGGCTGCGGGCCCGAGCCATGCGGAGCCACCGGCGCGCCCGGACCAGCCGGCGACTGCCACCAAGGCGAAGCACCAGGCCATCCGAGTTTCACCCGCCGTCCTCGACGCCGCCGGGAAGGACGGCGAAGAGCTGCTCCAGTCTCTGCGGACGACTGCGGCGGGCCTGACACAAACCGAGGCCGAAGAGCGCGCACGCACCACCGGTCCGAATGAAGTGGCGCAGGAGCGCCAGCAAGGCTGGTTCCTGCGTCTGATGAAAATCATCCGCAACCCGCTGGTGGTCCTGCTGGCGACCTTATCGGCGGTTTCGTTCTCCACGGGCGACGCGCGCGCGGGGACCGTGATGGCGGGCATGGTGGTGCTCAGCGTCGCGCTCCGCTTCATCCAGGAGGCGCGGGCAGACTCGGCTGCCGCGAAGCTCAAGGCCATGATCCATGTGACAGCTACCGTCATTCGGGATGGCGGCGCGAAGGAGATGCCGCTTCGTGACCTGGTGCCAGGGGATGTCATTAAGCTGTCCGCCGGCGACATGATCCCCGGCGACGTGCGGGTGCTCTCCTGCAAAGACCTCTTCGTTAGCCAGGGTAGCCTCACCGGGGAGTCGCTCCCTGTCGAGAAGTTTCACGACCCTGAAACCAAGACGGAGGTCTCAACCTCACCGACTGAAATCAAGAACACCTGCTTCATGGGAACCAGCGTCCAGAGCGGCACCGCGGCCGCGGTCGTCGTTACTACGGGTGTCCACACCTATCTTGGCAGTATGGCCGGCTCGATCACGGAGGCCCAGGCGCCGACCAGCTTCGACCGGGGTCTTAGCGGCTTCACATGGCTCATGATCCGGCTCATGGCGGTGATGGTGCCCCTGGTATTCCTCATCAACGGGTTCACCAAGCACGATTGGAAAAGCGCCTTTTTCTTTGCGATGGCGGTGGCTGTGGGCCTCACCCCCGAAATGCTGCCCATGATCGTCTCCGTCTGTCTCGCCAAGGGTGCGCTCGCCATGAGCCGCAGGAAGGTGATCGTCAAGCGCCTCAACGCCATTCAGAACTTCGGCGGGATGGATGTTCTGTGTACCGACAAAACTGGCACGCTGACCGAGGATCGCGTCGTCCTCCAGCGGCATTGCAACGTGGCCGGCCGGGAAACCGAGGAAGTGCTGCTGGATGGCTACCTGATTAGCTACTTTCAAACGGGCCTCAAGAACCTGCTCGACGTGGCCATCCTGGATAGCCCCGATTTCCACGAGAAAGCGGTGGTCGAGAAGCACAAGAAGCTGGACGAGCTCCCTTTCGACTTCACGCGGCGCATGATGTCCGTACTCGTGGAAGATCCCGAAGGCAAAGCAATCCTCCTCACCAAGGGAGCCCCGGAAGAGGTCTTCCAACAATGCTCTCAATTCGAGCTTGACGGGAAACTGTCGCCGATGGACCCCAACCTGATGGTCGGGCTGAAGGAAGAGTACGCGAGCCTCAGCAACGACGGCTTCCGGGTGCTGGCAGTGGCAAGAAAGGAACTGCCGGGCAAACTGGCCTGCTCGAAGGATGATGAACGCGACCTTGTGCTCAAAGGGTACGTCGCGTTTCTGGACCCGCCCAAGAACACCGCGGGACCTGCCATCGAGGCCCTTCACAAGCATGGCGTCGGAGTTAAGATTCTCACCGGCGACAACGATCTGATCAGCCGCAAGGTGTGCAAGGACGTGGGACTTTCGGCCGATCCCATGCTGCTGGGCGCGGACATCGAGAAAATGCCCGATCCCGAGCTGGCCGATGCGGCCGAGAAGACCACGCTGTTCGCCCGCCTCTCTCCCGCCCACAAGCAGCGGGTCATTCGCGCTCTCCGGGGCAAGGGCCACGTCGTCGGATTCATGGGCGACGGCATCAACGATGCTCCCGCCTTGCGAGCTGCGGACATCGGCATCTCGGTCGACACGGCTACCGACATCGCCAAGGAGTCGGCGGATCTGATCCTGCTCGAAAAGGACCTCATGGTGCTGGAAGGGGGAGTCATCGAGGGCCGCAAAGTCTTCGCTAACATTCTCAAGTACATCCGCATGGGGGCGAGTTCCAACTTCGGCAACATGTTCAGCGTCCTGGGAGCCAGCGCCTTTCTCCCTTTCATTCCGATGGCTCCGATCCAGGTGTTGACCAACAACCTCCTGTACGATTTCTCGCAAGTGCCGATCCCCATCGACGCGGTGGACGAAGAGCAGGTGGCGCGGCCGCGGCCCTGGAACATCGATGAGATCAAGCGGTTTATCCTTTTCATCGGCCCCATCAGCTCGATTTTCGACTACACGACTTTCTTCGTCATGCTCTGGGTCTTCCACTGCTGGGACCCTTCCCGCGCGTCGGTGTTTCAGACCGGCTGGTTCGTCGAGTCGCTGATGACGCAGACTTTGATCATCCACGTCATTCGCACCAATAAGATTCCCTTCCTGCAGAGCCGGGCGAGTTGGCCGCTGACGGTGACCACGATTTCCATCATGGCCCTGGGGATGTGGTTGCCTGATTCCCCGCTGGCGCCTTCGCTGGGGCTCACCAGCCTGCCGCGGATGTACTGGCCGATCCTGATGCTGACCCTGCTGAGCTATATGGGCCTTACGCAGGTGATCAAAGTCTGGTTGCTGCGGAAGAAATGGATCTAACGCTCACTGCCGTGGGTGTGAGACATGGAAGCGGGAACTCCACGGCTGGCTTTGTATCAGGGCACGGCTTCAGTCGTGCCGCAACACATCGGTAGCCAAAGGCTTTAGATGGAATGAGAAGGCCGGTCTCCCGGCGGGATGCGATATGCTCCCGTTGAGGAACGCACTCGAAGTGCAAAGGAGACCAGCCATGAGAAAGAA
>Ga0302319_10001057_pt1 | contig 61964 bp, 45 predicted proteins | sample Bog_T0_2_FD_203319 | JGI IMG/M metagenome (GOLD analysis project Ga0302319, IMG submission 203319) | Peat permafrost microbial communities from Stordalen Mire near Abisko, Sweden - Bog_T0_2 | ecosystem: Environmental > Terrestrial > Soil > Wetlands > Peat | place: Sweden: Abisko, Stordalen Mire...
CGCGTCGCGGCTCAGTTCCTCGAATGTGCACTTTATTGAAGTGTCTGCAGGATGGCCTAATTTTACACTGCGCAGCGTTGTAAACTCCGCGCATCTTAGCTAAGATATTCTTAGCATTTTGGAGGGGCGCAGGATGGAAGCCACGATGTTCGAAGCCAAGACCCAGCTTTCCGATCTGGTAAAGCGCGCGCAGCGCGGCGAAAAGATAGTGCTTACCCAGGGCCGGAAAAAGACTCCGGTGGCCGAGATTGTTGCCTTGAAACCTGCAAAACAACGTGCGTTCGACCTGTTTCCCCATCCCGATTTCGACATACCAGCCGATTTCGATGAATTGCCTGAAGCCGAGATGAAGGCTTGGCGCGGCGAGGGAGATTGAGACTTCTCATAGACACTCACTACGTGCTTTGGTCCGCGATAAGCTCCAAGCGCATGGAACCATGGGCAAAAGAGCTGATTGGCGGCCTCAACAACGAAATTCTGGTATCCGCGGCATCCCTCTACGAAATCAGTTTGAAGGTTCGAAACGGCAAGCTTCCGGAGGCGGTTGAATTCGAGAGCGACCTGATCCTCAACATCGAGAATCGCCTTGGATACACGCTTCTTCCTCTGGAGCCAGAGTCCATGATGCGGGCTGCACGCTTTGAAGACGCACATGCGGATCCATTTGACCGCATGATTGCCGCGCAGGCGATCCAGAACAATCTGCCAATTCTCAGCACGGATCCAAAGCTGGATGCCTTTGGAGTCCGGCGTTTGAAGAGGCCAAAGCGCTAAAGGTCCAGGAATGAAACGATAAGCGCTCGCCCTTAAATGTCCAGGTTCTTCACATCCAGAGCATTGTCTTCAATGAACTTGCGCCGCTTTTCCACGTCCTCGCCCATCAGCGTCGTAAAGATCTCATTGGTCTCGACAATGTCCTCCAGCTTCACCTGCAGCAGCGTGCGGTGTTCCGGATCCATCGTGGTCTCCCACAACTGCGTCGCCGTCATCTCCCCCAGCCCCTTGTACCGCTGCACACTGTAGTCCTTCTTGCCCGCCTCAACAATGTGCGCATACAGCTCCCGCGCCGTCTGCTTCTCCACCGGCTCCCGCGACTGCTTCGCCGTCCGGCGAGCCTGCGTTGCCTCCGCCTTCGCCTCCGCCACGCCCACTTCCGCCGCGCCCTCCGCTGCCTCCGGCTCCTCGCCCGCCGCCTCCACAGTCGCCGTCTTGCTGGCATACTCAATCAGAAACGGCGGCTCCAGGTAATCCTTGATCTGGATATACTTCGCCATCATCTGCTTGAACTCAGGGCTCGACGCCAGAGCCCAGTCTACGCACCGCGTCGCGCCTTGCGAATCCGTAAAGCAGACTGACCAGGTGTGATGCTCCTCGTCCTCCACCGGCTCATTCACGGCCTTGAACTGCATCTCGTCCTTCAGCCCGTTCAGCTCTTCGTGGAGCGCCGCCAGCTTCAGCGGAATCTCACTCTCCGCCTTCGATGTAAAGTCCGCCCGATGCACCAGCTCCATCCGCGCCAGCAGCTCCACCAGCTTCTCGTTGCGGATGCGCTTGTCCACCTTCTCCACAAAGTCCAGGTACTCCTTCAGCGTCCCCATAAACCGGATAAGCTCCGGCCCGTCAATCTTGCTGGCAGCCTCGCCGTGGCGCACCACCATCCCCTCCGACGCGCGATTCACCATCACCTTGTCAAACTCGCGCTCGTCCTTGATGTACTGCTCAAACCGACCCTTCTTGATCTTGAACAACGGCGGCTGCGCAATGTAGATGTTGTCCCGCTTGATCAGCTCCGTCATGTGCCGGAAAAAGAACGTCAGCAGCAGCGTCCGGATGTGCGACCCGTCCACATCGGCGTCCGTCATCAGAATGATCTTGCCATACCGAATCTTCGACGGGTCAAAGTCGTCCTTGCCAATGCCACAGCCCAGCGCCGTAATCATCGCGCGGATTTCCTCGTGCCCCAGCATCTTGTCGTAGCGCGCCTTCTCCACGTTCAGAATCTTGCCCTTCAGCGGCAAAATCGCCTGAAACTTGCGATCCCGTCCCTGCTTCGCCGTCCCCCCTGCGCTTTCACCCTCCACAAGATAAAGCTCGCACCGCTCCGGATTCCGTTCCGAACAATCCGCCAGCTTGCCCGGCAACCCGCCCCCGTCCAGCGCTCCCTTGCGCCGCGTCAGATCGCGTGCCTTCCTGGCCGCCTCGCGCGCCCGCGCAGCCTCAATCGCCTTGTTGATAATCTTCTTCGCCACCGGCGGATTCTGCTCCAGAAACATCCCCAGCCGCTCGTTCACAAACGCCTGCACAATCCCCGCAATATCCGAGTTCAGCTTGCCCTTCGTCTGCCCTTCAAACTGCGGCTGCGGCAGCTTCACGCTCACCACCGCCACCAGCCCCTCACGCACATCGTCGCCGCTCAGGTTCTCCTTCATGTCCTTGAACAAGCCCAGCGACTGCCCAATCGCGTTCACCGTCCGCGTCAGCGAAGTCCGGAACCCCGACAAATGCGTCCCGCCGTCCACCGTGTTGATGTTGTTCGCAAAGCTGAACACCGTCTCCGAGTAGCTGTCGTTGTACTGCAGCGCAATGTCAATCTCCACCCCATCGCGCATCGACTCCATCACAATCGGCTTCTCATGCAACACAATCTTCCCGCGGTTCAAGTGCTTCACAAACTCCGCAATCCCGCCCGCATACCGAAATGTCGCGCTCCGCGCCTCGCCCGTCTTCGCATCCGCCGTCCGCTCGTCCGTCAGCGTAATCTCCAACCCCTTGTTCAGAAAGGCCAACTCCCTCAGCCGCTGCGCCAAGGTGTCGTAGTTGAACTCCGTCACCGTGAAAATGCTCTTGTCGGGAAGAAAATGCACCTTCGTCCCCAGCCGCTTGCTCGTCCCCACCTGGCGAAGCTCGCTCGTCGCTACCCCGCAGCTGAAATCCATCTCCCACGTATGACCGTCGCGCCAGACTTCCACGTTCAGCTCCTGCGACAGAGCATTCACGCAGCTCACGCCCACCCCGTGCAGCCCGCCTGAAACCTTGTAGTTCGACGCATCAAACTTGCCCCCCGCGTTCAGCTTGGTCAGCACCACCTGCAGCGCCGGCATCTGCTCGCCGTTGATCAGCGTCTTCATGTCCACCGGAATGCCGCGGCCGTCATCCGTCACCGTGATCGAGTTGTCCACGTGGATCACCACGTCTACCCTGGTCGCATACCCCGCCAGCGCCTCGTCCACCGAGTTGTCCACCACCTCGTACACCAGGTGATGCAGCCCCATCTCGCCCGTCGACCCGATATACATCGCCGGCCGCAGCCGCACATGCTCCATGCCCTCAAGCACGGTGATGTTGTCCCCGGTGTAACTGCCGTTTTTGTTCTTATCGTCGGGCATGAGATTCTCGTCAGGTGTTTCGATAGCCATTCGGTTTCCGATCGCTGTTCTTCGCTGTATGCTTAGCGGACTTATCGCCCTGAGTTCCCCGCCGATTGCGGCTCCGGCATACCCTTACTCAGGAGCCGGATTTCCAAGTCGTTTTTACAGCAGTAACCGCTTGAAACAGGGGAGCTTTTAGACGAATTCGCGCATCTCTATTTTAGCATGCGGAAAGGCCCCGCAGAGCCCTATAAACACTCGCAATCTACAAGGGGAACAAACCCGCTCAACCCCGCAAAACAACACGCTTTTTCAGGCTCCTATCCCGGAGACTCACAATCGACATCCTCGCCGTCAGGCGAACCACGCGGGCAGGTAGCGCCGGTCTCCAGACCGGCTGTCGTGCGGGTCTCCAAACCCGCGCCCCAAACCCTGTCTTCCCGCCACACCACCCGCCCCGTTCATGCATTACCATTCTTTTCAGATTCCCGAGGGCTCCCATGCCGCATCTCCATCCCACCGTCCCCCTGCTTCTTGCAGCACTTTTCACCCTTCCCGCCGCCGCCGCCCACCCCCAAACAGCCCCCGACCTCGGCCCCAACGTCCTCATCTTCTCCCCCTCCACACCCGCCGCCAAAATCCAGTCCCAAATCGACCAGGTCTACAAGGTCCAGCAGCACAATGAGTTCGGCCCCGAACGCAACGCCTTCCTCTTCCTCCCCGGTGAATACAAAAACGACATCCCCATCGGCTTCTACACCCAGGTCCTCGGCCTCGGAGCCTCCCCAGACGCAGTCCACATCACCGGAAACGTCCACGCCGACGCCAGCCTGCCCCACGACAACGCCACCTGCACCTTCTGGCGAGCCGCCGAGGGCTTCTCCGTCACCCCCCTCAACGGCCCCGCCCCCACCACCATGCAGTGGGCCGTCTCCCAGGCCGCCCCCTTCCGCCGCATGCATATCCTTGGCAACCTGGTCCTTAACCAGAACCACGGCTGGGCCTCCGGCGGCTGGATCTCCGACTCCCTCATCGATGGCAATGTCGGCAGCGGCACCCAGCAGCAATGGATCAGCCGCAACGCCGAGTGGGCCTCCTGGACCGGCGCAAACTGGAACATGGTCTTCGTCGGCGTCAACCACCCTCCCGATGGCGACTGGCCCAAACCCGTATACACAAAGATCGCCCAATCCCCCGTCATCCGCGAGAAGCCCTTCCTCACCGTCGACGGCGCGGGAAATTGGTCCGTCCGCGTCCCCGCCCTCGTCCACAACTCAACCGGCGTCAGTTGGCACAGCGGCCAAACCCCCGGCAAGTCCATCCCCCTCAGCAAGTTCTACATCGCCCACCCCGACGCCGACACCGCCGCCACCCTCAACGCCCAGCTCCTCGCCGGCAAAAACCTCCTCCTCACCCCAGGCATCTATTCGCTCAATGCCCCCATCCGCGTCACCCGCCCCGACACCATCGTCCTCGGCCTCGGCTTCGCCTCCCTCCGCCCCACCAAAGGCACCGCCGCCCTCACCACCGCCGACGCCGACGGCATCACCCTCGCCGGCCTCCTCATCGACGCCGGCGAGCAGCAATCCCCCATCCTGCTCCAAGTGGGTCCAGCCGGAAGCAAGATCTCCCACGCCCGCAACCCCATCCTCCTCAGCGACATCTTCTTCCGCGTCGGCGGAGCAGGCGTCGGCTCCGCCAAAATCAACCTCGAAATCAACTCCAACGACACCCTCATCGACCACACCTGGATCTGGCGCGCCGACCACGGCCAGGGCGTCGGCTGGGACAAGAACCTCAGCGAAAACGGCCTCGTCGTCAACGGCAACAACGTCACCGCCTACGGCCTCTTCGTCGAACACCACCAGCAATATCAAGTCCTCTGGAACGGCAACGCCGGCCGCACCTACTTCTACCAGTCCGAAATCCCCTACGACCCGCCCACCCAGTCAGTCTGGACAAGCGCCCAAGGCGCAAACGGCTGGGCCTCCTACAAAGTGGCCGACACCGTCACCAACCACCAAGCCTGGGGCCTCGGCATCTACTCCGTCTTCCGCCACCCCAACGTATCCCTCACCCGCGCCATCGAAGTCCCCAGGTCCCCAAACGTCAAATTCCACCACATGATCACCGTCGCGCTAGACAACCTCGGCGAAATCTCCCACATCATCGACGACCAGGGCGCCCCCGCCACCACCGCCAAGCCCAGAACCGACCCCAAACTCACCGACTTCCCTTAAAGCCGGCGCAGCGATTTGGACGCATTCGTGCGGATCGGTTCCGAATCCGTCTTCCGACACAATCACCCCGCAAAGAGCACTGTCATCCCGAACGCAGCCGAAGGATCTGCATTTGCTTTTCGGCCTTGTTCATAGGGAGCACCATGACTTGCGTCGCAAGTTACATCTGGACTGAACAACACCTCAGAGAGTAGCGCCGGTCTCCAGACCGGCTGTCGTGCGGGTCTCCAGACCCGCGCCTCACATCCTTTGTTCATAGGGAGCAGCCCGACTCGCTTTAGCGAGTTACAAAATAAATGAACTGTCATCCTGAGCGAAAGGGGCCCCAAGCGCACTTCATTTCCGGGGTCCCCGGCGACAGGTCTTCGTCGCTGGGGTGGAGGTGGGGGGTGGTGAGTCGAAGGATCTGCATTTGCTTTTCGGGGTCTGTTCATGAGACGAAACCCGGGGACAGGCGGGATGTTCACCGCTGCAGCATGGGAAAAAGGCAGGCGGACGCCGTTGACCCCCCAGGGCAAACGCATTTGAAAATCGATCGAACCACTGAATGCGCCTTCAGGCAGGCCTGCAACCCGATCCCCCATACCCCATCCAAAAAAAGCAAGCCCCTCCCCCGACTGACCTTGACTAACCTTCTTAAATCCAACGACTTCCACCCGCACCATACTTGCAGGCAATTACCCCCTTTTGGCGCACAATCCTTGTAGAGGTATTTCTCATGCCAAAATCGTCCAGCAAAACGCACCCTCGCCAATTCCATCTCCCGGCCTTCGCCCCTGTTTTTTCCGGCCTTCAAACCCCCAAAAACGCTGAGACCCCACCCCCCCCACCCCAAATTCGTCAAAAAATCGAAGGTAGAATCCGCTTAACTTATTCCGATTCAATGAGTTACAAAAATCGCCTGTTTACCTATCGGTAAACACAAACCCCCATTTTCAGGCAAAAAAACGCCAAAAACACCATCGAAACTGGCACTTTAGAGCAAAAAATGGCACTTTTCGCACATCGAAATTCGCGTATCCAAAACCATCCCAGCGTGCTCTGTTTTTCCACCTCGATTCGCTCCTCAAAAGCATCTCCCTCACAACGTCAACAGCTTGTCGTTCCAATTGCGTCTGCCCTGCGACAAACACTCATCTCCCCCGCAACCCGCCCTCCACGCTTTAATATGGAGCCACACTCTGGGGGTCCCCACATGCGTCTCTTGCACCGCCCTGTTCTCATTGCCTTCTTCGTCCTCCTCGCCGTCAACTGCACCGCCCCCGCCCAAACACCAAGGACAATCCCAGCCCTTTTCGTCAGTGACATCCATTTCGACCCCTTCCACGACCCCGACCGCGTCAAAGACCTCGTCGCCGCACCCGCCGCTGAGTGGTCAAAAGTCCTCGCCGCACCCGCGTCTGCCAACCAGCAGGCCGCGTTTGATTCCCTGCAGAAGACCTGCCACGCCCGCGGTGTCGATACGCCTTACGACCTGCTCGCCTCAAGCCTGAAAGCCATGCGCGACCGCCAGCCGGACGCCAAATTCATGATCGTCAGCGGCGACCTCATCGCCCACGGATTCACCTGCCGCTACGCGACGCTCTTCCCCCAGGCCGCACCCGGCGATTACCAGGCCTTCGTCGTCAAGACGATCGACTTTGTGGTCAACAGGCTGCGCAGCACATTCCCTGGCATGCCGGTTTACGTGGCGCTCGGCAACAACGACAGCGGCTGCGGCGACTACAAACTCGACGCCAACTCCACTTTCTTCGCCCAGACAGCCCCACTCATCGCCGAAGCGCTGCCTGCCTCGCAGCGCAAGCAAGTCGTTGAAGAATTCAAGCCCGGCGGCTACTACAGCGTCACAATGGCAGTGCCCATGCGCGGCACTCGTTTGATTGCGCTGAATGACAATCTGATCTCGCCCAAATACGCCACATGCGCGGGTCAGCCCGATCCCGCGCCCGCCGCCGCTGAAATCGACTGGCTGCAGAGGCAACTGGCTGCCGCCCGCGCGGCGCACCAGAAAGTGTGGGTCACCGGGCACATCCCCCCCGGCATCGACCCCTACTCCACCGTCGCCAAGTTCCGCAACGTCTGCGCCGGCAAATCGCCGTCCGAGTTCCTTGCCTCAGACGACATGGCCAACACACTGGTCGACTCCGCCGACATCCTACGACTGGGCATCTTCGGTCACACGCACATGGACGAGATGCGCCTGCTCACCCGCGACACCGATGCCGGTTCGAAGCAGGTTCCCATCAAGGTCGTCGCTTCCATCTCCCCGGTGGATGGCAACATCCCTTCGTTCACTGTCGCCCGCATCGACCCCGCCGCTGCCGTCCTCAACGACTACGACGTGGTCGAAGCCTCCAACCAGACCGGCATCGACACCACCTGGAAAACCGAATACAACTACGCCGCGACCTTCAAGCAACCCGACTTCGCACCGGCTTCTCTCCATCAGCTCGTTGCCGACTTCAAAGCCGACCCCAAGGCCGCCAGCCCGGCGAGCGCTGCTTATATTCACAACTACTTTGTGGGCGACATGTCCCGCGAGCTAAGCCCCTTCTGGCCGGAATATGTGTGCGCCCTCGGCAACTACACCGCCAAAGACTTCGCCGCCTGCGTCTGCCCCGCCACGAAGTAACGTTCCAATCGGCACAAAAATGGGTGCACGCGGTCCCTCGCCTTTGAGGACGGAGGATAGCATCATCCAAATCCAAGGAGAATCATGGCCCCCTCTCGCAGAGACTTTCTCACCTCCAGTTCCCTCGGAATCCTCGCCACAGCACTCGAAGCGAATGCGCAAACTCCCGCCGGCCAATTCCAGACACTCCCGCCCGGAGCGCCGCCCGCCTTCGGAACAGCCCCGCCGGTCGGCCCTCAAGTCTCTTCGGCGACGTTCGCCGCTGCTGAAAAGCTGGTCCAGGTCGAAATGACTCCAGCCGACCGGGCCCAGGCCGCCGAAAACTGGCGCATGCAGATGGCCCCACTGCTCGAGCGCCGCACCGGACCGCGCAAAGCCGAGTTGGAACCAACGCTCTCCCCTGCTTCGCAGTGGAATCCAAGCCTGAACGGCCTGGTCAAACTACCTCAGGGTGGCAACTCGTTCACACGCACTGCCGATCCCGGCGTGGACCTGCCCGCCAACGACGATGACATCGCCTTTGCCCCCGTTCATCAGCTTTCCCGCTGGATTGAATCCCGCAAGCTGACCTCAACGCGGCTGACCGAGATCTACCTCACCCGCCTTCAGCGCTTCTCACCCAAGCTGCGCTGCGTCATCACCCTGACCAGCGAGCACGCTTTGGCCCAGGCGAAGCAGGCGGATGCCGAGATAGCAGCCGACAAATACCGCGGCCCGCTCCACGGCATCCCCTGGGGCGCAAAAGACCTCCTCGACACCGCCAACATCCCCACCACATGGGGCGCTGAGCCCTTCCGCGACCGCGTCCCTACAGCCGACGCCACCGTCACCCAGCGTCTCAACGCCGCCGGAGCCGTCCTCGTCGCCAAGCTCAGCCTCGGCGCGCTCGCCCTCAACGACATCTGGTTCGGCGGCCAGACCATGAACCCGTGGCTTCTGGAAGAAGGCTCCTCCGGCTCCAGCGCCGGTCCAGGTTCCGCTGTAGGCGCGGGGCTGGTTGGCTTCGCCATCGGCAGCGAGACCGGCGGCAGCATCGTGAGCCCGTCCATGCGCTGCGGCGTTACTGGACTCCGTCCGACCTTTGGCCGCGTGCCCCGCACCGGCGCAATGACCCTCTGCTGGTCGCTCGACAAGCTCGGCCCCATGGCCCGCGGCGTTGAAGACACCGCGCTCGTGCTCAACGCCATCACCGGCCCCGACGGCCACGATCTCGACTGCGTTCCCAGCACCTTCGCATTCAATGCCGCAGCCGGCATCGAGGGACTTCGCGTCGGCTACATTCCCGGCTGGATGAAGGAAGCCCCCGCAACCGATGTGGACCGCGCCGCGCTTGAGGCAATCGGCAAACTCGGCATGACGCCCGTCCCCGTTTCTCTTCCCGACTGGCCTTACGACTCGCTGAATCTGATCCTGTTTGCCGAAGCCGGCGCAGCCTTTGAAGAGCTCACCCTAAGCCACAAAGTGGACCAGTTGAAGGCGCAGGTCCCCGACGCTTGGCCCAACTGCTTCCGCCAGTCTCGCTTCCTCTCGGCTGTCGATATGGTCCAGACCGACCGCTTCCGCCGCAAGGTTGCGCAAGAGATGGCGCGGGTCATGTCCTCGGTCGATGTGCTGCTGGTTCCGTCGCTGCGCGATGAAATTCTGGTCATCACCAACTGCACCGGCCACCCTTCGCTCACCTTTCGCGCCGGGTTTGTTGAAGTCTCTGAAGCTCGCAGCGACTGGGCTCCCGACCCCAAGAACCCGCTGCCTGGATTCTCGCCGCCGCGCCGCGTCCCCCACGGCGTAACCCTCATCGGCCGTCTGTTCGACGAAGGGACGATTGCGCAGGCCGGCATTGCGATGGAAAAGCACTTCGCCGTAGCCGATGCCCGCCCAGCCGGCTTCTAGTTACCTGAGCAACTGGCCCGCCGCGCCACCCACAAAAAACAAACCATCCACCCCCGCTCCGGCATATTCTTGTGTCATGCCCACCCGCTCCCTTCCTGCCCGCAACGCGCGCAAGCTGATTTTGCTCACGGTCTGCACCGCCGTCTACTCCATCTCAGCCCCGGCCCAGCACCCCCCCGCGCAGGCCATAGTACTCCACGCCGCCCGGCTGCTTCAGGTGGACACTGGAGCCGTTGTGAGCCCAGGCGAGATCCTGGTGGAAGGCGACCGAATCCGCGCGGTTGGACCCTCGGTCGACCACCCGCAAGGCGCCAAAATCATCGACCTTGGCGACACTACGCTCCTCCCCGGCCTCATTGACGCCCACGTCCACCTCTTCCTGCATCCCGGCGCGGAAGACTTGCAGACCGTGCAGGAGTCCGTCCCCTGGCGCGTGATTCTCGCGGAGCAGGCCGCCAAGGCCGACCTGATGGCCGGATTCACCGCCGAGCGCGACATGGGTACCGAAGGCGCGGGCTCGGCCGACACCGCCATCCGCGACGCCATCGATCAGGGCCTCATTCCCGGGCCCCGCCTGCGCATCAGCGGCAATGCAATTGATTTGCTGGGAGGCCACGAAGACGCCATCGGCTACAACCCGGCACAGCATGTGCTCTCCAACGCCGACTACGCCAACTCCTCCGAGCAAATTGTGCAGGTGATGCGCGCGCAGCACAAGGAAGGCTCCGACTTCGCCAAAATCTACCAGACCGGTAAAGACCAGATGGTCCCCGATGGACACGGCGGCCTCGTCCTCCACACCCCTTACCAATACACCGCCGCACAGCTCAGCGCCGCCGTGCAAGAGGCCCACCGACTCGGCGTCAACGTCGGCGTCCACGCCATGGGCGAACCCGGCACTCTCTACGCCGCCCAGGCCGGCGTTGCCTCCATTGACCACGCCACTCAGCTCAGCGACGAAACCATGCGCTTGATGAAGGAAAACGGCATACCGGCCGTCCCCACCTTCACCATCTTCGAGTACTTCGCCACCCATCGAGGGTCACAAGACCAGGCCGCGGCCGAAGCCGAGATGCTTGACTACAAAATCGCCGAATTCAAGAAGCAGATCGCCTTCGGAATCCTCTTCGCTGTTGGTTCGGACGTGGGTCCATTTCCGCACGGCACACAGGCGCGGGAGTTTGAGCTGATGGTCAAATACGGCATGAAGCCACTGGCGGTTCTTCAGGCCGATATGCTCAACGGCGCAAAGATCCTGCGCTGGGAAAACCAGATCGGCCAACTGAAACCCGGCTTCTATGCGGACATCGTCGCCGTTCCCGGCAACCCCCTCACCGACATCGCCGCCGTAGAGCATGTGAGCTTTGTCATGAAGGCCGGCATCGTCGTCCGCCAATAACCGGTGCGCTCCAGTTACCGCGAGCGCTCGGCGATCTGCACACGATAGGGAGTGAGCAGGTCGCCCGTGGAATGGCCAACCGCGGCCAGTGCAATGCGGTAATTGACCTGCGTCTGCAGCAGGCTAAGCTCTGCCTGTGCGAGCCTGGTCTGGGCATCGAGCACAAAGTAGTTGGTCTCAGCGCCAAGCTCAAATTTGCGCTGCTCCGAGGCCAGAGTTTTCTGCGCCAGGTCAAACGATGCCGCACCCGCTGCCAACGCCTGACGGGCTTCTTCGAGTTGGTGGACGGCGTTGTGGACCTCGCGCGTGATCTGTTCGTGGATCTGTCCGCCGGCATAGAGGTCGTGGGTGCGCGACACGAGCGCGTTTCCCAGGGCTGCCTGGCCGCCGCGATTCCTGACGGGAAGCGTCAGTGAAAGCGTCCCTCCGTAGCCGGGATAGCCAAAGCCGAAGAGCTGGCTCATCGACGAACCAAGTCCTCCGGGAGCGATCAGCTGGTTGGTCGCGAGGTTATACTCATTGCCGCCTAGGCCGCTGCTCTGATAAAAGCCCTGGAGTTGCAGATTGGGTTCGAGTTGGTTATGAGCCAGGCGGATGCTGGTTTCATCGTTGGCCAGCGCATCTTTGACGGCATCGAGTTCCGGCCGCTGGCTGAGCGCCTGTCCAATCGCTGTATCGGCGTCTGTGTTCTCAAGTTCCCCGCTGGGCTCCGGCTTTTCCGTCAAGTCCAACGGGAGCGCGTGTAACTGGGGATCGCGGTCCGCGCCAATGCTCAGGCGCAGATCTTCCTCTGTCTGGGTCAGTGCGTACGCGGCCTGGATCACTTCGACCTTGCGTGCGGCAACCTCCGATTCGGAACGATAGATGTCCAGCGGCGGCAGCGCTCCCAGCTCGAGAGAACGCTTGTCGCGCTGGTAGCTGGCCTCTGCCAGCTTCATCGATTTCTGCTGCACATCGAGCGCGCCGCTGGCCTGTACCACGTACCAGTATTGCGTGACCACTTGCAGGATGGCGTCGTTGACCTCGGCCTCAAAGTTGGAGCGAGACTGCGCAAGAGAGCGCCGCGCGATCTTGATCTGTGCCGTGTTGGCAAAGCGGCCGGCGCCCTTCAGAAGGGGCTGCGTGAATTGGAAACTCAAGATCGAATTGTAATAGGGGTTGAAGTAGTTATAGGAGCTATTGGTTGAGACCTTGTTGCTTGACAAGGTGGCAAGAATATTGGTGCCTGGCGTGAAGGTCTGGGTGTAACTCACCTGGCCGGTTTGGCTGAGCGAGTTAAGGGTAACATTGCCTGTCACTCCCACGCCCTGTAACTGGCTATAAGTGGGAGAAGAATATCGATTGATGTTCAGGCTGCTTTGCACGCTGGGGTCGAAGGGCTGAAACTGGCCGAGCAGTGCAAATTTCTGATACTCAATCTGCGTTTCTTCAATCTGCACATTGCTGTTGTTTTCAAGCGCAAGCAGGATGGCGTCTCTGAGGGCAAGGCTCAGTTTGCCGTCGTGAACATAGTCCTGCAAATGCCTGGGAGGCGGCAGTTTGTCCGCGCGCACCCGCGCCGTGAGCAGGCCGCGATAGCTTTCAGCGGACTGTGCCCGCGCCGACAGGACGGCAACCAGGGCAAAGAGGGAAACAAGAGCAAAGCGAATGAATCTCATCCAATGACTCCATGCAAGGACTCCGTCCATGGGCGGAAATTGCCGGCAAGAGAAGAAGCAATGTTGAATTGGTTGTTGCGAAAACGCGCGAAGGCTTCACTCATAGCGAATGGCCTCCACCGGGTCGAGACGGGCAGCCTTGGTGGCGGGATAAATTCCAAACACAAGTCCTACCGAAATGGAAACAAGAAATGCCAATGCGATGGAGCTGAAGGTCACGATGGTCGACCATCCGGCCAGCCATGCGATCAGTCGCGAGATGAAGAAGCCGAAGACAACGCCAATGGTTCCGCCGGCGAACGAGATCATGGTGGCCTCAACCACGAACTGCCTTACGATGTCCGATTGCCTGGCGCCGACGGCGCGGCGCAGGCCAATTTCGCGGGTCCGTTCCAGAATGCTGGCCAGCATGATGTTCATGATGCCGATGCCGCCCACCAGCAGCGAGATGGAAGCGATGGCCACCATGACGGTGTTGAACAGGTGCTCGGTGCGCTTTTGTTCCGCAAGAAGCTCGGCAGGCACCACGATGCTGAAGTCGTCGGCGCCGTGATGCGATGAATCGAGAACAGCCCTGACCACCTGCGCGCTTTCCGGAATGTTGGCGTCGTCGGCAAGATTGAAATAGATGCCGTCGATCTCGTCCCGCACATCGCTGTAACTGTCTTCAAGGCGCAGGAATGCCGATTGCAGTGGAATGTAAATGTTGTTGTTTACATCCACAGGGGCCGTGCCGGAACTGTCGCTCTGTGAGCTGAGTTGAGGGCTCACCACGCCGATCACGCGGAACCACTGCTCGTTGACTTTGACGTATTGGCCCAGCGGATTGGAGGACCCGAACAAGCTCCACTTGGCCGCCGCGCCCAGCACACATACCGCTGAGCCGCGGTCGTCGTCCCCCTGATCGAAGAACCTTCCGCTCAATAGATGGAGTCCGGCGATCTGCTGATAGGTGGAGTTGACGCCCATCACGTTGGGTATGCCCTGCTGCGCTTTGGGGATGATCTTCGAGGGCGTGAGCTGCTTGCGCGGTGTGGACGCGACAATACCCTCAAGGTCGTCATGGATAATCCGGTAGTCCTTCATGGTGAGCCCCGGCGAAAGCTTGCGGACCTTCTGATGAGCTTGCCATTCCACCGTCTCTTTGGCTTCCACAATCAGGTTGTGAACGCCCATCTGTTCAATCAGCGCCATGACCTTCTGACGCGCACCTGCGCCGATGGACAGCATCGCCACAACCGCGGCCACGCCAAAGATCATGCCCAGCATGGTCAGCAGCGAACGCATGCCGTGAAGCAGCAGGTTCTGCATTCCCAGTTCCGCGTCTCTTGCCCATTGCTGATAGCCGGAAACAATGCGTCCAGACAATGGCGAAGTATTTCGAGCCATCACGGGGTCCCCTCCATGCTTCCGTTTGCGGAGCCTGCGCCGGTGGTCTTGCGCGGAGCCGTGGGATCGACCAATGCGACTTGGGTCCCTTCTTCCAGTCCATCTACGGCCGCGCGGCTCTCAGTCTCGCTCTGAATTTTTACCTCTCTCTGCTCATAGCCGTTCACCTTTTTCAGATAGACAATGCGCTTGCCATCCTTGACGAAGATGGCCTGACGGGGCAGGAAGAGCACATTCTTTTTGCTTGCGCCGCGAAACACGATCTGCGCCGTCAAGCCGGAGCGGAGCCGAGCGTCCTCTTGCGCCATTTGAATGCCGACCTCGAAGTTGCCGTTGGTATTTGACGAGAAGAACTGCCGCACCGACATGCCGCCGACACTCTTCACGGTTCCATGAAAGAGCTGCCCCGGCAACGCATCGAATTGAACGTCAACGGCCTGGCCCACTTGAACATTGTCCCGATCCTGCTCTTCAATCTTCGAGGTCAGATCCAAACCCTGGGGGTCGACCACTTGCGCAATCGAACTGCCGGGCTGCACCTGGTCGCCCTCATGATAGTCAGGCAAGGACATCCCCGTGAAGAAAAAGCCTCCCGAAGCATTTTCGTTCTTCTGAATCGATACCAGCCCATCCATCGGCGCCGTGACCTGCATCTTGTCCAGGTTTTGCTGCGCCTGGTCCATGCCCATTTTTGCCTTGTTGTATTTTTCCTGGGCGAGATAGGTGGCCGCCTGTCCTGAGGCCTTGTGGGTTTCTATGTCGTGCTGTTCTTCCTCAAGCACCCGCTTGGCTTGCCCCAGGGCGAGTTCATTCTTGTCGGCATCAATCTTGCTCAATAGCTCGTTCTTCTGCACATCGAGTTCGGCCCGGCGCACGCTGTAGCGGTCTTTGAGCAGAGTGACCTTGTCTACGGCAGCAAGCACGGCTGCATCCGCCTTGGCCTTGGTAATCTCCTGCTCAGCCTGCTGCAGTTCCGATCGATTCTGCTCCAGTTTGTAATGCTGTTCGCTGGGATCGAATTCAAAAACGACTTCGCCCTTTTTGACCGGCTGGCCGGTCTGAACCAAATGCGTGATCTGGAGAGCGTCTCCGCCCACCGCCGGCGCCGAGAGCATGATGGAGTGGCTGGCGCGCAGCTCGCCGGTTGCGTGTACCTCAAGATCGATTTCGCCGCGCTTGACCTGGGCGAGCGGAATTTCATCGGTCTTTGCGGTCAAAGCAACTCGGCTTGAGGCTACAACCGCGCCGATTCCCGTGACCAGCAAAACGCCGGCGACCGCCAACACGAGAATGCGTTTCCGCTTGATGCGCGCCATCTCAGTCCTTCCCCGTAGGATCTTTGAGCGCCACCAGGTCGCCCGCCTTCAATCCGCCGGAAATCAGGATGCGGTCGCGGCTTCTTCGCTCAACCTGGATAATGCGCTCCTGGAATAGTGAGCCATTCCAGACATAGGCCACGGTTTGTCCGGATCTGAGGAAAGAAGCTTGCGCCGGAATGGCGATAGCGTCTGGTATGCGGTCAACAATGACGGTGATTTGCACGGTCAGTCCGGGCTTGAGACGCGGGTCCGCCTGATCGATGCCAATCTCAAGATCGAAGTTGCGAGGGATGGGCCAGCCGGCCGAAAAATCGGAGGTGGCGATGGTTCCAATGCGCTCCACCTTACCCGTGAACTGGCGGTCGGCAATGGCATCCAATTGCAGCGTCACCGGTTGCCCCACTGCCAGACGGCCGCGCTCGGTTTCGTCCACACGAGCCGCGATGCGCATGGAAGATGCATCGGGAAGTTCGGCGATGGGCGTCCCCGGCCATGCCCGTTCGCCCGCTTTGAACGTACTTTCGCCGCCGTTGTGCCATATCGATAACAGGCTGACGGTTCCGTCGGACGGCGCTTTCAATGTCATGGCGGCCAATGAGGTTTGGGCACGCTGGGCATCGAACTCCGCCTTGCGGCTGGCGTTTTTCTTGTCCTGAATGGTCGATTGATCGACCGTGCTATCGGACTTCAACTGCTGCTCGGCCTGGGACAGCGACTGCTCCGCGTCCGCAAGTTTGAGCCTGGCTTCAGCGCCATCGATTCTGGAAACCACCTCGCTCTTGCTGGCATCGAGCTTGGCCACTTCCACGTCGTATTTGGCCTTCATCACCGCGGTGGTATCGACCTCCTCATTCAGGCGGCCCTGGGCGCGTACCTGGTCGATCTCCGCCTGCGAAGACTTCAGCACAGATTGGTCCTGAGCCAGATCCTGCTGCGTCTTGGATGGATCGAACTCGACAATCACGTCGCCTGCCTTCACCTGCGATCCGTCGGTGGCGATTTTGAGTATCTGCAGGTCTCCAGCATTGGCGGGCGCGGTCACGGTGACGGACTTCATGGCCTTCAACTGACCGCGGAACTCGAGAACATCGAGAAACTCGCCGCGCTTGACTTCAAAGGCGGGGGTGGTTGGAGCCCGTTTGGAAAAATGGGCCACTCCATAAACGGCTGCACTGGCCGCCAGCAGAATGGCGACAACCACCAAGGTTCGGCGTTTCATCCACAACTCTTTCAGCCCTTGCGTCGTCTGGAGCGCCTGCGTCATTTGGACCCGCTCCCCTGACCGGCAGCGCCTGCCGGATCGATATCGACCGCGGCGGAAAGGTCGGGCATCAACCTTGGGTCGTGGCCCTGAATGGAGAATGTGGCGGAGAACTTGCGAAGCTTGGAAGAGAAGTCGCCCGCCGTGCCCATCGGATCGATGGATTCCAACTGGCCAGGAAATACAAGCTCGGAATAGGCATCAAGGTGCACGCGCGCTTTTTGGCCGATCTTCAAATCGAGCAGATCCTCCTGGTTGACCGGAACGCGAACTTCCATAATGGCAGGATCGACCACCTGCATGAAGGGAACTCCGGGGCGCACCTGATCGCCTTCCTGCACTTCTCCCATGTTCCCCTGCTTCCAGATGGTGTTGAAGACCACTATGCCGTCAATGGGCGCGTGAATCTCCATCAGTGCGGAGTTGGCCTGCGAGTGGAGCATGGTCTCGCGGGTGCGGTCGCGCTGGATCTCAAGGATGCGAATGGAGGCCTGCGCCGCCTTGCGCTTAAGGTCGAAGGTCTCCTTCAACTGCGCCAGCGTGGCCTGCGCTTCGTCCAGGTCTTCCTGCGCCTTTTCAGCATCGATCCGGGAGAGCAGCTCAACCTTCTCCATCTCCAGCTTTGCCTTGGCCAGGCTATCTTCCGCCTGCTTGATCTCGGTCTCGTCTTTGGCGCGCGCCGCGGCTTCCCTGGCCTGTTCTTCCAGAACTTTTTCATTCTCGTCGTCGCTCTGGGCCTGCTTGTCGATTGTGTCGCGCAATTGCGCCTGGCGGTCGAATTCAACCAGCAGGTCTCCCTGCTTGACCCTGGTTCCGCTGGGGATCAGTTTGGTGATGGTGAGTGTGCCCACCTGCTGGCCGGAGATGAGAGGGGCCATAATTGCCCGAGCTTCAACCGCGGCGGTCATGCCCTTGAGACGCACGGTTTGCGGGGCCCTGGCGGACTCCGGTAAAGGCTGAAACGCCGCACCAACGTGTGTTCCGGGCCTGGCGCGAATGAAGAAACCCGCGAGTGCCAGCGCAACAACGAGTACGGTACCTGAGGCAATCAGCAGCCCGCGCGTAATGCGTCGGGAATCGGGAATGCCTGCCGAATCGGCATTCGCTGTTTCCGGATCTTGCGGCGAACTCTCGAGAGTACTCACCAGAACCCCACTTCAGCGGGAGATAACTTCAAGCACTCGCTCGCCGGCATCTCTTTCACGCTGATCCAGGCGCTAAACCCCTCCGAATCAAAAATCGAAGAGTGTGAATTCGCAGGAATGGCGACAAGCGAGGGTGGTCTATTGCATTGGACGTTTATGAGACGGATTTGGCCCCCATTTCGCTCGCGGAATCTTCTACCAACGGAATGGAATGAAAGCTGCGGAGCTGGAGGCCTTTGGAGATAGGCCCGTGAAAGAACAGGAATTGCCTGGTCGTTTGATAAAGGTCTGAGGGCCAGCGAGCACTGCCGTCGAGATTTGCTGAACTACTGGCACCAAGGGCTTCACTTTCCCGCAGCCTCAGCCCGCGCCCGCCGCTCCTCAATTTTCTTCAGCGTCTGGCGCCAGCGCTTGCTTTTGCCTACGTCCAGGGAGTCTTCAACCGCTTTGCGATAGCCGCCCAGGTAGATGGAATACAGAATCGCCAGCGAGCAGCCCGTCCCCCACAAAAAACCGATACACAAGCCCACGATCGCAGCCGGACCGAAATCCATCATCGCGCATTTCCTTCCAAGCCCGTCAATTACACCGCAACCGTAAAACTGTCCTCGGTGCGCGTGACCGCATGGTACAGGGTGTCGCGCTCCACCGGAACCCTGCCCGCCTCGGTAATCAGCCGGCAAAGCTCCTTGCGCGTCATTCCCTGCGGCGTGGTGGCCCCGGCATCGTGGTAAATCTTCTCCTCGACTACCGTTCCGTCCAGGTCGTCGGCCCCGAAGCGCAGCGCAATCTGCGCAATCTTGGGAGTCAGCATCTGCCAGTATGCCTTGATGTGCGAGAAATTATCCAGCAGCAACCGGCTCACCGCAATCTGGCGAATATCGGTCAGGCCCGTGGTTACCGGTAGATGGTCGAGCGGTGTGTTCTCCGGATGAAATGCCAGCGGAATAAACGTCTGGAAGCCACCAGTCTCGTCCTGCACCGCCCGCAGCTTCAACAGGTGGTCGACGCGGTCTTCGTCGTTCTCAATATGCCCGTAGAGCATGGTTGCATTGGACCGGAAGCCCAGCTTGTGGGCCAGCCGCGCCGTCTCAAGCCACTCGCTGCCGTCTATCTTGTGGTCGCAGATGATCGAGCGAACCCGTTCCGCGAAGATCTCCGCGCCGCCGCCAGGCATCGAATCCACGCCGGCATCGCGCATCTTGATGAGTGTCTCTTCAATGCTCAGCTTGGCCCGTCGCGCCAGGAAGGCTACTTCAACCATGGTGAAGGCTTTGATGTGCACCTTGGGGAAGCGCACTTTCAGCCCGCTCACCAGGTCGAGGAAGTATTCCAGCGGCAAGTCCGGGTGCAGGCCACCGACAATGTGGAACTCCGTCACCGCCTCAGAGTAGCCGGATGCGGCCGTCTCAAACGCCTCTTCCAAGGCCATGGTGTAGCCGGCGGGGTCGCCCTTCTTGCGTCCAAAGGCACACAGCTTACAGGCGGCAACACACACGTTGGTTGGATTGATGTGGCGATTGACGTTGAAGTAGGTCACATCCCCGTGAAGCCGCTCACGCACAAGGTTGGCCAGCCAGCCCACTGCCAGCACGTCTTTAGAGCCGTAGAGCATGACCCCGTCCGCCAAGTCGAGCCGCTCGCCTGCCATCACTTTAGCGGCAATCGGCTCGAGTTGGGGGTCATGGGTGCGAAAAGCCTGTGTGCCGTGGGGGGCCGCGATCTTAGTCTGCATACTTAGATGATACAGAATTGCTCAGAATGGATTCATCTTTGGCTGATGGAAACCTCGCCGGAAGCCGGCTCGACGAGTACGCCATCAAAAAGAGATGCCGCCACCAGGTGGTCGCCCGCTCTACTGACCGATCCCACCTTGTAGCCTGTCTGCCACCACTTCCAGGTCATCGATTTGGCATCGATGCCGTAAATCTGATCGCTTGTGTGAGAACTCACCAAGACCCGGTTGAGGCTGGCGTCGTAGCTCATGTCGTCGACATCGCGAAACGGAAGCCGCTGAATCCAACGCCACGACTTGCCCAGATCGAATGTGAAGTACACCCCTTCGCGCGCGCCCAGCCAGAGCGTCCCATCGGGCGTGAACTGCACTTTATGAATGCGCGTGAGCATCGTGGGAATCTGCATAGGAGACCAGCTTCTGCCTGCATCGGTGGAATACACCACCCCATCGATGCGGGCGGCAGCCATGGTCGCTCCATGCGTGGAGGCGGAAAGGTACTCGCCGGAATCCATCACCAGCCCGCCCTGCCAGCTTGCACCCTGATCCCTGCTGGTCAGCAGGCCAATACCGGTGGATGCGAGCCACACATCGCCGGAAACATCCAGCGCATTGACCCGGCCATCGAGTTCAACGGGCGACTCTTTCACCTTCCGCTCCACATTGATGCGCTTGCCGTGCAACGACTCCGTGGCCGGCTTTTCCAGCGTATTCACAATCGTGTTTCTGGGCTCCCAATGTGGCGCAACCCCTGCCGCGAGGTTCTGGATCAAGGCAAAAACTCCGTGGTTCGTCGCTGCTGCAACGGTGCCGTCCGCGGCCTCTGACAGGGCAAACACATCTCGGCCCTCCAGACCGTCGCCAATCTGCTGCCATCTGGCGCCGCCATCGAGTGTCATAAAGGCGCCACCAAAAGTCTTGTCGTTCACCACGCCGGCATACATCCGCCTGGGGTCGGCACGGTCCACCAACAGCGCATCGACCTTGCGCTCACTGAAGCCCTCGTTGGAACCGTTAAAACTTGCTCCGCCATCGGTGCTGGCCATTACGCCGCCCCGGTCCGTTGCAAGCAGAACATGGTTTGAATCGCTGGGATCCACGTACACATCGTTCACTATCACTTCCGGCCCGGTCATCGCTTTGAAGCTTTTGCCGCCGTCGGTCGTCTTGTAAAGTCCCTCGGTGGTTCCCGCGTAAACAATTTCGCGATTCTTTGGGTCCTGCATCAGCACGCGCGTCCGGCGTGCATCGCTGGGAATGCCCTCAATCTTGTGAAAGAGTTCGCCAGCGTTCTCGCTTTTGTAAATTCCGCTGCAAGCGCTCAGGAAAACAGTGTGCGAGCGGGCCGGGTCCACAATGATTGAAAAAACATCGGAGTCTTCAATCACGCCCTGCTTGATATTCTTCCAAGTCTTGCCGCCATCGGTCGTCTTCCACGGAAGGTGCCAGGTGCCTGCATAAATCGTTCCAGGGTCGGCCGGATCAACAGCGAGGGACTCGACCTCGTGAATCTCCTTGCTGCCAGGCGGGCTGATCAGTTCCCATGTAAGGCCAGAGTCTGGTGAGCGAAACACGCCCTGAAGAGTCCCGGCAAACAGCAGCTTCGGATTCGAAGGCGCCTGAACGAATGCCAGGATCGACTGCCCCCGGAGCGCTTCGGCAGTCTTCCAACTCTTGCCTCCGTCGCGGCTGATCCACAAGCCGCCGCCCGGTTGATCGATTCTCCAGGCTGCCGCGTAAATCGTGGAGGGGTTGGCCGCGTCCACCACAATGCTATCGACAACCATGTCATCGGATGAGTCCAGTTGCACCAACCTGCGCCAATTGGCTCCATTGTTGAGCGACTCGTACAGCCAGCCGTCCGTCGTTCCAAGATAGAGATGATTGGGTTCACGGGGTGCTGCCGCAAAGGCCCGCGCGTCACCCCCGGCGGGGCCAACGGCATTCCAGGGTTTCTGCGCACGCACTGTGGCGATGGGAATTGCGAAAAGCAGAATGAAAACTGCCAACACCATAACTCCGCGTCGGCTCTGAGTTTTGGTACCAGTCCGCAAACAGCTCATGTATTGAGGAAGCTCCCAGGAAAGCGAGGCATTGATGCAGGTTCTTGCCTTACAAATGGATGAGGCTGACCGGCTTGCCGGTCAGCCTCGAATCGTTACAGGAGGAAAACTTTGATTTGATCTGTTCCCGAGCCTCTTCGAACTAACTGAGAGGCTCGGGAATCGGTTCACTGCATTGACAAGCCGGATTGCCTGTTACTTCTTCTTCTTGGCCATCTTTTGCGGCGGCTTTGCGCCACCCACTATGGGGTGGTGCTTCTTGTGTTCTGGCTTTGCACCCAGGGCCTTGCGAACCTGAGGCTTGACCATCATTTCGTCAACCGGGGTAGTTCCGGCCACGTCGGTTGTGAAGCTCGCACCCGCAGGCACCAGGTAGTCTTCCACAGTCTGGCCATCCGTCGTACCGATCGCGACGCTGATGCGGGAAGCATCAATGCCCTTCTCGGTCACCAGGTATTCCTTGGTGTTAACGGCGCGCTGTGCTCCTGCGTCGATAGCTTCCATGTGCTTCTTCTTGGAAGTGACCTTCTCTTCCTTCTCCAGCTTGGCCTTCTCGGCGGCATCCGACTCGCCGACGATGACAGCCTTCGCATCCGACTGACGCTGCAGGTCGAGAGCAACTTCGTCGAGGCAAGCCTTGGCTTCGTTATCTACACGAGTTGGCCGAGCCTTGTCCTTGGTGAAGGTGATCGAGCAGAGAGCCTGTGCATGAGGCGCCGGTGCCGCATAGGGAGCAGTGATGGTGATGCTGGTGTTTGCGGTCGCCGTTTGACCCTTGTCATCCGATACGTTGCATGTGATCTCGACTGCGCCCGTTGGTGCACCAGCCGAAGAATATGCAGCTTCAGTACCCGTACCGCTGATGGAACCAGCAGAGGCCGTGTAGCTGTAGGTCAGCGGACGGTTCTGCGGGCTCATGCCCATGGAGGTGATGGTGCTCGGATCGCCCGGCTTGATGGTGCTGGGGTTCGCCGTGCAGCTGATCGTTGGCGGCTCGTAAGCCTTGACCGTGAAGCTGGCCGAGCAATCCGCCGACTCGCCGGGCTTCATGCCTTCCTTGCCGGCTTTGCCTTCCTTCACGGAACCCTTCACCGTGTAGGAGCCCGCGGCCAGCGAGGCAGTCGCGATGGTTACCGAGGTGCCGGTTCCGGATGCGCCGGTGCCAGACCACGAGTAAACTACGTTGTCCTTCGGATCGAGTGCTCCAGCCGTCGCAGTCACTGTGACCGGTTCGCCGGGGAACACTGCGGCCGGGCTCGCCGAACAGGCCAGAGTTACCGGCGGCGGCGGCGCGAACGTGCCAATGTGATAAACAAAACCGGTGCTCAGTCGCGCCATGTTGAAGTTGCCGCGCAATCCGGGGGCAGCTGACCAGTTCTCGTGCGTGTATTGATAGTCCGCCTGGAAAATGCGAAGCGCAAGGTGATGATTGAAGAACGGCGTGTTGTAGTCCATGCCGCCGCCACCGGTCAGAACCGCGCCGAATGCGTCGGTGGTCGATCCGGGGTTGATGCCCGCGTATTCAACTCCCACAAGGGCATGAATAAAGGGCGTCACATCCGCCGACGGGAAGCGGAAAATTACGCCGCCGCTGCCGCCTGAAAAGTCATCCCGTCCCCAGGTCGAACCACAGCTCGGGCAGTTGGGATAGTACTGATTCTCGTTCGGGATGTGCTCATCGACTTCCGCCTGCAGACCGACATACTTGTTGAAGTAGCGGGCTACGCTGAAAATGGAGCCGTAGTTTACGCTGTTGGCAGTGGTTCCATTCGTTGCCGAACCGTGGGGAGCCAGGTAGCTGTAACCTGCGAAAATATCCCACTTCGACACCGACGGATCGCCGGAAGCTGCCGGCTTGGCGGTTTCCTGAGCAGCCAGGGCCAGGGGAAGACAAGCCACAAAAGCCAGGGCAAGAACCCAGCTAGAAGTCTTTAAAACTCGAGCGAACATGCGTTTTTCCTCCGCAACGGATCTGTACATCCAGTAGATAAAAGCTGTTTCGAGCTCAATACTCGGCTCGGATTAATGTGATTCCGCGAAAACCCGGAAAGACAGGTATCCCTACAGCATGTTTAAACGTACCATAGGTACATTCTGTCAGAACACTTTTTTTCAACAACATGCGGTATCCAATTGCTAAACAGTTGCCCCTGTTGGCTCAATTGCCTCCGAAACTTACAGTCGGAAATGCTCCAATCTGGCTTCAAAATCAACCTACGTTCAGCGTCTTCAAAAGGCTGCGTGGCTCGCGCTGTATCTTTTCTTGTAGAAGCGTAATTGCGTATAAAAGTTGCTCGGGGCGTGGTGGACAGCCAGGAACATACACATCAACCGGAATAATCTGGTTCACTCCCTGAACCAGCGCATAGTTATTGAAGACCCCTCCGGATGTCGCGCAGGCGCCCATCGAGATCACCCACTTGGGCTCCGGCATCTGGTCATAAAGCCTGCGGATGACCGGCGCCATCTTGTGCGATACTCGGCCCGCAATCACCATCAGGTCCGACTGTCTCGGCGAAGGACGAAAGACCTCAGCCCCAAACCGCGCAACATCGAAGCGAGAAGCGCCCATCGACATCATCTCGATTGCGCAACAGGCCAGCCCAAACGTCATGGGCCAAACCGAGTTCTTGCGAATCCAATTCACGGCAAAATCGAGGGACGTCAGAAAAACGCCCTCCGGCTCTTCATAGCCGTAGCTCACTTCGTTCAGCTTGACGCGATTCTTCGCGCTACTGTCAAGAGCTCCAAATAGATAGTGGTCCCGCTCCGCTGTGCCCGCCATGCTTCTACTATAACCCGTTTCGCTGTTTCTATAAATGGTCAGATTTGCTCTCTTGGGCCAGTGAAAGTCTCTAAATTCAGTCCATGAGCCTATTTCGGCTCATCCCCCGAGCCCTACTCCGAACACGCTGCCCGCCTACTTCCCAGGGCTGCTGGAGCCTTCCAGGCAGACGGCAGCCACAGCGTGATTGAGAACTTCATCCATCCAAACCGTCCCAAAGGCGTGGAACCGCCGCCCGCCGCAGGTTCGAATGTGTGCGGAGTCTGTGTTGCCTGCAGTGCCCAGTTCTCCGCAAATGGCGCGGCATCCGCAATTCCGGGCGTCAAGCGAGCATCCAGAATGCGAAACTGGCCGGCTGCGGATTCTCGCGTTAACTCCATCAGCTTCCCCATCGCCTCCTTATCCGCCGCCGCGCCGCCCTGCCCCTGGCCTTTCATTGCCAGAAACAATATCTGCGCCGCATGAAAGCCCGCAGGCTGAGTCAGAAAACGGAAGCTCCGCGGATTCCAGCCGATCGCATCCTGCGCGCGCAAGCCGAAGGTCGTACCAATCTCACGCTCATTGATCGAGTTGTAGGGAGGCGTAGCCAGCAGCAAAGCGTCGGGGAAACCCGCGGGCTGCTCACGGTCCACCACCAGGTCCCAGCCGCTCCACCTTGCCGTAACTGACGCCTGCTTCCCGCCATCAATCGGGACCACGCGAAACACCCATCCCTCGCCAATTGGCGTCCGCCATTCCCGCCCGGCGTTCACCTCGCCGGTCATCACAACTTTTTCGCAGGCAGAATGCGGAGTCGTGCCCGCCCGGCCAATCGCCGGCGCCATGGCCACCATCCAAAAAGCCAACCAAGCGCAAAACCTACTCCCGCGTCGCGCGTTGCTCATAGTGCCCCCGTCGCTTTCACCCTCGCACATGGGCCGCTCAACCTCCAACATCTTCCGCTTCAGCCTGCCGGTCCATACCACAACGTTCCTCAAGAATCCATCAGCATTCCCCAGGGCAAACGCATTTTGAAAATCGATCGAACCACTGAATGTGCCTTCCGGCAGGCCTGCAACCCGATCCCCCATACCCCATCCAAAAAAAAGCAAGCCCTTCCCCCGACTGACTTTGGCTAACCTACTTAAATCCAACAACTTCCGCCCATACCATACTTGCAGGCAATTACCCCCTTTTGGCGCACAATCCTTGTAGAGGTGTTTCGCATGCCAAAATCGTCCAGCAAAACGCAACCCGCACCCTCGCCCTCGCCAATTCCATCGCCCCGCCTTTGCCCCTGTTTTTCCGGCCTTCAAACCCCCAAAAACGCTGAGACCCCACCCCCCCCACCCCAAATTCGTCAAAAAATCGAAGGTAGAATCCGCTTAACTGATTCCGATTCAATGAGTTACAAAAACCGCCTGTTTACCTATCGGTAAACACAAACCCCCATTTTCAGGCAAAAAAACACCAAAAACACCATCGAAACTGGCACTTTGGAGCAAAAAATGGCACTTTTCGCACGTCGAAATTCCCGTACCCAAACCATCCCAAGGCGCTCTGTTTTCCACCCCGATTCGACCCGCAAAAGCATCTCCCTCGCAAGGTCAAGAGCTTGTGCTTCCAAATGCGTTTGCCCTGCAGCATTCCCGCCGAAAACTTGCGCTATCGAGCTTCATTGATGAAAATCGTGTGTAAGCTTCAGCGACGCAGCCTCCACCTCTGCCCCCCGGCCTCATCGGCCACGGCATTCCTGTGTGCGGCGGCAGATCCGCGCAGAAGGCCAAATGTCTTGAACTGACACTCGTCCGCAATTCATTCGTGGACGCTTTTTTCTGGAGCGAAAAGTCTCATGCTCAGTCGCAGTCTTCGTTTTTTTCTTTTGCTCGCAGTCCTGGTCTGGCCCGCCGTCGCCCTTACCCAGCCCTACGCCGCTGACCCCACCGCCTCTGCTCCGGCCACACAGGCGCAGATCCATGCTCTTCAGCAGGCCGTCCAGAATGCGCAGTCTGCCGGAGACAACGCCTGGATGCTGGTTTCCTCAGCCCTGGTGCTGCTCATGACCGGCCCCGGCCTGGCCCTTTTCTACGGGGGATTGGTCCGCCGCAAAAATATCCTCGGCACCATGATGCAAAGTTTTGCCATGATGGCTCTGATCACGGTTCTTTGGGCCGTGGTGGGCTATTCCCTGGCCTTCAGCCAAGGCAACAGCTTCATCGGCGGATTTCAGCATGCGTTTTTGCGCGGAGTGGGCCTGGCACCCAACCCAGATTATGCGCCCACCATCCCCGAGCAGACGTACATGATCTACCAGTTGATGTTCGCCGTCATTACGCCGGCACTCATCACGGGCGCATTTGCCGAACGCGTAAAATTCAGCTCGATGGCCGTGTTTCTGTCAGCATGGTCCCTGCTTGTCTACAGCCCCATGGCGCACATGGTCTGGGGTGCGGGCGGGTTTCTCAATTCGACGGGCGGGCATTTTCCTTCACTCGACTTCGCCGGAGGCACGGTGGTCCATGTCACCTCAGGCGTCTCCGCTCTGGTTACCTGCCTTTACCTGGGCAAACGCGTCGGCTACCCGCACACCAGCATGCCACCGCATTCCATGGTGCTCAGCTTCATCGGAGCCTGCCTGCTCTGGTTCGGCTGGTTCGGCTTCAACGCAGGCAGCGCTCTCGGTGCAAGTTCTCTGGCGACCAGCGCCTTCGTCAACACTCACTTCGCCGCGGCGGCCGCGGCCATCGGCTGGTCCATCGCCGAGTGGATTCACAACGGGAAGCCCACCGCTCTCGGAGCCATCTCCGGCGCTGTAGCCGGCCTGGTCGCCATCACCCCCGCCTCCGGCTTTGTGCAACCCATGTCCGCGCTGGCCGTCGGATTCGCCGCCGGCCTCTTCTGCTTCCTGATGGTCTTCGTCGTCAAAAACCTCTTCGGCTACGACGACTCGCTGGACGCATTTGGCGTGCACGGAGCAGGCGGCACTCTCGGCGCTCTGCTCACCGGATTATTCGCCACCCGGCTCATCAACCCAATTTTCGGAAAAGATGTTCCGACCGGCGCCATGGATGGGCATTGGGGCCAGGTGCTCAACCAACTCGCCGGGGTGGGCATCGCCTGGAGCATTTCCATTGTCGGAACCCTGGTCCTGCTCTTTGTCGTGCACAAGACCATGGGACTCCGGCTTTCCCCCGAACAGGAAGCTGCCGGCCTTGATTTGTCCCAGCACAATGAGGAAGGCTACGACCTGAACTCCTGATGCAGCAATAGGATCCACCTGCGCCTATTGACTCGCAGTAGACAATTTTCACTGAAAACACAACGCGTCCAGCGCCCAATTGTCCGTTGCGCCTGTTACGCTGTCAAACGAGGCATTTTCAATATGCTCAAAATTGAAGCGATTCTCCAGCCGTCCAAGCTGGATGCCGTGAAAGATGCGCTGCTTGAAGCAGGCATCGAAGGCATGACCATTCTTGAGGCCCGCGGCCATGGCCGCCAAAAGGGCCACACCGAGTTCTACCGCGGCCGGGAATACACCGTCGACCTCCTTCCCAAAGTGAAGATCGAACTGGTCGTCCCCGACGAGTTGCGGGAAAAAGCCGTCCAGGCCATCATCGGAGCGGCCCGAACCGGTCGCATCGGCGATGGAAAAATCTTCGTCAGCAAAATCGAAGACGCCATCCGCATCCGCAACGACGAACGGGGCGAATCGGCGCTCTAACTCTCCAAGGCTCGAACATTTGGGTGTCCCAGGTCTCGGCTTTCAGACCTGGGACACACTGACTTCCAGTTCGGCTGGGACTTTCGCCTCTTGCTTCGAGATCTTTATCAGTATCCGTTCAGCGCGCCCCGCTCGGTTCAAATCTCGCCATTCTCACCCTTTTCCCTCATCCTGCGCGCAAAACTCCCCACCAGCAGGAAAATCGCTTATTCTGTTAACAATTCCTTACTTGCTTCGGCGAGCCTCACATAATCCTCATGAATCCAGTCGCTTTGGCGGTTGACGACCTTCGGGAGCAGTATACGCGGGAGATGGCGCTCGTCCGCCAGACCTGCGAGCGCACCGGTGACGGCACCGCCGCCATCCGCCGCCGCTCTGCGGTTGTTGACCGTATCCTCATTGAAATGTGGCGTCGGGCCTTCGCGGGGCAGGCCGCAAACAACGTCTCTCTCCTCGCCCTTGGCGGGTATGGCCGCAAAGATCTTTTCCCCTTCTCCGACATCGACGTCCTCTTCGCTTTTGCCGATGAGAAGACCGAAGAGCAATCGCAGGAGGCCGTCCGCGCCATCATCCAGGGCATGTGGGATGTGGGCCTGCGCGCCAGCCCCAGTTCCCGCACCCTCAAAGAAGCCGGCCGATTTGACCCGGACAACCTCGAATTCACCCTGGCCACACTCGACCGCCGCTTCCTCGCCGGGCAGTTTCCCCTTTACCAGCAGCTTCACCAAACCGTGCTTCCTGGCCTGGTTCTGAGCGAGTGGAACACCATCACCCAGAAGTTGGGAGAAATCGCCCGCGCCCGCCATGCCAAGTTCGGCAATACCATCTTTCACCTTGAGCCTAACCTCAAGGACTGTCCCGGAGGCTTGCGCGACTACCACCTCGCCGTCTGGTTCGCTCTGCTGTTTCACCTCAAGGAAACCAAGGAATGGCCCCGCCAGCGCGGAGGCGTCTTCCAGTCTGCCCGCGGCGACGCCGAGGCCGCCTTCGACTTCCTGGCCGCCGCACGATGTTTTCTGCACTTCCGCCACGGCCGCGACGACAATACGCTCGACTGGCAGTCGCAGGACGAAGCCGCCGCCAACAGCATCGGCCTGGAAACCCGCGGGACGGCCGACCCCTCGTATTGGATGCGGACCTACTACCGGCACGCGCGCATCATCTATCGCCGCGCCGCCCTCCTCATGGAGCACCTGCCCGCCCCGGTCAGCTTCTACAAGCAGTTCCGGCGCCGCCGCACGCCCATTGCCGGGACCGACTTCATGCTTGACCAGGGCCGCATCGACATCGTGCCCGGCGCGCAATTCAACGACACCAGCGCCATCCTACGCATCTTTTCCCTCATGGCCACCCACGGCTACACGCTGTCGCAGGCCGCGGAAGACCGCATCACCGACGCCCTGCCTGCACTTGCCATCCACATTCCCGAGGGGCCGTATCTCTGGAATGCCTTGCGCGAAGTCCTCATGGGTCCGCACGCAGCGCACGCTCTCCGCACCATGCATGCCCTCGGCGTGCTGGAGATGCTCATCCCCGAGTTCCACGGCATCGACGCCCTGGTCATCCGAGATTCCTATCACCGCTACACCGTCGATGAGCACACCTTCCTCACCATCGACAATGTCCACTGCCTGCGCCAGCCCACCCACGAATACGAGCAACGCCTTGCCCAGCTTTTGCCGGAAATCGATCGCCTTGACCTGTTTCTGCTAGCCTTGTTGCTGCACGACACCGGCAAAGCCCGTCGAACCGGGGAACATGCCGGTCAGAGCGTTGAACTCGCCGACGCCTTCCTTGCCCGCCTCGACTTCGACACCGAAGAGCGCGAATCCATCCTCAAGCTCATCAAGCTCCATCTCGAAATGTCGAACGCCTTGCGCCGCGACATCTTCGATCCTGAAAACGTGCGCAGTTTCTCTGAGAAGATCGGCAACCCGCAGTTGCTGAAGATGCTCACCCTGATGACCTTTGCCGACATCAAGGCCGTGAACCCAGACGCTCTCACCCCCTGGAAGGCCGAGAACCTTTGGCAGTTTTACATGTCTACCGCCAACTTCATGGATCGGTCGGTCGACGAGGTCCGCTATCACGCTTCGATCGACCCTACGCTGCTCAACCGCATCCGTTCCATGGTCCCGGCCAGTCAATATGAGGCACTCCGCCAGTTCCTTGAAGGCCTGCCCCAGCGCTATCTGCAAACCCGCCTCCCCGAGCAGATTCGCAACCACTTCCAGATGGCCCTCAACCTCGACAACGACCCGGTCCAGCTCGATCTGCGACCCAACCGCCAGCTTTTCGACCTCACGGTGATCACCCGGGATCGTACCCGCCTTTTTGCCGACGTAGCCGGAACCCTCGCCGCCTGGGGAATGAACATCGTCAAGGCCGGCGCGTTTTCCAACGAGGCCGGGGTTATTGTGGACAGTTTCCACTTCACTGACGTCTTTCACACCCTGGAGCTGAACCCCAGCGAAAAGGACCGCTTTCTGGCCAACCTTCACGACGTGGTGGCGCAGGAGATTTCAGTCCAGCAGTTGCTCGAGGCCCGTCGCCACCTCAATCATCCGTCCAATCTTAAGGTCGAAGTCCACACCCGCCTCCAGTTCGATTCCGAGTCTTCCACCCACTCCACGCTTCTCCAGGTCGTCTCTCAGGACACCCCCGGCCTGCTACGCCAGATCGCCCTCACCCTCGGCGCGCACCAGTGCGACATCAAGGTAGCCCTCATCGACACCGAAGGCGAAACCGCCATCGACGTCTTCTACCTCACCAGCCAGGAAAAGAAGCTCTCCGAAGAAGTCCAGCAGACCCTCGCTGCCGACCTCACCGGCGCCCTCGAAGCCATGCGCGCCCCTGCTGGAAGCTAGTTCCTGCAGCGTTCCACCAACAATCTCAAAGCGCACACCACGGGCGGGAGTATCCGCCGTCACATATTCCCGGCATTGCACCGTGCTTGAATGAGTCGCGTTCAGGGCTATGCCCTTCCATCTCTCGTGTTTTTTAGTTTTCCACGAGCTGATCATGATGAGTGGGTAGACGGCAACCCATCCCAGTGCGACGTTTCAGAAAGGTCCGCGCTATAAATACCGCCAAATGCTGTGCTAAGTCAGGATTTCATCTGTTAATGGGACTTAGTGTGTTTGTAACACTTGTTGGGATACCTTCGCCCGCGTCAAGTCAGACCACACGCGACTTCACGATTGTGTCGCCTGAGCATGCCGTCGATCTGGTAGAGGTCGAAAGGACACCGGAGAATAATCTTCAATTTACATTTAAGAATACGTCTAACAAAACTATCCTTGAGTTATGCATTTCTGCGAAGCGCGGATCCACGTTTGTAGAGATGGTATGCATGCATGGCTTTGGCGGAGGGGGAGCACTTCCTGCGCCAGGCGCCACAATGCCCTTCCTGTTCGACGCCAAGGAGTTCGTTTCTGACGAACAGCCTGGACAGCCATTGGAAAGGTCTCTCCGTGTTTACGCTGCTGTGTACACCGATGGGTCGCACATTGGGTCGAAGAATATACTCGACAAGATCGAAGATCAAATGATCGGTGTCGCGATGGAGACGAAGCGTGTATCTGACATACTGGCTGCTTGCCCCGATGACAGCGTTACGGGACTCGACAGCGCACTCCCGCAGATCGGAACAAGCCCGCCATCTTCGACCGACGCTGATGCGGTGGATAGGTTGGCGGCGAAATTATACGGCCGATCGCTGCCGGGGATTGACCAGTCCTATCTCGATAGCCACGTGAATCTTCATACGACTGATTTTCTCGAGGGCGTGGCGGCCGCGCGAAACAGTGCACTCTATGCGATTAAGGAAGTGAAAGATACAGCGGCGTTGCCCGGCGGAGGTGAAGCTAGGTCCAAAAAAATCTCGGAGGCGCGGTCGCACGGACGAGCGGAGTTGGCTCGTAAAGTTCAATTGCTGTCCGAGTCACAAATCACCTACCTTGCCGCATTCAAAGGAGCGCGAGATGCCCAGTCGTACCCTACGCAAAATCTGCCGTCTAATGCTGATTCTGTCCATTTCCGCGATTGCCTCGCCAAACATTTGCGTCAAACCATCCGCAAAATCTGACTGACGCGACTCACTCCACCCGCTCATAAGGCACATAAACCGGCTCCCAAACATAAGCTGCAATCTCCGCCTTCAATTCATTCCCATCCGCAAGCTCGGAAACTCCCTCCGCGATCGCTTGTCGCCCCACCGCCTCCGCAACAATCAGACCCACCCTGCGCGACTCTCCAATCTGCGGCAGCAGCCTGCCGTTCTTGTCCTCCCGCGCCGGAGACAACCCCGCCAGCGCCTTGGCCGCCGCCATAATCATCCCGTCGGTTACCCGCCGAGCCCGCGAAACCAGAATCCCCAGCGCCAACCCCGGAAAGATATACGAGTTGTTCGTCTGCGCAATCGGAATCAGCTTCCCGTTCACCTCGACCGGCGCAAACGGGCTGCCGGTACCGATGATCGCGCGCCCCTCTGTCCACGCGAGTAGGTCGGCCGGCGTCGCCTCCGCGCACGATGTCGGATTCGAAAGCGGAAAAATAATCGGCCGCGGCGTATGACTCCCCATCGCCTTCACAATTTCCTCGGTAAACGCCCCCGCCTGCGCGGATGTGCCGACAAGCGCCGTGATTTCCGCATTGCGCACCACGTCGAGCAGGGAAACATCCTCGCTACCAGAGAGCTCCCACCCCGCAATGTCGGCCCATGGACGCACCCACTGCTGCTGGCCGCCGCGAATGCCGCGCGCTCCCTCAACCAGAAGCCCGTAGCGATTGAATGCGTAAATCCGTCCGCGCGCCTCGGCTTCCGTCAGCCCTTCCTGCTCCATCGCCGCGCGCAGCAAATTCGCAATCCCCAGCCCAGCCCCGCCGGAGCCGAACAACGCAATCCTCTGTTCGCTGAGCGGCACACCGGTCGCATTCACCGCCGCCAGCAGCGTGGCTGTCGTCACTGCCGCTGTTCCCTGAATATCGTCGTTGAACGTGCAAAGCCTATCGCGATACCGATCGAGCAAGGTCGCCGCGTTGGTCCCCGCAAAGTCTTCCCATTGCAGCAGAATGTGCGGCCAGCGCTTCATCACGGCGCAGACGAAGGCCTCCACAAATTCGTCGTACTGCTGTCCGCGCACGCGCGGATGCTGCCAGCCAATGTAAATCGGGTCGTTCAGGAGCGCCTCGTTGTCGGTGCCCACATCCAGCAGCACCGGCAAACAATGCTCCGGTGGGATACCGGCCAGGGCGGTGTAAAGCGCCATCTTGCCAATCGGAATCCCCATGCCGCCCGCACCCTGGTCGCCGAGACCCAGAATGCGCTCGCCGTCACTGACCACGATGCAGCGCACATCGTCGTAGCGCGGCTCAGATAGCAGCTGCTCAATCTTCTCTCGATTGGGATAGCTGATAAACAGGCCGCGCGGCCTGCGCCAGATCTCCGAGAACCGCTGGCATCCCTCGCCCACCGCCGGCGTATAAACCACGGGCAAAAGCTCCTCGGTTTGCTCCGCAATCAGCGAGTAGAACAGGGTCTCGTTGTTATCTTGCAGATCGCGCATGTTGCTGTATTTGCCAAAGGCCGTCTCACGGCTGGCAAGCACCCGCATGCGGCGCGCGCGCTGGTCTTCGAGCGTTCCAATATGCGGCGGCAGCAGCCCATGCAGAGCAAACGCGTCGCGCTCCTCCGGGGTAAATGCAGTGCCCTTGTTGATCCGCGGATTGAGCAGCAGATCGATGCCGTGCAACCGTGTCCTTACAACTTTCTCGCCAGCCGCATGCGGCCCTTGCCAATCCGTACTCACTTGCCCGTTCTCCTTGCCTCTTCTCCGGGGCCAATCCGCGCTTCCCAGGAGATCCGTCTATTGCTCTTCAATGATAGCCAAATCCCACGGCGCCAGGGTTAGTTCAGCGCCTTTCGTAACCGCCTTGCCATCCAGGAGATTGGTTCCCGCCCCAGAGGCGTAATCGAGCTTCACATCGGCGCCGGAGTAGTTGAAGTAGTAGTCAATCCGCTTTCCCATCCGATTCACACCATGCTCCACGTGCACCGCCGCTGGCAACTGCTGGTCTGTCCCCGTAAGCCCAATCTTCTGCAATTCACCCTTCAGAATCGCCGTCTGCAACTCGTCGGAGAGATAAGTCCCCTCATACACCAGCCTCCCCGCGCCAAATTCGTTTTCAGTAATCGCCGCCCACTTTCCAAAGAAAGGATGGTCGTAATACGCGAGCGCCTTGGCGTGTTCCGGCATTAGAAACTCCGCCCAGTATGAAACCTTGTTGTCTTCGCCAACATGAAACGGATCGCCCTTCAACTCCAGCGGCCGCTCCAGGCTCGAAAACTCCTGGTAATTAATTCCCGCGGCCTCGCGTAGCGGTCCAGGCGCACGCTCCCAACGCACAGCGGAGTTCTCGTTCGCAAAACCACTCTTGAAGGTCATCACCACGTGCCCGCCGTTCTTCACATACTCTGAAATCCGCTTAAGCAGCGCGTCGTCCGAGATGTAAAGCACGGGAACAATCAGCAGCTTGTACTGCGAAAAATCCTGCGTCTCCGGGAACACGAAATCCGTGCCCACATTCAGGTCGTAAAGCGCCTTGTGCATCTGTTGCACCACCGACGCGTACCCATCCGCATCGCCCGTCCAACTGCGCGCCGGCACTCCACCGCCGTACGGCATAAAGCTCACCGCATTGGCTGAGTCCCGGCTCCATAGAATCGCCACATCGTTGTCAATCTTCAAGCCAACAATCTGCGGCCCAATCTTCTGCAGCTCGTGCGCCGTCCGGCTCATCTCCGCATACTCGCGATTTGGCTCCAGGTCGTGCGACAGAATCCCCTTCCAGTAGGTCTCCTGGTTGGCCGCTATCGACGCCCAGTGCCAGTACTCCACCATGTTCGCGCCGCTTGCCAGGTAGGTGTAGACATCTTCGCGAAGCTGTCCGTCGTACGGCGGAAACTGCCCCTGCGACGACCACCCGATGGTCTGCGCGTTGGTCTCCGTCACCAGGAAATTCCCATGCTTCAGCGAGCGCGAAAAATCGCTCTGAATTGCCTGGAACGAACCGTCGTAATGGTCCTGCGTCCCGTGATAAATGTTATCGGCTACAATGTCGAGCGACCCGGCAACCGCCTCTTCATTCACATCGCGCTTCATCATTCCGCCGTAGTCCGTGGTGATGAATTGCCGTGGCCCCGCGCACTCCCGCACCAACTGAGACTGCCAGTGCAGAAAATCCGTCACCCGCATCTGGCTCCAGCGCGTCCACTCCAGCTTGTATCCGGTTGAAATGGTCCCATCCCGCCGCGGCAGGTCTTCCCATGTGTGCAGATTCTCGCCCCAGTAGTTCAAAAACCACGCCTGGCTCAGCGCCTCGGGGGTGACAAACTTCTTTTCCAGATAATGTTGGAACCCGATAAATACATCCGTATTCGCCGCATCGTAGCTGCCCGTCTCATTGTCCAACTGCCAGCCAATCACGGTCGGGTTGTCTTTGTAGTGCGCCACAATGTGCCGGATCAGACGCTCCGCGTAAAACCGGTACGCCGGCGAGTCGGTATCCATGTTCTGCCTGATCCCATATGTGCTCGAAATCGGCTTGCCGCCAAACATTCCCCCAGGAATCCGATCCGCAAAAATCTCCGGATGCTGGTGCGCCATCCACCCTGGAATCGAATACGTCGGCGTGCCCAGAATCACCTTGATCCCGGCCTTCCCCATCGCATCCACCACGCGGTCCATCCAGGCATATTCAAACTGCCCGTCCTCGGGTTCCCATAGGCTCCACGTCGACTCGCCCATGCGCACCACGCTCAGCCCCGCCGCTTTCATTAGCGCAACGTCCTTCTCCAGTCGCGCCGCATGCGCCGCATCGTCCCCTGGCATGTACTCGTTGTAGTAAGCAGCGCCATAAAGCACCGTCGGAAAGCTGAGGTCAGGACTTGCTGTAGCGGCCTGCTGCCCGAACGCAACGAACGAGGTGAAGCCAGCCAGAGCGGCAACCACAAGCGAAGGAAGTAAACGTTTGCACAAACGCGTCATGGATTTCCCCTTTTTGAACCGAAGGGCAAGTGTAAATCAGACAGCCGCCTTAGATGAACCGGATCAACACAACCTCCGCCCGCGTCCCCACCCGCATTGGCGGACCCCACGTCCCTGCCCCATACGACGTAAACACCTGCAAATCCCCAAACCAGTTCAGTCCGTAAGTGAACTTGCCAAAAACCCGCCGCGTGAGCCATGTGAACGGCGCAAGCTGCCCCCCGTGGGTGTGTCCTGAAAGCTGCAGTGTCACGCCGGCCTGCTCCACAATCGGCAGCCGGTTGGGCACATGGTTGATCAGAATACTGGCCGTCGCCGGGTCAATCTTCATCGCCTCCAGCGACGCCCGCATGCGCATCGGAAAGGTAGTGTCGTGGTAAGGCACTCCCAGAATCTGCAAGCCCTCCACCACCACCTTCTCATTCGACAGTACCCGAACCCCGGCGCCCTTCAGCGCAGCCAGATACCGCCGGATATCGCCAAACTCATCGTGGTTCCCCGTTGCGAAAAACACGCCGAAAGGCGGCACAACCTCCCTCAGCGGAGAAGCCAGCAATGCCGGGTCCACCTTTGTTCCGTCAAAGAAATCGCCAGCCAGAAAAACCACATCCGGCTTCAGCCGCGTCATCAGCGCGGCAATGCGCCTGCTGAAGCGGATTCCGTTCACGTGTCCCAGATGCAGGTCACTGGCCAGCAGTGCGGTCCGTCCGCGCCACGCAGGGGGCAGTGTCGGCAACTTCACTGAAATCTGCCGCACGCGCAGTAGCCGCGCGTTGACCATCCCGAATATTGCCGTCGCAATCGCCAGCGCCAGGCAAACCCAGGCGATCATGGGCCTGTCGCCAAACCAATGTGCGCTCTGGCCGCTTGCCTTCAGAACGCCCCAAACCAGCCAACTCAGGCAGGCGCCGAAAAAGAGGTAGTTCAGAAACCCCAGCCAAACCGCCGCGATCCGGTAAATCGCCGTCACCAGCCACCCGGCGAAGAAAAAGCTGAGCAGCGCCCCAACCACAAAACTCGAGGCCAGCGCCAGCAGCACAGCCGCCAGTGCCACGCCCGCCATTCCAGCCGGCGCGCCGCAAAAACTCACCCAGGTCCAATAAAGAAACCAGTGAATCACCAAAAGAAAGGATTGCAGGAAGACGATCCCCAGGACAGGCCAGGCTTTCAAGCGAAAGGCTCCTTACTCAATTCTTGCACGACGCCTGTCCCCCAATTCGGCATCCGTCCAGTCCGTCCATGAAACAATATTATGAATGGCTGCACCCTCTCACAATGCGCTCGGCATCTACGTCTCCATTCCCTTTTGCCGTTCCAAGTGCACTTACTGCAACTTTGCCTCGGGTGTTTACCCGGCCAGCGACCACGCGCGTTACATCGACCGCCTCATTCAGGATCTCGCCGCAGCGCCCGCATGGCACAACCAGATGGGCCTCGAACTCCCACGCGCCGTCGACACCATCTTTCTCGGCGGCGGAACCCCCAGCCTGCTCGCCCCCGAACTGCTGGAGCGGCTCTTCGCCGCAATCCGCAGCCAGTTCCGCGTTGAGCCGGACGCCGAAATCACCATCGAGTGCGCGCCCGGACAAATCTCCGACGAAACCCTTGCCGCCTTCGGGACCGTCGGCGTCAACCGCGTCAGCATGGGTGTGCAGTCCTTCATTGACCGCGAAGCGAAGGTCAGCGGCCGCCTTCACACCCGCGCCATCGTCGAAAAGGATCTTGTCCGCCTGCGCCGCGCCGGCATCGCCAACCTCAACCTCGACCTCATCGCCGGGCTTGCCGGCCAGACTCACGCCTCCTGGGACGAATCTCTCTCCGTCCTCATCGACTCAGGGGTTCCCCATGCCAGCGTTTACATGCTTGAAGTGGACGAGGACTCGCGCCTGGGCCGCGAAATGCTGCTCGGCGGCGCGCGATACTATGCCGAAATGGTGCCCACCGACGACATCATCGCCGAGATGTACACACACGCCATTGAGCGCCTCGCCGAGGCCGGAATCGCCCAGTACGAGATCTCCAACTTCAGCCGCCCGGGATTCGCCTCGCGCCACAATCTTCGCTATTGGCAGCGCCGCCCCTATCTCGGCGTCGGGCTTGACGCGTCGTCGATGGCAGTGGCAGCGGCGGACTCCCGCGAAGATCGCTACACGCTGCGCTCCACCACCACCAGCGACCTGGCCGCTTACCTCATTGGTCCGGAACCTGCGGAAACCACATGGCTCTCACCCGCGCGCCAGCACGAGGAAGCCTGGTTCCTCGGCCTGCGACTCAACAGCGGAGTGAGCGTTACGCAACTCAAGAAGGAATTTGGCCCTGAGCCAGTTGCACAGGCGATGGAAGTGGTCGCCTCGCTCAAGGAAGACGGCCTGCTCCAGTCCAACGGCAAAACCGTCCGCCTGACCGCCCAAGGCCAGTTGCTATCCAACGAAGTCTTTCAGCAGTTTCTCGGCCTCGACGCCGACTCTGAAGCTGAAGAAGATCGCCTTCCAAGCGAAACAGGCGTTCCGACCCCCGCATAAGGCGGCCTCGAGCCCAAAAACCACGTAAAAAACTCGGTTTTGAGGCCATTTCTGGGCCAAAACAACCTGTTTTCGATGAAAAATCGCCTGTTTTTGAGGGTTTATGTTTACTGATCGGTAAATAGTACAATTTACTATGTTATTGATTATAAATATGTTACGAAGATAATCTCGCCAAAAAATGGCTAAATCGAGGGGGAGGGGGTGGGTACGGAGCGGGTACAGACCGGCCACATCCCTGACGGATTGCGCGAATGAGTCTCCGCCAGTTGCGATGCCATGAACCCAGTGTGCGCCTTTCGAGTGAATTAACCTGCAAAAATGTTCGGGAATTTTTTGCGTTTTTCCGGTTCGTGCCCTTGGCGCGATGAAACTGTACGAACGGCGTACCCGGCGGGTTACTTCCGAATTGGCGATAATCCGCTCCAATCGAACTCACACACGCTGTGCCATCCCGAACGCAGTGAGGGATCTGCGGTTGCCCTCCCAAACTTCCGAGTAGCCGGTGATACGGCCGGAACACGGGGAATCGCCTCCAGAGGCTGTGGATTCGCACCGCGACGATTTATTGTCAACGGTCATTTAAGAAGATGTTAGGATCACTGGTACCGATCCCGACTCTCCGAATTGAATCGAAAAGCAAGCAGCTCGGACACTACTGGATTCAAGCATGCCCGGGCCACAATCCCCGCCCATCTCCTGCCCAGTTTTATAGCTTACGAGCACTGGAGGTCTGCAATGAAAACCATCCGCCTTCTTTTCCTACTTGTGGGTATGGCAAGTAATCTGGCGTTCGCCCAAACCAATCCAGTTCCCCTCGTAAACCAGCCTCTTGTCCCCATGAGCGTTGCACCGGGCGGAGGCGGCTTCACCGTGACTGTCAATGGCACGGGATTCGTTAACGCATCAGTTGTCAATTGGAACGGAACATCATTAGCGACCACATTTGTTTCCGGCTCACAGTTGACCGCGACGGTTCCAGCTTCGCACATCGCCATCGCCACGACTGCGTCCATTACAGTGTCCAGCCCATCCCCGGGCGGCGGCACATCGAACGTCGTTTTTCTTTCTGTTGCACAGCCGGAGTCGAGCGTCACGTTCACGCAGTTCACACCGAGTTTCAGTCCGTCCAGCCCAGTTGCGTTTCCGACGACGTGGCAGAATCCGGTCGTCGGCGACTTTAATGGGGATGGCAAGTTGGACGTGGGCTTTGTAGGATCGACCGGGATTTGCATCTGGCTGGGCAATGGCGACTTTTCGTTTCAGGCACCGAACTGCGTCCCCGTCAGGACGCCAGCTTCGGGGAGCTTTCAGGAACCGCAATTTCTGGTAGCGGGCGATTTCAACCGTGATGGAAAACTTGATCTCGCCTTGGCTAACGGGCCTGACGGAACAGATTCGGTCTCGATTTTTCTTGGCAATGGTGACGGTACCCTTCAGCCCGCTCGAAACTACTCCGCGGGACCAACAGATTCGATGTCGATTGCCGTAGGCGACTTTAATAAGGACGGAATGCTTGACCTTGCCGTTGGAAATTATGCAGGCAGCGGTGTTCTTTCCCTCAGCAATTTCTCCATACTTTTGGGCAACGGCGATGGGTCGTTTCAGGCTCCAACGACGTACACCCTGAATACCCAAGCCACCCCAGAGATCGTGGTTGGAGATTTCAACGACGACGGCAATCTCGATCTAGCATTCTCGGATGCCGACCACGATAACAATGCTGGAGTCTATGTCGCCTTGGGAAATGGAGACGGCACATTTCAAGTACCCGAGCTAGTTGCATCCCCCTCCGGCCCGAAAAGCCCGGTGGTAGCAGATCTGAATGGAGACGGTAAGCTCGATATTGCTTTCACACAGGATGACTCTGACCTTTACCTTGACCCGTCAAAGGTGATCTCCGTGCTTCTCGGGAACGGCAATGGGACTTTTCAGCCAGCGGTGAACTACGCGAGTTCCTCGTTATACCCAGGGTTGACACATTTTGGAATGTGGGGGGGGCCATTGGTTGCAGACATAAAAGGGAATGGAATTCCCGACCTCATCTTCGCGCCCTGGAACGAAGGGCTGAACTCGGGCAGTGTTTCGAGCCTTTCCTTCCTCTATGGGAACGGAGACGGTACGTTCCAGAGCGAGGTGGACCTCCCAACATTCCTGAGTTCAACTCTGGCGGGTGGAAACCCAGGGGGTTTCGTCGTTGGGGATTTCAACGGCGATGGCAATCCGGATGTTCTGATGCAATACTACTTTGGACCCGGCTCCCCTGGCGCCGATTGGGGCTTCTCTACCTTTCTGTTTTACGGTCAAGGAGCTTTTCCAGCCCTCACATCCTCTTCCTCGGTGCTGAGTTTTGGCCTTCAGGTAATCGGAACCAGCAGTAGTCCCCAGTCGGTAACTTTGAGTAATACGGGGCAAGCCCCACTGGCTTGGTCGAGCATTGCCTTCAGTGGACAGAACAGCAGCGACTTTATCCAAAGTAACAATTGCGGCTCTAGTCTTCCGGTCAACGCCACTTGTCAAGTTAATGTAACCTACGCGCCTTCCGGGCCTGGTTCCAGCGTGGCAGTGATGCAGATCGCCGGGAACCAACTCGGCGGTCCGGAATATGTGACTTTAAGCGGCAATACTTATCCCGCTCCCATCGCTGTCTTGTCGCCGGCGAATGTAGGCTTCCTTCCCCAGTACGTAGGCGCTTCGAGTCTTCCGCAGACCGTAACACTCGGGTACATCGCTACCATTCCACTCACGATATCGAGCGTCACAACCAGCTCCAGCGATTTTGGCGTGCTCAATGGCTGCGGCAGCAGCGTTGCTGTTGGTACAAGTTGCCCCATTAGCGTCACTTTCAACCCAACCTCAGCAGGCGCTCGAACTGGAACCCTGACGGTTGTCGACAACGCAGGCAACAGTCCGCAAACTGTGACCCTCAATGGCACTGGCCAGGATTTTTCCGTGGCGCCTTCAGGCTCACCATCTATGACCATTTCATCGGGCCAAAGCGCCAGTTACTCCGTTTTGGTGGCGCCCGCCGGAGGCTTCAGTCAAGCCGTCTCGCTCAGCTGTGCTGGAGCACCAGCGCTTTCCACGTGCTCTTTGTCTTCCACCTCGGTGACTCTTAACGGTAGCTCAGCTGCAACGGTCAACGTCGCAGTCAGCACCGGGGCGACTTCGGCCCTTCTGACGCATCCTGCTCCTTCAACCGGTGGCACGCTATTCGCGCTCTTGTTGCCCCTTTTGGGTTTGCCTGGCCTGATACTGATTCGGAAAGGGAGTATTTCGTCGCGAAGATGGCGAAGCTTCGTCGTGCTCTGCGTTGCCATTCTGTTTCTGCTCCCCATCGGTACCGCTTTGAGCGCCTGTGGCGGCGGCACTCCATTGAGCAACGGCGGAGGAGGAACCCCGGCTGGTACTTACAATCTCACGGTGACAGGATTGTTCACATCAGGTTCGACCACACTTACACACACGGCGAACCTTACCTTGACTGTGCAATAGGCTGCGGCTGAAGTGCTTAACTGCTTTGTCTTCTCTGCGAGTTGAATCCGCAGGTCAATTGACGCTGTTTGCCTATTGCGCGTTTCAAACGCAAGTTTGGGCTGGAGTTGCGGGTTCCGGATGTATCGTCGCCTACTCGGAAGTATCGCCACATTGAAAATCTCAAAGGCAACCGCAGATCCTTCACTGCGTTCAGGATGACATTGCTGTGGGTAGAGGAGATGGTGCCGGATGAGCATCGTGGCGAACGGTCGCCTATCCGGAAGTTGCGAATCGGGGCAGCCTCGAAGGGTGACAACTGCGATTTCGGGAAGAGCCGCAAGAACGGGGCACGGGGCATTTGATGTGGTTCGAACTGTTGACAAGCACTTTCTCCGTTGCCGGAGACTCGCTAGAGCTTCTCCGCCACGCTCTTCGCCTGCGTGAACAGGTAAAGATAATCCGGCCCGCCAGCCTTGGAGTCCGTCCCGCTCATATTGAACCCGCCGAATGGATGCGCCCCAACCATGGCCCCGGTGCACTTGCGGTTGAGATACAGATTGCCCACGTGGAACTCCTGCGCCGCGTGGTCCAACTGCTCCCGGTTCGCGGTGTAGATGGCGCCGGTCAGCCCGTACTCCGTGTTATTAGCCACGGCCAGGCCTTCCTGGTAGCTGTCGACCTTGATAATCGCCAGCACCGGTCCAAAGATCTCTTCCTGCGAAAGCACCGCGTCCGGAGCGATATCGGCAAACACCGTCGGCTCAAGGTAATAGCCGCCATCCGCCGTTTCCGGAGCATTCCCACCCGCAATCAGCCGGCCTTCCTTCTTGCCCGTCTCCACATACTCCAGCATGGAATCCAGCGCAGCCTTGTTGATCACCGGGCCCATGTTCGCGTTCTCCGCCGGATCGCCCACCTTGAGCGTGGCAACTTTCTCCCGCACCCGCTCCACGAACACGTCGTAGAGCGGCGCTTCCACGATGGCGCGCGAGCAGGCCGAGCACTTCTGCCCGCTGAACCCGAAGGCCGCGGCCACCACGCCGTCCACCGCCGCATCCAGATCGGCGTCGGCGCATACCAGGATCGAGTCCTTGCCGCCCATCTCGAGAATCGTTCGCTTGATCCAGATCTGTCCAGGCCTGGTGCGGGCCGCCTGCTCGTGAATGTCCAGGCCCACAGCCTTCGACCCAGTGAACGCAATGAACCGCGTCTTGGGGTGCTCCACAATCGCGTTGCCAAACGTGGCGCCTGAGCCAGGGCAGAAGTTCACCACCCCGCCCGGCATCCCCGCCTCTTCCAGCACTTCAACAAACTTGGCTGCAATCGTCGGCGAGTCGCTGGAGGGCTTCAAGACCACCGTGTTCCCCGCCACAATCGACGCCGCCGTCATGCCGGCCATAATCGCAAACGGGAAGTTCCACGGCGGAATTACCGCGCCCACGCCAAGCGGGATATAGAGCAACCTGTTCTTCTCGCCCGGATACTGGATGGGTGTGGTGGCCGAAGCCAGCCGCAAAGCCTCGCGGGCGTAGAAGTTCAAAAAGTCGATGGTCTCGCCCACATCGGCGTCCGCCTCGGCCCAATTCTTGCCCACCTCATAAGTCAGCCAGGCACAGAACTCGAAGTGCCGGCTCCGGATAATCTCCGCCGCATTCAGCAGCAGGGAGACGCGGGTCTCCACCGTCGTCCGGCTCCACGTCTGATAGGCGTTGAGCGCCGCCGCCATGGCCTGCTCAGCATGCTCGGCCCCAGCCTTCTGATGGACGCCCACAACCTGCGCGGGCCGCGCCGGATTGAGCGACTTGATTTTGCCGTCGGTCTTGAGCCGGTGGCCGCCGATGATCAGGTCGTACTCGCGGCCGAGCTGGCTGGCGACATGGTCCAGCGCCGCCTTCATCGCGCGTGCGTTCTCAGGGTTCTTGAAGTCGACAAACGGCTCATTTACAAAGCCGCCCTGGGGAAGGCGCGGCTCAATCTGCGTGGAAAGGGTTGCGGTCGCCATAACAACTCTAGTGTAGTCCGAAACCGGGCGGGTTGGTACGAGCATGCGACGGGAACCCCATATCCCGCTTCAGAGACTCTGGAGTTCCCGCTTGCCGGCCTCTACTTTTTCCCGTTGTCTTTGAAGTTCAGCGCGATGTAATAGGTGGTGTAGGAGTGGCTGGTTGTGATGTTTGTCAGGAACTGGCCACCGCCGAAGTAGCCAACGCCTCCGCCCAGGTTGAAGTGCTTGTTGAGTTCATACCAGGAGTAGCCATCGATCTCCGCGCCCAGATGGCGGCCGCGGTCGGTCTTGTTGTAGACAATTGAACCGCCTGAAGTGTTGTAAATCGAGTCCAGGGCCGAGGCAGCCCAAAAGTCCAGCCCCTGCACCGTGAAGGTGAGCCGGCGGTGAGGCTCAACGGTTGCACCCACACGCACCGCCTCAATGTTCTGCCAGCCGAACAGGTCAGTGATTCCAAAGCGGTCGTGAGCTGAAGGGTAGATGGTATCGAACGTGGAGTGCTTTGCGTTCGTTGCCGGATTGCTGTTGCCGGAGGCGAAGTCGAACTGGGTAAAGACGCGCGGTCTGGCCGCTCGATCGTTGAACTGGTATGCCGCGCCCCCCTCCGCTGCCCAGGCGCCGATGCTTTGCTTTCCCACCGTGCCGCCTTCGTAGATCAGTTCGCCGCCGTAATCGAACGCCGAGTGGGCTTGCGCCTTGAAGCGTACGCCGCCGGCCTTCTCGTCTTCCTTGCCGGTGGTTTTGCCTACTGCCGGCTCAACGACTTCTGCCGGCTGCACGCGCCACAGGAAAAACGGCTCAAGGCTGGAGTGCGGGACCAGGTCGTCGATGCGGCCGCAGGCTCCGTAGATGTTGTTGCCTTCCTGATGCGGGCTCACGCCAAAGGCCTGCGGCACAACAGCCGATGCGGCGAACAGCCCCAGGTGTTCGCGCTTTGCATTCAGGTTCAGCACCGCCGCATCGTAGGAGCGGGCCTGGTTGCGCCACTCGGAGTTGGAGAGGATGGTGTTGTTGTAGTTGATAAGCTGCCGGCCGACGCGCAGGCTGAACCAGTGCTGGTCTGGCGCGCCAATCTCGGCGTAAGCCAGCTTGAGATCCCAGCGAACCGTGTTCGGCGGCCCGAGCGGCGGGTTTTGGAAGCCTGCACGGGCGTCCTGCACCTGCGCCGAAACCCGGAACCAACTGGGCGTATGCAGATTCACCTGGAACCGGAATCGATTCAACACGTAGGAGTCATCGACTTTGGCTTTGAAATTCGAATCGTCGTAGGCCTCATAGCGGAAACGCTCCTCGGCCCCAACATCCATCCACCTGGGCAGCTTTGCGTCAAGATCCGTTATCGGGGCAAAGTCGTGAAAGTCATAGGGCGCAGGGTTGCCCGTTGTGCGTCCGGCTGGACCGTTCAGAAAACTCAGCGGGTTCGAGGCAGGGCCGGTAAGAAATACGCCGCTATACCCGGACGTTGCGTGTTGCGTGGTGATGTCGTCCTGCGCGGCCAGGGGCGCGGTGGTCGCTAGAGCAAACAGCAGGAGCACGGCAGAGATGGATAGCGACAACCGGCTCAGAGAAGCAGTCATAAAAGCATAAGGAGCTTTTTGCGTACGCATGAAGAAGAACCTCCAGAGTGATCGCGCTCCGCCGGTCAAGGCCCGCAGGCCATGCCGAGCGGCGCGATCGAATAGTTTAGTAGTTTGTGTTTGTGAAGATTAGGAAGATGAGAATGAGTGCCGGCTTGCGATCAACAACAACAGCCGCTCCGCACGTTGGGCGCGATGCGGTGCGCGGCCGGAACATGAGCCGGTGATGGAGCTATCCTGCGGCCCGGGGAGGCCACAAACCAATCGATGGAACGAGTGAACACAGGTATCCTTTGCTCAGGAAAGATGTCTTGGATGGAGTTGAGCTTTGAAGCTGCAAAATCGCCAAGGGCCAGCGGGAGCTAGCGCAGAAAACAACAACAAGCGATTCTGTAAGCGGCGATCTGCATAACCTGTTTTTCAAACTTAACCGGCTTGCCCCGCGATGTCAACGCCCCGCCTGGGCCGGCAGGCCGGTTTTGCTGCACTCCTGCGCGGGAATCTGCTACTGTTTCAGACGGACATGCGTCCCAGCATCAGAGGGATCCCAGCATCAGCGCAATTGGAGGGGGTTTGCCATGCGACCAGCGATTTTCGCCCTTCTTCTCTTCACCAGTCCCGCCGCGTTCTGCCAATGGGCCCAGACGGCTCCCACCAACCCCGCCAAGCCAGGCTTCTCGCCGCCCACGCTAACGCCGCTTCCGTCTCTTCCTTCGCTCGGCGAGTTCAACCGGCCGCCAACCGCGTTCCACTTTGACGGAAATGCGCCGCGTACGACGATCGTGCTACCCGCTGCGCAGTCGCAGTTCAACCAGCACGCGCAGATCGACCCGCGGATGATCGTCCGGCCGCCACAATCCAGCATTGGCATTCAAGCGCCAGGAACGCTGATCGCACAGAATCTCTATCCCGGTCTGGAGTTGCTGCCCATTGATGGGTCGAAGGCAAAGCTCCAGCCAATCCCGACCACCTGGCCCGGCTTCAAGCTTGAGCAGATTCCGATCGATATGTCGAATGTCGAATTCACGCTGATTGAACAAGGCGCAGCCACGGAACCCAAGAAGAAGTAACCTGTCCAGAATAGGCGGCGCTCATGCGCCCTAAGGAAGTTCCGCACAAGTGTCCCTTCTCAAGGAAGGCATCCCTCATGGGCTAAAGCCCAGTTGATTTTGCGGCACTTGCGGCACGACTGAAGCCGTGCCCTTTCAAAACTTGGACTTAATCAGATACTCCCTAAGTCGTCTCCGTAATCGCGTCCGTCGCCTTGCTCATCTTGGCCGTCCGTTCAATCTTGTCCCAGTTGAAAGGCTTGCCGTCAATGGCGCGCTTCAACGTCTTGAACAGCACAATCGAGAACACCTGGCGATAGGCAAACCGTTGCAGCCAGATGTGGAAGAGCAGCCATCCGTCGCCCTTGTTTGCCGGGTGACGCCGCTCAAGGCTGAAGGCCACCGACGAAGTGGCAAAGTCGATGACCAGGAAGCCGAGGAAGAAGACCAGCAGCTTGTCGAGGCTTGCCGTTGAAGCCGACAGCGGATGATAATGCCGGTCAATGAAGTAGTTGGCCACGCCGTAGAGAAACATCATGTCAATGAACGGCGAAACCAGCGGCAGGAACATCTGGAAGATAAGAATATTGGGCAGCGCAAACAGGCCCATCGCCTTGTTGCGCACAAACGCGGCGCGATGTTTCCAGATGGCCTGCAGTGTTCCAAACGACCAGCGGAAGCGCTGCCGCATCAGGCCCTTCATGTCGATGGGCGCCTCAGTAAACGCCAGCGACCGGTCTTCGTAGTCCACGCGGAAGCCCTGCTCAAGAATATTCATCGTCAGGTCGGCGTCTTCGGCAACCGTGTTGATCGGGTACCCGCCCGCGGCCTTCACCGGCGCCGTTCGCCAGGCGCCAATCGCCCCTGGAACCACCGTCACGACGTGAAATAGATCCAGCGCCCGCCGCTCGAAATTCTGGCTGGTGATGTATTCCAATGCTTGCCAGCGCGTCCACAGATTCACGCGATTGCCGACCTTGGCATTGCCGGCCATCGCCCCGATGCGGGGATCTTCGAAGTGCGGAATCAGCTTTGAAATTGCATCGGTCGCAATCACCGTGTCCGCGTCGATGCCCACATAAATCTCTTCCGTCAAGCTCCCGAGCGCGTAATTCAACGCCGCGGCCTTGCCTCCATTCTGCTTGGTCAGCACCTCGATGTGCCCTGCGGCAATCTCCGCTGCGTAAGCCTCGCGCGCCACTTCGACCGTACGATCGGGGGAGCCGTCGTCGATGACAATAATGCGCAGATTCTTATAGTCGGAGTTGAGCACCGAACGTATGGTGCGCACAATTACCGTCTCTTCGTTGTAGGCGGGAATCAGCACCGCAACCCGCGGATTGTACCCCGGCGACGCATTGCCGTGCGGCTTGCGCAACCGGTCGATGATGGCCAGAATTCCAATCAGCAGCAACCGTGCGCCCATTAGAACGTCGCCCAGAAAAAATACATAGACAATAAAGCGGCCCACGAGCTGCACACCTGAAAACGCCAGCGAATCCGGAAGCGCGCGCAGATATTGCGTGAAGGTGAGCCTGGGCATCACCTCCGCCGTTGTCTTGCCCATCAGCGCGGACACCGGCACAATCGTGAAGCCATGCGCACGCAGCGAGTCAATCAGCACAGGCAGCGCAGCCACCGTTGCTGAGCGGTCGCCGCCGCCATCGTGCATCAGAATCACAGAGCCCCGGAACTGCGGCTTGCCCTTCATGATCTGCAGCTGGTTCAGGACCGATTCCGTAATCTCCGCCGGCGATTTGCGCGGACGCTCGTTCCAGTCGTCGGTGTCGATCTTGCTTCCAATCACAATGTAGCCCTGGTTCTGGATGGAGACAATCGGCGCAGCCTGGTCATCGGTCTCCGGCTCTTCGTCAATGTCATAAGGAGGCCGGAAGTAAAGCGGCTGCACGTCAAGCTTGCTGGCAAACAGCCGCTCCGTCAGCTTGATCTCAAGGTCCAGCCGGCTCGCTGGAATCTCGCTGATGTCTGGATGCGTATACGTGTGGTTGCCAATCTCATTGCCTTCGCGGGCAACGCGCTGCATCAGGCCAATGTTCTCCGCAGCCTCCGCCCCAATCAAAAAGAACGTTCCCTTCACGTTCTTCTGTTTCAGAATGTCCAGAATCTTCGGCGTCCACTTGGGGTCCGGCCCGTCGTCGAACGAGATCGCCACTTCATTCGGATGGTAGCCGTAGTACTCCACCTTGTAGGTGCTGGGGTATACATCCATGTGCTCATCGTCGATGAGCTTCTTGCGCGGGTCGGGCTCGTCCTTGTCCACCGTCACCGTGCGCTTGCCCGGCTGCGGCAGCCCGGTGACCCGCATGATGTCGCCTTCGCCTTCGATGTCGATGTCGTGCCCTGCCGGCACCAGGTTCAGCGCCGCCAGCGACTCCGGCGCCGAGGGCTTGTCCCACACATTCCACAGCGAGCTGTCTTCCATGCCCAGCCGCCAAAGCGCAAACGTGCTCAGCCCCAATTCCCGGGCCGCACGCATCTCGTTCAAAATTGTCACGCCATCCAGAAACCACACTACGTGGCGCTGATTCGTGTCCTCGTCAATGTACTCATAGTGCGGGTTCAGCGAGTCGTCATCCAGGTCCAGATCCGCATCGGCATCCGCGGCCCTCTGCCACGCGTCTGAGACATGCAGATCCTCAGTGTTCAACACCTGCGGCTGCTGCACCTTGCCGCGATGTCCCTTCTTCGGCGGCGCCGGAATCGACATCGTCCAGTCGTACCCGTAGTTGCCCACCGCGCAGATGATTTTTTTCTTCGGCACAACTTTCAGCACCCGCGTCAGATTCGCCACAAACCAGTCCTGGCCGGCAATCGGCCCCGGCTCGCTGGTCGTCTGGTGCTGGTCATAGTTCATCAAAATAATGCCGTCGGAGTTGGCCGCAATCTGCTTCAGTTCCGCGTCCCCGGTGGCCACGGCCGTGTTCACATACAAACGCAGGTCGCGCCCATGCAGGTCGCCATAAAGCTCCTGGATGAACGTCATATAGGCGGCGTTCGAATCATCCGGAAGACTTTCGAAATCGAGTGACAGTCCCCGATAGTCTGGATAGGTGCCCAGAAAGCGCAGAATCTGGCCGCGTAGCGCAGCCCGCTTTCCTGGATCTTTCAAAGTTGCGCCCAACCCCGCGTCCCAGGTGTTGGTGCCGGCAATGTAGTTGTTCAGGTGGGGGAAGATTTCCGTATCTTCCCGCGCCTCCTGAATCACGTGCTTTACCTTGTTTCCGTCATCCGGATCGTGCACCCCGGCCGCGTCCACCACCGCGTATTCGCGATGGGTGTCGTTGTTGGTGGCCATCAGCGCTGCGGTCGGAGACGTAGCATGCAGCCATTGCGGAAACAACAGATCGATCTGGTGGATGTGCGCCTTGAGCGAGGAGTAGCTCGCCGGATCGTCCTGCACATAGTAGGCCGCGCGCAGGCCCTCTCCCGAGTTGAACGGGATGTCGGACGGCTTCCGTGTCGTCTTGCGCCGTGCCGGGCGAAGGGCCTTTTGCCCGCGCAAAACCGGCTCCGGCAGCGCCTTGTAGTTATGCTTCGGCGTGGGCAGCAGCAGCTCAGGCAGATGCTGATAGCGCAGCACATTGAAGATGAATCCAACCAGAACCAGCGTTGAAACAACCGCTACAGCGTCCAGCACACGGCGCAACCGCTTCCATCGCTTCCTGTGAGGATCGAAAAATATCTGTTTGTCTGGCATTGAAAGCTCGTTTACCTTACGGACCCTTCAGGGATGCGGTTCTTTCTTTTAGAAACCCGATTTCTTACTATTCCACTCGCCGAGCCAGGGCCGCCACTCCGCCGTAACCTGGATCACCTTGAAATGCGCTCGCTCCGTTTACCATCATAATGGGCAGGCCCATGCACCACGAATCGCGAAGCGCCCGCACCGGAGACGACCTTGACGGCATCCCGCCGCAAAATTCAGGCTTCAAGCGCAGTCGCTGCTATCGGCGCCGGCGCGTGGATGCGCCTGATGATGCTCAAAGACCTGCCCCAGGTCAACGGCGACACACTGCTCTACGGGAACATCGCGCGCAACCTGATGCAGCATGCCCGCTTCGCCATCACCGACGGAAGCGGCGTGGCTCACGAAACTCTCATTCGGCTGCCCGGCTACCCGCTGTTGCTTGCCGCCTGCTTCCGCCTCTTCGGCGTGGGCAGCTACACTGCCGTCTGCTACGTACAAATCGCGCTGGAACTCGCAGGCTGCCTGCTGCTGGCCGACTTTGTCCGCCTCATAGCCCCGGCTCCAATCAAAACCGCGGCTACCCACACCACGCTCTGGCTGGCAGCCCTTTGCCCCTTCACCGCTTCTTATTCGGTCGCCCCGCTCACTGAGACGCCCACGCTCTTTTGCATCGCATTGGCTCTCTGGGCGCTGGCCCGCTTCCATGCGCGCCCGCGCTGGCTGACCGCTCTTACGTTTACCTTCGCCGTGGCATTTGCCGCTCTGCTGCGGCCCGATGGCGCACTGGTCGGCATCGCCCTGGCCCCAGCCCTCATTCTGGGACTGCGCAACGCCAAGGATGCCCGCCGGCGACTCATGCGCATGGTCCTGGTCTGTTTCCTGCTCGCGCTGCTTCCGTTCGGCATTTGGACAGCCAGAAACTGGCGCGTCTTCCACCTCTTCATGCCGCTGGCCCCGCGCTACGCCACTGACCCCGGCGAGGCCACCTACCCCGGCTGGCAGCGCTGGATGAAGACCTGGTGCCTGGATTTCGTCTCCACCTACGAGGTCTATTGGAATGTCCCAGGAAGCGACTTCGAAGTGAGTCAACTGCCCAGCCGCGCCTTCGATTCCCCCGCCCAGTACGCCGAGACGGCCGCCCTGGCCGCCGATTACAACGACAACGGGCAGGACCTTTCACCGGAGATCGATGCGGGGTTCGCAAAACTCGCCGCCGAACGAATCCACGACCATCCGCTGCGCTACTATCTCTGGCTTCCCCTTGGACGCATGGCCGATATGTGGCTCCGGCCTCGCGTGGAAAACCTCAACATCGACCTTGACTGGTGGGTCTATAGCCACCACTACTCTGAAACGCGCTTCAGTTGGGCCTACGCCGCGCTCAATGCCGCCTACTTGCTGCTGGCCCTCGCCGGCCTCTGCTTCAAGCCACGCTACGCTCTGTGGATGGTTCTCTACTTCGTCCTCCGCAGCGCCCTGCTTATGACGCTCGAAGCCCCTGAAGCCCGCTACACGCTGGAGTGCTTCCCCATGCTGTTTGCGCTGGCCGGAATAGGCACCGTCGCCACCATCCGTAAACTCTCAGCCACCTTCACCCGCCGCTAACCCCGCATCGCCATCCCGGAATCAACCCTCCGTGCCCCATCCATTTCGCGCTCTTTGCGGAATGAGTGGGAAAGCAAAGACGCCGGCCAGCCAGACATAAAGCCGCGTCAGCGGCTGAAAAATCGGCGAAAAACCTCGACACAAACGGTTGGCCGCCGCCTGCCCGGAACATCAATCATGCTGGCGGTGTCTAAGCTGATAAGCTTGCACGATTGCGAGCATCCATCGCGAAGAAAAAAGGGCTTTTGGTAACGATATGAAAATCCAGTGGCGTCGAGGATTGGTGCTGGCAGGAATTCATCTGGCATTTTGCGCACCGCTGATTGTGTGGAATGAAGCGAACAGATGGGACTGGTTACGCTCGCAGGAGAATCTGCCGCCGCTCGAACTGTCGCGCCCGGTTCCGCCGCCTCCTCCTGACGCGATCAAGCCGGCCGATGAGGGAGAAACAGTTTCGTTCAGCCCTTGCGGCCTTTGGCGCCACATCCCATGGCAGGAGCGAATCATTGTCCTCGGTGAGCTCCCTGCTGCGGCCCTTTCGCAGTGGGGAGAACCGTGTCCACCTCCGTGGTCGCTTGCAGGGCTGGTCGACACTGGGTGGTCGAACCACGATAGTCGGCGGAAGGAAGTGGGGCTCTCCATCGGCCTATGCAGCCTGATTGCGTTGCAGTGGATTCTGGTCGGTGCGTTTCCGTTGACTCATCCCCGCAGGTGGTTTTGGGAGCCCGGCGCGCTCATTACCATTTGCACCTGCACGGTGATTCTGGCGATCTTTGCACCATTTCTATGGTTGTTCTGGTTCGTTCTGCTTGTTTGGAGGCTGCTCCAGGGTGGTTATCGCAGGGTGGTTTTGGCCTTGCGGTTCTATCGCCGCACTGCTGTCTAAAACTCGGTGGCAAAATGAGGCAGACTCAATCCCCCATTCCCTCCGCTTGACCCGAGCGCCTTTTTTTCCGGCGCGAAGTATGGAAGCCTCAAAACCCAACCCGGCCAAGGGACCCAGGCCGCAGAGCGGAGTCTGCCCCAGCGCAGGTGCCTACCAGGCCAAAAGCTCGTCTCCCGACGTCGAAAGAAACGCGACCGGCCCATCGCTCCCATGGGGACTCTCTCCAAAGCACTGGATCGACTCCGGACCAGCCGTCCGCGCCCATCCCAGCGCCGTCTCCGCCTCCCGCAGCACCACCACCGGGGACCGCCCCAGGCTGGTCGCAATCCCAAAGCACGCCGACAACCGAATTGCTTCCCCACCCACCCGGAACGGCGTCGCAAACACCTCCGCGCGCGTCCGCTCCGCCAACTGCATCGCATTTACCGCGCTGCATCCCGGCATCACCGCCAGAAACTCGTCCTTGCCCGGCCGGCCCAGCAGGTCATAGCTGCGCAGCAACCGCGCCACCCGCCCCGCCACCTGGCACAACAGCTCGTCGCAGGCATCGTTGCCCAGCCGCGAATTCCAGTGACCAAAGTCGTCAATATCCAACAGAACCAGGCTCAGCGCCCCGCTCATGCGCTGCACGCGGTCGGTCTCCCTGAACAGCATCGCCAGAATCGTCTCCCGGTTGTAAACGCCCGTCAAGTGGTCCATCTGCGCATGCTGCGTCTGGGCTTCGCGCAGCGTCTCAAGCTGGCGAGCCCCGTGGCGGTTCCGCAGCACCATTTCAACGCGCAGCCGCCAATAGGCAGGCTCGTCCGTACGCAGAATCAGGTCGTCGATCACCCCCTCGGCGAGCCGGTCAATCCATTTCTGGCAAACGCCGTCGGCAATCAGCACAATGGGCATTCGGCAGAGCCGATCATCCGCGCGCGCGCCGGCCAGCAGCCGATCCAAATCCATGCCCGGGTCCATACAAGGGTCCAGCGCCGGCAACCTCGTGTCCAGCAGCGCCAGCGTCGGGAGGTGGGCGGCGGAGATGCCGTCCAGCGCCGCCTGAAGGCTGAGAACGACCTCGACTTTGGCGCCCGTGGCGGACAACGCGGGCTCAACGGCGGCCAGCAGCGCGGGGTCGTCGGAAGCAAGCAGGAAGATGGATTGGGCCTTGGCAAGCACGCTGGGAAACCTCTCTGCTTGGTCCATCGGCGGCTATTAGAAAATACTTAGGATTTTGCTAACGATTCCGAGCCCGTTCTCATGACCAATTCGCACAAATCCGCTCCTAAAGTACTCTACTACTGCCCACCAAGTTGCGGTCCAAACGCAGCAAACCCCGCCTGCGACTTCCGCCAGCGGGGTTCCCGATTCTTTCCATCAGACTTGCAAAAGGCTGCCGCCTAGTCAATAAACTCCACCTGCGGCGCAATCGGAATAATCCCCCGCTCGTACCCCAGGTCGAGGAGCTTTTTGATCGCCTCACGCCCATCCGGCCCGTAGTCCAATGTGCGGTCGTTGACATACATGCTCACAAACCGGTTGGCCAGCCGCGGATCGAGATCGCGCGCAAACTGCATGGCGTATTCCAGCGCTGGTTCGCGATTATCGAGCGCATGCTGGATGCTGTCCTTGACCGCCTTGGTCACAATCTTCATCGAATCCGCGCCCAGCGAGCGGCGAATCGCATTGCCGCCCAGGGGCAGCACCAGCCCCGTCTGCTCTTTCCACCACACACCCAGGTCCAGCACCTTGTAAAGGCCGTTGGACGAGTAGGTGAGCTGGCCCTCGTGGATAATGAGCCCGGCGTCATAATTGCCGGCCAGAATCTCAGGAATGATCTGGTCGAAGGGAACCACTTCCGTCTCCAGAGCGGGATTGAATATCTTCAGCGCCAGGTAGGCCGTGGTCATGGTCCCCGGTACGGCGATCTTGATCTTGCTCAAATCGTCCGTCGTCAGCGGCTTCAGCGAGACGATCATGGGACCATAGCCCTCGCCTACACTGCCCCCGCAGCCCATCAGGGCGTACTTGTCCTGCAGGTAGGGATAGGCGTGGAAGCTGATCGCCGTGACGTCGTAGAACGCCTCTTCCCGCGCGCGGCGGTTGAGCGTCTCGATATCGCAAAGCGTGTGATTGAACCGATAGCCTGGCACGCGAACCTTGTTGGTGGCCAGGCCGTAAAACATGAATGCGTCATCGGAGTCGGGACTGTGGGCGATGGAAATATCAATCAACGCAGGTGCGGCAACTCCGGAACTATTTGTACTCACGATAGGTAACGATCCTTTCAGACAAATCAGCAGCGTACCACAGAACAAAAATGCGGGCTATGCGTTTCGATGCAGCCGCGCCCAGCCGGCCGCCAGTCCCGCTGCGCCGGCTACTTTCAGGGCGTCTCCGGGCAAGAACGGCAGCACGGCGAGAGAAAAGACGGACTGCATGGAAGCGTGGGTAAGCACTCCCAGCCAAACCGCGCCGCAGAACAGAATCACCAGGCTCCCTGCCAGGGCAGCCACGGCAGACGGCGTAAATCCCCTGCCCAATCGCTTGGCCATGAGAGCGATCAGCGCCGCAGCCAGCGGATAAGAAAGCAGATAGCCGCCCGTGGGACCAAACAGGTGGGCCAGCCCGCCAACCGCCGGCGAGGGACCAAAAACCGGCAACCCCGCGGCGCCTTCCAGCAGATAGGCCCCCAGCGTGGCCGCGGCCAGGCGCGGGCTGAGGAAGAGTCCAATCACCAGCACCGCAAACGGGGCCATCGACAACGGAACGGGGGTAAAGAACAGCGGCAGAGCCAGGTGCGCGCACACCGCGACCAGCGCACTGCCCGCCAGAACAATGCCGCCGGAACGCAGCCAGGTCAGGCCTTGCGCGTCAGAGACCGCCGCAACCGGGGTCAACGATGTCGAGATTTCTTTCGTCATTCCAGTTCCTTCAAAGTTCAATCTCAGGGTCAATCTCTTCAACGTCCGATGCTGCCCCAGTCGTTTTTGCGCCCTTGCCTGCCGCCGGTCCCGCCTCGGGATTGCTCCTCAGTTGTGACCTCTGCATCCAGATATGGCGTGCCACGCCTGCCGCAGCCAATAGCAGGGCCGCGAGAGAGGCAAGGAGAACAATCATCAACCAGCGCATGGCACGGAACCAGTCGCCAGAATACCAGACGGGGCGCCCCGGAACCCCAGTCCCCCACACCCTATACCCCACACCCCAGCCCTCAGCCGCTGCCCATGCTCCTCGTCAGCCAGTCGAGATAGGGCTGGCTCACCGCCTCCACCCCCAGCACCACAAACTCAGGCGTCTGGTAGCTGTGCAGAGCAAGCACCCGCGCCTCCAGGGCGGCCAGTTGCTCTGGCCCCGTCTTCAGCAGCAGCAGCGTCTCTGTAGAGGTCTCAATCTGCCCCTCCCAGTGGTAAATCGACTGCACCGCGGGAATCAGCGTGGCGCAGCCCGCCAGCCGCTCCTCGACCAAGGTGCGGGCCAGCTTGCTCGCTTCGCCAGGGCTGGCGCAGGTGGTGAGGGCAATGCGGATTGGCGGTGGAGCGTCGGGCACGAGCAGGCTTCCAAGGTCAGTGTACAGGCAAATTCGAACGGGAACGGTCTACATCACAGCGCCCCTTTGATCACCTTCCTGTAGCCGTCAAGCGCCTCTTTCCCTCGCTCTGTCAACCGGCACAAGGTAAGTGGATACTTGCCGCGAAAAGTCTTCTCTACAGAAACATAGCCAGCCGCTTCCAGTTTGGACAAATGCGTTGAAAGATTACCCTGCGTCAGCCCCGTAGTCTGCCGCAGATATTGGAAGTCGGCCTCCTCCACCGCCGCCAGCAGCGCCACTATCATCAGCCGCCCCGGCTCGTGGATAACGCGGTCAATTTCAGCCAATCGCTGGATCTTCGCGCTCACCTCATTCACCCCCTTCAGCCGGTGTGCGCATGAAGAGCACGAAGACGACGCACCCGGAGAGAAGCGCCAGCAGGCCAATCAGGCCGTAGAGGATGGCAAAGCCTGTCGCCAGGGAAGCTCCGCTGACTGCGAGAGCAAGGCCCGTCACGGCCATCACCACGCCGCCGATCACAAAGCGGGGCAGGCGTCCAGCAATTGCGGCCAACACGCCGCCGCCGATCCCGGTTGCCCCAAGCACCCAACTTGTTGGCGGAAACGACCCGCGATACGCCGCAAAAACTCCCGCGACCGCAACCACTACCGCGATGACAATGACGATCCCGAGATGCTTCTTATGAGCTGGTTTCGACTCAACATAACCCGCCTTCTCGATCAGAAACTTCCTGCGCGCCGTTTTGATGGCCCATGGCAATCGAAGAACAAGGATTGGAATCAGCAGCGCCTGGGCACAGATGGCTACGATATGGGCTACCGATCCTGGCTTGACTGCGGTCGGGAGCCAATTGAGGCCGGCCAGGACCAGGAAAACGACTCCAATCGCCATCTCTGGCAATCCATCCTGGTTATGCGCCTTTTGCATCAGGCGGCCGGCGATTTTTTCTGGACTTTCTTCAAGAAGGCGGGACGATATTTCGTGCATTTTTCCTCACAAACTAGTTTGCATTGCAAACCATATTGACCCATGCTGCGCCCACTGACGGCTGCTTGTCAAGAGGTTTTTGCGAATATCTTTGCAGGTCCAGATGGATTGCGGGCGGCCATCGATTTCGAAAGCTGGAGTGCCCGCTGGATGCGAACTCATCGTTCGGAATGGAGTTGCCTGATGCTGCCCCTGCCTCTGTCGATGACTTGATGCATTTTTCCCCCGATCCTGCTAGGCTTTTCTCATGCAGATCACGGTCACCATCCCGGATGAATTCGCCGCTCAGGTTCAGGCCCGTGGCCTGACGCCGGAGAGCTACGTAGAGAGCTTGATCGGCGACGCGGCGCGCAAGGCTCCCAAGGCAATTCCTCCGGTCGAACCCAGGATGAGTATCGATGAATTCATTCGGGCAATGGCGGAAAATTCCGACAAATTGCCCCACCTTTCCGATGAAGCACTCACCCGTGAAAGCTTCTATCAGGACCACGACTGATGGCGCTTGCGCAGGTGGTCAGAACGATCCGGATTGGCGGGGCGGCGTCAGACATGGGCGTCTCATCCTCAGATAGTCCGATTACAATGTTCGCATTGGCAACACCAGCAAAACAAGACCGCGAGGGGACTGTGCTCGAAAGACAAATGGAGGACCTGATCGCTTCTTTCCCAGACGAGTTCTTCCCCCGACATAGGCTAATGCTCCTCGGGCGCCAAGGCTCGTTTCAAGAAGTAGGTCGATACGACCTATTGTTCTCGGATGAATTCGGGACGAACATCCTGATGGAACTGAAAGCTGTACCAGCCAAATACGAGCATGCTACGCAACTGGCCAAGTACAAAGATGCGTTGCGAGAAAAAAACGCCAATAACACTCTAATGTGGCTGGTTGCCCCAAGCATCCCGCGATCCGTTCGAGATTTCCTCGACCACGTAGGCATAGAGTATACGGAAATCCACGAAGCGGAGTTTCGAAGGGTAGCCGCTTGCCATGATTACCAATTGCGAAATGAAGATGTAATTCCCACAAGCTTGCCTTCTTCATCAAGCAAGGCTCCCTCTAAAGAGGAATTCAAGACAACGCCCAAAGGAGAGTCGCGCGCTGCACGAAGCTGGCTTTTCAACACTGATGAAGGTGAACCTGAGGGAAAAGGAGCCTACGTCAAAATGCTCGAACACTCCTGCATGGCCCTATGGAGCTTTAAAGGCGGGAGACAGCCGGAGCAAACCCTGTCAAATCCGACTGTGGGAGAGAGGGTGTTCTTCTACTTGAATCGCGTTGGATTCATTGCTACTGCCATCATGACGGATGAGGCGCCAGTGCCCGACGATACGATCTTCCCCAAAGGAACCCCCGGGGCAGTAAGTCGCCGTGTTTCAAATCTGGTCTCGGTTGCACACCGCAATGCCCTGACCCCGTCAGAGGTTAAGCTGAAGGGCGGCAGGCTCAATTATATCCAGGCACTCTCTAGAATATCCGACACGCGAGTTGCGGAAATGATTCATACCGAACTCAAGTCGCGCGCGCTGCAACGCTGAAGTTCAAACGAAAGAAACCAAATTGCAGCGGGGTTTTCGACTTAAATCTACAGCACCTGAAGCATGTAAGCCTGACCCAGGCAATTTTCTTACCCATTCCATGAAGCGCGTTCACGATTGACGTATTCCTGGGCGTCGATGCCTTCCCAAATTTCCTTCCCCAGACCGTAAAACTCCATGATGCTGTGCTTCGGTTCGGAAGGCGCCTCCTTGGCTATCTGTGCCTTGAGTTCTTCCAGCAACCGCTGCCGGTCCTCAGGGCTGAGCGATTCAGCGATTTCGAGAGCATTTTTATAGGTATATGCGGCCAGAGAGGATCTCCCTCCACCATCATAGCCGCTTTTCAGCCCGGCACAATCGCTATCGAACTTGCTCACTCCGCCCGACTGTTGCAGTATTGTCTTTGCGGTCGGAAAAGCCTCGCCGCATCCTGGGAGACAAGACCATGAGCACAACCATCAAATTTGGCACCTCCGGCTGGAGGGCGATCGTCGCTGACGAATTCACCGTTGCCAACATCCGCCTGGCCGTCGCCGGCATCGCTGCCTATGTGAAAACTCAGCCCGAGCCGCACCGGGTTCTGGTCGGCCGCGATCCCCGCTTCCTCGGCGAGTCCTTCGTCGACACCGCCGCCCAGGTTCTGGCCGGGGCCGGTATCACGCCGATCATCATCCCAGACGCCGCGCCGACCCCGGCCATCGCCTACGCCGTCCGCACCCTCAAAACCTCCGGAGCGATCAACTTCACCGCCAGCCACAATCCGCCGGAGTACAACGGCATCAAGTTCTCCACCCACGACGGCGCGCCCGCCCTCCCCGAAGTCACCCGTCAGATTGAAACTGCCATCGCCGCGCTCCACGCAAGCGGCGCTGCCATTCCCCAATCCAAGCCCGCCGGGGGATTTGAGACCACCAATGTCAAGCCGGCCTTTCTCACCCGGCTCGCCGAGCTGGTCGACCTCAAGGCCATCGCCAAATCCGGCATCAAGATTGTCTACGATCCGTTCTGGGGCGCCGGCCGCGGCTACAGTTGCCACGCGCTGCGCCAGGCTGGCGTGCCCGTTGAAACCGTCCACGACTATCGCGACGTGCTCTTCGGCGGACACGCGCCCGAGCCCGACGACCACCTGCTGGGCGACTGCAAGGCCAAAATGCGCGAGATCGGCGCGGCCCTCGGAATCGCCACAGACGGCGACGCCGACCGCTTCGGCATCGTCGACGCCGACGGCACTTTCATCCAGCCCAACTACATCATTGCCCTGCTCTTCGACTACCTGGTCGAAACCCGTGGCTGGAAAAATGGAGTTGCCAAATCCGTGGCCACCACCAACCTCGTCAACGCCCTGGCCGACTACCATAAAGTGCCGCTCTTCGAGACCCCCGTCGGCTTCAAATACATCGGCGAGCTCATCATTGCCGACAAGATCGCCATCGGCGGCGAAGAGTCTGCCGGCCTCACCATCCGCGGCCACGTTCCTGAGAAAGACGGCGTCATCGCCGGCCTGCTGGTTGCTGAAATGGTCGCCGTCCGCGGCAAGAGCCTCGGCGTTCAACTTCGGGAACTGTTTGCCAAGGTAGGTTCCTTCTATCCCGTTCGCGAGAACTTCCACTTGACCGCGGAGGTCAAGGCCGCGTTCACTGAGAAGATGAAGGCCGATCCCACCGAACTCGGTGGGCGCAAGGTCAGCTCCGTGGTCCGCACCGACGGCCTCAAGCTGGTTCTCGAAGACGGCTCGTGGGTTTGCTACCGGCTCAGCGGCACGGAGCCGGTGGTGCGCGCCTACACAGAAGCTCGGAATGAACACGACATGGAAGCACTGAAGGCAGCCGCGGAGAAGTTCGTCCTGTCCTAAGGTCCTGAGTGTGAAATTTGAAGCACAGAATTGGCTGTCATTCTGAGCGAAAGGGGCCCCGAACGTCTTTCAGTTCGGGGGTGGTGAGTCGAAGAATCTGCTGTTGTTCTTCGATGAACTTCATACTCAACAAAGTCGACAGAATTTCGCATACTTTGAGGCGCAATGACGGACGAGAAAGTAGAAGTTGAAGCCCCGGCAACGGAGAAGCTCCCCGTTCCGCTCAACCAGCGCGCCTTTCAGATCGCTCAGCGAGCCTGGCGTCCGGCCGGCACCCTGCTGGCCGTCGCCCTCGCAGCCCTGCTGATGGGTCACGTTGTGAATGGCAAAAACGGGGTCACGGCCTGGCGCCATAAACGCGCCGCGGATCGCCAGCTTCAACAGGAGATTCAGCAGCTTCAGCAGGAAAACGCCCAGCTCCGCCAGCACGTCGACCAGCTCAAATCAGACCCCGACGCCATCGAACACGAAGCCCGCGAAAAGCTCCACTACGCCAAGCCCAACGAGGTTATCGTAGCCATGCCACCACCCCCCAAAGACCAATCCCAACCAGGAAAATAGCGGCCCGCGCGAGCCGGCCACACCCCAGACC